>Ga0194113_10000460_pt1 | contig 53006 bp, 39 predicted proteins | sample TA2MahC200mmetaG_FD_146193 | JGI IMG/M metagenome (GOLD analysis project Ga0194113, IMG submission 146193) | Freshwater microbial communities from Lake Tanganyika, Tanzania - TA2015017 Mahale Deep Cast 200m | ecosystem: Environmental > Aquatic > Freshwater > Lake | place: Tanzania: Lake...
GTCGCACTCGATGCGAATCACGGGGCACAGCCAGGTCCGGAGCGCGCGCGGCAGTCCCGTCAGCTCCACCACATCGTCCTCCTGCCTGACCTCCAGGGCCTGTCCGGTCGACACCACCACGGCCCGCCGGACCGGGGTCATAAATCCGTTGAGAATGAGCCGCTGATTGCGGTCCCAGAAGCGGATCGCCACATACACATTGCGCCCCCGTCGGGTCAGACGACCGTAGGGCAAATAGTCTCTCGTCACCACGGCACCGGCGCCATAGATTGCCTCTCCGTTGGTTTTGAGCCATTTGCCGACCACCGACATGCGCAGTAGGAACGAGAGGGGAAGCACGCCGCTGCTCCTGGGGTTCAGCGCGAGCAGGAGGTTGCCGCCCCCGCTCGCGGCGGTCACCAGATGGTCGACCAGGACATCGGATGCGCACCAGGGTTCGCCACAGGCGCAGGCTTGATGATGAGCGGTCGGCGTCTGGACGGAGGCCCAGAGGCTGGATACGGGGGGACGATCCCCGGGATCGATGACCGTGAAATCGCCCGTGAATGCGCCCGGTCCACACCGGTTATTGATGATGATCGCGGGTTGAAGCTGACGGGCGAGCGCAACAATCCCGGCGATTCCCCAGTCCTCCTGAGCATACGGTCCAGCGTCGTCGAGCCATAACAGGTCAATCGGCCCGTAGTTCGTCAGCAGCTCGCGAAGCTGGTCCCGTGCGCAAGCGCGGATAGCCTGCCATCCGGCCGGGTCGCCGGCCGGGCCGCGCCAGAACGCCGGCAACCGCCAGTCGGCCAAGCTGTAGGCCACGCCCACCCGCAGCCCGGCATCCCGGAACGCCTTCACGTAGTCGCCAAACAGATCGCGCTTGGGCGTCTGGGCGCCGGCCGCATAGTGGGTGGTCGCCGTCTGCCACAGGCAGTAGCCATCCGGATTGCGCGCCGTCAACACGCTGAAGCGCAACCCCGCCTCGCGCGCCGCCGCAGCCCAGGCCTCGGGGTCGTATTTTTTCGGATTCCACCGACACGCCGCCCGGGCATACGCCTGCTGGTCCATGTGCTCGCGCCGCAGCGCCTGCATGCCGCGGCCGTAAACAGACGCCGGCCCCCATTGAATGAACAATCCAAAGCGGGATTCGTCAAACCACCGCCACACGGGCGGCACAGGTGTCTTTTCGTTCATGCCCCCATGATACCCGAGATCGTCCGGGGTCGCAACAGCAAGAAAGCAAGAGCGGAACGCAAATCATCCGCTTTTGGTGTTTGACCCCTCAAGCGGTTCTGTTACAATGCTGGCGTCTTGTGACCGTTGTGACATCCGGGTATTTTTTACCTATGACCGCTCTTCTCCAGTTCGCCGCGATTCTCGGCTGGGCCGGCTGCGCTGCCGGCCTGGTCTGGTATACGCTGAACGCCGCCCGTCAAATCACGTACGCGACTCTGGCCGATGGTCGGCGGCAGCGCCGCGTCATCCCGCTGGTGTTCCGACTGCTCCTGCCGCTCGCCCCCAATGTGGAGCCCTTTTTCGCCAGGCCCGCCTTCGCTTCGGCTCGGGTCACGCTGGGGGGAAAGCTCACCGCCGCAGGGTATGAGGGGGTGATCACACCGACCGAGTTTCTGGCCCTCAAACTGCTGGTTCCGGTCGTCTTCGGTTCGGCGTGGTTCATGCTGCTGCGTCTGGCGATCGGCATCTTCCCCGAAATCGCAGCCAACGCCCCGCTCATGACTGTGGGCGGCTGCCTCCTGTTCTACCTCTATCCCCTGCTCTGGCTGAGAAGCGTCCTGGCCGCCCGCCACCGATCGATCCAACGGGCGCTGCCGTTCGTGCTGGACCTTCTGACCCTCGCCGTCGAGGCCGGACTCGACTTCATGACCGCCCTGCAGCGCAACTGCGAACGCCGTGCCCTGGACCCTCTGAACGAGGAGCTGATCTATGTCATTCGCGAAATTCAGCTCGGGGCGCCGCGCCGCGTCGCCCTGCGCAACCTCTCCGCCCGCGTGGGGCTCAGCGACCTACGTTCGGTCACGTATGCCCTCATTCAGGCCGACGAGTTGGGGGTCAGCATCGGCGCCATCCTCCGCATCCAGTCGGATCAGATGCGCCAGCGGCGGTTCGAGCGGGCCGAACGCCTCGCCAACGAGGCCCCCGTCAAGATGCTCGGCCCGCTGATGCTCTTTATCTTTCCCGCTGTCTTCATTATCCTGCTCGGCCCCACCCTCACGCAGGTTAGCGGGCAGCTTTTCTGACCCCCGTAACACCGCTGTGATGCCATGACACACCCCCACCCACAGACCTTCGCGCTGACCGTCGAAGCCGGGCCCTGCAAGGTCGGGGAAATGTTCATGCTGCCCGTCGGCCGCGCGCAAACGCTCGGCCGAGCGTCCGATAATCCCATCGCCATTCCCGATCCCCTCCTCTCCCGCAACCACTGCCGCTTCGAGCGGATCGGCGACGCATTGTGGGTGATCGATCTCGACAGCGCCAACCAGACGCTGGTCAATGGGCTGCCGGTTGCGCGCAAGCAACTTCTTCCGGGCGACGCCATCACCGTCGGCGACACCCGCCTCCGCATCACGGCGGAGGGGCCCGCCGTCGCGCCGGTCGCGCCGGTCACCACCGTTGCCGCGCCGATCATTGATCTCGGCCTGAACACCGATTCCTCCGGCGCCGCGGCGCGCCACAACCTCCGGCCGATCCTCTATATCGTCGCCGCCATCGTCGTCCTGCTCCTCGGTGCAACCCTGATCATGACATCCCCCGACACGGGCTCTCAGCCAGCCAACCTCCCGCCCCCCCCGCGAGACGAAACCCTGCAAATCATCTACGAGAAGATTGAGGCGACACCCGAATCCATTTTTCGCTACGAACTCACCCTGTCGCCGGATCGCGTCCTCGCTGTCCGCATCGACGATCTTTCGCAAAATCGCTCCATCCGGAAGGATAAAACGATCGCCCCCGATCTGATTCAGGACTGGGTGCGCACGATTGTATCGAGCGGATTCCTTTCCCTCGACCCCTCCTATCTCGCCGCCAGCATCAACCGGGGCGAGAGCGAGTCGCGGGATCTGACCGTCATCATCGGCCGCCGCGTCCACCGCGTGCGGGTGTCCAACCGCAAGGACCCCGAGGCGTTTGCGAGCCTGCGCGACAAGCTGGAGACGTTCGGCTTGAGCGAGTTGGGCTTCTGGGCGCTCCAATATTCCGCAGACAAGCTCACGGAACTGGGCCGCGATGCGCTGCTCGTCGCGCAGAAGCGGATGAACGAGCGCGATCTGAGCTACGGCAACATCGCCGCGGCCATCAACAGTTTCCGAGAGGCCGAGGTCTGTCTGGAGACCGTCGATCCGAAACCGGCCTTTTTTCCGGAGATCCTCAGCGGCAAAGAGGAGGCCATCGCCGAGCTGAACCGCCGCCACAAGGAGTACCGGTTTCTCGCCGACCGCGCCATCAATCTCGAGAACTGGGAGGCCGCCCGCGCCCAGCTTCGCGTCATCTGCGAACTCATTCCTGACCGGTCGGACGACCGCCACCGCGAGGCCTCCAGCAAGTTGCTCGACGTTGAGAAGCGCCTTCAGGCGCGTCGCAAGGACCGGTGAGGGGAGGCCTGACAAACTATGCGTTTGAAAAACCAGTCATCCGCTTCGGAAAGCGCCACGACGGGGCGATTGCCCCTGAACGATCCCGCGCATCGCAAGCCTTTCGGCCTGACCGTCCTCTGTGTCATGACCGCCCTGCTGGCCCTCGCCGGCAAGCGCGCCGAGCCGGTCGCCACGCCCGCCGCCGAATTGCAGATCATCTCCGTTCCCGATGGCGCCCGGGTGCTCATCAACCGCGTGGAGCGCGGTGCGACCCCGCTGACCGTCTCGGATCTCCCCCCGGGCGAGCATTTGGTGACCCTGATCAAGCGCGGCTATCGCGACCACTATGAAACGGTCGTGCTCGGCGCCAATGGCCGCCGCATGCTCGATGTCACCCTCGAACCGCGTGTCGCCATGCTCATCGCCCACAGCATCCCGCGTGGCGCAACCGTTTCCGCCGGCGGGGTCGACTTGGGTGTGACCCCGATCCTGATCAACTCCCTGGTCCCCGGCACGCACCGGATCCGTTTTAGCCTGCCGGGGTTTCAGCCGACTGAACGGGAGGTGATCGTGTCGGAACGCACGCCCGTGAAGGTCGCCGTCGAGCTGCGTTCCGACTCCGCCACACTCACCCTCGCGAGCGACCCGCCGGGCGCGGCGGTCGCGGTCAACGGCATCCCGCGTGGCACGACGCCCTGCGTCGTTGAGCGAATCCCCGAGGGCGAGGCCGTTGTCGACCTCAGCGCCGAGGGCTTCATCACGGTGAGCCAGACCGTCAAGCTCGCCGCAGGCGAGACTCAGACCTTGAACGTCACCCTGTCGCCGAAACCCGCCCGGCTGGTCGTAACCTCCCGGCCGCCGGGCGCCCGCGTGTACGTCAACAACGAGCGCCGCGGTGACACCCCCCTCACCCTCCCCGAACTCGCGCCCGGGACCTACCGCGTCCGCGTCGAACAGGATGGCTATGATCCCCTCGCCCGCACGCTCGAGCTCGTCCGCGCATCCGACACGATCGAGGAGTTCGGCCTCACCTCCAACACCGGTCTGATTCAACTGACCACAACGCCCGCCGACGTCGAAGTTTTCGTGGCCGGCAAGACCTTGGGCAAGACGAAAACGGGCCCGGACGAGACCACCAATCTGTCCAACCCCTTGCTCATCGGGGGACTCAGCGTCGGAACCCATGCGCTCAAGCTCGTCCGCAAAGGGTGGGCCGAAAAAACCATCGAGATCACCGTGAAACGCGGCGAAACGCTGACGCGCCACGTCGCGCTGGATCGGCTCTTTATCCCCGATTACGAGGTGATCACCGTCTCGGGAACCGTCTATCGCGGCGTCTTCGACGCCATCACCGAGCTGGGTGTGTGTATGGAAACCGCGCCCGGCGTGATGACCGTCATTCCGATCAAGGACATTCGCAAGCGCGGCAGCCTTCGGGATGACGCGCCCAAAGAGTGACGTTCACCTCTGAGGCTCTTGCAAAACCCCGTGTGGCATGGGCGTCCCGCCCATGAATCACGGGAAAGAGGTCCGTACCACTTTGGATGACAGGGGGGGTGCATGAGCCTCCTCTATCAAAACCGCCGGACCGGACGGTGGCAGTAAGGCGTCGTCCCCTTCTGAAAATAGTAGTCCTGATGGTAGGCCTCCGCAGGCCAGAACCGCGCGGCGGGCCGAATTTCGGTGACGACAGCAAAACGGTTTTCCCGCAACCGTGCGACCAGCGCCTCGGCGGTTTTCTTCTGCGCCTCGTTCCGATAAAACACCGCCGAGCGGTACTGCTCGCCGATGTCAGGCCCCTGCCGGTCGCGCTGCGTCGGGTCGTGGATTTCGAAGAAGAGCCGTGCAAGCGCCTCGTAATCGGTCTGGCGCGGATCATAGCAGACCTCAACCGCTTCGATGTGGCCCGTCCCTCCCGCGCAGACCTGCTGGTAGGTGGGATTCTCGACGGACCCACCCGTGTAGCCGCTCACCACACGAATCACGCCGGTGGCCTGTTGAAGATAATACTCAACGCCCCAGAAGCAGCCGCCCGCAAAAACCGCCCGCGCAAAACCGGCGGTCTCGATCGCCGCATCGCCCACAAAGGCCAGCGAGAGCGAATTGACGCAGTGGCGCGTGTTGCGCGGCGTCAGCCGCTCGCCGACGAAGACGTGGCCGAGATGGCCGTCGCACGTGGCGCAGACGATCTCGGTGCGTCGGCCATCCGCATCGGGCACCCGCCTCACCGCGCCCGGAACCTCGGCGTCAAACGCGGGCCAGCCGCACCCCGAGTCAAATTTGTCCGAGGAGCGGTAAAGCGCCGCGCCGCACCGGCGGCACGCATAGACGCCCGCCGCGTCATGGGTGTCAAACGCGCCGGAGAACGGCGGTTCCGTTCCCTTGCCGACGATCACGCGCGTCTCCTCGGCCGTCAACGTCCTCCACTCCGCTTCCATGAGGTCCGCTCCTTTCACCACGCCCGCCGCCGCGAGCCATACCGCCACGCCGCACAGGACACTCCGCGTGAATGGGTTGCGCATGGATCAATCCTCCGTCCCGCCCTGCTCTGAACCGATGACCGAGGCCTCGTCGCCAACAACAAACAAAACCTGTTGTCAATAGGATAAACGAGAAGCGGGGGGATTGCAACCGTATCCCATACTGCAGACTTGACGGTTCGGCGGCGATTCCGTATAACTAACACGCTTTCACCTCATTCGAAGCGGGTGTAGTTCAATGGTAGAACTCCAGCCTTCCAAGCTGGCCACGAGGGTTCGATTCCCTTCACCCGCTCCAACCCCGCGTCGACCGTTCCGGAGGGATGGCTGAGTGGTTTAAAGCATCGGTCTTGAAAACCGACGTGCCGCAAGGTACCGGGGGTTCGAATCCCTCTCCCTCCGCCAGATCCTGGAAGCTCGTTATGTCCGCCACCCTACCCGAACACCTCCTGATCATCGCGGGCCGGGGAACGTACCCCCTGCTGCTCGCCCGCAGCGCGCGGCAAGCCGGCGTCGCCCGCATCACGGTAGCCGCCGTGCGCGGCATGACCTGCCGGGAACTCCGCGCGTTTGCCGATGACTGCGCCGTGTTCGGCGTCGGCGAGGCCGGACGGATGCTCGACTGGGCCGAACGCGCCGGCATCCGCCACGCCGTGATGGCGGGCCAGATCACCCCGGCCGCCCTCTTCTGCACCCGCTTCGACGCCTTCTCCCGCGCCATCCTACGCTCGCTCACCGTCAAAAACGCGCACACGATCTTCGGCGCGCTCGCCGAACAGCTCACCGCCCGCACCATCACCGTCCTGCCCGCCTCGCAATTCATGGACGCCCACCTGCCGCAACCGGGCACGCTCACCCGGCGCGAACCCGACCCGCGCGAATGGAACGACATTCGCTTCGGCCTCGACGTCGGCATGCGGGTGTGCGACCTCGACATCGGCCAGACCGTGGTGGTGAAGGACGGGATGATCCTCGCCGTTGAGGCCTTTGAGGGGACCAACCGGACGATCCGCCGCGCCGGCACGCTCGGTGGTGCGGGTGCCGTCGTCGTCAAAGTCGCCAAGACCGGCCATGACATGCGCTTCGACATTCCCGTCATCGGCGCCGACACCCTCCCCATTCTCCGCAGGGCTCGCGTCTCCGCCCTCGCCCTCCAGGCCGGCCGCACGCTCTTGCTCGACCGCGAGGCCGTCATCCGCGCCGCTGATCGCCTCAACATCGCCATCGTCGCCGTGGACTCGGGACTGCCGGCGCTGCGCACGGGGGACGCCCCATGAACACGCCCCGCCGCATTCTGATCCTCGCCGGCGAGCCTTCGGGCGACCAGCACGCCGCCGCCCTGATGGCGGCGTTGCGAAACCGGATCGGCGCTTCCACCGAATTCCGCGGCTGCGGCGGCGACGCCATGCGCGCGGCCGGCGCCGTCCTGCTCTATCACACCGATCAGACCGCCGTGATGGGGTTGGTGGAGGTGCTCAAGCAGATCCGGTTTTTCCGCGGCATGATGCGGCGGATGCTGGCCGAGTTGGACGCCTGGAGGCCCGATCTGGTGCTGACCGTGGACTACCCCGGCTTCAACACCCGTTTCGCCGCCGCCGCGCATGCCCGGGGCTATCCCACCGTCCACATGATCTGCCCGCAGGTCTGGGCGTGGCACCAGTCGCGCATCCCGAAGCTCGCGCGGATTTTCGACCACCTGCTGGTCTTCCTCCCCTTCGAACCCGCCTGCTTCGCGGGGACGGCCCTTCCCGTCACCTTCGTCGGCCACCCGCTCGTGGATCGCGCGGCGGAGACCTTTGCCGAACCCGAAGCCCCGCTGCCGTGGGCCAACGCCGCGCACCGTCTCGCCCTCCTCCCCGGCAGCCGCCGCAACGAAATCGCGCGTATCTTTCCGACCATGCTCGCCGCCGCAGCCCGGCTGGACGCCGAATTGCCCGGCGGCTGCGCGTGCGTGGTGCCAACACCCAATCCCTCCATCCGCGCCTACGCCGAGCAGGTCGCCACGGCAGCCAAAGAGCGTCCGCCACGCCTGGCCTTTGTCGACGGCCAGGCCCGCCAGGTGCTTCGTCAGGCGCACGCCGCCATCGTCGCCTCGGGGACCGCCACTCTCGAGGCCTGCCTCATGCGCTGCCCGACCGTTCTGGCCTACCGCATGCACCCAGTCACCGCCTGGGTCTTCCGGCGGCTGGTCACCGGCACCCGGCATGCGGGGCTGGCCAACATCCTCGCCGAGCGATGCGGCCTCTCGCGGGAGGCCGTCATGCCGGAACTGCTGCAGGAGGCGTTCACGCCCGAACGGGCGATGGCGGCGGTCCGGCCGTATCTCACCGACCCGGCCGCCCGCACCCGCACCCTCGCCGCCTACGACGCGGTCAACCGCACCCTCGGCCCCGGCCGGGCCGCGGAGCGCGCCGCCGAGGTCATCTTCGGCATCCTGCAACACGCGTAGGCCCGGTCAGAGCGCAATGGCGCCGACTTCAGGCCATGTCGGCGTCAGCCTGGAGCCGGCCTGCCCTCAGGCCGGCAGGTGTATGGGATTGCCAACGGCCGGGGTGAGGGCACCCCGGCTCCAGGCCTGACGGCCTGCAACGAGCGCAGCCCCTGCACCGTTGGGTGTTGGGTTTTGGGCAACGGGTACGATTATTCTGACTCCTGAATTCTGACTACTGACTCCTGACTCCTCTCTTGCAAACACCCCAGAGGGGGTTTTGCAAGAGCCTCCCGGTCAGAGCGTGACGCATATCGCCGAATGGGCCTTGATTTCCCGACCGATCTCGGCGACCAGCTTCTCCTCAACGGGCTGGTAGAGCTTGAAGATGGCCAGCGAGCGGTTGGTCCGCGTGTCGTGCGGGTTGCGGATATCCTCGATGTTGAACCCGGCGTCGGCGAGCGTGCGGCTGATCGTCGCGATCACACCCGGGCGGTCGTCATAGAGGAAGAACAGCGTGGACCCGTGGGGGACGAAGTAAAGATGGTCGAACTCGTTGATCCGCGAGACCATCAGCACGCCCTCGGCAACCGTGCCTCGGACGCTGGTCCGCTTGAGCTGGTTGTCGGTCTGTTCGACGATCAGGTCAATGGTGATGGAATTGGCGAAGCCTTTTTGCGGTTCGATCGCGCGGTTGACGTAATCAATCCCCATCTCCTTGATGAACGCGGCGGCGGCCTTGTAGTCGTTGTAGCGGTCGAAGTCGGCCCAGATCCCGGAGAGGATCGGCACGAGCAGCCAGTTGGCATAGGGTTCGAGCTGCCCGTAGAAGCTCGTTTCGATCATGGTGATGGGCAGCGAGCGGCCGGAAAGCTCGCGGGTCACGCGCGAGAGGATGTAGGCCAGTTCGCAATAGGTCTTGTCGAGCCCCTCGGGAATGTCACGGTTGACGATGAAGGTCGCCACCCCTTTTTCGTCCAGATCAATCAGTTCCCGCGCGGCGCGCTCCGCAGCGACATAGTTTGCTTCGTGCGTGCTGGCGCCGAGGTGCGGCAGCATGATGTCGGCGATGTCGGCGATCGGCTTGGGGCCGGCCTCATCCTTGGGATAGACGTCGTTGAGCAGACGGAGCTTCTTCGCGGCCTTGATCTCGCGAAGGGCGGCCTCGTCAATGATCCCCGCGCGGGCGCAGTTGACCAGCGTCGCGCCGGTCTTCATGAGGGCGAGCAGGTTGCGGCCGATCAGATTTTTGGTCCCTTCGCCGCCCGGGATGTGAAGCGTAATGATGTCGGATTCGCGGAACAGCTCGTCGAGCGTCACCGGCTCGATCCCATAATCACGGACCCGGTCCCCCGGAACCAGAGGATCGAAACCCAGCAAGCGGCACTCGAAGCCCTTCAGGCGCTTGGCGACGAGCCGGCCGATGTTGCCCAGGCCGACAATACCGACCGTCTTACCGGTGAGCTCGCGTCCCATAAACGCCTTCTTCTCCCATTCGCCACGCCGGGTCGACGCATCGGCGGGGATGATGAACCGGGCGTCGGCGAGGATCATGGCGATCACCTCTTCGGCCACGGCGTTGGCATTCGCGCCGGGAGTGTTCATCACGTCCACGCCCCGCTTGCGGGCGTGTTTGGTGTCGATGGTGTCAAAACCGGCTCCCGCCCGCACGATCACCCGCAGATTGGGGAGCGTGTCAATTAATCCGGCCGTCACCTTCTCGCTGCGGACGATGAGTGCATAGGCGTCGGGATGGGCCTTGGCGAGGTCCTCGATGGGCGTCTTGGCGTCCTGCACCACCGCATAGCCGCCGTTGTTCTTGAGGATGTCGGTGGCCACCGAATCGAGCTTGGTCGGAATGAGTACCTTTTTCATGCTTCTATAGTCCCCTGGGTTTCTGCTATCCTAACCTGGTTTCGGATCGCGACCCCCCAGTGTCACGGGGAATGCCGCATCCAAGCGAGGGCTTAAATGTACCACTCTGCACAACCGATATCAAGTTATCGCGTGTCCGCGCGTGTGACGCGAACGCTGCTGGGCATTCTGGCGTTCGCGGCGGCCCAGCCTGCGGCGGCCCAGCGCAACCTGCCCGATGATCCGTTGCCGACGGCCACGGCCGAGGGTCCGGCCATCGACCGCAAGGAGCCGTCTTTTTTTGGCCGGCCGGTCGAGCGCACCCCGGCAGCCCAGTGGCAGCGTGTCGAGCGTCTGGAGGCGGCCAAGCAGCTCAAAGCCGCAAGCCGGGCGGCAAACGCGCTGGTCCGCACGTGGCACCATTCCCCCGAGGCGGCCCAGGCGCAGTTGGCCGTGGCCCGCCTCCACGAGGCCCGCAACAATCCCGCTGCCGCATTTGACGAATACCAATACCTGATCGACCATTTTTCCGGGCTGTTTCCCTTCCAACACGTCTTGGATCGGCAGTATCAGATTGCCAATCATCTGCTCAAGCCCCAAAAAACCTTCCTCGGACTGGCGATGAACACCATGGAAGACGTCCGCATCCGCTTCGAACAGATCGTGCGCAATGCGCCCAACTGGGAACGCGCGCCCGACGCCTTGCTCAAGTCCGCCTTGTGCCACGAGTTGGATGACGACCCCCTCGCGGCGGCCGAGGCCTACGCGCAGCTTCAGACGCGCTACCCAGCCGCGCCAGCCGCCCTCGCTGCGGCGGCCGAGGAGATCCGCATCCGGAGAGCCCTCGCCTGGAAGTATCCCATGGACGAGGCCATGACGCGCCGCGCGATCGCCGCCATCGACAGCGCGCTGCACGCCTACGGCGCGCGCCTCAACCGCGACGAACTCGCCTCTTGGCGGGCCGATTTGAGCGACGCGGCGATGAACCGCACCTACGCGCGGGCGGCGTTTTACGATGGCAAGCGCAAGCAGCCGCGCGCGGCGCTCACCGCCTACCGCGAATTTCTCCGCGTCTATCCCGACTCCCCCCACGCCGAGACCGTCCGCAGCCGCATCCGCGAGCTGGAGGGCGCGACGGCCGATGCATCCCTCTCAACCCCCACAGGAGTAACACCATGAAGAATGCCGTACTGCTCACGATTCTGGCCGGCTGCATCTCCGCCGGTTGCGCGTCCTACCGTTTCGGCAACCCCGTCCCGGAGAGCCGCCGTCGGCTCGCCGTGCCGGTCTTTGCCAATGCCGTCAACCAAGCCGAGGCCGAGGCCGTGGTGACTGAGGCGCTCCGCCGCGAAATCATCCGCGAAGGCTCGTTCACGCTGACCCCCGCTGATCGCGCGGCGCTTACCCTCACGGGAACGGTCACGGGCTACACCCTCAAGCCGATCCGCTATGAGCAGAATACCAGCAGCACGCCGGTCGAATACCGCGCCACGCTCACGGCTCAGGTGACCCTTGTCGACGCCACCACCGGCGCCGTTGTCGTGACCGCTTTCACGCAGACGTCCGAGACGACCGTTGCGGCTGGGGCTGACCTACAGACCGCCAAAGCTTCGGCCCTGCACCGCGCCGCGCAAAGCCTGGCCCGTTCTATCCTCCTGGAGGCCGTCACCCGCTGCAGCGAGTAATGCGTGCGTTTTTCATCGACTTTCGTGCCGCGCATTTGACACACTACCGGCTCATTTCTGGCCCAGGCATCGGGCATCGGCGTTGAAGGCTGACTTATGGAACCACTAGCACCTATAACAGGCGGGGTCACTGCGGCGCGGGGTTTCCGCGCGGCGGGGGTCGAAGCCGCGATCAAATATCCGAATCGGAAGGATTTCGCCTTGCTGGTCTCGGACACGCCGGCCGCGGTTGCGGCCGTGTTCACGACCAACCGGGTGGCCGCAGCCCCGGTGCAACTGGATCGCGAGCGCGTCGCGGCGGGCCAGGCCCGGGCTGTGGCGATCAACAGCGGCTGCGCCAACGCCTGCACCGGCGAACAGGGGATGGCCGACGCGCGCGAAATGGCCGCGGCTGTGGCTGGGGCGCTGGGCATCGACGAGCGGCTGGTGCTGGTCTGCTCGACGGGCGTGATCGGCGTCACGCTGCCGATGGCCCGCATCCGCGCCGGCGCGGTTCGAGCCGCCGCGGCGTTGAGTCCGACGGGCGGGGATGATGCCGCGCACGCGATCCTCACCACCGACACGGTCGACAAGCAGGTGGCCGTTCGAATCGAGATTGACGGCCACGACGTGACTGTGGGAGGCATGTGCAAGGGCTCTGGAATGATCGAGCCCCTGATGGCCACCCTCCTCGGCTTTGTCACCACCGATGCGGCGATCGGCGCGCGCGCCCTCGACACGGCGTTGCGCCAGGCCGTGGATGTGAGCTTCAACCGGGTGGTAGTCGACGGCGACCGCAGCACCAACGACACCCTGATCGCGCTCGCCAACGGCGCGGCCGGCAACCGCCCCCTCGACCCGGCCCATCCGCGCTGGGGCGCGTTTGTCGCCGCGCTGACGCACGTGTGCACCGAACTGGCGAAAAAGCTCGTGCTCGACGGCGAAGGCGCGACCAAATTTGTGACCGTCCGCGTAACCGGGGCCCGGAGCGACGGCGACGCGCAGAAGGCGGCCCGATCCATCTCTAAGTCGGCGCTGGTGAAAACCGCCTGGTTCGGCAATGACCCCAACTGGGGACGGGTCATTGCCGCCGTCGGCTATTCCGGGGCCGATGTTGACGACCAGCAGGCGCAAATCTACTACGGCGAAGTCTGCGCGTATGACCGCGGCCGGGTGGCCGATGCCGCGCGACTCAAGGAATTGCAGGCGGTCATGCGCCATCCGGCGTTTGACGTGACGGTGAATCTCAACCTCGGCACGGGGACCGACACGATCTATACCTGCGACTTCTCCTATGACTATGTGAAAATCAACGCGGATTACACGACGTGATCCGAGACCCACGCTCAGGCCGGATGCCGAAACCATGCAGAAGTATATTGAAAAAGCGAACGTGCTGATTGAGGCCATGCCCTACATCCAGGATTTCAAGGGGTGGGTGGTGCTCGTCAAGGTCGGCGGCAGCGTGATGGAGTCTGCCGAAAACATTGAACGGCTGCTCACCGACATTGCCTTCATGAACACCGTCGGCATCCGGCCGGTGCTGGTCCATGGCGGAGGCAAGGCGATCTCGCGGGGCATGGAACGGGCGGGGATCGCCCCGCAGTTTGTCCAGGGGCTGCGCGTGACCTGCGCGGCGACCATCGGGGTGGTCGAGCAGGTCCTCAAGCAGGAGGTCAACGCCCAGGTGGTGCGCCTCCTCCAAAAACACGGCGTCAACGCCAGGCCGCTGCACGGCGACTGGATCTTCCGCGCCGAGAAGAAGACCGGCCGTGACCCGACGACGGGCGAATCGCTCGACTGGGGCTATGTGGGCAGCCCGGTCGCCGTGGACGCCCGCCCGGTTCGCGAGATGCTCGATGCGGGGCTCCTCCCCGTCATCACACCGCTTGGCACGGGACCCGACGGTCAGTTGTACAACATCAATGCGGACACGGCCGCCGCGGCTCTGGCCATGGCGCTGAAGGTTCGCAAGTTGGCGTTTATTTCGGATGTGCCGGGCTTGCTGCGGGACGTGACGGATGCGGAATCGCTCATCACGACGTTGCGGGTCGGCGAGGTGGCCGCGCTCAAACAGGCGGGTGTCGTGGGCGGCGGAATGCTGCCGAAGTTGGACAGTTGTGTGGAGGCGATCCGGGCCGGGGTGGGTAAAGTCCACCTGATCGACGGCCGGATGGCGCATTCGCTGCTGCTCGAAGTGTTCACAAAAACAGGTGTAGGAACGGAGATCATTGCCGATGAGTAAGAGCGCTGATATTGCCGCATTGTTCAACCAGTATGTCATGCACACGTATAGCCCCTCGGTCACCCTGACCAGCGGGCACGGCTGCAAGGTGCGTGACGCCGACGGAAAGGCCTATCTCGATTTCACGGCCGGCATCGCCGTGCTCAACGTGGGCCACACCCACGCCAAGGTGGTGAAGGCCGTGCAGGATCAGGCGGGTGCGCTGATTCATAGCTCGAACCTGTTTTACACGCCGAATCAGGCGCTGCTGGCGCAACGGCTCTCCAAGTTGTCGCTGGGCGGCAAATGCTTCTTCTGTAACTCGGGCACCGAAGCCAACGAAGCGATGGTCAAGCTGGCGCGCCTGTGGGGTCACGAGACGGGCAAATATGAAGTGATCACCATGCGCAATTCGTTCCACGGCCGGACGCTGGCGATGTGCGCGGCAACGGGCCAGAGCAAGGTGCAGAAGGGCTTTGACCCCCTCCCGCTCGGCTTTGCCCATGCGGCGTTCAACGATCTCGAATCGGTGCGCGGACTGGTCAACGCGCGCACCGTCGCGGTGATGGTCGAAGCCGTGCAGGGCGAAGGCGGCGTGATACCCGCGACCCAGGAATTCATGACGGGCGTGCGCAAGCTGTGCGATGAGAAGGGGCTGCTCATGCTGTGCGACGACATTCAGTGCGGCATGGGCCGGACCGGCCACTGGTTCGGCTGGCAGAAATACGGCATCAAGCCTGACGCTTTCACGCTCGCCAAGAGTCTCGCAGGCGGCGTCCCGATGGGCGCGCTGATCGCCGCGCCGAACCTCTCCGATGTGTTCCATCCGGGCAACCACGCATCAACCTTTGGCGGTAACCCGCTGGCCTGCGCAACGGCCCTGGCCGTGATTGACGTGATCGATGAGGAGGGGCTGGTCAAGCGCGCGGGTGAGGCGGGCGTCCTTTTCCGCGAGGGTCTGCAGGCCCTGGTCGACAAGTATGAGAAGGTGATCGAGGTCCGCGGCGAAGGCCTGATGATCGGCCTGGTCGTAGAGGGTCCAGCCAAGGATATCGTCACCGCCTGCCGCGAAATGGGTCTGCTCTGCTGTGTCGCGGGCGAGAACGTGGTCCGATTCCTCCCCCCGCTCAATGTCAAGGACGACGAGCTGGAAGAGGCGCTGGAAATGGTCGGCGACGCCCTGGAACAGGTTTATAACCCGGAATCGTAAGCGAAAGGCACAATCATGGCGCTCACCCTGCAAGACCTGAAACACGAGAAAGTGGGAGCCTGCGTGTCGGGCGGACTCGACAGCCGCACGATCGCCAAGGTGCTCACCGAAAACGGCGTGGACGTTGTCGCGTTCACTGCCGATCTGGGACAGCCCGACGAGGTGGACATCGCCGACATCCGCAAACGGATGAAACCGTGCGGCGTCGACACGATCCTGGTGGATCTCAAGCGGGAGATGGGCGAAGCCTGCTTTGAAGTGATCGAGGCTCAGGCCATGTACGACGGCGGCTACTGGAACTCGACCGGCATCGGCCGGGCCGTGACGGCCCGGGGCCTCATCGGCGCCATGCGCAAGAAGGGATGCACGGTGCTGTCGCACGGAGCGACCGGCCGCGGCAACGACCAGATGCGCTTCGAACGCTACACCAATGTCCTTGCGCCGAAGATGAAGGTCTACGCCCCCTGGCGCGACCCCGAGCTGCTGGAGCGGTTTCCGGGACGAACGCAAATGGCCGCCTACCTCGCGAGCTTCGGCATCTCCGCGCCGGCAGGCAAGAAGGACAAGAAGTATTCGACCGACGGCAATCTGGCGGGCCTGTCGCACGAGGCGGAGGACCTCGAGAGTATCGAGACGCCGATGATGATCGTCACGCCGACCATGGGCGTGTGGCCGATGCAGGCGCCGGACAAGCCCGAAAAGGTCGCCATCCGCTTTGAGAAGGGGCGCGCCGTGGCGATCAACGGCAAGGCCGTCGATCCCGTGCGCGCCATGATGCTGGCCAACACCCTCGGCGGCCGCAACGGCATCGGCATGAAGCACGCTCTCGAAAACAGGATCATCGGCACCAAGAGCCGCGGCGTCTACGAGGCGCCCGGCATGGAGCTGCTCGGCGCCGCCCTGCGCTTTCTCTATCAGGCGGTCCTCGACCGCCGCGCGACCGCGCTGTTCCAGCAGCTCTCCAAGCTCGTGGCCGACCAGATCTACGACGGCCGCTACTACGACCCGATGACCCAGGCCGCGCGCGCCGCGATTCGGGTCTTTGCCCGTCCCGCCAGCGGCACGGTGACCGTTTCGCTCTACAAGGGAAACATCTTCTTTCACGCGCTCAGCGACTGCCCCGCCTCGCTCTACAACGAGGCCGATTCCTCGATGGAGGCCAGCAACGGCCTCAATCCGGTCAGCTCCCAGGGCTTTGCCGAAATTCAGAGCGTCGAAGCCCGCATGATGGCAGTGGCCCGGCAGATTCGGCTGTAACCGGGAACATTTCGGGACGCCGACATGTCTAACCCCCGTGAGCAGAGTCAGGAACGCGCAACCGAGGAGGCCCGCGTGAATGACCTCGTGCACAAGGCTCAGGAGGGGAGCATGGAAGCCGTCGACGAACTGGTGCGCACGTACCAAACGCCCATTTTCAACCTGGCTTACCGCATGGTGAACCAGCGCGAAGAGGCGTGCGACCTGACCCAGGAGATCTTTATCAAGGTCTGTCGTGCCATCCGGTCGTTCAAAGGCCGGTCGCGGTTCTCCACCTGGCTCCAGGCGCTCGCCATCAACACCTGCCGGAGCCGGCGGCAGCGCCTGAGGCGCATCGGCTTCTTTGAGGCAACCTCGCTGGATGCCGTGCCTGAGGGGGCGGATGCCCCTTCCCCTCGCCATGAACCGGTGGACGCCGGCGACCGACCTGAAACCGAGCTTGTTCGTCACGAGACCCAGGAGATCGTGGGCCGCGCCATCGCGACACTTCCAGAGGATTTCCGAGAGGTAATCGTCATGCGCGATATCCAGGGTCTGAGCTATGAGGAAATCGCCGAGGCGACGGGCTGCCAGACCGGCACCGTCAAGTCACGCCTCTCGCGCGCCCGCGCCAAGGTCAGGGATGAGCTGTTACGGGAGGGTCTGCTATGCCGTGTGAACGGATAAAAGCGTGGATGAGCGACCATCTCGATGGCCGTCTGGATGCCGCGCGCGTCCGGGATCTGAACGCGCATCTGGCCGGTTGCGAAGCCTGCCGCCGCGAGTGGAACGATCTGCGGCAGACGGTGGCGCTCATCCGCAGCTTGACGCCGCTCGCCCCGCCCGTCGACCTTGTAGACTCGGTCCGCCAAGGCCTCGCCGCTTCCCGGCCGACACGTCTGGCGGTGTTTTGGCGTGTGCTCAATCGACCGCAGATACGCGTTGCCCTGGCGGCATCGGTGGTCATCCTGGTGGGGTTCTATGGCTGGCGGAACCTGACTATCAGCCCGGTCACCCCTGAAGAATGCGTGTCTGCTGCCTGCAGACAGGTCGATGCACCGGCCGTCGACACGCTGGCTGACGCGATGAAGGTGCCCCCCCCCACTGTTGTCGGCAAAGATCAGGACCTGGCACCACGCCCTGCAGATGCCCCGGTGACGGTGATTGCCCCAGTCGGCGGTAATCGCCTCGAAAAAATGCCCGCCGCTCAAGCGGAGGAACGCCATTCCCTGCAAAGACGCGATGGGATCTGGGAGAAGCGCGAATCCAGCGACCCGTCGGCCGACGAAAAGCGACAGCCTCCCGGGCTGAGCATCGGGGACGCATCGCTTGAACGCGAGGAGCCGTCCGTCGTTACCTTCGCAGCGCGGGCACAACGGATGCCTGAAGCCGTCACCGAACCAGTCGCGGCGGCGGAGGAACGAGCCGTGGCATTTGAGGCAGGAGCCGACGCTTCCGATGACGGCGTGACTCTGGATGCGGCCGCAGCGCCGTCTGTCGCCAAGCGCGTGGCGAAGGCACCCCTCGCGTCCCGCATGGCAACCGACGTGCATCCGCTCCAGCGGGAGATCGTCCTGACCGGCGGCGATCCCGCAGCCGCCCGCCAGATTCTGGCACGCTACGTCGTGCGTGCGAAGACCCGGGAAATGAAGGAAGGCTATACGGCTGCCGCCAGCCGGGTGACCTCGTCGGATAAAGCCAAAGCCGACACCGCCGGCCTTTCGGGCTGGATCAACGCAGCCGATTACGACCGGCTGCTGGCCGATCTCAAGGTCGCCGGAACCGTCACCTTCCGTCCGGTCGAGCCGTCCGAAAAGGACGCCCAGGCGACACCGGCCTCCGAGTCCGGCCGGGTCTGGGTCTCCATTATCCTTCCGCCACCCGAGACGTGACGTCATTCATGGGGCATGTCGGCGGCGAGCATGCCGCAGGCGGCGTAGATGTCCTTGCCGCCGCTGTAGCGCCGGATGACGGGGGCGGCGAGATGAAGGCGCAGGGCGTCGCGAAACGCATTGCGCTCGGCGTCATCCGGCGGACGAAAAGCGCCGGTGTCATCGTTCACATCGATCAAATCGATTTGCACCGGGAGGTCGCCCACCCAGTCGGCGAGCGCTCGCGCGTCATCGGCGGCGGTGTTGAAGCCGGAGATGAGGATCCAGGCGAGCGTGATGCGTCGGCCGGTCGCGGCGTGGTACTCGGCAAGCGCGGCGCGCAGGTCGCCGGACGGGTGGACCGCCTCGACCGGCATGAGGGTGCGCCGCTTGGCGGCATCGGCCGAGGTGAGGGAAACGACCAGTTTGAAGGCGTGCGGCTCGCGCGCGAGCCGGCGGATGCCCGGGACGATGCCGACGGTGGAGAGGGTGATGGCCTTGGCGGCGATGGCGAGGCCCGAGGGTTCTGAAAAAACGCGCGCCGCCTGCAGGACAGCATCGATGTTCAGGAGCGGCTCCCCCATGCCCATGAAGACGACGCCCCGCACGGGCAGGGACGTGTCGCGCCGGATCTGGGCAACCTGGGCGACGATCTCCCATGGTTCCAGATTGCGCGCGAAGCCGATCCGGCCCGTCGCGCAAAAGGCGCAGCCCATCGCGCAGCCCGACTGCGAACTGACGCAGACGACGGCCTTGGCGGCGCCGGGCCGGTGAGCGAGAGGAATGAGCACCGCCTCGAAACGCGCGCCGTCGGCGGCGGCAAAGAGGTACTTGCAAAAACCATCGACGGCCGACACCCGGCGGTCGACAAGCGTCAGACGGGGGATGCAGAGGTGGCGTCGGATCTCGCCAAGCCAGCGCTGTGAAATCGTGGAGTCATCCTCGGGCCATGCACCCTGCCGCAAGGCAGACGATTGGAGCTTGCGCGCCAAGCGCGGCGTCATGCCGAGCGTACCGAACCGGTCAACCAGCTCCCGCGCCGTCAGGGCCGTGACGGGATATTCCGTGCTTTGCGCATCGGCCGTCATGGGAATCATTTCCTGTTATCCCTGACGAGGGTTCAGGCGCGTGGGTTACCGCGTCGCCTGAACCCTCTGGCGCGGCTTTTGTGTGATGTTCGGGGCTGCGCCCCATCGTCTGTTGCGCGGCACTATACCGCGCCCGACATAAACGGCGCAATAGTCGCATATTCTGAAACGTTTGTCACCCTTTCCTGATAATATGGACATTGCTAAGAGAGAAGTAACCTGAATTGCTGTCTTGTCACAGAAGCGGCTCGCATTGTAAACTGCGGCCTGCACACGGCTCGTGCGGACGGGGAGGCGCAAAGGAATGGCTGCGGGGCAGGACGATCTGACGCCGATGATGCGGCAATACCGGCGGATCAAGGGCGAGTTGCCGGAAGGGGTTGTGCTCCTCTTCCGGCTCGGCGATTTTTACGAGATGTTCTTTGAGGACGCGCGCCGCGCCGCGCCGATCCTGGGCGTGGCGCTGACGCAGCGGGGCGGCACGCCGATGTGCGGGGTGCCTTATCATGCGCTTGACGGCTACCTGGCCAAGCTGATCCGGGCTGGCGTGAAGGCCGCAGTCTGCGACCAGATGGAGGACCCCGCCGCCGCGAAGGGGATCGTGCGGCGCGAGGTGACGCGCGTCGTCACCCCCGGCACGGTGACCGAGGACGCGATTCTCGACGCCACGCGCAACAACTACCTCGCCGCCGTCTCCGTCGGACCCAGCGGTTTCGGCATGGCGCTCTTTGACCTTTCCACCGGCGTCTTCACCGTCGAGGCGGTTCCCGGCACCGAGGCCCTGCGCGAAAACCTGCGGCGGCATGCGCCCAGTGAATTGCTCGTGGGCGCCGAAGCCCGGCGTGGCGCGGCGTTGGCCGGGGCGCTCGCCGACTGCGGCGCGGCGGCGGTAACCGAGGGGGACGACTGGACGTTTGAATATGACGCGGCGTATGATCGGCTGGTCCGCCATTTCGCCGTGCATTCGCTCGATGGATTCGGCTGCGAAGGCGCCCCCCTACTCGTGGGCGCGGCTGGCGCGTTGCTGCATTACGTGGTCGACGAATTGCACCACCGTGTGGGGCATGTCCGTCGGCTCCAGGTGCGCCACGGCGAGGACTTCCTCCTTCTTGACGAGGCCACCTGTTCCAACCTCGACATCCTCCCCTGCCGGGGCCGATCGGCCCAGGCGACGCTGCTCGGTGTGCTCGACAACACCCGCACGCCGATGGGCGCTCGTCTCCTGAGGGCCTGGCTGACCCGCCCCTTGCGGCGGATCGCGTCCATCAACGCCCGGCTCGACGCGGTGGAGCGCCTGATGAAAGACCGCCCCCTGTTGAACGGGTTGCGCGGACGGCTGGCGGCGGTGCGCGATCTGGAACGGCTGATCGCCCGTATCGGCGCGGGGCGCGGCAACGCGCGCGACCTGCAGGCGCTGGGCGCGTCGCTGCTGCCCGTGCCCGGCCTGCGTGAATGTGCGGCAGGCGCTGGCGACGGGCTCCTCGCGGCGGCGGCGGCGGAGCTCCATCCGCTGCCCGACCTGGTTGATCTAATCGGACGCGCCATCGCCGAGACACCGCCGATCAGCCTCCGGGATGGCGGACTCATCCGCGAGGGATACTGCCCCGATCTCGACGAGCTCCGCCGGATGGCCAGCGACGGGCACGCCTGGCTCGCCCGGTATCAGGCTCAGGAGCAGGAACGCACCGGAATCAAGACCCTCAAAGTGCGTCATAACAAAGTCTTCGGGTACTACATCGAAGTCTCGAAAGGGCAGGCCGGCGCCGTTCCGCCCGAATACGAGCGGCGGCAGACGCTCGTCGGCGCCGAGCGGTTCATCACCCCCGATTTGAAGGTTTACGAGCAGAAGATCTTCGGGGCGCAAGACCGGGCGCAGGCGATGGAGTACGAAATCTTCTGCACCCTGCGCGACCGGACGGTGGAGCAGACGGCCGCCATCCAACAGACCGCCGACGCCATCGCGCAGCTCGACGCGCTGGCCTCGCTGGCCGATCGTGCGCTGGCGCTGGACTACGCGCGCCCGCAGGTGCATGCGGGCGACGAGTTGGTGATCCGCGAGGGGCGCCACCCCGTGATCGAGCAACTGCCCGGCTCCGAACGGTTTGTCCCCAACGACACCCGGTTGGACGGGCGCCGCAACCAGGTGGCCGTGATCACCGGGCCCAACATGGCGGGCAAGTCCACCTACATCCGGCAGGTCGCGCTGATCGCGGTGATGGCCCATGCCGGATCGTTCGTTCCCGCGCGCGAGGCGCGCATCAGCCTGCTGGACCGCATCTTCACACGCGTCGGGGCGGGCGACGACCTCGCCCGGGGCCGAAGCACCTTCATGGTGGAGATGCAGGAGGCGGCCAACATCCTCAACAACGCCACGTCTCACAGCTTGATCGTGCTCGACGAGATCGGCCGCGGCACCAGCACCTTCGACGGCATCAGCATCGCCTGGGCGGTGGCCGAATATCTCCACAACACGCCTCAGGTCAAGGCCAAGACGCTGTTCGCGACCCACTACCACGAGCTGACCGATCTCGCGCTCACCCTCACAGGCGTCAAGAACTACACCGTCCAGGTGCGCGAGCATGGCGACGGCATCGTCTTTTTGCGGAAGATTGTGCCGGGGGCGGCCGACAAAAGCTACGGCATCCACGTGGCGCGGCTCGCCGGCATGCCCGGCGACGTCGTCGAGCGGGCGCGGGAGATACTGGCCAACCTCGAGGAGGGCGAGATCGAGGCGGGGCTGCCCAAGCTGGCCAAGACCGCGCGCCGCAAGGAGAACGAACTGCCGGGACAGATGACGCTGTTCGAGCTTTAAATCAGCTTCACCCGCGGCAGATCCTGAATATCCACGCAGCCGACGAGCCGACAGGCATCATCCACCACGGGCAGATCGTCGATCTTATACTTTTCGAAGATGCGCAGGACATCCACGGCGAGCTGGTCCGCGCGGACGTGGATGGGGTTGGCGGTCATCACCGTGCGCAATTCCTGGGCAAGGACGCCGGGGTTGGACGCCAGCAGCCGACGCAGATCGCCGTCGGTGAAGATGCCGGCCAGAAGCCCGTCCGGCGTGGCGATGCAGGCCGAGCCGCATTTGGCGCCGGTCATCGCCATGATCGCGTCCTGAACGGTCTTGTCGGGGGCGAGGACGGCGATCCGCTCGCCCGTGCGCATGATGTCGCGCACGCGATAGAGCAGGGCGCGGCCGATGGCGCCCGCAGGATGGAGCAGGGCGTAATCCTTCTTCTCAAAACCGCGGGCGTCAATCAGCACCATGGCGATGGCGTCGCCCACGGCGAGCGTGGCGGTGGTGGAGGTGGTGGGCGCGAGGTTGAAGGGACACGCCTCCCGCTCGATGCAGACCAGCAGGACGATATCGGCGCACTTGGCGAGCGAGCTGCCGGGGTTGCCCGTCAGCGCGATGATCGGGATGCCCAGCCGGCGGACTGCGGGAATCAGCGCGAGCAGCTCGTCCGATTCGCCGGAGTAACTCAGGGCAAGCAGGATGTCGTTGGGCGCGATGAGGCCCAGGTCCCCGTGCAGCGCCTGCGTGGGGTTGAGCATCACACTGGTCGACCCCGTGCTGGCCAGCGTGGCGGATATCTTTTCCGCGATATGCAGGTTTTTTCCGACCCCGGTCACGACAATCTTGCCGCCTTCGGCGAGCGTGCGCAGCAGCCGGTCAATCGTTGCGCAGAAACTGTCGCCGAGGGCTGCGGCCGCCTGTTGCAGCCCGCTGGCCTCGGTTGTGAGCACCTGCTGCGCGCGTGTGATGTAGTGTGTCTTGGTCATACCCAAATCATCCTTCTGGAGTCCGTATAATGGGTGCCTGCATGCAACGCCGGCGTGGCGCCCGCCTCCGTTACCGGGGCACTAAGAATAAGGCGCTTCGCGCGCGTCGTCAATACGGCTGTTCGGAAATCCCGAGAGGACCTCGCAACCGGTCGGGGTGATGAGCACCACATCTTCGATGCGGACCCCCAGCTCGCCGGGCAGATAGACCCCGGGTTCGACCGTCACCACCATCCCCGGGCGGATCACCGTCTTGCAAGACGCGGCACAGGCGGGAGCCTCATGCACCTCCAACCCGAGCCCATGTCCGAGGCTGTGCCCGAAGGCTCCTCCGTGGCCGGCGCGGTCAATCACGTCGCGGGCCAGGGCATCAACCTCCGCGCCGGTCATCCCCGGCCTCAGCTTGCGGATGACGGTGCGGTTCGCACGGAAGACCAGCGCGTGGATCTCGCGAAACCGCGCGGAGGGGCGTCCGCAACACACGGTTCGCGTCAGGTCGCTGCAGTATCCGCCGAGCTTGAGTCCCGCATCGAGCAGCAGCGGCTGGCCCGGCAACCACGGATCATCTCCCGGCACGTGGTGGCATTCGGCGCCGTTGGCGCCAACGCAGACCACGGCGTCAAAGGCCTCACCGTCGCCCAGCGTGTCGGCCTCACGCCGGACCGCCTTGCGAATATCCTGTTCAGACTGCCCCGGCCGCGCGCCGCGCAACACCCGTTCAAACAGGCGGTCATTCGCGCGGATCACCCGCCGCAGCGCCGCCTGTTCGGCCGGCGATTTGATGGCGCGCTGCCCGGCGATGAGGCTGTCCACATCGGTCCATCCGGCAATCTGGGGCAGCGCCTGCTGCTGGGCGGTGTGGACCGCCACCGCCAACGAGCCTTCGTAGCCGGCCCGGCGCCAGGATCGGGTCAACCGGCGTAAGATCCGCCTGGCCTCGTCGCCGCGGCCGCAGTCGCCGCACGGCATCCAGGCGAGTGCGCGGCGGGCGGCGATCAGATAGCGGAAATCGGTGAGCAGGGCCGGGCCGCTGCGGACATCCACGGCGAGGATGCCGTTGGAAGAGGCGAATCCGGAGTAATAGAGCCGCGCGATCGGCGACCGGACGAGCGCGCCGTCCAGCCCCGTGCGGCGCAACGCATGCATCAGCCGCTCGCACCGGCTGCGGCATTCCGCCGCCGAAAACGCTCCAGCCATCATTCTGTCGTCCTCCGAAGGGCTAGTTCAACTCGCCATATTTCTCAAGCAACTCGCGTTCCTGCTGCTTAAGCGCGCGCTGACTCAGCGAGAACCGGTAACCCCTGATCCGCCACCATTTACGGTTGCGCAACTGCCAGAGGAGCACCCATTCGCGCGCCTCGCCCATCGTGCCGGGAACCAGCCGCATCCAATGCTTGTAAATGCCCGACAAATCGATCCACTCCATCCGCTTGCGGATCTGACCGGGCATCCACCGGATGTTGATGGCGGAGGGAAAATCAAGCAGCATCGGCGCGCCGGCCGCGTCCATGAGAATATTCCCGGCGTTGCGCAGGTCCAGATGGGCAATGCCGCGGGCATGCATGGCCTGCACCAGCGCCTCCAGACGGTGAAAGAACGTCACCGGCACATCCCCGGCGGAGAGGTTCCGCAGCGGAGACCCCTCCACAAACCGCTCGCCCAGCGCGAACCGATCCATCCGGAACGCTCCCGCGGGTATCCCCGGCAGCCCGTGCAGTTTGCGCAACACGCGCAACTCGCGCCAAACCATCCAGACGCCCCCGGTCCACCGCCACAGCGCCACGCACGCGCGGAAGTCTTTCACCACCCAGGGGACGCCGTTCACCTCCACGCGCCACACGTCGGCATTGCACCAGTGTCCGTGATGCAGACGTGTGCGGGCGACACTCTCGAATAGGTTGCGTGTGAACACCTGCGCCATCAGCCTTCCGCCGTGATCGGCTTTTGCCGAGCACACGAGGCCGCCCCGCACTGCCGGCAACCGCTGCCGCACGAGACATCCTCGCCCGTCCAGCAGAACGTGCAAATGTTTTTGCGCGGGAGGCCGATCGCATCGGCCAAGTCCTGCACACGCTGATACTTGAGCGACGTCAGGCCGAGCCGTTTCTGGATACGCCCGACCATCTCCTGATGCCGCCCGCCATCGGGATCGACATAATCCCGGGGGTCAGCCGCGTCGCCCTCCAGTTCCTTGATGGTGCGGCGCGCGGCGAGGTCCTGCTCGCTCGTGGAGCGGGAGAAGTTGAGAAACTTGCAGCCGAAGAGCAACGGCGGGCAGGCGATCCGCATGTGGATCTCGCGCGCGCCGTCGTCGTAGAGCCTGTGCACCTGGTCGCGGAGCTGAGTGCCGCGAACGATCGAGTCGTCGCAGAAGATCAGGCTTTTTCCGCGAATCAGGTCGGCAATCGGAATCAGCTTCATCCGGGCAATCAACTCGCGATGCTCCTGAACCGAGGGCATGAAGCTCCGCGGCCAGGTGGGTGTGTATTTGACGAACGGCCGCGCAAAAGGTATGCCCGCTGCGCGGGAATACCCCAGCCCATGCCCCATGCCGGAATCGGGGATTCCGGCCACAAAATCGGCGCGCAACCCGCCGTCGTGCTTCGCCAGCGCCTCGCCGCACCGGTAACGGACACTCTCCACGTTTTGCCCCTCGTAGGACGACGCGGGGTACCCGAAATAGACCCATAGAAAGGCGCAGATCGCGAGCTCGGCGCCCGGCTCGCGGCATGTCTCGACGCCATCCTGCGTCAGCCGGACAATCTCGCCCGGGCCCAGGTCACGCACCGGCAGATAGCCCAGATTGGGCAGGCTGCACGACTCCAGCGCGAAAGCGCGCGCATCGCCCTTTTCCCCCAGCGTCACGGGCGTCCGTCCGTAGCGGTCGCGGGCCGCGAACAGGGTTCCGTCATCCTTCAACACCAGCACCGAGCAGGACCCGCAAATCCGCTCCTGGGCATAGCGGATGCCAGCCTCGAACGAATCCTGCGTATTGATCAACGACGCAACCAACTCGGTCGGATTGACCCCGGCGCGGCTCATTTCAGAAAACTGCACGCGGTGCTTGGCGTAAAGCTCGGCCACCAGCTCCGGCAGGTTGGTCACCACGCCGACCGTGACAATCGCAAACGTGCCCAGATGCGAGGCGATGATCAGGGGCTGGTCCTCAAAATCGCTGATCACTCCCACGCCCGCACGGCCCTTGAAGAGGTTGAAGTCGCCCTCAAACTTCGAGCGAAACTGAGACGTGCGGATGTCGTGAATCACCCGCGTGAAGCCATCCTCGCCCAAAACCGCCATGCCCCCCCGCATCGTGCCGAGATGCGAATGGTAGTCGGTACCGTAGAACAGATCGGTCACGCAATCGTGCTTGGCCACCACGCCGAAAAAACCGCCCATACTCAAACACTCCCGTTGAGAGCCAACAACCCACATCTGACCCGAATCAGCAGAATACCCTACTTCGGCGGGCCGCTCAACCTAAAACCTAAAATTAGAATTGCTGCAGCCAGCAATGAGTCCTTACCAGACGCGCCGTTTTATGATACAGTGACGCCCGAACAAAACGCGACTTGGGAGCACACATTCAGCATGTCCAAGGCCACAACCAGTTCTGATTCGGTCGGTGTCGTCGAGCCGCAGACGCTGCGACTGAATCTGCCGCCGGGCGGTCTCCGCCTCGAGCGGGGCGGTCTTCTGCCGGAGGTGGACATCACCTACGAGCGTTGCGGGACACTCAACCCGGCCGCCGACAATGTGATTTTTGTCTGCCACGCCCTGACCGGCGACGCCCACGTCACCGGCATTCGCCCCGGCGAAACCCGACCGTCGGGCTGGTGGCAGGATATGATCGGGCCGGGACTCGGGATCGACACCCGCCACTATCACATCGTCTGCGCCAACATCCTGGGCGGATGCAAAGGCACCACGGGACCCGCATCCATCAATCCCGCAACCGGGACACCGTATGGCTCGCAGTTCCCGGAGATCACCGTCGGCGACATCGTGACCGTGCAGCGCCTGCTGCTCGACCAACTCGGCATCCCGTATCTGGCGGCGGTGATCGGCGGCAGCTTCGGCGGCATGCAGGCGCTGGAATGGGCGATCCGCTATCCGGATTTTGTCGGCCGCAGCATCGTGATCGCCGCAGCCGCCAGCCTCAACACTCAGGCGCTGGCCTTCGACATCATCGGCCGCCAGGCGATCGTGCAGGACCCCGCGTGGCGCCACGGCGATTACTACGACCGCGCCGACGGACTCGGACCGCCCAGGCAGGGACTGGGCAGCGCCCGCAAGCTCGCGCACGTCACCTACCTCTCGCAACAACTGATGGAGACAAAATTCGGGCGCGAGAAACGGCCCGAATGGCTGAACGCCGACGATGCGTTTCACGCCGAGTCGCGCCGCACCTTCCGATCCTATTTCCAGATCGAGAGCTATCTCGAACACCAGGGCGCCAAGTTTGTGGAGCGGTTCGACGCCAACTCGTACCTCCACATCACCCGGGCCATGGACGATTACGATCTGGAAGATGCATTCGGCTCGCTCGACAAGGCTTTTGCCGGGGTCAAGGCGCAGATGCTGATCGTCGCCCTCAGCGGCGACTGGCTCTTCAAACCTGAACAGTCGGCCGAACTGGTCACCGCGCTGATCCGCAACCGCAAGCGGGTCTCGTACTGCCATCTCGACGCCCCGGCCGGCCACGACGCCTTCCTGACCCATATCGCCGACTTGAAGCGGGTGATCCGCGCCTTCCTGCCGTGGGTGGGGACGCCGGAGACCGGCGGCAACACCGTCAGTGGCAACCGGTTTGACGAGCTGGAGGACGCGATCATCGTCGGCCTCGTCCAGCCCGGCAGCCGCGTCTTGGACCTCGGCTGCGGCGACGGCGCCCTCATCTCCAGGCTCGAACGCGAACGACAGGTGGCCGGCACGGGCGTGGACATTGACCTCGGCCATATCGTCCGCACGATCGACGCCGGACACAACGCCCTCCTCGAAGACATCAACGACGGGCTCCAGATGATCCCCGATGACTCGTATGACGTGGCCGTTCTGGGCGAAACCCTTCAGGTCGTGCTCCGCCCGCGCGATGTGCTCCACCAGATTCTGCGGGTCGCCCGCGAAGCCGTGGTCGCCTTTCCCAACTTCGGCTATCTCCCCGTCCGCGGAGGCCTCCTTCTCGCAGGCCGCATGCCCAAGGCCAAAGCCCTTCCGTATGAATGGTACGACACGCCCAACATCCACCTCTTCACCCTCGCCGACTTCCTCCGCCTGTGCGCACAGGACGGCATCACGGTGAAGCGAATCCACGGCCTCTCCCGCAGTTGGATCGGCCGCCTGCTATGCCGCCTCGGCTTCCACAATCTGGGCGCCGACCGCGTCATCGCCCACGTCACCCGCCCCTCAAACACGGACCGTCCAAACCCGGTCACGGATGATCCCTAAAGGAGTTGTTCATGGAAAAGTGGCTCGACCAACATCTGCCCAAACTGGTGCGTGATCTGTCGCCCTGCAACGACTGCCCCTTGTCCAACACCGAAAAGGAGGTCAATCTCCCCGGCCAGCGGGCGGTGGTGGAGGTTTTGGAGCAGTTGATCGGCATTCTGTTTCCCGGTTGCCACGGCCATGCGCCGGTCACGCAGGACACCTGCGAACAGGGCTTGCGCAAGATTCTCGCCGAGACCGCCGTCAGCCTGCGCGACCAGATTCAGCGGGTTTTCGAATATCAGTGCGCGTTCGAAAAATGCAGAAGCTGCGGCGATTGCAGGGAACGGGCTGGTGCGGTGGTGGCCAAACTGCTCGACGCGCTGCCGGGCATCCGCGCCGCTTTGCGCGAGGACATCCAGGCCGCCTACGAGGGCGACCCCGCAGCCCGATCAACCATGGAGATCGTGCTGAGCTATCCCGGTGTCTATGCGGTGAGCGTTCACCGCCTGGCCCACGCCCTCTACGCGGCGGGCGTCCCCCTCCTGCCTCGGGTCTGGAGCGAGCACGCCCACTCCCGCACCGGCATCGACATCCATCCGGGTGCAACCATCGGCTCGGGGTTCTTTATTGACCACGGCACGGGCGTGGTCATCGGCGAGACCTCCATGATCGGCTCGCACGTCAAGCTCTACCAGGGTGTCACGCTCGGCGCCTTGAGCTTTGCCAACGACGAGCAGGGCAACCCGATCAAGGGGATCAAACGCCACCCGGACGTGGGCGACCACGTCGTGATCTACGCCGGCGCCACGATCCTGGGGGGCGAAACCGTCATTGGCCACCACTCGACCATCGGCGGCAATGTCTGGCTCATCCATTCCGTGCCGCCCCATTCCAAGGTTTACAACCAGCAGCCCAAGCCGCTCATCCGGGAATCCGGCCAGACACCGGCCCCGTAACCACCGTTGGGAACGTGATCGCCATGTCCTTTCAAGGCCACCTCAAATATGGAACGTCGCTCCTGCATGTCGGCGAGGAGCGCCTCAAGCAGGCGCTTCTGCCCCGCGTGCCGCTCTGGATCGAGACCTACCACCTCACGCTCACGACCGTCCTCTGGTCGGCGCTAATCCCGCTTTTCTGCCTCTTCGCGCGCACCTCCGCCCAGTGGTTGTGGGCCGTCAATGCCTGCATCATCGGCCAGTACATCACCGACCTGCTCGACGGCGCCGTCGGCCGCGCGCGCAATACCGGCCTCAAGAAGTGGGGCTATTATGTCGACCACTTTCTCGATTTTATTTTCTTGAGCGCGATTTTCTTCGGCTACGCGGTCCTGCTTCCCGCCTCGTTCCATAAGATGATCCTGTTCACGCTGGTCATGTTCACCGGCTTCATGATCCACTCTTTTCTGGAGTTTGCCTGCACCAACCGCTTCGCGATCTCCTATTTGGGCGTCGGGCCGACGGAGATCCGCCTGCTCTTTATCGCGATCAACGTGCTGCTGGTGATTTTTGGCAAAACGTATCTGGCCGCCGCGCTCCCGTATGCGGTCGCCGCCTCGCTCTTCGGCTTATTCGTCACCGTCTACCGCACCGCGCGCCACCTGTGGCACATTGACATGATTGAAAAAAACAAACCCTCATGAATGCTCCCTTTCGCAAACGCTTTCTGACCGCACTGGCCTTGATGACCATCGCCGGCGGCTTGATCTGGTGGGGCGCGAAGCCCGTCATCCGGATGTGCGGTCTGGCCGCGCTCGCCGCTTCGGCCCTGAGTCTCGCCCTCTCGGCCCGCGACCTGCGCCATCATCGCCGTCACGCCAAGACCTATGTCCGCCACTTCGCGGTGGCCTATGCGCCCCATTTCGTGCTTGCCATCCTCTTGGCTCACCTCCTCCGCGCTTGGGTCCTCTTTGCCCCCCCCACCCTCTCGCCGCTGCTGGCGGTCGGCGGCGTGCCGCTGCGCGAACAACTCGACGCCGACACGGCCCGCCTGCTCGCCCTCAGCGGCAACCCCGATGCCGACATCCCCGTCTGCCACACGATCACCACGCGCTACCAGACCTTCTACCAGATCGATCCCGTCGCCGACCCCCGCAGCCATGCCGACGCCTTTCTGCTCGCCTTCGCCGCCCTGCTGCGCGAGAACGCGCTCCGCACGACCCCGCACGACGCCATCACCGATGACCGCGCGGCGACCCGCCTGGCCGCCAGCGCCGCCTATCTCCCGCTCGTCCGAAACAACAGCCCCGACAACCCCCTCCTGCCGCTGATCGACGCCGATCTGAAGACCCTGCCTGCGCGGCTCCTGCGCCCCCTGCGCTTCCCCCTGCACGCGCTGCGCCGGTATGCGATCGAGGAGTAAGTCCATGAATCCCCAGACGATCCCCACCCCCGCCTTTGTCGTCGACGCCGCCGCCCTGGACCGCAATGTCGCGATCCTGGCTCAGGTCAAGGCGCGCACAGGCTGCACCATCCTCCTCGCGCTCAAGGCATTCTCCATGGTTGCGGCGTTCGACCGGATCCGTACCCGGCTGGACGGCGTCTGCGCCAGCTCGCTCCACGAAGCCCGCCTGGGCCGCGAAGGCTTCGGCGGCGAGGTGCATGCCTTCGCTGCGGCCTTTTCCGAAACCGACTTCCGGGAGATGCTGCCGCTGATCGATCATGTCACGTTCAATTCCTTTCGCCAGTGGCGTCAGTTCCGTCCCCTGCTCGAGGCCGCCGGCCATCCCATCGCCGCCGGCTTGCGCATCAACCCGGAACACAGCGAGGGACACACCGCGCTCTACGACCCCTGCGCCCCCCGCTCGCGCCTCGGCATCCGGCGCGACGCCTTTCAGGGCGAGTCGCTCGACGGGCTCACCGGCCTGCACTTCCACTGCCTCTGCGAACAGAATGCGGATGTGCTGGAGCGGACGCTGGCGGCGGTCGAAGCCCGCTTCGGGGATCTGATCCCCCGCTTCGCGTGGATGAATTTCGGCGGCGGCCATCACATCACCCGCAGCGATTACGACGTGGATCGGCTGTGCCGTATCCTCACTGATTTCCGCGCGCGCCACGCCGACATGACGGTCATCCTCGAACCGGGAGAGGCCGTCGCCCTCAACGCCGGCGTTCTGGTCGCCACGGTTCTCGACGTGGTGGTCAACGAAATCCCCATCGCCATCCTCGACGTCTCGTGCACCTGCCACATGCCCGACGTGCTGGAAATGCCTTACCGTCCGCGGGTCTACCGGGGCGAGGCGTGGGACGGCCGCGCCGACGCGCCCGCAGGCGCCGAGTTCGGCGGCGCGCCCGGCGAGAAATCCTGCACCGTCCGCCTCGCCGGCCCCTCGTGTCTGGCGGGAGACTGCATCGGCGACTATTCGTTCGCACGCCCCCTCCGCCCCGGCGACCGGCTGGTCTTCGAAGACATGGCCCACTACACCATGGTCAAGACAAACACCTTCAACGGCATCAACCTGCCCGCCATCGTGCTGCGCCAACCCGACGGCACGCTGACCGGGGTCCGCCGCTTCGGCTATGCCGACTTCGCCGCGCGGTTGTAACCCGGCCAACCCGGACTTCTGAAACAGTATGTCACGCTTGCCCTTCAGCATCGCCGCAACCGCATCCCACTCGGGCGCTCGCGCGGCGGAATTTGAGACCCGGCATGGCCGGGTTCAGACGCCGGTGTTCATGCCGGTGGGCACGCAGGCCACGGTCAAATGCCAGACCGTGGATTCGCTGCGTGAGGCCGGGTCCAGCGTGCTGCTGGCCAACACCTACCACCTCATGTTGCGCCCCGGCGCAGCCGTATTTGAGCAATTCGGGGGCATTCACCGCTTCATGCAGTGGGATCGCCCGGTGCTGACCGACTCCGGCGGCTACCAGATTTATTCCATGCCGCAGGATTGCCGGCTCACCGAGGCAGGCGCGCAGTTTCAGAGTTATATTGACGGGCGCTGGGTCCTGCTCTCCCCGGAGACCAGCATCGCCATGCAGCGGGTGATCGACAGCGACATCATGATGCCGCTGGATCACTGCATTTCGTCCACGTCACCCCGCGCCGAAGCCGAATCCGCGATGGCGCGAACGCACCGCTGGGCGCTGCGAAGCCTGGAGGCGCGCGGCGATTCGCCGCAGGCGCTGTTCGGCATTGTGCAGGGCGCGGCATTTCCCGACCTGCGCGAGGCCAGCTCCGCCTATTTGACCAGCCTGCCGTTCGATGGCTTTGCGGTCGGCGGCCTCGCCGTGGGCGAGACGCGGGAGCAGCGCGAGGATCTGACCGCCGCCGCCACCGCCGGTCTGCCGCATGACCGGCCCCGCTACCTGATGGGCGTCGGCACGCCGGTGGATGTGCTCGAGGCGGTGCATCGCGGCGTGGACATGTTTGACTGCATCATCCCGATCGCGCTCGCTCAGCGCGGCACGGCCTATACCTCGGAAGGCCGCCTGCACATGCGGCGCGGGTGGTACCGGCTGCAGGATCAGCCTCTGGATCCGGGCTGCGCGTGCTCGACCTGTCGCCACTATTCACGGGCGTATCTCCACCACCTCTTCAAATCGGATGAAGCGCTGGGGTGGCATCTGCTGGGACTGCACAACCTCCATTTCTACCATCACCTGACCCGGGAGATCCGGGCGCGCATTGTGGCGGGTGATTTTCTCGCGTACTACCGGGCGCAGCGGGAAGCCTTGGCGCGCGTCGATGGCGACTCGCCGGGCGCGCGCCGTCCGCAGCCGCGGCCCGTGCCACGCCTGCGGCTGGGTGACTACGAAGTGCAGCGGGCGGAAGCGGGGTTTTCCAGCATTCGCCACTGCAGCTCCGGCGAGGTCATGCATTCCGTCAGCAATCCGGTCGAGGAGTCGCGCCGGCTGTATGTGGAGCAGTCCGGGCTGACCGGGCGTCTGCGCCTTCCGGAGGCGCCGGAACTGGTGGTGTGGGATGTCGGCCTGGGCGCTGCAACCAACGCGATGGGAGCGGTGCGCTGCTGGGAAGCCGCACAGGCAGACGGCCGGCCGATCCGCCCGATGCGGATCATCAGCTTTGAGCGCGACCTCGATTCGCTGCGCCTGGCCGTTCGCCACGCGGCCCATTTTCCGCATCTGCACCATGCGGCGCCCAGCGCCATTCTCCAACACGCCTGCTGGGCGCATGCCACACGCGGGCTGCACTGGACCCTGCTGGCGGGTGATTTTAGCGAGCACCTGACGTCGGCACCCCGGCCGGATCTGATTTACTTCGACCCCTTCTCCTACAAGACCGACGGCGCGCTCTGGACGGCCGCGATGATGGCTCGGATCTTTCAGGCCTCGGCTCCGGGCGAAACCGCGCTCTTCACCTATACCGCCTCCACCGCCATTCGCGCGGCGTTGCTGGCGGCCGGTTTCTATGTCGCGCGCGGCGTGCCCACCGGACCCAAGGCCGAAACGACGGTGGCGTGTACGCATCCGTCCTGCTTGTCCGTTGCCGGGGTTGCGGCGCCGCCGCTGCTGGATCATCAGTGGCTGGAGCGCTGGGATCGCAGCGGCGCCCGTTATCCATCCGATATCGCGTCCGACGCACAGACCGAATTTGCCCGGCAGATCTTCGCCCATCCGCAGTTTGCTGGCCAGACGTAAGAATGGAGGGCTTCGCGGTCACGTGCCCGCTCGCCCCGAGAATCCCACACCTGGTATCCGGTTCTCATGACTTCTTCCCCGAAGTAGTGGTGGCGGGAGCGATCATAGCACGCCCCTACCCTGTTGAAACGAAAACGGACATGCATCGCGTTGCGGATCCGTTTTTTGCATGTCGCATGATTGATTTACACCGAAAAACCTAATAAAAACAGCTTTTCAGGGGTAAAAGTGTGTTTGTAATTGTGTGGGGTTTTTGCGCCCGTTTTTCATCCTGTTTCAGAGGGTTAAGCCCACACAGAGAAAATCGGTCTGAGAAACAAAAAAGCCCGGTTTTATTGGTGGTTGCCAACAAAACCGGGCTTTAAAGTGGTCGGGGAGGGGGGATTTGAACCCCCGACTTTTTGGTCCCGAACCAAACGCGCTACCAGGCTGCGCTACTCCCCGATGACCTGTGAGGTCAAGTGGGTTCGTACAATAGCTGAATCTGGCGGTTACGTCAAAAAGAATCTTTAACTCGTTGACCCGTTCGCCTTCTCCCCTTACAATGATCGGCGCTATGGACTTCCCCGTTTATCCGCTGGTTTTTAAACCGGCCTACAAGGACTATGTCTGGGGCGGATCCCGCATCGGGTCGGCGTTTGGACGTCAGGGCGTGCCGCCGATCTGCGCCGAATCGTGGGAGCTGTCGGCCCATCCCGACGGCCTGAGCCGGGTTGCCACCGGCGCGCTCGCCGGCCTCTCCCTCGCGGATCTGACCCTGTGCCACGGCGCCGCGCTGGTCGGTGCCCGCGCCCCCGATCCCACCCGCTTTCCTTTGCTCTTCAAGCTGATCGATGCCCGTGATCGGCTCAGCGTGCAGGTCCACCCCAATGCCGCGACTGCGGCACAGCATGGCGGCGAGCCCAAGACCGAGATGTGGGTGGTTCTGGATAGCGAACCCGGGGCGTTTATTCATGTCGGGCTGAAGCCCGGCGTCGGACCGGACGATCTGCGCCGGGCGCTCGAAACGAAACAGGCGGGCGACTGTCTGAACACACTGGCCGTCCAAGCCGGCGACGCCATCCTGATACCCGGTGGCTTGGTTCACGCGATCGGCGCCGGCTGCCTGATCTATGAGGTCCAGCAGAATTCCAACACCACCTACCGCCTCTATGACTGGGACCGCCTCGGCAGCGATGGCCGGCCCCGCCCCCTCCACGTCGCGGAGGCGCTGGCGGTCATTGACTGGACGCTCCCTGCGCCGAAGCTGCTCCGCGAGGATCCCGCCGGAACGGCGGTTAACGTCTGGCACGACGTCCTGTCCAGCCCGTTCTTCCGCATGCGCCGCATCCGCCTCGAACACTCCGAGACCGTGATCCGCGACAGCGGGAGCTTTCAGGCTCTTTTTGTCCATTCTGGCACCGCCTCCGCCACGATCAACGGCGTGACTGTGCCCCTCCCCTGTGGCACGAGCTGCCTGATTCCGGCGGCAGCTTCCCGCTGCACGATCAGGGCCGATGAACCCGCAAACCTCTTGCTGACCACGTTACCCGTATGATCCAATCCTCCTATGAAATCGCCCGGCCGTTCGGCATTCCGATCCGGCTGGATATGTCGCTGATCATTTTGCTGTTCTTTTTCGTCAGCGACACGGGTTCCCCGCTCTACGGTCTGGCAGCGGGCCTCGCGCTGCTGCTGTCAATCACGTTGCATGAATTGGGACACAGTCTGGTGGCCATGGCCTTCGGGTGCCGGGTGCGCGACATCACGCTGATGATGATGGGCGGCTGCGCCACGCTCCTGAACATGCCGCGCAAAGCCTGGCAGGAGTTTCTGGTCGCCGCCGCCGGGCCAGCGGTCAGCCTGTCGCTGGGCCTCTCGGGATTCTGGATGGTCCACCACGTACCCCTTTCTGCCCCTGTGGCTGGCTTCATCTACCACCAGATCGGATGGCTCAATATCGTGCTCTGCATCTTTAACCTGCTGCCGGCCTTCCCGATGGACGGCGGACGAATCTTTCGCGCGATTCTGCAGCAATTTTTCATGTCGCGCGTCAAGGCCACGTGGATCGCCGCGCGCGTCGGCCAGTTTGTGGCGTTGCTGATGGCGGTCTCGGTAGGCTACTCCTTTCTGAGCGGGAACGCGCGTGGTTTCATGCTGATCCGCCTGCTCATCGCCTACACCATCTACCGCGCGGCTGAACGGGAGTATCAATCGGTTCTGGCCGAATCGCGCCAGGATGGGCCGTTCGACGGCTTCAAGGGGCCGCCCGGCGACGAGGTGCTCATTTCGCCGCCGCCCTACCGCTCCGGCCGCGAATGGACGGATATCAAACGACTGTGATGACATGCCGCACCCCCGATTTGCCTATGACGCGATGACGCTGCGCAAAGCCTACTCGGGCGTGGAAAACACGATTCACGGGTTTATCCGAGCGTGGGCGGCGCACGGACCGGAGCCGTTGCGTGTCTATGCGCCCGTCCGCACGCCGCTGCCCGTTCCAGACTCGCCGCAGGTTGACGTGTGCGCGGTCCACCTTCCGGCCTCCTCGCGGCTAGCCCGGATCGTCTGGGAGCACACGCGACTGCCGCGCCGCCTGCGGCAGGACCAGGCCGCGCTGCTGCACGCGCCCGCCTATGTCGCGCCGCTGGCCGCGCCGTGTCCGGTGGTGCTGACGGTGCATGATCTGCACGTCTTCACCCATCCGGCGTGCTGCACCTTCGAGAACCGGCTTTACTACCGTCTCTTCCTCCCCCGCTCGATCCGCCGGGCGGGAGCGATCATCGTCTACTCGGAACACGTCCGCCGGATCGTCGCGGCGCGCTATCCGGATCAGGCGGATCGCATCGCGCTGATCCCGCCCGGCGTCGATCCCGATCTGGCTCCGGTCAGCGACCCGGAACGACTGGATGCCGTGCGTGCGGCCTGGCGTCTGCCCGGCCGGTTCATCCTGTTTGTCGGCGATCTCGCCCCGCGCAAAAACCTGCCGCGTCTGCTGGAGGCCTTCACGCGCCTGATCGCCGAACGGCCTGACCGGCGCGATGTGCACCTGGTGCTCGCCGGGGCGGGGGGGCTCAACCGCGTGCCGATTGACGCCCTGTGCGCGCGGCTCGGCGTGGCCGGTCGCGTACAGACGCTGGGTTATGTGCCGCGCGCCGATCTCGTGGCGCTGTACAGCCTGGCGGCGGTGCTGGCGTTTCCCTCGCTCGATGAAGGGTTCGGACTCCCCGCGCTCGAAGCGCTGGCCTGCGGCTGTCCCGTGGTCTGCACGCCGGGCGGCGCCTCCGAGATTTGCGGTCCGGCGGCAGCGTGCTGCGATCCGCTCGACATCGCCTCGATCACCCGGGCGCTGGCCGGGCCGCTCGATCATCCCCTGTCCCGTCCGGCCCGCGCCGAAGCCGGCTTCGCCCGCCTCGCTCGTTACTCGTGGCCCGCCAGCGTGCCCGCCACGGCCGCGCTGTATCGGGAGGTGTGCGCGCGCACCGGTTACTAGATACAGAGGCCGCCATCCACGGAGAGCACCTGGCCGGTTATGTAGGCGGCGTGCGGCGACAGGAAGAAGCGGATGACGGCGGCGATCTCGGCGGGTTCGCCGAAGCGGTTCAGGGGGATGGCGGTGAGCTGCTTGGCGCGGCGGGTTTCGGGCATGTCGGCGGTCATGTCGGTGGCGATGACCCCGGGTGCCACGGCGTTGACGGTGATCCCGGACGGGGCCAACTCGCGAGCGACGGACTTGGTCAGGCCCAGGAGGCCAGCCTTCGAGGCGCTGTAGGCCGCGCGCATGAGGTCGCCAAGGAGGGCGGCATCGGACGAGACATAGACGATGCGTCCGCTCCGCTGGCGCATCATGCTGCGGATCACCGCTTTGGTGCAATAGAAAGCGCCGTCGAGATTAGTGGCGAGGACGGCGCGCCAGTCCTCCACCGCAGTCATGGCGGTGAACTGCGTGCGGATCACGCCAGCGTTGCAGACCAGCCCGGTGATCGGGCCAAGCGCGGTCTCGACGGCCTTGACCATCGCGGCGGCCTGGACAGCGTCTGAGACATCGGCGCAGAAGGTCTGGGCGCGGCCGCCGAGGGCGCGAATTCCGGCCGCGACCGCCTCGGCCTCTTCGGCGCGCGACCGGTAATGAACCGCCACGGTCCAGCCATCGGCGGCCAGGGCCAAGGCTGTGGCGCGGCCGATGCCGCGGGATGAACCGGTAATCAGGCAGAGGGGCATAACGTGTCCAAGGTTCGGCGGTGCGGGGTTAGGTGTTGAGATAGGGCGTCAGGGCGGCTTCGTCCACCACCTCGACGCCGGTCTCGGCCTGGACGCGGGCAAGGTCGATGCCGTGCTGCTGCGCCAGACGGCGGGCCTTGGGGGTTGCCCGCACACGCGTCGCAGCCAGCGGCTGGGCGGCGGCGGCGGCAGCAGCGGCGGGTGCCGATCCGGTGGCGGACCGGTACGCGGCCAGGAGGGCGGCGTTCGCCGCCTCGGCGCCCGGGTCGGAAGCGCCCGGGTCGCCGATGATTCCGATGACATAGCCCGACGGGACCACGCTTGGAGGGGCCGCCAAAATGGCGAGCAGGGTTCCGGAGGCCGGTGCCTCCATGTCAAAGGCGGCCTTGTCGGTGGTCAGTTCGGCAATCGTCTCGCCCGCAACGACGCTGTCACCGAGTCGCTTGCGCCAGGCGGTAACGGTCACGTCAATGGTATTGGCGTCGAGCTGCGGAATCTGGATACGCGTGGTCATGGTCTGTTTCCCTCTTTTTCTTCAGCGGGCAGCTTGTCAGAAAGCGGCACAGGCGGCACGGGAATCATGTAGACCGGCGAGCGGTTTCCGGCGCGGTCGCTGACGCGGACATCGAGCCACACGGCATCGATCGGCCGGCTGACGCGGGAGGGGCGGATGGCGAGCTGTGCCGCGCGGCCACCCGTCCAACTCAGACCCTCGATGCCCGACATATCATACGCGGCGAAGCGGACAATGTGCGTGTCGCCATAGGGCGCGAGGACCGCCGCGCTCCGGATCTGGAACGCGCGTGCTCGCTTCTCCGGGAACGCAAGAACAATCTCGCGGAGATCGGGAACCGCATCGATGCCAGCCTCCGCGCGCAGAATGTCATGAATGTTGATCATGACATTTTGCCACTCGCCAGCCTGCCACGTGCGCGTGCCGAAGACGAACGGATGAGGCGCTCCAGGCGCTGGAAGTTGCAGGATGTAAGCGCCGTGGGTTTTCGGCTTAGCCGCCTTTTCGGGCACGGCCCTCGGCACGAGGCGGATTTCGACCACAGGCGGCGGATTGGTGTCCCCTGCCAGTGTGCGGATGCTGAACCCGAACCATCCCCGTTTGCCCGTCTCCAAACCGGGGTTGTATCCGTAGGCGCGACGCAACTGGGTAGCTCCAATATCCAGCGTCTTGAATTCAAACACGACCGATCCATCTTCGACCGTCTGGGTCTGGCCTTCGCCGACTTGATTGAAGAACTGGGCCAGGTTAACGTTGCTCGGCTGCCAGGCCTCGATGTTTTCCGGCGGGACGAGAGGGAGGACGGTGGGCGGCGTCTTGTCGTTGCCCGTGTCCAGCGTGATCGGGATCTCATAACGGGGCAGGGTGTTGCCCGCGACATCGCTCACGCCGTTGATCGAGATCGTGAGGGTATCGCCCGGCCTGGTGGTCTGAAGTTGGCGGCGCAGGAGCCAGGGCCAGTCAATCTCAAGCTGAACGCGCGAGGCGGAGAACGACACACGTCCGTTGTCCTGGGCGAGCGCAAGCTCCGAACCGTTGCTCGCGAGCTTCATGTTGCGCAGGAAAGGCATGGCGGATCCGCCCTCGATGGTGACGTTCAGACAGGTCTTGTTATATCGGTCGGTTGCGGCGACGGCATGGGTGATCACGGGCGGCGTGCGATCCAGCAAAAACGGGAGGTCGGCGACAGGCGAGACGTGTCCCGCCGCATCGCGGCCCCGAACCACCAGGTGGTGGATTCCCTCGGGCAGCGCGTCGGTGGCGGGGGTTGTCACTGCGGCGTTTGAGGCATCGAGCCAGCGGACGGCCTCCTGTCCGGAGGCATCGCGCAACGCCCACGGTTGCGGGCCTTGCGCGAAGGCGTACTGGACGGCGGCAAAATCACCGTCGGCATCGTCGTACACCGCGCGGAAGGCGAGGACTCGCCCGGGGCCGACGGCCGGCCCCAAGGCGAGGTCGTCGATCAGCAGCGACGTGTACAGTCCGGTCTGATCCCGGACTTGGCGCGACCCGACACGCAAATCGCCGGGGCGGAAGTCCAGTCCGGTTGTCAGGGGCGCCTCGTTGGATACGGCCAGCGGCGAACCGAGCCACGTCTGCCAGGTGTCTTGTGTTGCGGCCAGACCGCCGAGGGTAGCGGGCAGCCCCCCGTTTTCGGTCAAACGCATCTGGAGCCGTCCAGCCACGAGCGAGACGCGGGACATCGCTTCGGCGCGGTAAGCGAATTGGATCAGCGGTGTAAGAAACGGGTCATAGGCAGGGGCGAGGCAGGCATCGAGCCGCGTCTGCTGGCCGCGGTTGGCGATCTTGAGAACCGTGCCGTAGCCGGCGCCGCCGCGCATCAGGCTCACGACTGCACTGCCGGCAAAGGGACCGACATCGAAGGGCCGGTCGTCAAAGGTGGTCAGCCGCCCCTCGGGGAGTTCCAGAGCGAGGAGCACGGGAGGGGTGCCCGGCTCCGGCGGTGACGCGAGCGCTTGGCGGAAGGTGCGGCCGTCGGCAAGCTCGACACGCACGACCGGCTTGCGGTTCTTCAGCTTGCGCGGCAGGAAAATGCGGGTGACGGCATTCCCAAACGTGAAGGTCGCCGTCTGGTCGTCGATCCAGACCGCGCGGGGCGGCAGGAGGGGACTGTTCCACGGAGTGGATGATGCAAGCGTGGCGGTATCGGGATTATCGGGGTCGCGCTCCGCAATGAGATCAAAAGAGGCATCGGACGGAACCGCCCATTCGATGCGCACCCCTTCCGGAAAAGCCTCCGGCGGCAGCGCCAGAATGTGGAGCTGGCCCGGGGGGAGATCGGCGATGGCGGCGTTCACCTGATCCATGGCTTCATTCGCGACGTTTCCGCTCACGTCCGGCCGGCCGCGAAAAACGGGGCGGAAATTGCGAACGGCATACCAGGTTCCCGGGGCGTTGCCCAGCAACCCCTGTTGCACATCGCTGGGCTGGAGATTGCCGAACCCGTCGAGGCGGACGCTGAGGCCGGAACTCAGGACCTCGCTGGGAAGCCACGCATAGACGGGTGTCCAGACGGGCGCATCGGCCGAAGGTGACGGCGGGACCGCGCCGGCCCGCCCCGCGATCCGCCGCGAGCCCCGGGTCTCGTCCGATCCGGTGATGACGAACGACCAGGCTTGGGTGGTCACAAAACCGTTAAGCGCGCCCGTTCCTGAGCTGAATTCAAGGTTGAAGGCCGCGTCGGCCGAACGGGCCAGATCGAAGCGCCACCCCAGGAGCCGGCTCGCCGCGACGGGCGGCAGCGTATTGGAGACCAGGAAGGTTCCGCCGCCGTGGTGGGCTGTCACGCACATTTCGGACCCTTCCTCGCCCCGGCGGAAACGGACCACGGGACGTGAGACCGGATCGTCGGCGATCCAGCAGGCGTCGGTGAGCGCATCGGGAGAAAGACCGCATACGGCGGTCCGCAGCAGCGGCAGCGAAGCGTCATCAGCCCCATGGGTCACGACATCACTCGCGGCGGAGCGCGGATCGATCTCGCGGCAGGCGAACGGCCGCGGCCGGATCGTCTCGGCCGCGATGCGGACACGGGCGACCATCATCGAATTGCGAAAGGTCCAGATGCCGAACGAACCGCTGGCGAGGGGGTCGGGATCGGTGAACTCCAGGGCGGGAAGGTTGTCAAAGATCACCTGCAACCGGTCGGCGACGCGGCGGAGGCGCACGCCGTACCACGCGCCATGGACATCGCGTTGGTTTCCGCGATCACTCCTCAACAACGGCTCGTAGCCGCCCAGCCGGAAATTGCCCTCGCGGATTCGAGGCACCAGATAGCTCGTGCTGTTGGTGACCATCACGCCGTTGCGGAAGAGACGCGTGTTGTTTTGCGAATGATCGGGGTCCCACCCCGTGAGCGTCACGGTGTAGCCATCGCTGGTGGCGCCCCGCTTGGAGAGGACGGTCATGTTGATGTCGCCGCACCGGTCATACCAGGTGTGCCGCATGCCGGCATAGATCTCGGCGCAGAAGTCGCCCGAAAAATCGTATTTTGCCCACAATGCGGCGAGCGAATCGCCATTCTCGCCGTTCATGTGGGACCAGGTGGGCTCGCACTGGAAGCGGTTGACCACCTCCCAGACGCCTCCATTGATCGTCCAGTTCTGGAGCGATTCGTTAAAGAGGGTGTCGAAGACGTTTTCACGGCGGACCAGCGATTGATGGAGCGCGGCCTCGTCAAAGCCCTCGACGCGGACGCGGCGCCCGGCGGCGGGCTGCGGGAGATGGGCGGTCGCCAGCAGGCGGGAGTCGTCGCCGAGCCAGAACACATGGTCTTCAAGCCCCACGGTGTAGAGACGGTTTGAGCCGTTGACATCGGCCTCATGAATCGGGACATTCGTGACCGCGACACGGAACTGGGGTTCGTCGCCCAACGCGGGGATGATGCCCAGAATCTGACCCTCGCGAATTTCGAGCCGGCAGACGGCATTGGATCCCGCCTCGTCGGTGGCCAGATGGATCGCGGATGGCTCGGCGGTGACGGGCATGCGGAGGCGGATGCGGCGAATCATGTCGCCGCGCAACCACGTGGCCTGTTCACGGGAGGTATGCCATTGCCCCTCGGGGGAGGCCCAATGCCGCATGAAGGGGTCCTTGACATACTGCATGTTTTTCTCAAACCGGTCCGCAAAGGCAGTCGATCGGGTCGTGTATTCCGGGAGGGTGGTCGAAACCCCGCGACCACCCGACACGGTGATCGCGCCCAGGCCTCCGAGCGGCAGGTCGGTGCGGTGGAAGAGGACCTGCCGATCGTCGGCAAAGGCTCGCAATTCGCCCGGCTGCAGGGCATCGAGCGTGAGCCGGATGTCGCGCCCGGGATTCAGGGGCCGCGTCATGCGATCCACGACGACGGCGCGGGTCCCCTCTTGACGCAGCAGGGTGAACACCCGGTTGGTGGCCGTCAACAGACAGGTGAAGTGCCAGGCGGGTGCAGCGGGCGTCCCGTTGCCGACCATCAGGCCCAGAATGACAGGCGCCTCGCTCCTCTCACACAAGAAGCGGGCGGAGAGGCGGTGCGGGGCATCGGTATCGGATCCAAAGCGCCACATCCTGTCGCCCTGGCCCCTAAAGGCTAGGCTTGCAGCGCGCGGCAGGCGGACTTCGGTGTCCGTCCCGCGCCAGGCGACATCGCCGACGATCTGTCGGGTGACGGCCGCGAAGGCCTCGGCGCCGTCAAAGGGATACTCCTCGTGCGAGGCGGCTGAAAAATCATCAAACCGCGTGCCCTCCTCCGTACACGCAATGAGGCCGTAGCGTCCCCCCGGCGGCAGATCGGGACACGGGCGGTTCACGAGCTCGATCCCGTCGACGACGATCTGCAGACGGTCGTCAAAGATCACCGCCTCGAGCTGAAGCCACTGACCCGGCGTAAGGTCCGTCTGGAACGCATGGAGCACCCTCCGCGTCAACCCGCGGGAGATCGATCCGCGCCACAATTCAATCACCAGATGCTCGCTCACGGGATCGGTGCGCGCGGTGAGCCCGTGGCAATCGCCCGCCTCGGTCGCGAGAAAGACGATGCCATTGACCCCGGAATTGTGTTGCACGGCGGCCCGCACCGAATACGAATCGCGGAACGTCTCGCCGGCGAGGATCACGGCGGAGGTGCCGGTGCCGAGGAGGCTATAGAAGTTCGGGCTGCGGACGGGCGTAGGCATGCGGCCGCCGCGAAGTTTGCCGATCTGCGAAGCGAGCCTGTTGGTCACGGCGTGCAGCGACCACGATCCCTGGATCGGATCCCACATCCCCGAAAGCTTCTCCCCCTCCGGAACCATGAAGGCGTCGTCAAAGCGGAACGAGCCCAGCCGCTGGGTGTAGCTGTCGCGCTCCTCCTCGCCGGGCAACACCGAGGCCTCGACGGCGAGGGACACGCTGTTGGTTCCGAGTTCCCTGAAACGGGCGACCGGCGCATCCGCGACATAGAGCGTCCAGGCGCGCGGCTGACGCTTGAAGACCAGCCAAACCCGGTTTGTGGTGATCGGAGGCGGTGATTGGAGAAACACGCCATCGGCCGGTCCGTCCGAGCGGGTTGCGCCGGGCGTGATCCGTATGACGTTGGTCACTCCGTCATGCGCCAGCTGCACCGCCAGACCCGCGGCCGTCCAGCGGCACAAAACGGCACCCAGCTCCTTGCGACCGGCCAGCGTGAATTGGGGCTCAAATGCGACGGCATGCGCCGATGCACCGCACAGAAAGGCGGCAAGCGCGAAGAGACACCGCGTGCTTGAAAAAAAGGGCCGCATGAAAAGCCTTCTTCTAAAAGTTGTACCCGCACTAAGGCTAGCAGAAATCATGCCACCGGTGAAATGGCCGTGCAAAGGCCCCGGCTGTGGTGCGCCGATGGTGTTGCATGCCGGGGCGCATTCAGGTTCACTCCGTCTCGTCACAATCGAGCCGCACAGGCTTCGGTTTGATCGCAGGGGTTGTGGGGGGCTCGGACCATGCGATGGCGCCATCCGCGCCGACAAAGCCTGCGGCGACCGCCAGATTGGCGCCATAAAAGTCCGCTTCGGGGGTATAGACCATCACATCGGGGATCCGGTCATAGCGATGGTTGTCGGGGAGGGCCGCGCCCCACGGAATGCCGCACTGTACCACCGCCGTGCGGTTGGTGTTGAACGGGCTTGCGGCGGTAAACCAGAGACCCTGGCCCGCGCGGGGAAAGACGCGCCCGCCGATGCGGAAGGTTTCGGCTGTGCAGGAAACACCGTTCCGCTCGAAGATGCGGCGGATCAACGGACTCGACTCGGGCTCGCCCAAGACAAAGAGATTCAGCGCGTCTGCCTCCCGGGCGATCAGGAGCGGTTCCAAGACGGCGCGGGGTTTGCCATGGGCGAAACGCAGCCATTCATCGGCGCATGCATCCAGGCGGCGCTGCGCCTCAACATCGCTCAGGCTATCGGTTCCGCCGACCAGGACAAAGGGTTGCTGCAATGCGTTCTGCAAACGGCTGCCCGTTTCGCCCGTGCGCACGCCAGACACCGAGCCGCAGGCGTTGGTGACCGTGAGGTTGCCCTCCAGCCAGGCGGTGCCGACGGCGTTTGTCAGCATCTCCAGCGGCGCGCCATGGTCACCCACTGGATCGGCAATAAAGCGGGCATTGGGGTTGTGCGGCGCGACCGTGTCAAAGATCGCCCGGCCCTGGACCCAGCTGACCAAGCTGTCATTCTGGCCATGAACCGCGAGAATGGGCGTTGTTTTCAACCGATGCACCCATGCGGAGGCGAACTGGGCATCGACCAGCCGGCGCTGCCAGGGCGGCAGATCGTCGGGCTGCAGGTTGTGCCAGACGTAGAAATCACCGCGACCGGCGAGCACCATCACCGCATTGAACCGTTCGGGATGGCGGGCGGCGATGCACCACGCGCCCAATCCGCCCATCGAATAGCCGACCAGGACGACGCGACGGGGATCGGTGCCATAACGCGCCTGCATCTCGTCCATCACCCGGAGCACATCCTGCTCGCCGATCCCCTGAAAATCGGTGTTTCCCCGCCCGAAGGGGGCCACGATGCAGGCGCCGGTCCGATCCGCGACAGGGGTCAGGTCTTCGGGGAAAAAGGGAAGGTTGAAACGGTCATAATCCGGGGAATAGCCGTGCAGATAGACCAGCAGCGGCGCGGCCTTCCCCGACGTCCAGCCCGGGGGCAGGTAGCGAACGAACGGCTGGGCCGAATCGTCAACCGGACTGACATAGGCATCGATCCGGACACCCGGGAGCGGCGCGGGAGCGGCGTTCCCGGCCAGATTGCGGAGCGCGTCGCTGATGGCGGCATTTTCCCGGGCGCTCGCGTCCGACAAGTCGCGGTAGAGGTAGGGGTAGGCGTTGCGGTCGATGCGCTCCAGCAGCTCGATCCGGGCAACATGGAGGCGGACTCGCGCCACCTCCCATGCGCGCCAGTCTGAATCGGCTCGGAGCGGCAAGGCCCCCAGCAACAGCACGCCCAGGCGCGCCGCCGCGAGGGCGGCGCGGAAACGGTTCTCGCCTGAGCGGGCCGCAGTCCTGAGGCTGCCGGTCATTGGACGACGATGGCCTTGTCCGACTCCCACAGCCCGTGGATATTGCAGTAGGCGGTGGTGCAGAGCGTGCCGGACACGGTGATCTTGACCCGCGCGACGACGCTGCCGTCGGTATGGATCGGTCCCAGATTGGGGCCGGCAGCCGACTGCCCATGCGCGCTGAATTCAAACCGCCCGATCTCATACGACACCTTGGCGCCGTCGGGGATGAAATGGAGCGCGATCCACGCGATATGATGCTCCGTCGTGTTGGGGTGCGCGATTTCCTTACCCACCACCACGGAGACATTGAACAGTTCGCCCGCTTTCACCGTTGCGGGGGCGTCAATCACCGGAACGTGCTTCTCGCTCTTCCAATCGGCCGTCTTGACCAGTTCGCCCAGCTTGTTCATGTGGATTTCTCCCTTTTTTCCGGTTGCCCCGCGCCACAAAACCAACTCGCAACGCTGACGACAACCGACGCGTGAAGTATAACACGACGGAATCGCGCGTGAAAGGGTGAAAGTCCGTTATATTTTGTGATTGTTTTTTTGCCCATATGATGGCATGTTTCTCACCCGCGAATCCCAGAGGAGACTTAACCATACTATGTCAACGAATGTAGCCGACGCGCTTGAGGGGTGGAACAGTGTCCGGAGCGCCGAATTGTATTCGGTGGCAGCCTGGGGCAATGGCTATTTCAGTGTCACGCCCGACGGCTTTGCCGCCGTTCGTCTACGGAACTCCTCCGGCGAGGTATCGGTCAAGCTCTATGACGTCGTGCAAGGGCTCACGGAGCGCGGCCTCACCTGCCCCTTGCTGCTCCGCTTTTCCGACCTGCTGGGAGACCGCATCCGCATCCTGAACGAGTCGTTTGCCAAAGCCATCGCCGACTACGGCTACAAGGGCTGTTACCGCGGCGTCTATCCGATCAAGGTCAACCAGCAGCAGCAGGCCGTCTCGGACGTGACAACCTTCGGACGCCCTTGGCATCACGGCCTCGAGGCGGGATCGAAGGCCGAGTTGTGCGCCGCGCTGGCCTTCATGCGCGACCCCGAGGCCTATATCATCTGCAACGGGTACAAGGACACCGAATTCATTGACCTGGCCCTTTCCTCGCTCAAGATGGGGCTCCAGACGATCCTTGTCCTCGAAACCCCCGGCGAGTTGGACCTGATCCGCGAACGAGCCGCCGCACTCGAAGTCCGCCCCCGCATCGGCGTACGCGTCAAGCTTTCGGCCCGCGTCGGCGGCAAGTGGGCCGAGTCGGGTGGCGACCGCTCGGTCTTCGGCCTGAGTCCCTCCCAGGTGATCGAGGTGGTCGACGCCCTCCGCAGCCACGACATGCTCGACTGCCTCGAAATGCTCCATTACCATCTCGGCTCACAGGTGCCCAACATCCGCGACATCCGAGCCTCCATCGCCGAGGCTGCCCGGTTCTACGTCGGACTGGTTGCCGAGGGTGCCCGGATGGGCATCCTCGACATCGGCGGCGGCCTGGCGATCGACTACGACGGCTCGCACACCAACTTCCCCTCATCGGCCAATTACGACATCCAGGAATATTGCGCCGATGTGGTCGAGGGGGCGATGCACGCCTGCAACGAGGCCAGCATCCCCCACCCCACCCTGATCTCCGAATCGGGGCGCGCGCTGGTCGGCTATTACTCCGTCCTGTTGATCAATGTGATCGACACCGCCCGATTCGAAGTTCCCGAACTGCCCCAGACCCTTCCCGAGGTGATACCCGAACCCTTGGCCAACCTCCTCGAGGTCGCCCGCTCGCTTCGCGCCAAGAACCTGCAGGAGTACTTCCACGACGCCGTCTTCTATCGTGACGAGATTCACTCGGCCTTCCAGCACGGCGACATCTCCCTGCGCACCCGCGCCCTCGCCGACCAGATCTTCTGGCACATCCTCACGCGCATCGCGGCGGAAGTGCGGAAGATGAAGTCTGTGCCGCAGGAATTGCGCGGTCTCGAGGCGGCGCTGGCCGACATCTATTACTGCAACTTTTCCGTGTTCCAGTCGGTGCCCGACGCCTGGGCCGTGGATCAACTCTTCCCCATCATGCCGATCCATCGCCTGCGCGAGAAACCCACACGCCTCGGATTCATCTCCGACATCACCTGCGACTGCGACGGCAAAATCGACGCCTTTATCGACCCGCACGACGTCAAATCCGCCCTCCCCCTCCACGCCGTCGCCCGCGGCGAGGAGTACCTTCTGGGCATCTTCCTCGTCGGGGCGTATCAAGAGACCCTCGGCGACCTCCACAACCTCTTTGGCGACACCAACGTCGTCTCCATCCGCGTCGACGAGGACGGCGAGATCGAATACACCCAGGAGCTTCGCGGCGATTCCGTCGGTGATGTCCTCTCCTACGTCGAATACAACCCCGGCACGCTGATGGAGCAATTCCGCGCCCTGGCCGAGGATGCGGTCAAGCAGAAGAAAATCTCGCCCGCCGACCGCCGCACCATCCTCACCGCCTACGAAAACTCGCTCCGCGGCTACACCTACTTCGAAAGCTGATGGCGGGGACTGCGTTTTTAAACCTGCTGGTGAAGGCGAAGGGAAGCGTTCTGGCGAGTCACGCACAGGTTGTGATGCGCAACCATCACCTGCACGATTAAGGGTGCACCATGTTTGACCTCTCTTCCCCGCTCTACCGCGCCGCCGCCGCCGTCGCCGCGCGCCTCCGCGAGGCGGGCTGGCAGACCGTGTTCGCAGGCGGCTGCGTGCGCGACGCGCTGCTCGGCCGGCCGATCAAGGATATCGACATCGCCACGCGCGCGCCGCCCGAGGCGGTCGAGTCACTCTTCCCCAAAACGGTGGCCGTGGGCAAATCGTTCGGCGTGATCGTCGTGATCACCGACGAAGCCCCCTTCGAGGTCGCCACCTTCCGCGCCGACGGCGCCTATGCCGACGGCCGCCGCCCCGACGCGGTCCGCTTCACCTCCGCCGCCGAAGACGCCTCGCGCCGCGATTTCACGATCAACGGCCTCTTCTACGATCCCGCCGACGGGACGGTCTCGGACTTCGTCAACGGCCGCGCCGACCTTGCCGCGCGCGTGATCCGCGCCATCGGCGATCCGGCCGCGCGCTTCCGCGAGGACCACCTCCGGCTGCTGCGCGCCGTCCGCTTCGCCGCCGTCCTCGACTTTGCCATCGAACCGGCCACCGCCGCCGCCATCCGCGCCTGCGCCCCGCTGCTCGCGTCGGTCAGCGGCGAACGGACGGGGACCGAACTCACCCGCATCCTGTGCGAGGCCCCCCGGCCGTCACGGGCGCTCGATCTGCTGCGAGAGACCGGACTCCTCGACGTCGTGCTCCCCGAGGTCGCCGCCACGCACGGCTGCCCGCAACCGCCGCAATTCCATCCCGAGGGAGACGTCTGGACGCACACCTGCCTGATGATCGACGCCCTCCCCGCGCCGCGGGATGCCGATCTGGCCTGGGCGGTTCTGCTCCACGATGTGGGCAAGCCGCCCACCCGCGAGAGCCGCCCCGATCCGGCGACGGACGGCGCCCTGCGCCACCGCTTCCCCTGCCACGCGCCGCACGGCGCCGGCGTGGCCGCCGAGATCCTCGCGCGGCTGCGCCAGCCGGCCTCGCGCGTCGCGGCCGTCTCCGGCGCGGTCCGCCGCCACATGGCCTTCGTGGATTTCGACGCCATGCGCCCCGCCACCCGGCGGCGCCTGATCGGTTCGCCCGGCTTTGACCTGCTGCTCGAACTGCACCGCCTCGATCTGACCTGCAGCACCGGCGATCTGACGACCTATGAGCACGCCCGCGCCTGCCGCGACGCCTTCGTCAACGAACCGGTCCTCCCCGAGCCGTGGATTCGCGGTCGCGACTTGATCGCCCGCGGCCACCGCCCCGGGCCGGAACTCGGCAGGCTGCTCGAACGCCTCTACGACGCCCAACTCGAGGGCGCCTATCCCGACCGCGAATCACTTCTGGCATCGGCGCCCGCCCCCTGAGGGTCATGGAGACTGGTTCTTCCGGAACATCGCGGTTAGGCGGCGGAGCCATGAACGGCCTTCCAGATCGCGCAAGACCTGTTCCTTGCCGAACTCAACACGCTTGAATCTTGCGATGTCCAGCGGCGCGCCCTCTTGCATCCGTTCCACGGCCACTCGGTTTTGCCTGGCCGGTTCGTACTGCGAATCGATCTCGAGCGCGCGGTCCAGTTCTGTCAGCGCATCGGCCCGGCGACCCAGCTTGGCCAGGCATAGCCCCAGGTTGCCATGCGTCGGCGCGTTTCGGTCATTCATGGCGGCCGACGTGCGGAAACCAGCCAGCGCCTGGTCCCACTTGCCCTGTTCCATCAGCGCATACGCGCGGTCGAAAGCCTCCTGCGATTCCAGATAGGTGTCCAGATCGGTTCTGTTCTGCTTGAAGATGGCGGCAGCGACATCCGCCAGAAACCGCTTCGCCTGAGCCACCTCCGGCTCCTTTGGATCGCTCACCTCCACAACCTTGCGATAACCCCGGATCGCGCCGGCTATATCCAACTCCTTCTGGCAGGCGACGGCCTTGTTAAAATGGGCCTCGGTAAAATACGGAAAGATAGCCGTGGCCCTATCGAACCACGTGATGGACTCCTGGTGCTCGCCCCGGATGGCATGCAGAATCCCCATGCCGAAATGAACGGTATGGTTCGCGGGATGCTCGCGGAGCAGCCGTTCCATCGCCGCCCGCGCCTGGTCGTGCTTTCCCCGCTGGGCCAGTTGAGCCGCATCGTTGACGGCGCGCTCGACCTCAGGGTTAATCTCGGCGATGAAATGGCCGTCCGGCAGGGTTGCGCGCGCATGGCGTGCGGCATCGTACCGCTGAGCCGTGATGCGATGCGCGCAGTCGCCGCATGCTTCGTCACGTTGTCCGGCGCAACAGAGCGGGCAGATCTCCGCCATGTCCCGCCGGTTGCATGGGCGCTTGGCTTTGCGGATTCCACAAATCGGACAGATGGATTTCATCTACAGAACTCCTTTTCCGAGCCTCCCCAGTAGCACTTTTTGTGTTCTGACTTCTCTCTGTTACATTGACCGCGCTGCGGGAAACCATCGGGTAGTCCGATTCGCAATCTTTACCAGGTGCAGCATGACGGGGACTTCGACAAGCACACCGACGATCGTGGCCAGCACGACCGGCGACGAAGCGCCGAAGAGCGAGATCGCCACCGCCACCGAGAGCTCAAAAAAATTGGACGCGCCGATCATGCCGCCCGGCGCCGCGACATCATGCGGCAGGCAGAGCTTCTGTCCCGCCCGCCAGCCAGTAGCCAGTGCAACACTGGCTACTGGCTGGCGGGACCGTTTCCTTTGGCGCTCGCTCAGACTTTTCGGGGGACACATCAAAGCCGCCTCAAGATCTCTGGCATCCTTAACAACCGAATCGTCGCCCTTAAGCGCCTCCCTGAGCCATTTCAACACCGGTTTCACAGCCTTGAGCGCCGCGCCCTGCGGCAACCGGAAGTACGCCCACCGTCCGTCCTTGCGTGAGTCCACAAGCCCCGCCGCGCTCAGGATGGACAAATGCTTGGAAACTGTGGACGGCGCCAGCCCCAGCACCGCGATGATCTGGCAGACGCACAGTTCGCCGGTCCGCAGCATCATCAGGATGCGCACGCGCTGAATATCGGACAGCGCCTTCGTGATTCGCAACGTCGACCGCATAGATTCATGGCGCATGACACCCCTACTCATTTCGTCACATAACGAACTATATCAGATTATCGCCGCAGCCGTCAAGCGCGCCGAGGCCCTTCAAAATCGGCCCTTAAAATTTCAGCTTTCCGTTTTCAGCTTTCAGGGGCGCATGGCAGTTCTGATGAGGTCGTTAATTCCTAATCGTAATCGTAATCGTAATCTTAATCTTAATCCCCCGCCCTTTGCCGATCCGGCTCGTAGACGGCTCCCGGCTCATGCACACGATCAGGGGATGTGCTACGGATCAATCCGACCAGCATGGAGACAATTCGAACGAGGATCTCTTTTCCCGGTTCAGCCTGCGCAAGCAGCTTCTTGACTGACCGACTCCTGATAAACAGTCGAGGCTCTTGCAAAACCCCTTCGGGGTGTTTGAAAGAGAGAAGTCAGGAGTCAGAATACAGGAGTCAGAATAGGAGAACACTTTGCCCGTGAGAGGGTTCCAATTCTGAATACTGAATTCTGGCTTCTGAATACGGCGCTTGCAGAACCGACGAAGGAGGTTTTGCAAGCGCCTCAGTCAGCTTCTCATGATCAAAACCCGTATTCATGGGTGACATTTTATGATCACATGCAGGAGCAAAGCAAGATTACGATTATGATTACGATTACGATTA
>Ga0194113_10000463_pt1 | contig 52793 bp, 46 predicted proteins | sample TA2MahC200mmetaG_FD_146193 | JGI IMG/M metagenome (GOLD analysis project Ga0194113, IMG submission 146193) | Freshwater microbial communities from Lake Tanganyika, Tanzania - TA2015017 Mahale Deep Cast 200m | ecosystem: Environmental > Aquatic > Freshwater > Lake | place: Tanzania: Lake...
TCGAGAACCTCAGGGCGAACGGTGAGTCGAAGGGCTCACCACGAACGGAAAAACTAAATAATTTCAACCTAAGCCCGTTCACCCTGAGCCTGTCGAAGGGTAAATTACGGACTTTTGCAAGAAGCTCTATTGGCAAGAAAATTGCATATTTAGAGAAATTGTAAAAAAGCGCAGAGCCGTTAAATAATTTAAGTTCAGTACCCAAGGCCGAATTGAAATACTCTATTGTAAACAAGGAGTTATAAAATGGGTGAGAAATTTCACCATAACAAAAAAGGGTTCACTTTGATTGAATTGATGATAACCATAGCCATTGTAGGGATTTTAGCGGCCATTGCCATACCGCAGTTTAATTTATATCGGGCAAAAGGCTTTATGGCTACGACTCGATCCGATGTAAAAAACGCCCATACGGCCGTCCAGGCCTGGTATGCCGAAAACAGAGCAGGGCCCCCGCCTGAAGCAGACACCACCGGGCCTGCGACGCTGGCAAATTATCCTCCCGCTGTAGTTTCATCTGGCGTCAGAATTCTTGTTGAATCAAGCGGAGACGTAACTGGCACGCATGCAAATTTGAATGGCAATTACAAAATTTTATCCGATGGTTCAGTGGTGGATACTTTGTATCAATAGTCGGGTAAGAAATATGATTTGCGGGCCTGCATCTGGATATTAACAATCTACCGAGCCTCTTGCAAAAGTTATTTTTGTGGTTCGATCCTGCGCTTCGCGGGGTCGAAGGGTAAATTAGGGACTTTTGCAAGAAGTTCAACCTTTAAGAATTTTCATTTGAAGGAATAAGAACTTAAGAAGTGACAGAAAATATTTGGCTAATGACATTTTTTGTATTATAAATTGCTTAATTTGATTTTTTAGGAATTCGTTTAGCGTAATATGCTTAAAAATGTTTTGTTTAATCGATTAGTTATAAATATTTAACCCTTTTTATGAATGGTTGGCAAAAAAATTGCAGAATAATAGCTGAAAAAAAAGAGGAAGGGGAAGGAGGTGAGTTCGGGGAGTCAAATGGGCTGGCGGTTCTTAAGGGAAATATTTTGAGGTAACTTTAAAACTTAAAAAAGGGAGGTTTAAAAAATGTTAAGGAAATTCAGAAAAAAAGAGAAAGGTTTTACATTAATCGAGCTGATGATCGTCATTGCCATCATCGGCATTCTGGCGGCCATCGCCATTCCGCAGTTTACAGCCTACAGAGTGAGAGGTTATAACGCCACGGCCAAATCGGACGTGAAAAATGCATTTACTGCAGCCCAGGCACGCTTTAGCGACTCTCCGACGGACACCGTGGTTCTCGCTACTCTACAAGCTTATGGGTATAATCAATCCACAGGAGTGACTCTTACTGTTGCAGACGGGACTATAGCTGCTTTGAGTTTGACTGCTCTCCATGGCAGTGGAACCCAGACATACACGGTATCCTCAACGGGAACCATTACACCTTAAGATTTGGTCAGCCTTAAAAACTTTTGAGGGGAAGAAGGGGTTCTTTCTTCCCCTCTTTTTTAAGTGAAGGATGAGAAAAATTGCTTCAATCAACCGACTATTTTGCCTTGTCATAATCCTCTCCCTTTTACTAATCTATTCCAATTCCTTCAAAGCATCCTTTCAATTTGATGATGTTCATGTCATTGTTAAAAATAATTTTATTAAAGACGTCAAAAATATTTTAAATTTTTTTGTAACTCCGGAAATGGGCAGTGGTCTGCATAAAGAGACGAGAGGTTACCGTCCTCTTTTGTTGACTTCATTTGCTTTGAATTACTATTTGGGGGGGTTAGATGTTTTTAGCTACCACTTATTGAATTTTTTTCTTCATGTTCTTTGTTCGATTTTAGTTTTTTTCATCACCCTTTTTTCCCTGCGTATTACCTGCTGTGAAAAAGCAATAAACCCAATAAGGCATCAATTAACGGCCTTATTTGCCGCCTTAATTTTTGCAGGCCATCCCGTCCAGACTGAATCGATAACCTACATCACCGGCCGTTCTTCTTTAATGACGGCTTTGTTTTTCATGGCCGCCTTCTGGAGTTATACCCAATACGGGCTGAACGGAAAAATATATAATCTCTTGCTGTCATCGTTTTATTTTGTATGCGCGTTGTTGGTCAAAGAAACGGCAGTCACTTTAATTGCAGTTCTGATTCTTTTTAATCTATTTTTTCCCCTCGGGCGAACCTGGAAAAGTCGTCTTTTTTCCCTGATCCCTTACATCCTTATTTCTATAGGCTACCTGATCATTAGGATTTATTTTTTTGGTTCCTTGAAGTATTACTCCCAGCCCATTCGGCCTTTCTATGACAACATCCTTACCCAGCTTCGGGCATGGATTCATGCTCTCGGGACTTTAGTCCTCCCTTTAAACCTTAACGTGGATTATGATTTTTCCATTTCCCGTTCAATCCTTGAAAAGGAAGTTCTATTTTCCATTTTCGTTCTCATTGCGGTAAGCTTGGTTATCTGGAAGATATCGAAGTCCTTCCGACCAGTTGGGTTCTTTGCGCTATGGTTTGCGATAAACCTCGCTCCTACCTCGAGCATAATCCCCCTTGAAGACGTGTTTACCGACCGCTGGCTTTATCTCCCTTCTGTTGGATTTGCAGTTATCGCGGCCTTTGCTGCCGAATGGATTTCCCGGGCAAAAGTAATAATGAATACACGGGCAGTTAAATTGGTTTTCTTTTTCGTTTGCGCTTTAGTGATTGAACTTTATGGTTTTTCAACCTTTTTAAGAAACTTTACCTGGACATCAAATTGGACTTTATGGGAGGATGCCGCGGCCAAGTCTCCCAATAAAGCACGCCCCCATATTAATCTTGGTCTTTCATTGACTGAAGCAGGCTTTTATGAGGAAGGGATTACAAAATTTACACGAGCTATAGAGCTTAATCCACGACACGGGCAGGCCTATCTGAATCTCGGCTATACATATTACATGATGGGGAAAATTCCTGAGGCAATTAATGCCTACGAAAAGGCGTTGGTTTTGAGCCCATCTATCCATTCGGAAGGTCACAATAATCTTGGGCTGGCTTACCTGCAACAGGGACGCATTGAGGAAGGGCTCAAAGAACTTCAAAAAGCTATCGAAGCTCGTCCTAATAATGCTAATCCGTATTATAATTTGGGGAAATATTACGCCCAAAAAGGGGAAACGGATCAAGCGATTTTTTACTTAGAGAGAGCTGCCCAAATCGAGCCTGAATTTTTCCATATTCACACGTTTTTAAGCCAGGTTTATGAAAAAAAGGGGTGGAGAGATAAAAGCCGGGAAGCCCATAAAAATTTTATAAAATATGCACCTTTTGGCAAAGATAATCCGCTTAAAAAATAAGGCAGTCGATTCCAGGGAAGTTTGGCGTGAAATCTCCTTGCGTCTCAGTAATAGTTGTAAATTGGAATGGGAAAAATTGCCTTGGCGAATGCCTGGAATCCCTGTGTAACCAGAGCTTCCTTGATTTTGAAATCATTGTTGTCGATAATGGCTCTACGGACGGGTCGATTGAGATTGTCCGATCTCGTTTCCCTGAATGCCGGATCATCCTCAATCCATCTAATTATGGTTTTGCCAAAGGAAACAACCAGGGAATCAATGAGGCGAAGGGAAAATACATAGCCCTCTTGAACAACGATGCCCAGGCAGACCGCCATTGGCTGGAAGAATTGGTAAAAGCAGCGGAAGATAATAGTCGCGTGGGCATGCTGGCCTCAAAAATTTATCTCCATGGAAGGGGCAAAGTCATTGATAACGTGGGCCACCTCATTTACCGGGATGGTTTGAATCGAGGGCGGGGAAGGTTGGAGGTGGACCACGGCCAGTTTGATCAAAAAGAAGAAGTCCTTTTCCCCAGCGGTTGCGCTGCCTTCTACCGGCGCGATATGTTGGAGGAGATCGGCCTTTTTGATGAGGATTTTTTTGCCTACGGGGATGACACGGACCTGGGCTTGAAAGGGAGATTGGCAGGCTGGAAATGTCTTTACGTTCCCACGGCAGTTGTTTTCCACCGTTATTCACAGTCAAGCGGTTCTTACTCCCCATTTAAAGCTTTTTATGTGGAAAGAAACCGGTTCTGGATCGCGGTTAAATATTTCCCTTTACCCCTTCTATTCATGAGCCCCATTTTCACTCTGCTGCGGTTTCTTTTCCAGGGTTATGGAGCGTTGACCGGGAAAGGCGCAGCAGGCAGATTTACCAAGGAATATTCTTCTTCCCACCTTTTAAAAATCCTGCTAAAATCCTACAGTTCCGCCATTCAAGGCTTACCTAAGATGTGGAGGAAAAGAAAGGCTGCTAAGAAGCTGAAGAAAGTAAGTTTGGAAGAAATTCTTAGCTGGTTTCACCGGTTTGGCGTTAGCGTTCAAGAAATCTCTTTAAAAGATTGAATGAATGAAAATTCTGTTAATTAATCCTCCTCCCAGAGAATTGAACCGCGAAGAGGTGATGATTCCGCCATTGGGACTTGCTTATTTAGCCTCGGCCCTTGAGCGGGAAGGCCATAAGGTCAAGATCCTCGATGCGTTTGCCCTAAGGCTGAGCTGGAATGATTTTGCAAAAGCAGTGGAAAAAGAAAAGGCGGATCTTATCGGAATCGGGGGTATGACTCCCACGATCGATAACACCTTGCGGGCGATTAAGATCTGCCGTCCCCACACCCGTTACATTGTAACGGGGGGGCCGCATTTTTCGGTCCATAAGCAGGAATTTTTTAAAGAGTCTCCTGACCTCAATTTTGGAATTATCGGGGAAGGAGAAGATAGCTTCAAAACGCTGGTTGATCGGTTGGAAGAAGGAAAAGATCCCTGGGATGTCTCAGGCTTGGTTGGCCCGCAAAAATCCAATCCACCGGCTCATTTCAGGAATAACCTGGATGATATCCCTTTTCCTGCTCGCCACCTTTTGCCCAACCATTTATACCGTTACGCCCTTTGGCCGGGAAAAAAGGTCACCACAATGATTACTTCCCGCGGTTGCCCTTATCATTGTATCTTCTGTGACAAATCAATTTCCGGTTCAATATGGCGCGCCCGGAGCTCCCGGAATGTGCTGGATGAGATGGAGGAAATTGTCAAAAATTTCGGCATTGATTCCATCATTCTTTACGATGATCTTTTCACCCTGAATAAAGCGCGAGTCATTGAAATTTGCCGAGGAATTTTGCAGCGGGATTTGCGATTTCAGTGGAAGTGTGAAGGGCGCGTGGACCGGATAGACGAAGAAATGCTTTACTGGCTTAAAAAGGCGGGATGTTCAATGATTGCTTATGGCGTAGAAAGCGGAAACCAGGAAGGTATCGATTACTTGCAAAAAGGGATTACTCTTACCCAGATACGCCGGGCTTTTGCTTTAACACGCCGGGCCGGAATCAAACCCATGGCATATTTTATCCTGGGCATTCCTGTGGAAACATATGAACAGGGCTTGCAAACCATAGCGTTCGCCAGGGAATTGAACCCCGACTATGCCCAGTTCAGCATCCTTTCGCCTTTCCAGGGGACAAAGCTCTACGAGGATGCCAAGGCCAGGGGCTGGTATCAGGAGGTGGATGCCCAGAATCCTTTTGACAAGGATCAGAAGCGTCCCGTCCTGATTTCAGAGAAGTGGTCGGAAGAGAGTTTACGGAAAATCCTTCGGCAGGCTCACAAGGACTTTTATTTCCGCCCCCGATATGTTTTAAAAAAATTAGGCGGCATAAGAGATTTCAGACAACTGCAGTCGCTCTGGGGGGTAGGATGCGGGCTCCTCCGCTGGTATTTTTCGAAGGGAGACAGAGCATGACCGGGCCTCTTCGCCAGCGGGAGCAATACGCTAAAGGCGGGATCGGGAGGATGTACTGGGACTTTCGCGACCGGCGAACGTTTTCCTATATCGGCGAAGAAAAAAAAATCGTGGATGTGGGGTGCGGCGAAGGCATCACTATGGAAAAATTGGTTGGTCAATTTCCTGATCGCCGGATCACGGGCATCGATTCTTCTCCGGAAAACGTGGAGGTTTGCAGAGAACATAGACTTCCGGTCCGTATCGGGAACGCTTATGAACTTGATTTTGAGGAAGGGTCCATTGACTGCTGCCTTTTTATGGAGGTGATTGAGCATTTGACGGAACCCCTGAAAGCCTTAGGCGAGATTCACCGCGTTATGAGACGGGAAGGCCTTCTTTTACTGGTTTTTCCCAATGATTTGCCTTTCAAGATCGCCCGGCTGGCCTGTTTAAAATTTAAAGAAGCGCATACGCCTTCGGGGCACGTTAAGCAGTGGACTCCGAAGGAGATGCGCAAAGCGGTAGAGAGCGCCGGCTTTACGATTATAGATCTGCAATGTCTTCCGTTCTATTTCTGGTGGTGCAGCCTTCACGGTTTGGTAGCGGCCAGAAAAAAATAGCGAGAGAAGAAAAATGGCGGAAGCGACAACACGGCAGGACAACAAAAAGGTTTTAATCGTCATTCCCGCTTTCAATGAAGCCGGGCCCATTGCTTCGGTTATCCAACAAGTAAGAAAGGAAATTCCGGAGGCCCAAATCGTGGTTGTGAATGACGGCTCTACGGATGAAACGGAAAAAAAAGCCAAAGCTGCCGGGGCGAGAGTTTTATCCCATCCTTTCAATATGGGCTATGGAGTTTCCCTGCAAACCGGATACAAGTACGCATTAAAAAATGGTTATGGGTATGTGCTGCAGATGGATGGCGACGGGCAACATGATCCGCGCTACCTGCCCTTGCTTTTAAAGGAAGTGCAGGATGGAATTGTTGATGTGGCCATTGGATCGAGGTTCCTGGGAGAAGGGGGATACAAGGCGCCTTTCTTGCGCCGGGTGGGCATGAAGCTTTTTGGGTTCATCGCCGGTCGGCTGAGCGGCCAGAGAATAACAGACCCAACCTCCGGCTACCAGGCCCTGAGCCGGAGAGCCATAGAATTCTGCACGCGGGATGCCTTTCCCGGAGACTACCCGGATGCCGACGTCCTGATCATGCTGCACCGGGCGGGTTTGCGCTTCCGGGAGGTGCCGGTGAGCATGCATCCCAGTCTTAACGGCCAATCCATGCACAGCGGCATCAAGCCTTTTTATTATATTTACAAAATGTGCCTTTCTATCGGCCTTAATTTGCTTCGGAAGTAAGATGAAAGCATAAAGGATATTTATGCCAATCAAGGTCCTTTTTATTAACGCTATTAACCCTTATGCGGAAATTGAATATCGCTATCCTGCTCTGGGGTTGGGCTACCTGGCAAGTTCTCTTCGCACCTATTTTGGCCCGGACACCTTTCAAATTCGCGTTGTGGACCGGGATGTTGAAGAAGCCCTGACCCATTTTCAACCCGACATTGTTGGCATAACCACGGTTACCCAGAATTTTTCGATTGCCCAAAAATACGCGCGAGCCATCCGGCAAAAAAGGATACCGGTCATCATCGGAGGAATTCATATCTCCATGCTTCCTTCCTCTTTGAGCGCGGATATGGATGTGGGAGTGATTGGGGAGGGCGAGGAAACTATTCTCGAACTATTTGAATTATTCATGAAAAGGGAAAGGTTGGATTATGAAAGCGTAAGCCAAATCAGAGGGGTTGTCTGTCGCAATCCGGAAGGAAATCTGCATTTGACTGAAAAGAGACCGCCTATTTCCCCTTTAGACCGGATTTCCCTACCGGCCAGAGATTTGTTTTCCATGGAGAAGCACAGCTATCTCTTCTCTTCCCGGGGATGCCCCTTTCGATGTGTATTTTGTGCATCTTCGAGATATTGGGGGCCGGTTCGATTTTTCTCTGCGGAATACGTAGTTCAAGAAGTTCGAGAACTCGTATCGACCTATGGGGTGACTCTAATCAGTTTCTACGATGATTTGATGATTGCCGATGGCGCCCGGTTGAAAAAGATCGTGTATCTGTTACAAAGAGAGGGTTTTCTGCCCAAGGTGAAATTCTCTTTGAATGCCAGGGCGAATTTCCTGGACGAAGAGGTGGTGCAGCTTCTCAAGGAAATGAATGTGGTTTCAGTCGGTATGGGCTTGGAGTCGGGAAATGAAAGGGTTCTCCGTTATTTGAAAGGCTCGCATATCTCCGTAAAAGATAATTTAGCCGCTATTCGACTCTTAAAAAAATATGGAATTGCCGCTAACGCTTCTTTTGTAATCGGTTCTCCGGATGAAACCGAAGAAGAGATCTGGGACACCTATCGATTCATTAAAAACAGCGGTCTAAGCTTCGTGGACACCTACGTGATTACACCTTTCCCCGGGACCCCCATATGGGAATTTGCCAAGAGCGCTGGAATTGTCCAGGATGATATGCAATGGGAACGATTAAATGTCAATTATGGATCGAATCCAAAGCCGGTCATTCTTTCGCAAACGTTGAACCGGGAGGCGATAGATCGATTATTTACGAAATTCCAGAGACTGCGATTATTTATTGCCATGAAAAATATTATGCGACATCCATTCTTCTGGGATATCTGCCGGCTTTCAGCCCGGAGAATGTTGAATAAGTTTCGGAAAGCCATTAAGGGGAAGCGGGATAAAACGCTATTGCGGAGTTGAGCCGTGGCCCGCAGGGTAAAAACACCATTTCTGTCAAGGGCCGGAGCAGAAAAAGGAGGGCATAGAAAATTATGGTTTTGCAACAAAAAATATTTGCCATAGCGGCCAGCGTTCTAATTATGGTTTTCGTCGTGGAGTTGGTCAGAAGAAGAAGGCTGCGGGAGGAATACTCCTGGTTGTGGCTGCTGACCGGAGCGGTTATCATTCTCCTTGTGGTCTGGTATGACCTGCTTGTTTTTATTACCCACCTCATCGGGGCGGTCGCTCCTACAACCACCTTATTTATTTTCGGCCTCCTTTTCTTGATGCTCATCAGTTTGCATTATTCTTTGCAGATATCCAGACTGTCTCACCAGGTAAAGGAAATGGCCCAGCAATTGACCCTGCTTAAGGATCAAGTGGATAACCATCCGGACTCTTGATGAAGTTTAAAGATTTTTAAAATTATTTAGCCACCGAGGTCACAGAGAGCACAGAGATTTAAGGGCCGAAAATGGAAAAGCAAGCGGACAACTGCCAAGATTCTTGATAAATTTGTATTAGTCCTTTAAATTCGATGAGATGTCCAACAAACAGAAGTTTTCCTAAAATTGCCGGGTTAATTTTTTTTTACGCGCTTTTCTATTTCTATTTCGTTCTCCTATTTTCAAGAAACATAGGAGACAACGACCTTTGGGGATATCTTTCTTTCGGAGGTATTTTCTGGGAAGAGGGCTATTTCCCTTATCGCGATATTTTCTCTTACACGCCGACAAAACCGCTCTGGGTTTATCATGAATGGCTGACCGGGGTTCTTTTTTATTACATTTTTAATGCCTGGGGGCCGGCCGGACTTCAGTTTCTTCGCTACCTGATTATAATCGTTACCCTATCCTTGATATATCTCACAGCTCTGAAGAAGGGCGGCCAACCGCTATCGGCTTCTATAGCCCTTATCCCGGCCATGCTCCTCATTTCTTTCGGGTATCTCCCTGTGCGGGCCCAGATCTTCACTTACCTCTTTTTTATTCTCACCCTTTATATTCTGGAAAGTGCCCAAAAGACCAGGAAATGGTCTATCCTCTGGTGGCTGCTTCCCATCCAGTTGGTCTGGTGCAATCTCCACGGCGGATTCGTGGCCGGACTCGGTTTAATCCTTATTTATGCCTTAGGCGAGAAACTTTCTAAAAGAGAGGCAGTTCCATATATTAAGATAATGATTCCGGCGGCCCTAATAACATTGATCAATCCCTATGGATTCCATTATTGGCCATACCTGCTGAAAGCCGTCTTGATGCCCCGTCCGGAGATAGACGAATGGCTGTCGGTCATGGCCGCCTTGAAGAGTAACGTCCAGGACGTACCGGTCTTCGTCTTTGTTATCCTTAGCCTGATTCTAACGGTTGCCTTACTTTTCCGCCGTCAAAGAAATCTTACGGACCTTTTGATTATTGCCGCTCCCCTTTTTTTAGGGTATAAGAGTATCCGCCATGGAGTCCTTTTTGGTTTGGTATTTGGAGCATATCTCCCGGTGATCCTTTCGGAGTATTGGGAAGGTTGGAGAGCCCGGGCCCTTTTTTTTACCCGGCCTTCCTGGATACCCCAGGCTTTTCCCGTTCTTCTCCTGATTTCGATTTACCTGTGGATTTATCCGTCGCTTTCTCTGCCAACGGCTCCCAGTTTCCATATTTTAACCCCGTCGCCTTACTTCCCCGTGGGCGCTGTTAAATGGATCAAGGAAAAAGGTTTTAAGGGAAATATTTTGCCGCATTTTGACTGGGGCGAATTTCTGATCTGGACCTGTTATCCTTCCTGCAAGGTGGCCATGGACGGACGTTATGAAACCGTGTACGAAGAAGAATTTTCCCGGGAGTATTTTGATTTCCTGGCCGGTCGAGACAACTGGAAAACCTTTTTACGGAAGTATCCCCACGAGATGGTGCTCCTTAAGGCGAACACGAAGACTCATCTGCTTATGCTTCAAGAACTATCCTGGCAAGTTGTGTATGCCGACCAGGGAAGTGTTTTGTTTCTTCTTAGAAAAACAGGAGAAGGAAATTGAAGCTTAGCGCAAGGCAGACGGCTATAATCATTTCTCTATGCTTTTGCGCCCTAACGGCCGTAACCTTGAATCATTACGGCGTTACCTGGGATGAGCCGGTTTATTTTAAAGCCGGGGATTCCTATTTTAAATGGTGGATCAATCCTTCCCTGTCAACAATTGATGGGACAAACCTGGTGAGTATTTATAAATTGAAAAGTTAAAGCTCATGCAACTGGTAACCCGTGGTCGGCCCAAAAGCGATGCGGCAACACCGCCGATCACAAGCCCTCGAACATTCCTGCTTTGAAACCATGTGACAAGATCAAGCAGGACTGAGAGCAGGGGAGCAAGGGGTTTAGGTGGGTTCATAATATGCCCTTTTTAAACGTTTCCAACGCTCTCTTACTCCTTCTTCATCTTCTAAAAGGGCTTCGCCCCAGCCCAGTTGTTTCACGGAAGCCATAAGAACAGCAAGCTTTTGCAATTTTTGAAGGAAAGGGGTTTCTTTCAATTCTTTACGTTCGATAATATTCACTGCCTCCCAGCGTCTTTTGAAATTCCAGGCTTCCGATTTTGTAATCCCCTTTTTCATATTAAACAACCTCACTCAGGCTATGCCATTCTCTTAAAAAAATTCTACCATTTTTTAGTCCCGCATTTCCATAAATTTTCTAAAGAGTTCCTGGATTTAATTTTTCCAGGTAGATTTTCGCCTTTTGGTTTTCCGGGTTTAAAGAAAGGGCTTTTTCGAGAAAGGGAACGGCCCGGGAAGGGTCTCCTTTCAATTCATATAGGAGACCGAGGTTTAGATAGCCTTGGTCGATGCCCGGGGACAGTTCGACGACCTTTTTAAAATTATTTTCAGCCCGCTCGTAATCCTCGAGAATGGCCAGGGACATGCCCAAGCGGTTGTAGGCCGGGGCAAAGTCCGGCTGGAGGGCGACGGCTTTTTCAAACTCCTGAACGGCCTCCCGATATAACCCCTGACGGAAAAGCCTGTTTCCTCCCATGGAGTAATGGATTCGGGTCGCGGTCTGCCAGCGGTCGAGGGTTTCAACCTCCGAGCGAAAAGGGAAATACGTGCCAGCAAACAAAAGACAAGCCATTCCAAAATAAATAAGGAGTTTTTTCAATTGTTTTTCCCGCCACTGGGTAAAGAGAGAGACGAGGGCGTAAGCGGCAAAGAAGGCAAGAAAAGGGGCGGCCGGCAGCCGGTACCGGGAAGCGGCAAAGAAAACCAGGACTGAAAAGAGATAAACCCCCACCATGGAATAGAGGAGAAAAGCCTGGCGGAACCTTGGCGCTGCCAGGCCCATGCCCAGAATTCCAAGCGCGGATATGAAGCCGAAAGGGATCAGGGGCCAGGTTTGAATCGTCTTGTAGTATTGATAAGTGGAATCGATGTCATGAACCTCGTAGTTACCGAAGAAGAAGAAAAACTTTTTGATTTCGAGGGTGAAGGCGGATAATGGATGAGCGCGAATATGGTCCAGAGTTCGATTAAACCAGAAGCGGGCGCACTCTGATGGCGTAAGGTGGCGACCGGTGAGATTCCTGGCTACTTTTCTGAAAAGAGTATGGGCATAATCCGGTTCCCTATACCCTTCTTCGGTAAATCCCTGGTCGGGCAAATCAGCGCGCGCCATTCCCGTACTTCCCGGTCCATTACCATGGTAGAATACTTTGCCGCTATCAGCCGTTATCAAAATAAAATCCTGGAATTTGAAATAATTTCTCAAGGTAATGGGAGAGACAAGGACGGCGACTCCAATCAGAAGCAAGAAGGTTGATTTGATCCTGAATCTATACGAAGGGGACTCCCGCCAGTTCCAGAGAACGGCCAGAGGCATGAAAAACAGGGCATTGGGCTTGGTGATCGCGGCCAGGCCAATCAATAATCCAATGATGAGCCATCTCCAAACCTCTTTCCCAGCAGCAGTTGCCTCTTTGCTTTGAATCAAAAAAAGGATGATCAGGGAGTTGAAAAGTAATACAAAAACTTCTGGTTCAAGCGACAGTTCGATCAGGGTTAGGTTGCCATAAAGCAGGAGGATAATAGCTGCCACAAAGCCTACGGCTCTGCTGAATAATTTTTCCCCGATCAGATATAAAAACAGGCAGTTTAGGCTTCCTAAAAAGATTTGCAGGAGGGCGATCACTTCCCAATTTTGCCCGTAGATCTTGAAAAGCAATACATTGGCAAAAAGATAGAAAGGACTTAGATCGAGAATTCTTTCCCCTATATCCATTCCATTGCTGATGCGCTCGGCAAAATAGGGGTATTTGTAGAAGATGATCGGCTCGGTGACCAGGGAAAAAATTAAGAGCTTTACAAAGAGGGCCAAGAGAAAAATCGCCAGGAGGGTGAGAGGTTTGTTCTCTAAGAAGCGGAATAAATTTTCCCGGGTCATATTGAGGGAAATTTTACAATGAATTGGCACGAATGCAACAGATATTTTTCCAGAAAAGGTCGCTGAAAAGCTTCTTTGTTTGATTTTTCAGCCTGAAGGAACTTCAAAATAATTGGGGCATCCCGATTTTCAATATGATATGAGCTTCTTGCAAAAGTCCGTAATTTACCCTTCGACAGGCTCAGGGTGAACGGGTTTAAGTTGAAATTATTTAGTTTTTCCGTTCGTGGTGAGCCCTTCGACTCACCGTTCGCCCTGAGGTTCTCGAAGGGTGAACGGTTCGCTCAGGACAAGCTTGTCGAACCACAAAAAAATACTTTTGCAAGAGGCTCCTATGTTAACCCCTATGCAGAATTTGTCAAGGAGTAAATTTTTGAAAAAATTTCATCTTTACAAATAACAGAGAAATTAATATACTCAGCTATTGTTAGAAAATAGATTCCAAATCCCCCCAACCCCCCTTTACGAAAGGGGAAGGTGTGAAAAATTGGATTTAAGCCGTCACCCCGGTGAAAACCGGGGTCCAGTCAGTTCGTAATGCCTGGAAAAAACTGGATTCCGGCTTTCGCCGGAATGACCGAATAAATGACATTTGCAAGAGGCTCCTATGAAATTGCTTGTATCGGAAAATGAAGTTCAGAAGAAAGTTGGGAGCCTCGCCCGGAAAATTTCCAAAGATTTTTCAGGGAAAGAAGTTCTATTGGTGGGGGTTCTCAAAGGGGCCTTTATTTTTATGGCCGACCTGGCCCGCAAAATGACTGTGCCGGTTAAAATGGATTTTGTCCGCCTGGCCAGTTATGGTTCAGGAATCCGGTCATCGGGGAAAGTTAAATTCACCAAAGACCTGGAAACTTCCCTCCGGGGGAAAGACGTCCTTGTGGTGGAAGATATCATTGATACGGGAATTACCTTGAAGTATCTTGTGCGATGTCTTAAAGCGCGCCGGCCCAGTTCCCTGAAAGTGGTGGCCCTCCTCGATAAACCCGCAAGGAGGGAAGTGAACTTTCAGGCTGATTATGTCGGATTTCAAATCAACAATCATTTCGTGGTGGGGTATGGGCTGGATTGTGCGGAGGAACACCGGAATTTACGGGGAATTTATATTTTAAATTAGCGCTTCTTGCAAAAGTCACTTACTCCGTCATTCCGGCGAAAGCCGTCCGCCTCAGGCGGACAGAATTTCTTGAAAATCCTGGATTCCGGGTCGCGCTTCGCTTGCCCGGAATGACGATTTCCTCTACTTTTCAAGAGTTTTGCAAGAGCCTCAATAGAATTCAGAATTCAGAAGAGGCTCTTGCAAAAGTCCGCAATTTACCCTTCGACATGCTCAGGGTGAACGGGCTTAGGTTGAAATTATTTAGTTTTTCCGTTCGTGGTGAGCCCTTCGACTCACCGTTCGCCCTGAGGTTCTCGAAGGGTGAACGGTTCGCTCAGGACAAGCTTGTCGAACCACAAAAAAATACTTTTGCAAGAGGCTCAAGAGTTTAGCGATTTGAAAAAATGGTATAAAAGCCTTTGTTGAGGGCCGGGGGTTAGAGCGGAACGCGCCGGAAGCATCGGTTGGGTTTCCGCTTGGCCACGAAGACAGAAGATCTTTTCCTCCGGAGGAGGCGGGGGTTCTTGCCCGCCCCATATGCGGAAAAATCAGCGCCTTATGATTCCAAGCGTTCCGGTCTGGCCCCCGGCCCCTGGAATCCCTTGGCCCTTACAACGCCTTTTTTTCAAAGAGCTAAAGTGTTACCTTTTTTCACGGGTGTCCAATTAATAATCGAATAAAGTCAATTGGTTGTCTGGCATGGTGATCAGTTTTGTGCATTTTGGTGGTACGAGTGCCGATAAAATGGGCTTTTTCTCGAAAAGTGAGACACTCAAAATCTGTAAAATTGTGTAGAGGGAAAGGTTTTGCAGATAGAGTTTTTTCTTCATGATGGCGACCAGCACATACACCGACAGTGCAATCCAGATTTGGGTCAGGACGGCATTCTCGGAGGTGCCGTAGAAGGCCTTGATTCGCAGATGCTGCTTGAGCCAACGGAAGAAGAGTTCTACGTGCCATCGGCAGTGATACAGGTCTGCCACAGTAATTGCCGGTATCATGAAGTTGTTGGTAAGGAAGGCAAAGCGCTTCCCTGTTTCCCGGTCGAGGAACTTGACCAGACGCAGTTTGTCCGGATAGTCCCGATGGGCATAAAAGTTGGTAAGGATGATGGTCTGATCGCAACGCAGTCCGGTGTTGCGATCGACGGGTCGGGAATAGAGCCTCCGATAGCGGGTGTTGCTCTTTGCTCTGGTGATGAAAAAAGCGGATTGATTGGCGATGCGGTGCAGACGTTTGAAGTCGAGATAGCCCCGGTCGATGATGTAGAACGAGCCGGCCTCGATGGGAAGCAGATCCAGTGCATTCACGTCGTGAACTTCTCCCGAGGTGACGTGCACCCAGCAGGGGATACTCCCCCGCAAATCGAGCAGCGTATGTGCCTTGATTGCTCCAGTATTCTTTCGGAATCGCGCCCATGGGAAGAGCGACAGACAGAGGCTGATGGTGGTAGAGTCGAAAGCATAAGCCGTTTGCGCCAAATCTACTCCGAAGCTGTCGTTGAGGTAGAGTTCTCTGGCCTCGCGGATCAACGCTTGTGCAAAGTCCGCCCAGATTCGCCAGTCGCGGTGCTCGTTGGCATAGGCCAGCGTACTGCGTGCGATCGTAGCGCGCATGCCCATGTGATAGAGCTTGGCCTGATGCGCCCGCAGACAGCATTCGATATCTCGCAAGCCTTCCCGGTAAGTAAGTTGGGCAAAGGCCATGCAGAGGTACTGATCCATGCAAGAGAAGGACTTGACGTATCGCTCGCCATTGTACCTTTCTACGCAACGGGTAAACTCCTTGTGCGGGATAAATTGCATGGCTTGTGCGAAGATTGTACGACCTCGATTCATTGGCCACCTCCTTTTTTAGGGGAGTATAGCCTTTTTCAAAATTCAAATCGTTCCCGTACAAAATATTGCAATTATCCAATGAAGTCATAGCGTTTTATGTTATGTTAAAATTTTTATTTGGACAGTAGTGATTCTCCATCTCTATTTTTCGAAGAGCATTGGCAATGGCTGAGGTGCAAACCCCCACAAGACGCGCGATCTCGGCCATCGGAATTCCGTATTCCCGGCTTAATTGCCAAGCCACCTTCGCACGCACGCTGGAAACTCTCCGAGCCTGACCGCCCAAACGTAACTCCTTCTCATCATCACATGGCGGAGAATCCCGGGAGTTTCCGATCTTGCTTGCCGTTGCCGTAGATCCTCTTACCAGAAAACCCATTCTTTTTAAAGTTATATTTTTAAACTACGTCCCATAATCCCTAAAGTCCGGGGTGATTGATATTATCATCGGAGAGCCTATCGAGACCTCCCCCTATACCGAAGAGGATCGGGACCGGATCCTGGATAGGGTAAGATCTATCATTTCCCATAACCTGCGGCATTATGAAGTCTCCGGTTGAGGGAAAAGGGTTTACTCCCCGTCAGCGGAACGATTAAATATCTTGTTCCATTTCAGCAAGGCGGGTTTTAGCCATCGATTGCTGTTTCCTTTTTTGGGCAAGCCACCGGCGGGAACCCTGCAGGGAGCGCGTCAGGCTTGTGATATTTCTTCCCAGAGCCTCAAAGGAAGTCCCGCCAATGGCCTTCCTCCGCGACACTATGAACTTCGGATCCTGGGCCATGGCCATAAATCCTTGCTCCACCTTCAGGCTGAGACCTTCCTCCTGCAACGACCGCTCTAAGGCGGATGAAGATATTTGCTCGCCCCCTTCAGCTTCGGAATATTTTACGGCATTTTCCACTGTCACTTTGGCCTGACGAAAAGGCAATCCCCACTCTTGCACCAGTCTTTCCACAAAGTCCGGCGCGGTGATAAATCCCTTCTGGCAGAGGACAGTCATTTTATCCTTATTGATACGCAAGGAACCAATGATCTCGGCCATAATTTTGGGGACAGGAAGGCATTCATCTACCAGGTCCATAATCCAATATTTGGTCCACTGGGTATCGCGATTGTAGCCCAGAAAGAGGGACCGGCCGATAGACAGCAGGCTGGCCAACAGGCCTTGCGCGCTTGCCGCTTTGGCCTTGATTATCTCCAGAGGGTCTGGGTTGCGCTTCTGCGGCATCATCGAGCTACCCGTGCAGTAAGCGTCATCCAGTTTGAACACGCCAAACTCCCCTGTGCTGAAAAGGATCAAGGTCTGCGCCAGGGAACTTAAATGATTCATCATAGCGGCAATAGCAAACCCCATTTCCGCTTCTGGTTCCCAACGGTTCTGAATGGGGTCCAGAGAATTGGGGCAGGGCTTGTCAAACCCCAGCAGCCTGGAGGTGAAATTACGGTCGATGGCGAAACTCGTGCTGTACCCGGTCATGGAACCGAGAGGGTTTTGATTGAAACGTTCATGCCACTCTTGGAAACGCTGCTTATCCCTATTCAATGATTCGGCGAAAGAGAGCCATACATGGCCTAAGGTGGTTATTTGAGCGGGTTGATGGTGAGTATAACCGGGGAAAATAGTGCTTCGCTCCTTTTGAGCATGATCGAGGAGGGCTTTTATAAAAGAAGTAAGTTCGGAGAAAAAGTTTAGAGCGCAGTCCCTAAGGTAAAGGCGCATGTCCAGGGCGATCTGGTCGTTGCGGCTGCGGGCCGTATGGAGACACCCGCCGATTTCCAATCCATATTTAGCAATAAGCCAGCTTTCTATATTGCTGTGCACATCTTCCTTGGATGGATCGAGCCGGAATTCACCTCTTTGCCAGATTTTTTCAAGAGTCCGAAGACCTTGAATAAGAGCCCGCGCTTCCTTCTTCGGCAAAATCTTTTGTTTGGCCAGCATGAGAACGTGGGTCCGGCTTCCTAAAATGTCGTAAGGAACCAACCGCTCGTCTGCGGGTAAGGTTCCCCGAACATCCTTTCCGGAGGTAAATATCTCAGCGAGAGCTGCTGGCGCTTTTGCTAACCTTTTGCCCCAGAGTTTTTCAGTTTTCATAAAACTATCTTATTGGGGACGCAGATTTTCGCAAATATTCCGGAATTAAAAGTGATGGATTCGTAAAAAGTCCTTTTTGTCCCATTTTCGTCATTCCCGCGAAAGCGGGAATCCAGTTATTTCAAGCAGTTCTGGACTCCTGCTTTCGCAGGAGTGGCGGCTTTTCCGACTTTTTACGAGATCATCAAGAGTGAAATCGTTGAAACCGCTGTATGCCGGAAACTTCCAAACGTGGTAAAAATAGCTTAGGGGAGAGCGAATGTCAATAAAATACTATGCCTCGCCCTCCTTCACTTTTGAATAAATTAATGAATTAACAGTGGAGCTTCTTGCAAAAGTCCGTAATTTACCCTTCGACAGGCTCAGGGTGAACGGGCTTAGGTTGAAATTATTTAGTTTTTCCGTTCGTGGTGAGCTTGTCGAACCACAAAAAAATACTTTTGCAAGAGGCTCAAACTTTAGCTCTTTGAAAAAAGGTGTGTTGTAAGGGCCAAGGGATTCCAGGGGCCGGGGGCCAGAGCGGAACGCTTGGAATCATAAGGCGCTTATTTCTCCGCATATGGGGCGGGCAAGAACCCCCGCCTCCTCCGGAGGAAAAGATCTTTTGTCCCCGTGGCCAAGCAGAAACCCAACCGATGCTTCCGGCGCGTTCCGCTCTAACCCCCAGCCCTCAACAAAAGCTTTTGTACCATTTTTTCAAATCGCTAAACTGTTACAAACATTATAATCACTTCCAGCCCCTACCAGGGGACTATAGACCGACAAGAGAGGGGGAGAACTAATATTTTCGATCTTACGATTTTAGGAGGAATGGTTATCGATGGTACAGGCCGGCCTGGTAATAGGGCCGATGTGGGCCTTCAGGGGGATCGGATTGTCCGGGTGGGGCAAGTAGGAAAAGGGGAAGCTTTGCGGGAGATCTCTGCTGCCGGCGCGGTAGTAACACCTGGTTTTATCGATACCCACAGCCACTCGGATCTGATGGTTTTGGCGGAGCCGGAGTTACTCCCCAAACTCATGCAGGGGATCACCACCGAACTATTGGGCCAGGATGGTATCGGCGCAGCTCCTATAAATTCAGAGCATTCGGTTCAATGGCGCCAGTATTTGTCTGGACTCAGTGGGGACCCGCCCATTGCCTGGGACTGGGAAAGCATCGGGCAGTATGCTGAGCGGCTGGCTGCATCTCCTACCGGCCCTAATTCGGCTCTATTGGCTCCTCTGGGGAATGTCCGCATGGTGGTAATGGGCCTGGAAAACGTATCAGCCGATTCCAGCCAGATAAAAGCCATGGAAAAACAAGTCCGCCAGGCCATGGAAGAGGGCGCTCTGGGAATCTCCCTGGGCATGATCTACATGCCCTGCATTTTTGCCCGGCGGGACGAGCTGGTCAGGATTTTCCGCGCCTGCGGACGGATGGGAGGCTTCTTTGTGGTACACATCCGCAGCGGCGGCGACCGCCTGCTGGAGTCCATTGACGAGGTAATTTCCATGGCCAGAGAGGCCGAGATTCCCTTACACATCTCCCACTTTAAAGCGGCGGGCAAACGCAACTGGCCTAAGATGGAGATCGCTCTTAAAGCAGTGGACAAGGCCAGCAAGGAAGGTCTGGATATTACCTTTGACATCTATCCTTATACAGCCGGGAGCACTATGTTCCTGGCCATTCTTCCGCCCTGGGCCCTGGAAGGGGGCACACCGAAAATAATCCAGCGACTCAAAGAACCCTCGCAGCGCGCTAAAATCCGTGAAGAGTTCATCAACCCCCCGCCTCCGCAACCCGGAGGACCATCCTGGGAAAACTATGCCCATTATGTCGGGTGGGAGAACATCATTATTTCCTCTCTGGAGAGTCAGAAGAACCAGACCTGGGTGGGAAAATCAGTTGCGGAAATATCCCGCCAGGAGGGGAAAGATCCTGCGGAAACGGCCTTAGACATTCTTCTGGAAGAAGAAGGCCGGGTGTCCATGATCCTTTTCAGCATGGACGAGGAGACCATGGTCCTAGGCCTGCGCCATCCGCTGGGCATGATCTGCACCGATGGACTCCTGGGCGGGAAACCACATCCGCGGGTTTATGGAACCTTCCCCAAGGTGCTGGGACGGTACGTGCGGGAAAGAAAAGATATGACCCTGGAGGAGGCCGTGCGCAAGATGACCACGCTACCTGCCAGGAGGATGGGTCTTAAAGATCGCGGGTTGCTGGCCGAAGGAATGGCTGCCGATCTTGTTGTCTTCGATCCGGAGACCGTGCTGGATCAAGCCACCTATGAGAACCCCCGGCAATACCCCTTGGGGATCCGGCACGTCATCGTCAATGGGGTCCATTCGGTGGAGAATGGACGATTCACGGGTAAGCGAGGGGGACGGGTGCTTTCCCGAAGGCCTTCACTTGGATGATCACGGCATAAGCCTCACCCAATTTTTAAAGGTTCATCTCCAAATTAGTTGATCAAATTTTTAATGAAAGCCTTCCAAGGGCCCGGAAGGAAAGGTCCTGCCTTGGCAGGACGCCGCAAGCATCGGCCGGATATCCACTTTCCATAAACCCAGAGCTTACCTTCCGCAAAGCGCAGCGGGGGCGGGGAAACAAAGCTTCGAAGAAATTGCAGACTCCCCCGCCAAAGCTTAGGAGAGATATGTGCCTTATGATTGCAAGCAATATGACTTTCCTTCCGGGCCCCTGAAATAACTGCCCATTTTAAATATGCCAGTTATTTGGCCCTCAACTAATTTGGAGATGACCCTTCTTAAAAAACTCCTCCTGTTTCTTTCAAGGAAGGAAGATAAATACTTGCTATTTTCTCTGAAAACGAGCAAAATTGTTTCGTTCAGAAATTGTAACACTTTAACTCTTTGGAAAAGGTGTGTCACCGGGGCCAAGGGATTCCAGGGCCCGGGAGCCAGGCCGGCACGCTTGGAATCATAAGGCGCTGATTTCTCCGTTGATGGGGCGGGGAAGATACTCCCCGCCTCCTCCGGAGGAAACGGGCTTTTATCCTCGAGGACAAGAGGAAACCCAACCGATGCTTCCGGCGCGTTCCGGCCTGGCCCCCGGGCCCAAACAGAGGCGTTGCCGCCATTTTTTCAAAACTCTAAACTGATGAGCTTCTTGCAAAAGTCCGTAATTTACCCTTCGACAGGCTCAGGGTGAACGGGCTTAGGTTGAAATTATTTAGTTTTTCCGTTCGTGGTGAGCCCTTCGACTCACCGTTCGCCCTGAGGTTCTCGAAGGGTGAAAGGTTCGCTCAGGACAAGCTTGTCGAACCACAAAAAAATACTTTTGCAAGAGGCTCTGATATCAGAAATTAAAATCAACCTGCATTTCCGGTATGGCCAAGGAGAGGAAAATTGAATCAGGAGAAAAAAGTTTGGCGCAATGGGAATTTGATCCCCTGGGAAGAGGCGACGGTTCATATTATGTCCCACAGTTTTACCCGAGGATCGGCCGTTTTTGAAGTTCTGGCCTTTTATTCGACCCCGCATGGCCCGGCTGCCTTCCGGCTGCCCGAACATTGCGACCGTTTGATCCGGAGCGCTGAATTATTAAACATGGAGATCGTGCAGTCAAAACAAGAAATCATCCGGGCTGTGGCTGAAACAGTAAGAGCCAATAACCTTGACCAGGGGTTCGTCAAAATCGTGGGCTTTTTAGGCGAGGAGACTTTTGTTATAACCGTGCCCGATCCCAAACTCGAGCTGTCGATCTTTGCCATTTCTGCCCAGGAATTTAGGCCAAAGAATAGCCCCCAAGCCATCAGTTCCTGCTTGAGCCGGTGGCGCAGGCTCCATCCGGAAACCGTACCCGTGGAAGCCAAGGTGGCGGCTAATTATTTGAACGGCATGTTGGCCCGCCAGGAAGCCCAACGTCGTGGCTTTGATTTGGGGCTGATGCTTGATGGCCAAGGGTTTCTGGCCGAAGGAAGCGTGGAATCAGCATTCATGGTCAAGGACGGAGTTTTGATGACACCATCTCTGGGCCGAATTTTACCCAGTATCACCCGGCGCTCAGTCCTCGAAGCGGCCCCGGCCATTGGCCTTAAAACCCTGGAAAAACCAATCAGCCTTCCAGAACTTTTAAATGCCGACGAGATTTTCATTTCCAGTACCTCACGGAGGGTTATGCCGGTTTATCGGATTGAGGATCGAAGCTTGGGGGAAGTACCGGGGCCGGTGACAAGTCGGGTATTAAGACTCATTGAAGCAATCTGCTCCGGACGGGATGACCGGTTTCGCCGCTGGCTATATCCAATCCGTTAAAATGACTGAAATTAATCTTTCTGCAGGATAAAATCTGCGCCCGGAGCCGGAAGGTAAGGGAAAAAGAAGAAGCGGCATAAGAGGAAGATATTCGCGTCATAACCTTCCTATCTTCTCGCCTGATTATCTTCTTTAGGGTCTTCCAAACTGAAGTAAGTCAAATATACAGATTGGACGCCGTCAATCCCCTGCAGACTGTCCATGCGCGACTTTAACTCGGTAGCATTCTCCCCTTCGGCTAAAAAAACTACCTTTTCATTCTTCACGCCATGGAGTTCAATACCCCGCCCTTCCAGCTCTTTCAAAATCTGTTCTTGAAAGGCCACATCGATAATCAGAAATCCGCTGCTGACGATCATCTGCCAAACCTCATTTTCAAAATTTTTCCCTGGGTGCTGCAAGCTTCCACGCAACGCCCGCATATGATGCAGGAGGAATCCCGGATTTTTGTCCGGCCGTTGCCCGGTAAAATTTTCACTCCCATATAGCAAGCCTTCCGGCATTCCTGGCACTCCCGGCATTCCTCCCCGGTGATGGCCACATGGAGAAAGCTCAGACGGTTGAAAAGGCCGTAGGTTTTTCCTGTGGGACACAGGTTTTTACACCACAGTCGGGGCCAGAGGAACTCCAAGAGGAGAAATCCGCCCAGAATAAGAATTGAGATACTCAAGACCGAAATTTCTCCCGGGAGACCGCCGGCCCAGAAAAAGGTGGCGGATATACTGCGGTAAAAATTGGTGATCGGAGATACATGGGAGGCGAAAAAAGGAATTTGGGCCAGGGCGGCGAAGATCAGGAATCCAGCAGGAGCGAGCAAGGCTCCCCGAGTCCAAGCCGGCAAATTTTTCGAGCTCTGTTTCATCCTGTTAACGCCCCGGAAAACCAGGTCCAGAGGACAAACCCAGCCGCAAAAGGCTCGGCCCATAATAAGGTAAAAAATCAGAACCGGTAAAGCTGAGTAAAAAGCCTCCAGTTGGAAAGAGCGGGAAGAGAGGGCACTTTCCAGGAAAGCAAAAAGGTCCAGGAGATTAACCCAGTGAAGGATCAGGGATCCGGTCAGCCCACCGATCAGAATTTTCGAGCGGAAGAGTTGGAGAAAAAAGAGACCGAGGATGACCAGGAGGACGACCCTTCGCGCCAGGGTGAACTTAGCGAGTTTCACGCTCCAAGACCTTTCCTGCTTCCAGGATTTTCGGCATATTCTGTTCGTAAACCCAGGCGTATCTCTTCTCCGGGTTCAGGGCTAAGACCCGTTCCACCCCTGAACGGTAATCGTTCTTTTTTTGGTCGTAGCTTTTCCAGGTAAGCACGCGTATTGCCGAAATACCCACCGGGCAATGCTTCACGCATAGGCCACAGCCTTTGCAATGCTCATTGATCATCGGCTGGTTTCCCCAATCACCGGGATAAAAATCAAAAATGCTGGCCCCGAGGGGGCAGGCCTTACTGCAGGAAAGGCAGACGTCCCCGTTCCAGCCAAGGCAGAGGCTCAAGTCGATCAGGGCCATGCCCATGCGGACCTTTTCGATGGAGACGGGCTGGAGGGCATGGGTAGGGCAAAACTTGGGGCATTCCATGCAAAGCGTGCAGGGGTAGTCCCTCATGTCCTTTACGTAGGGGGTTCCGAAATTTCTCCAGCCTCCCGCAAGAGCGAGGGAATTAAATTTCAACGCGTGGCAGAGGTTCAGGCAAACGTTGCAGCCGATGCAGGTTGCCCGGAATTGCCTTTCGGGGAGAGCTCCCGGAGGCCGGATGAATTCCTCCCTCTCCGCCAAGCGCATGGAACATCCCACGGTGAGCAAAGTAGCGGTAAAAAGGCTGGCTTTAAGAAGGTCTCTTCTTCGGTATTCCACAACGTTTTTCCATTCACCACAGAGAGCGCAGAGATCGCCGATTTTCGCTTAGCGCTAAGCGTATAGCGGTTTTAATTTTTTGAATCTGCGTTCTTGGCATGCTCTGCGGTGAAGGTAACACAAAAAAGCCCCGCAGGCAATGCTCCTGAGGGGCTTTCTCGCCTCCCAAAACCCGCGATCAGGCAATAACCGGGTTGGGCTCGGCTTGCTCGGTTTTGGTTTTCCCTTTATAAATTTTAACCGCGAACATCTTGTAATCGGCCTGGAAGCTGAAGGGATCAAAATTATCGCGCATGATCATGTTGATCAGTTTGAATTCGTCAAACCAGGGGACGAAGATATAATCTTCTCTTGGCCCGCCCGTCGCCTTGCGGATATCCAGAACCTTCGCTGGCAGCTCGATTTTTCCTCTGGGAGATTCCACGATCACGGCGTCTCCCTCTTTCACTCCCAATTTCGCGGCCAGCCTGGCGTTGATTTCCACATAGGCCCTGGCCGCGGCCCGTTTCAGTTCCGCAACCCGCCCGGTCATGCTGCCAGTATGCCAATGCTCGATAAGCCGGCCCGTGCAGGCCCCGTACTTATATTCGCGGGTGTCGATGATCACGATTTCTTTGCCCTCAGCCATGTAGGACATCTTATGGCCTGGAAACTCGGGCGGGCTCAGGCAGATGCTAAGTAGGGCGGATTTTTCCTGATCAGGGTTTCCAATCACCCGGGCTTTGCTGGTGTGCATTCCCTCGTAAGGGGCCAGCGATTCTCCGTCGTAGGCCTTGCGGGCGCTGAACTTTCTTTCGCTGATTTTCACGTCGGTAGCTTTCTGGAAAACCTGCCCGTCGAACGTACAGGCCCACCATGGGTTAGCCCAGACCAAAGCCCGGCCATCGATCCGGGGAATCTTCTTGGCGATTTTTCCGTCGGGCCCGGGGATTTCGGCAAATCCGTGGATGGCCGGGTTGGCTGCATAAAAGCTTACATAATAACCAAGCGGCAACTTTTCTTCCCGGTGGTATTCCTTATCGGCCTTCATCTCCTCGATCTTCTTGGCCACCCATTCGCCGTAAACCGGGTTCCACTCCTTCATGGCCGCCAGGAATTTTTTCGTGCGGTCGGCGATGATGGGGTCGTAAGGAAAAGCATATTGGATCCGCGAATGGTATTTATCATAACGGGCTTTTACTTCCGCATCGTGATCATAATCTTCCGGGAAGGGAATCCGCCATCCATGGTTCACGGCCCGCAGGCGCGTCCGGTTCATGCCGGTGAAATCATAACCTGTGCCTTTGGAGAGCAGCAGGATTTCCTCCCAGATGTTCTCGTTGAATTTGCTGATCCAGGCTTTCTGGTTCGCTCGCTCCACCGTAAGCTTAAGCCAGTCGCCGCCGTATTCTTCGGGCCAGAACTGGGTAATGAAACCTTTGGGCAGGATTTCTTTGTCCTCCATTTGGCGCCAGATCATGGCGAATATTGCCGAATCGGCGAGCATCTGGTTGCTTGGAGGCTCCACGACCTTTTTGATCAACTGGTACCGTCGCTCCAGGTTGCCAAAAGTAAGCTCTTTTTCATACCAACTGGAAGCAGGGAGGACCACGTCGGCTACCTGGGTGGTGGCACTGGGAAACGCTTCCAGGACCACGGTCAACGGCCAGGGGGATCCTTTCTCGGCTGCCGCGCAGGCCTGGCGGTACGGCCAGGCATAGGGCAGGCTCTGGCCCGGGTTCACCGTGGAGATCAACATGACCTTGATCTGGCCCGCTCCATACCGGCGGAACATTTCCACGGTATGAGGACCGGGCTTGGGGTGGATTTTGATCTTCTCCAACTCGCGTTCGATCTCTTCGCCGGAAACACCCTTCTTCTGCAGATAGGCTCGGTTACGATCTTTCCATATCTTTTCCACGGCTGCCCGATGAAGGTCCACAGCGACCAGCCGGCCATAAGGGAGAGCATGGCAGAGCGCCCCGGGGGCGCGGATTCCGCCGCAGGCATTGGGCTGGCCCGTAAGGCTAAAAGAGTGCCTTCCGGGCTTGACCGCTTTTCCGGTCATCAGATGGAGCATGTGTAAAGTGACGTTCACCCAGGTTCCCTGAAGTTTTTGGTTCACTCCCATGCACCACATGGTGGTGGTCAGGCCTTCGGCGATCCACTGGGCGGCCATTCTCAGGGATTCTTCAGGTTTGATCTCTTTCCAGGTCCGGGTTTTCCGGTCATAAATCAGCGGGAGCTCGCCGTCAAAAATGGCGTCAGCAACTTTTTCCGGCTTGTAGTCTTCGAGGAATTTAAGGAAAATCGCCAAACCCTTCCACCAGTCTTTTTCGATCTCTTCCTCGGTGGCATATTTTTTCTTGGGATCTGGGTAAAATTTAGCGACCCGGTCATAAGTCAAATCCCACGCCTTGCCCCGGGTTCCGCCGTAATCGGTCAGGATCCAGTGTTTCTCGGTTTTCTCATTGATGGCAAAATTGCAGTGCCGCATGAGGAATTTTCTGTCCAGGTATTTCCAGTTGGCTTCCACTGTGCCCTTTTCCACATTCACCTTGGCCTTGTCCAGCTCAAAGGCGATTATGTAGGCCAGAGCGTTCAACAGAGCCAGGTCCCGCCCGCTGGCAAAGGGAAGCCAGAGGTCCGCGATGGTTCCCGACCGGGTTTTGCGCGGATCGGCCAGGATCACTTTGACCTTATCAGGGTATTTTCCTTTCAAAGCGGCCATACGATTGAAAAGGATGGGATGAGCCTCGGCAGTATTATTTCCGATGATAAAGAAGGTATCCGCGTGCACTCCGAAATCCGGATCGGGGACATCCAGGTCATCCAGGGATCCGTACGGTTCATCTTTCCCGAAAGTATGCAGGTAGCCAACGACGGCGCTGGCCATGCACATCCTGGGCTGCCCTTCGATGTGATTGTTGGCATACCCTCCTTTCAGAACCTTGTTCATGATGTGCGTTTCTTCCGTTCCGGCCTGGCCGCTCCCGTAATAGCCAATGGCAAACTTACCGAATTCCTTATGGCATTTTTCCATTCCCGAAGTGACGAAATCGACGGCTTCTTCCCAGGATACCGGGACAAAGTTCTCTTTCAAATCCTTCTCGGAAGGATTTGAACCGAGGGGATCTTTGGAAGTCTTGCCTTCCAGCACCCGGGGAGAATGGGAGAGATCGGGTTTTCCCGTAGATGGGTTGATCCACTCCTTGCGGATCAAGGGCGTTTTCGGCCGCTCCGGATAGAGTAAAGCTTTGTGCAGATAGAAAGCTTTGGTGCAAAGCACACCTCGGTTCACCGGGCTTTTCAGGTCTCCTTTGATGGCCAGGATTTTGACAACTTTTCCGGCTGAATCTATTTCGGCATCCGCCAGGGTGGTGCAGCCGATGGCGCAATACCGGCACTGGCCTACGGGAATCGTGCGAGTCTGCCCAGTAGCCTCAACTAAGGGAGGATTGGACATCCCCGCTGCCGCCATAGCCGCGGAAATGGCGCTCAACCGTAAAAAATCCCTGCGACTTAAATTCATCTTCAAACCTCCTCCGCAATATTCCTTTTCCTTCGATGGGGAAGGGTGAAAGATAATGATTTAACGGGGCGAGAGGGTGAACTCTCTCCGGGCAAACCCGTCGTTGGCCGGGGCAAAATCACCGTTGGCCGCTACCACGGAGACCACCAGGATGACTTTCTTTTTTTCCTGGGGCGCTTTCCATTTGAAGGTCCAGGAACGGAGAGAGGCCCCTTCGGCGGTATGGGTTAGATAGCCGTTTGACTTCTGGGTCGTCTTTGGGTCGGTCACGATCAATTCTCCGGCCGAGGCGCTGACGGCAAAGCCTCCCTGGATATCTCCTTCACTCTTGACAGCACTTCGAACTGTTATCGTCAGCTCATAAGTTTTTCCGGGTTGGAAAGGAGTTGGAAGTTTGCTGATTTTAATTTCCGCACCCTTAGGCATCCCGTGGCAATCCATGCACATGGAGGTGGGGGCGCCGCCCGTACTGTTCGCGCCTGCGGGCGGGCAGGCAAGGAGGAACAGAGCCATGACTCCCAGCGCCAATAATAAGCATCTTTTCATTCAGACCCTCCCTGGCGAAAGCAGCGTTCAGCAATTAGCCATCAGCGTTAAGGAAAAGACGTTTTTTGGCTGAAAGCTGAAGCCTGATCGCTTTTCTTTCTATTTTTGGGCTACTTTTTGGCTGATCGCCTTATTTAAGATTTCGATTCCTTTTTGCGAGGCATTGATGGATTCGGCCAGTGATTGCCGGGCTTGTTCGGGGTTGTGGAACCCGTCGCTGTTCTCCGCCGTCCACCACTCCCAAAGAATATGCGCCCGGTCGTGTTCCTTGCGGGCTTCCTTGAGGACTTCCTCGCTGACCCCGGTATCTTTGGCCCGGATGAAGGCATTGATCAGTTCGCCCAGCCAGAATTCGGCCTTGCGCATCTTACCCCGCACGTAGTTCTGGATGGTTTCCACATGGTAATCGGCCTCCTCCGTTGTCCATTGGGGGTGGCACCGCTGGCAGGTGTCTTTCAGCATATACCGGGCGCTGCGCATACCATGGAAGGTGAATTCTTTCCCCTTTTTCTTTATTTTGGGCATATGGCAGTCCTTGCATTCCACACCGGCTCTTTCATGCTTGCTTCCCCAGAAGGTTTCCAACTCCGGGTGTTGAATCTTGGTGAGGGCTGCCCCGGTAACGGCATGTCGGAAATCTTTGAAGTTAATAGATTCGTATTTTTTCTGCAGATCGAAGACGTTTACCCAGGGGTAATAATTGGTTCGCCGATCGTCCAAACCAACAGCTCCGCCAGTTTTGGTGTCAATTCCGGGGTTGCAATTGTATTCCACATGGCATTGGGCGCAGAGTATGTTGGAGTCCGGTTTGTTGAGAATTCCGATAGACCGGAACTCCTGCCCTCCTCTCTTGAAGGTAATCTTTTCCATGGTAATTTCTTTACTCTTTTTCTGGTCATAGGGATAGGTTCCTTCTCCCCGATCCACAACTACATCAATGAGGGCATGTTGAATAACCCGCGGTTTGGCCGCATGGGGATCGTGGCAGTGGATGCAGCCCATGGGGTTTTGCAGATGGTTTTTGGCCATTTCAATGGCAGCAGGGTTGGGGGCCCGCTTCAGCGGAGAGGCCGGATGGGGATCGCCCATATAGGGCAATTTCAGAACCCAGTCGGAGGTTTTACAGGTGAAGCAGGTAGTGTTGGCGGCTTTGGCAGTCTGGGGAAGCTCTTTCCCCGTGTCCACGATTATATCCCAAAGCTTTCCTGTTTTATTGATGTAGGTCCAATCTTTTAGCTGGAATCGTCCGCCGTACCCTCGATCCACGATCATGTGGTCGATGAGCATGAAAGCGTGGGAGCGCGGTTCGGCGTGTTCCTTGGTAAATCCATGGGGCATCATTAATTTATCAAAGGTCGGAGAGCGGCTGGTGGTGGTGGCCTTTTCCAATTTGGCCTTGGATTTTAGGGTGACCTCCATCAAGGTTAGCCATTGATCTTTATGGCAGGTTCCGCAGGCTTCCGCGTCCAGCCGGGTAAGGGGTTTTTTGGCGCTGTCGGCGAGATGGCCGGCTACCTCGGAATGGCAGAGCGCGCAATTGATCCCCTTAGCATGTTTTCCTTTTATTTTTAACGCCTGCACTTCCGGGTGGCACCCGAAGCAGGTCGCTTCATCTATCCCTTTAACGGCCGGGGTTTTAGCCTTGGGGACCGCCTTCTCTTTCTTGGCCTGGGCTATGGAGAAAGATAGGAATACCACGATGAAAGCCAAAAACAAAACCGACCATGTTTTTCTCATCATGATCAAACCTCCCGGAATCAATTCTTACAAAAGGTTCCTAAGGGCAACTTGCAACCTTAATCCCGCAACTCGTAACCCGAAACATTTCTTCACTTACTGTTTAACACATCCTTAAGTAAATTCCCGGTCAAAGATGTAACGGTCAGGTAAAATTTTAGGGAAGGTTCCGGAATTTATAACCTACTCCGGGAACTGTCAGAATGTAGCGGGGGTTTTCCGGGTCTTTTTCCAGTTTTTGCCGCAGGCGCTGGATATGCATATCGATGGTCCGGCTCCAATCGTAAAGCGAGGCATCCTTCCAGGCCTGCAGGCGAATGAAATCCCGGCTCAAGGCTTCGCCAGGGTGGGAGATCAGGGTGCTTAGAAGCTCGAACTCTTTAAAAGTTAAACGGATAAGCTTATTCTTCAGCCGCACTTCCCTTTTCCGCAGATCAACGCGCAGCTCATCGACCTGGATTTGTTCTCTTACCAGGCCTTTACTTCTTCGTAAACAGGCTTTGACCCGGGCCATCAGTTCCATCGTATCAAAGGGTTTGACCACGTAATCATCGGCTCCGGTTTCTAAACCCAAAATCCGGTCCGATACCCGGTCCCGGGCCGTGAGCATAATAATAGGAATGGTCGATTCTCTCCTCAGCCTTCGGCAGATTTGCAGGCCATCCAAATCCGGAAGCATCAGGTCTAAAACGATTAAATCGGGGGCTTGGCGATGGGTAGTCAATAAGGCCTCTTCGCCGGTAGAGGCCGTGAAGACTTCATAATCTTCCAGGCGTAGATTCTCCTTGAGGACTTTCAGAATATCCGGGTCGTCATCGACGACCAGAATTTTTTCACGGGCCATGGTCATCATCTCCTTTGGGGAGAGAGAAAATAAATGTGCTGCCTTGGCCAACTTGGCTTTCTAACCAAATTCTTCCCCCGTGGGCTTCAATAATTCCTTTGCTGATAGCCAGACCGAGGCCAACGCCGGCCTCTTTGCCCCGCGGATGTTTTCCGATCTGCTGGAATTTCATAAAAATCCTTTCTTGGTTTTCCGGGGCAACCCCCGCACCATGGTCTTTTACATAAACGCGAATTTCTTTCTCCCTCTCTCCGGCATAAAGATCCACGCGGCTCCCGGTCGGGGAGAATTTAATGGCGTTGGACAGAAGGTTGATTAATACCTGTCTGATTCGGTCTTCGTCGGCCATCACCCAGAGGGAATCCGGGATATTCTTTTCAATCTGGATTTTTTTCTCGGCGGCCATATTACCGACAAAGGCGACCACTTCTTCGACTAAAAAAGACAGATTGGTAAGGCCAACCTGCATCTCCATCTTGCCCGCTTCAATCCTGGAGAAATCAAGCAAGTCAGTGACCATGCGGATCAGCCGTTCGGCGTTCTTCTTGATAATTTCCAGAAAATCATTACCGCCCCAGTTCCCCTGGCGCATCAGGTAGTCCACTGCCCCCCTGATGGCCGTCAGGGGGGTGCGCAGCTCATGAGATATATTGGAGACAAAATCGGATTTCATCCGATCGAGCTCCTGGAGCTTAAGGTTGGCTCCTTCTAAATCTTTGGTGGCCGCCCGGATTTTTTCTTCGAGGTGATCTCTCGATTCCTTAAGGCACAAGTCCATTTCCCGAAAGGCCCTCTTCAAGGAATCAATTTCGTCCCCGCTTTCCGCGTTGAGGATGGGTAGTTTGTAGCCCCCGCCAATGCGCACCGTCTCCTCCTTCAACTGATGCACAGGTTTAATGACCAACTTGTCTATTAGCAGGTAGAGAGTGAAAATAACGGCGGCCATAACGCCCACCCCGGAGAAGAAAAGGGTCCAGTTATTCAAACGGATAGCATGGTCGGCTTCATCCAGAGGAATCATAATGCTGATTCCTCCTTTTATATCCCCTATTTTGTATCCTTGAACTCCGTGGCATTCCAGGCAGGATTCGTTGATAAACAAGGGAGCAATATAGCGGTAGTTTCTTCTCTCGGAAGTAGGTTCAATCCAGTTAGCTTCGCTGATATCTCCCCGTTCAAAAGCCTGGAGCATCGAACGCTCGAATTCATCAGGGGCATTTTTGGGATCAAGAAGCCGAAGACTGGTTACTCGAAATTTATAAAGTCTTCCTTTCTCGGCAAGATCGGACAATTCCCTGGTAACCAGGGCCGGATTGCGTTTGGTGTAGATTCTCCCGCTTCGATCTTGAATCTCCGGGTCTTTTAAAAATGGGTTGGTTTCAATCCCGGGAAGTTTTTCCACGAATACGCCCCCGTGCTTGGCCACCCATTGCCGGGTCATGAGAATCTGTTGAAAAAGAATCCGAGACTGTTTTTCCACCTGTTGTAAAATATATTCTTCCTGTTTATGTGAGTTCCAATAGAAGATTGCCCCCATGGACAGACAGGTGACCAGCCCGATGGCTATTAAAAATTTCATCCTCAAGGTCCACTTCATAGACCATCCTTCCCCTTGCTCGGCAGATTCCCTCGACCGGAACTAATACAAACGTAATAATTGAACGCCACCAGCATGGCTCTGGTCTTTTTTCCGCTGATGTTGAGCTTCTCGGTTTGATCGCTGTTATTTCTGGCTTCTCAGATGGACTGGCAGTTTTTTTAGCAAGGAAGCTACCCAAGTGTCAATGACCAGTGGGGCTCCTTAATTTTCTTCCCTTTACCAGTGGACCATCGGCAATCCAGCCACGGGCGATTGGAAATAAGGAATCGTATTGCCCATCAAAGTGCCGATATAGACGGTCTTTAAATTCGGCCCTCCGAAAGTGAGGCTGGCCATCCAGGGAGCAACGCTGCTTTTGCAGGCGGCCATGTGCTTTGGTTCAACGGTTCCGGCGAAGAAATGCCTTTCTACTTCGAGAATGGCCGCCGGGGCGCCATCGTCAAAAAGAATCCTAAGCTCTCCATCAGGGGTGATGGCGAAAAGCTTTTCTCCAAAGATCAAAGTTCCCCATAGATTGCCGTAAGCATCGAAGGCGATTCCGTCCGGAAACCCGCCAGGCCCAAGGTCTGAAGGGCCAAAAACTTCCCGGGCTTTGAGGGAACCGTCCGGGCTTACGCGCATGCGGCTTATCCTCCTGCCGGTGGTTTCTACGATGTAGAGGAACTCTTCGCGGGCATCGAAACGGATTTCGTTGGTGAATTTGAATCCATCAGCCACAAGGCGAATTCCCCGTTCATCCACCAGAGCGATATAACCATCAGCAATGTCCGGGTGCACAGCCTGCATCCAGTTTTTAATTCGGGTTGATATGGTAAGCCATATGCGGTTCCTGGAATCTCGCAGGACAAAATTTACCTTGCCAATTGGCTTTCCGTCAATGGTATCGTACATGGTTCGCGTCTCTCCATCACGGGTCATGATTTCCAGGGCATCCGTGCCAAAATTAGCAATGAGGATCTCCCCATTTTGGGCAAAAGCCAGGCCATTGGGTAGAGTGCCCTGAGTGAACCTTTCGGCCATATCCACTGTCTTCCCAAAACGGCTGTCCGCTTTCTGGGCAATGAGAGTTTGCCGGCCATCCGGAAGGATTTTCATCACCCCGCCGCGGGCATCCGCTGCCCAAAGAGTGCCATTTCTCTCGGCCAGGATGCACTCCGGCCGTTGCAGATCTTCGCCGATGAATCTCAGGTCGGATTTCTGGACAGTGAAACCATCAAGGGGATTCGCCTTCATTTCCTCTACCTCCGGCAATGGAAATCAAAACTCAATCTTTAAAGGCGTTAGGCGCTTGCCAATCAAATTCTTCGCAACACGTCAACAATTATTTTCTAAATGAGACTCGCTGTGAAATCCGAAGCATAAAGTCCGAAATTCTAAACACGGTATTTTTTCAAAGATTTGAACGTTGATGTTTCGTAAAAAGTCGTCACTCCGGCCTGCCTGTGCCTGGCAGACAGGTGAAAACCGGAGTCCTGAGAATTGATAACTATTTGAAAAGACTGGATTCCGGCTTTCGCCGGAATGACGGAAAACAGCATTTTACTACTTTTTACGAGATTATCAACGTTGATGGAGTCGTAAAAAGTCCCGTTTTCGTCATTGCGAGGAGTTCTGCCAATGCGGGACGACGAAGCAATCCCGTATTTTCAAGGACTTATAAAAACGAGATTGCTTCGCTTTCGCTCGCAATGACTATTCTGCCGACTTTTTACGAGATTATCAACGTTTGGATTTAGAATTTGTTTAGTCCGCCGTGGCGGTTCGATATTCGAATTTCGAATTTTTGTATCAGTTTAGAGTTTTGAAAAAATGGCGGCAACGCCTCTGTTTGGGCCCGGGGGGCAGGTCGGAACGCGCCGGAAGCATCGGTTGGGTTTCCTCTTGTCCTCGAGGATAAAAGCCCGTTTCCTCCGGAGGAGGCGGGGAGTATCTTCCCCGCCCCATCAACGGAGAAATCAGCGCCTTATGATTCCAAGCAAGCCGGCCTGGCTCCCGGGCCCTGGAATCCCTTGGCCCTGCTGACACACCTTTCTTCAAAGAGCTAAAGTGTTACGAATTTTCTTGTTCACCTTTTTGCTTCCGGCTACGCCGGTTTAGGATTTATTTTGGATTTTGATTTTTAGTTTTTTTGCCTCTCTGCGCCCTCCGTGGTAAGAGAGGCCTTTTGTGACGATCGAACAATCCTGGTTGAATGTAACGATAATAAGCCGGACATCTCTTACGATGGGGACAACGTTTTTCACATACCTTAAGAGGAACCTGGGGTTGGTTTTTTCGTCGCTCACAGAAAATGACTGGAATTTCAGGGAAAAAAGAAGGCTCTTTTGGTTTTCTTTTCATTTTTAAAGGGCAATCCAGGGGTAGAAAATCTTCATCATCCTCCTCCCCTATTCCATCCCCAGAAACTGGCAAAGAACTTTGGCCATCTCATCCTTGGCGCAAATTCCTTTATGGAGCTCCGGCAGGGTTTTCAATTCGGCGAGCTTTGAGGGAACCGGCTGGGAGCTTATTATGGCCAATTCTTTAAGCAAGGTGAACTCATCCTCACCCGAAGTATTTCGTCCCAGGGCTTCCAACACGGCCCTGTTAAATTTGAAAGGACTGGCCGTAGAAGTCAATAAGGCCGGGGCCCTGTCTCTGGTCTCTTCCCGATACCTCTGTAAAACCCTGTAACCCACAGCGGTGTGAGGATCGATCAGGTAACCCTGGTTCCTGAATGTCTCCCGGATGGCTTGCAGCGTCTCTAATTGATCGGCAAAACCACCGTAAAAACAGGATTGAAGCGGACTTAAAGCGTCAGGAGTGATGCTGTACCAGCCCTGGCTGGTTACTTTTCCCATCCATTCGCAGACCACCGCAGATTGGCGCCCGGCCAGTTCGAAAAGTAAACGCTCTAAGTTCGAGGAAATCAGGATATCCATGGAAGGCGATTCGGTCTTGTAAAACTCGCGCCTTCGGTCATAGATGCCGGTTCGTATAAAATCGGTAAGTACTTTGTTGCGGTTGGAAGCGCAGAGCAATCGGCTCACGGGCAATCCGCATTTGATCGCGTAATAAGCCGCCAGGATGTTGCCAAAATTGCCCGTAGGCACACAGATCAAAATCGGCTGGCCGCGCTTAATCTTCCCGGCCGCAACCATTTCATCATAACCTGTAAAATAATAAGCGATCTGAGGAGCCAGCCGGCCCCAGTTGATGGAATTGGCCGAAGAGAGCTGGAAGTTAAAACCAGCCAATTTTTTATTTATGGTCGGATCGGAAAATATCTGCTTGACCCCGTTTTGGGCATCGTCAAAATTCCCTTGAACCGCACAGACCCCCGCGTTCCTCCCCAACTGGGTGGCCATCTGTAATCGCTGGATCTCGCTCACCCCTTCATGGGGATAAAAAACGAAAATGCGTACGCCCTGGACATCGGCAAATCCCTCCAGGGCAGCCTTGCCAGTGTCCCCTGAAGTAGCCACCAGAATCACCACTTCATACTTTTCCCTCTCGCTTTGCAGGGCGACAGAGAGCAAGTGCGGCATGAGTTGCAGGGCTATATCTTTAAAGGCCAGAGTCGGCCCATGCCAGAGCTCCAGGACTGCCGTTCCATCCTTAAGAAACCGGACCGGCACAGTTAAGGGGGAATCAAAATTTTCAGCATAGGCTGCCTGGCAGGCGGAAATGAGTTCCTTTTCTAAGTAATCAGTGAGAAACGCCCGGAGGATCTTTGCGGCTTTGTCCGCATAAGAACTTTGGCCACATTCAAAGAAGGGGTCCGGGCCAAGGAAGGGAAAGTCTGAAGGAACATAAAGGCCTCCATCTTCCGCAATGCCTTTGATAATGGCCTTCTTGGATGATACCGGTGGCCCAGAACCGCGCGTGCTTATATATTCCATGTCCGCAACATTAACACATTCAACTTCGCCCTGCAACTATTGGTGCAGCCAAAAAGTATCGCTATATTTCAGCCGCGCCCTCTGTCCTTCCACCCGGGCCAAAATAAAAGAAAATTGCCAACCCCAGAAAGCTCGTCATCGATCCTTTGGGGCATCTACTGTGAAGGAAAGTCCCCCCAACGCTTGATTGGACTTGCAAAGCCCAGTGCATCCATCATTCGGAAGACGAACTGGTCCACGACCTCATTTAGGGTCTGGGGAAGATGGTAAAACCCCGGGCAGGCTGGCATGATGCGCACTCCCCAACGGGACAGCTTCAACATGTTTTCCAGATGGACCGGGCTAAGGGGGGTCTCCCTGGTCACAAGGAGGAGAGGCCTTCTCTCTTTTATGGTCACATCCGCGGCGCGCAGGAGTAAATTATCGGCGTATCCCGAGGCCAGGTTGGCCGAGGTTACTGCTTCCAGGACGATCTCCTTTATGGGGAAAGGATGTTTCTTCCAACCGCCGCAGACCAGGCGAACTCTGCCGCCGGCGGCCTTCTTCGCCCGGTGGGCGGCCGAAGCGATCCCCGAGGGCTTACTGATGAGGCCGATCACCAGGTTTTCCAATTTAACAATCTGCTCCGGCGTCCCGCAAAACCGGGCAACCTCTTCCCCCTTTTTTACCATGGCCCCGCTTGCTTTTTTCCATGCGGATTCCACTCCGAGGGCTGCGGCCACCTCCACGGCAATGTCTTCCAGCCGGGCTTTTTGCAGGGAGATCCCCTCAATCCACAGCTCGGTTTTTTAATGTACCGCCAAGGGCGGGATTCATGCCTTTCCGCCGGGATTACGAGACAGTCTCCAGGTGGAAGGATGGCGGATTTGGATCGCGATAACTCCCACCACGAGGCCCATCCCCACCAAATCCGTGGTGACCTCCGGGACGATCAAGAGAAGGGCTCCTGCCAAGAGGATCCCCCGTTCCCAATATCCGGCCTGGCGGAAAAAAATCCGATCACCGCCCCGGCCAGCGCGATTACCCCCACCAGCGTTGTAAAACTCACCCAGGCGATCTCCCAGAGCGAGCCTTGCAGCAGAAGGGCAGGGTTGTACACCACGACATAAGGGATGAGAAAGCCCGGCAGGGCCATCTTCAATGCCTGCATCCCGGTTTCCCACAGGTCCGCTTCGCTAAATGATCAGCCGTGAACGATCTCCTGGACAATCTTCTTGAACTCTTTCTCGTCCAAGAGCCCTTTCTTCAGGATCGAAGCCTCCTTTACTTTTTGAACGATCGCCTCCCTTTGCTCCTGAGACGCATCCAACCCGGTCTTTTCCAGCCACTCGACGACCGAATCGACTCCGCTGCTCTTGCCCATGACAATGGCGATCGCTGGCTGGCCCACGAGCGCAGGAACGAAGGGGCCCAGCTCTAAAGGATTTTCATCTCGGCAGCGTCTGACCCAGGAGGTGACGATTCCCGACTCCACCTGGAGTAAGGTCTCCCCTACGATGGCCCGGTTGCTGGGAATCGTTGTTTTAGATAGCTCCCGGACCAGTTTGGACAATTCGTAGAACTTTTCGGTCTTGATTCCTATGTCGATCCCGTACATCGTCAGAAGCGCCAGGACGAGCTCTTCCATCGCGCAATTTCCGGCCCGTTCTCCGATCCCGCTAACGGTGGTGTGGGCCACCGAAGCTCCGGAAGCCAGGGCCATGAGAGTATTGGCAACGCCCATCCCAAAGTCATCGTGGAAATGAGGCTCGAGCGGTTTCTTGATTCGCTCCTGAATCCTCTTGATGAGGTAGGGAACGGCATGGGGAGAAATCCCCCCGAAGGTATCGACCACGGCCAGGGCGTCCATGTGCCCCTCGGTGGCGATCTTCTCGATTAGATCCAAGAACCATCCCATTTCCGCCCGGGAGGCATCGATGGGGAAAAAGACCGTGTACAGCCCATATTCCTTGGCCATCAACGTGGCCTCAATCGAAAGGTCGATGGCTTTCTTGAGCTCCCATCCATAGGCATGTTTGATAATGTGCTCGCTCGAAGGAATTTCTACTACAATGCCCTTGACCCCGCACTCCTTAGCCAGCTTCACGTCCACTGCCATGCAACGGGAAAAGGCGAAGATATCAGGCCCCAAGTTCAACTGAACGATTTCCTTGATGGCTGCTTCGTCCACTTTTGAAACAGCCGGCATTCCGGTCTCGATCCGGTGCACACCGGCCTCGGCCAGGGCCTTAGCGATCCGGATCTTATCCTCAAAGGTATAGGCAATTCCGGCCTGTTGCTCGCCATCCCTAAGCGTGATGTCATGGATATTAATTTGCTTGGCTGGAGGAAATTTCAGGGTTGAGGTCACCTCCAAATCAAAATTCCACGGGCTTGTAAACCATTTATCAGTCTTCCAGAGTGTTTTCGCCATATTCTTATCTCCTTTTCATTTTATTATTGTAGTCATCAAGCGATATGGAATGATTTTCCATAGGCAAGATAATCTGAAGCCTCCATTCTTGATGAACTCGTAAAAAGTCGCGAAAGGGTCATTGCGAGTGAAAGCAAAGCAATCTCGTTTTTATAAGTGCCCGAAAAGACAAGATTGCTTCGTCGTCCCGCCAATGCGGAACTCCTCGCAATGACAGGAATAGGACTTTTTACGAGAACATCATTCTTAAAAAGCTCTATTATTTCCTGATCAATTCCTTGGAATAGGTTGAAAAAAGGAATTTTTTATACAATCGAGCTTCTTGCAAAAGTCCGTAGATTACCCTTCGACAGGCTCAGGGTGAACGGGCTTAGGTTGAAATTATTTAGTTTTTCCGTTCGTGGTGAGCTTGTCGAACCACAAAAAAATACTTTTGCAAGAGGCTCAATCAAGTGAATTTTATTTTTACATTTCCCAGGGGACCGAAATCTGCCCGAAAAAAATCTCCTGCGGCAACTGGTATTGCCGCCGTCAGAGCCCCGGAAAGGATCACCTCTCCCTTGCGCAGGATAATTCCATAGGCAGAAAGTTTATTTGCCAGCCACGCCACGGCCTGGGCGGGATGACCCAGTACCGCCGCTCCTGCCGCAGTTGCTTGAACCTCTCCGTTTTTCTCCAGGACCATTCCCACCGTCCGAAGATCCAGGGAATAAGGCGGAGTCAGAACCCCTCCCAGAACGATCCTGGCGCTGGAGGCATTGTCTGCTACCGTGTCGGGAAGCTTAATCTTCCAATCTTTTATCCGGCTGTCGATGATTTCCAGGGCTGGGGTCCCCCCTTCGCTCGACCGGAGGACATCAGTCAAGGTCACTCCCGGGCCTTTCAGATCTTCCTTGAGCACAAAGGCGATCTCTCCTTCGATGCGCGGGGCGATGAGCTCTTCGGTCGGAATCTTTTCCCCTTCCATGACCACCATGCCATTCAGAACATGGCCATAATCCGGTTCCTTCACTCCGAGCATGGCCTGCATGGCCAGGCTGGTAAGACCGATCTTTTTCCCCACCACCACCTGTCCGGAGGTTTTTTTCATCTCTATCACCTGGAGCTGAATTCGGTAGGCTTCATCCACTGTGATTCCAGCATCCGTCTCCGTCAATGGAGCGATGGGATTCCGGGTTTGCTCTGCTTTCAATAGCATCTCGGCCAACACCTTGATCCGACTGTCATCCATGGGGAAATCCTTTCCTTTCACGTTCAGGGAATTTGATCCAGCACCTTCAAGCCGATTCCTCTTTGCTGTAATCCCTCAGTTATAGGCCAGTTTATCATAATTTAATCGTATAGGAATTTCCTTTTTCAACTTTAGGCGCTTAGCGCCTCATTAATACAAACATGTTTGTAAGAAGGAAACCTCTCGGCACCAGAAAATCCCCCCATCCCCCCTTTAAAAAAGGGGGGTTAGGGGGGATTTCAGGACTTTTCGCTGCCCGCCTGAGGCGGGCCACTTTTTCCGCGCAAGGTCGCGGAAAAAGCGTAGTTCCTTTTCTTGACAAAAATAGCTGAATTAATGAATAATTGCCACCAAAAGCTCCCGGTGCACATCATGGAAACCTCCCAAATAAATCAGCAACAAATACACATCCGCTCCCATCTTCAACCCGGAGACATTGGCTCCATCATATACCTCCACGGTATTTTATACGCTAAAGAATACGGATTGGACCACACCCTGGAAGGGTACGTTGCCGCCGGATTGGCCCAGTTTGTTCAGTCCTTTGACGCGAGGAAAGATGGCCTGTGGATTGCTGAGATGGAAAGGACAATGGTTGGTTCAATTGGTATCATGGGGCAGACAAGCTCAGAGGCCCAGCTACGCTGGTTTTTGGTGCGCCCGGCCAACCGTGGCCGTGGCCTTGGGCGGAGACTCCTGAATCATGCCCAGCAGTTTTGCCGCGAACGGAATTTCAAGTCCGTTTTTTTGTGGACATTCAGCGACCTCGAGGCCGCAGCTCACCTTTACTGCTCGGTCGGATTTCAAAAAACCGAACAGAACACCCATCAAATTTGGGGCCGAACCCTCACGGAAGAAAGGTATGACCTATTCCTGTGAACTGCCCATAAGTTTCTTGCAGTTCATCAAATAAGGGAACCAAGCTTTGATCCTATCCGCCCGTGATATTGCCGATACAGAGAAGATGAAATAGCGAGACCTTTTAAAGATTGATGGATTCGTAAAAAGTCTGAAAAGACGTTTTTCTGTCATTCCGGCGAAAGCCGGAATCCAGTCCTTCCAATTAGTTATAAATTTTATGGACTCCGGTTTCCACCGGAGTGACGACTTTTTACGAGATCATCAAAGATTGGTTGAATGGAGAAAGGAGTGATTGATTTATTTTATAAATTTTAAATGATTTCCGAGAATGCGTATTCTCGGAAATCATTTATTAAAAGAGCCTCTTGCAAAACTCAAAATCTGGCGCTCAATCGTCATTCCGGGCAAGCGCAGCGCGATCCGGAATCCAGGATTATCAAATACTTCTGGATTCCGGCTTTCGCCGGAATGACCGAAAATATGACATTTGCAAGAGCATCAAAAGCCAGATACTTTAGGTTGCCCTGAAATCCCCGGCAAACACCTCTTTTTTAATATTTTTCTCAATTTGCGAAACCGTCAAGGCCATTTCCGTGTCTGCATATCTTTTGTCGACTTTTATAATAATTATTTTCTATCTTCTTCGGTGATACGTCCCCTTTCTTCAACGCTATACACATAATCACGGACCACGCCGTTTTTAATTAAAACATCCATTTTTTGTCTTTCAACCGCGGGGAGTGTCCACCAACGAGTAAATTGTTCTCTATAATACTGATAAATATATTTCTCTTCCCCGGCGGATAGTTTCTCAATCTTATCTGGTTTTCCAAAAATTTCCACCACTTGTGCCGCAGTCGTCTGACCTTTGATGATTTCGTCCCGCTTAGAAGCGTCTATCCTTTTCCCTTCCATTATCGTCGGGCCGCAACCTACAGAGAAAACCAAAAGAAGAATGACCATCAACCTTGTGCATCTCATTTCTTTCTCCTTTCTTGAATTGATTATTTTTAGTTTGTGATTATTCTTTGAGGACAGCTTCTTTCCCTTCCGTTCGAAGCTTGTAGGTTTGCACCACCCCATCTTTGAGGGTAACTTCTAACAGTTGTTTATCCACCTGGTTCATCGTCCACCAACGGGGGTTTTTAATTTCATAACGATAAATATAGTTCTCTTCCCCGGTGGATAGCTTTTCGATCTTATCGGGTTTGCCAAAGAATTCTTCGACCCTTTCCGTTTTTGATACGCCGGGCATCAATTGTTTTACTTTCGCTGAATCAATCTTTCTGCCCTCGATAATCGTGGGGGCGCAGCCAAAAATCAATGCCAAGAAGACTACCAGGGTAGCACCAATGTACCGCATTTTCTTTTCTCCTTTCTTTTTAGTTGGCAATATTGTTAACAATTATATTTCCGGGAATGCGTATTCTCAAAAATTATTCCTTTAAATCAATAAGCCCTGACAAAGTAAGACCAGCCATCCTTTTCTTTTTCTATGCCGCCTTCAACTCGGACGTGCAATGCCCGCAGCGGGTAGCCTTAACGGGAATGGTTAATAAACAATGGGGACAATCTTTCGTTGTTGGCTGGACAGGAAGAGCTTCCCTCTGGCTGGTCAATTTATTGATACTGCGGATGAGTATAAACATGGCAAAAGCAACGATGAGAAAACTGATAATGGCATTCACAAATAACCCTACGTTGACCGTCACTGCTCCAACCGCCTTGGCGCTGGCCAACGAGGCATAAGGAGGGGCCACCTTTCCATCTTTCAAAACAATGAAGAGATTGGAAAAATCAACATTGCCCAGCACTAGGCCAATGGGGGGCATGAGGATGTCTGCAACCAGGGAATTAACGATGGTGCCAAAGGCAACTCCGATGATGATGCCCACTGCCATATCCACGGCATTTCCCCGCAAAACGAATTTTTTAAAATCTTCGATCATGATTTCCCCCCTATTTAATAAGGGCCTATGTCCGGTATTCTACCGTACATGAGTCCCTTTTTACGAAAATATCTAAAATTGTCAAGTTTTTTTATGGCTTGCCCCACGTAATCACTCAGTTATGGGAGATTTTAAGACCCAGGCCAGAGTTTTAAGGCCTAAAATCGGATTGAAATGGATTCGGTCTTTAAGAAACAATGATCAGAGGTTCCTGCAAATCTCAAAATCTTTCGCTCAATCGTCATTCCTGGCAAGCGAAGCCCTGCACCGCATGGTGTACAGGGCGCAGCGCGACCCGGAATCCAGATTCCTCATGCTGCCCTGGCTTCCCGCTGAAGTTTATCCTCGCCAAAGCGGGGGCGGGAATGACGGCGTTTAGGACTTTTGCCAGAGCCTCATAATATAAATCATAACTGAGGGATTACTCTTCCCTTGGTGTCAATTCCCAAACCCAGGATCGTAAGCAAGACACAATATTGTTGTTGTTTTCGGATACTTAAAAGTGAGACTTGCTTGTCAAATCCACACTTTTGAACTGCAAAAGTAAAGGGATGTACCCAGTCACGTCCCCAATCATTTCAGCTTCCAAAGTTTGATTCGTCGCCTCTATGCTGAAAGCATTACCAATCGCGCAGGGGGTGATGTTCCAACATGTCCCTCCTGAACGATTCGTAGTCTTTTTTTAGTGTCTCGTAAAGCTTGGCATTCTCCAAGGCAATAGCGCCCAAATTGGCGACCGCCCCCGCAAAATAGATATCATCCAGACTAAATTGGCATGGCTCCGAAGTGTAAACCCTTACCACCCCTATGATCTCCTCCCTGAGCATCATTGGCACGGAAAGGATAGAGGCGATCCCTTCTTTTTTGGCTTGCTCCCGGTACTGAATTCGATCATCGTCGGGGGCATGGAGAACAGCTACCACCTTCCCTTCTAAAGCTTCTGAAAGGCTTTTATCCGCTGATACAGGACCTTTTCTTATGTACCAATCGCTGAGCCCATGGGCAGCGGTATGTATGAGCAGCTTTTTGTCTGGCGATAGAAGCATCAGGGAACATCCTTTAGCTCCCACCGCCTTAGCCACGTTCTCCACAATTGATTGAAGTATTTCGCCAGAAGCACGGGTTGAATTCAAAGTGGCGGCCACTTCATACAAGCTCTGGTAATAAATTTCAATTGTTTTTTCCATGGCTTCCTCCTTTGATTTTTAGCAGCCTGCTAATGTTGATTGGGAAGTTGTTTAGAAAATTCGTCAGGGGTTTCTGAAAGCGAGGGGGTTTCCACGGCAATCAGTTTATCGCTGAACTTCTCCATCTGGCGCTGCGCCGAGTCAAAACTTCCTTTGGCCTGCTCTACGTGTCTTCCCAGCTTCCTGAACTCTTCCTGGAATCTGGCTAAGGGGGTACGCAGCCCCGCTAATTGTTTGATGATCTCCCGGGCGCTCTCTTCCACTTTCATCCCCCTCAGCCCCAGGAGAATCGTGTGCAGGTAGGCATAAAAACTATTGGGAGAAACCGGGACGACATGTTTGGTAAAAGCATATTCCCGCAAGCTCTTCCCTTCGCCCAGGGCTTCATCCTTGATAAAAGCCTCATAGTAAACATTCTCGGCGGGAATATACATAAGGGCGAAGTCACAGGTTCCTTCGTTGGGGAGAATGTATTTAGTGGCGATCGCCTCCACATGTTTTTTCACGTCAGCGGCAAAGAGCTTGAGAAAACTCTTCTTCGCCCCATCGTCCTCAGCCAAAAGGGCCTTCTGAAAATTTTCCAGGGGAAACTTGGCGTCGACAGGGACAAGCCCCTGACTTACACGGATCACCGCATCCACGCGTTCTCCGCTCTTAAAAGAATGTTGCAGGATGAAATATTCGGCGGGCATGATCTGGGCCAAAAGGTCGCCCAGGAGGAACTCGCCCAGCCCCCCTCGGATCTTGGGCGCCCGCAGGATCTCCTGCAGACTGGCAATGGAACGTCCCACATCTAAAATGCGTTTGTTGGCTTCATCCAGTTGAGCCAGGCGAGCCTGAACCTCCTGCACCCGCTCGCTAAAATGCTGGCTGGCCTTCTGCACCAGGCCCATTCCCGTTCCCACCTGCTCACTAACCTGGGAAGCGATGGAATTCAATTGACTGGTAACCTGGCTGGCCAGGGAAGTCAGCTGTTGATGGACCAGCTGAACATTCCCGTCCAAACTCCGGCCCACCTGGTCGCGCAGGCTGTCCATCTGCTGCTGCAGGAGCAAAAAAGCGGGGTCCTTATCTTGGCCGGCCCGGATTACCCGCCACTGACGGGCGTTATACCAGAAGAAGAAAATGAGTAGAAGAAAGAGAACGATAAGACAGATGATAATCCAGGTTTCCATTGATTTTAAGCTCTGAAGGAAATTAGTAATTTAAAATTCTCCCTAATTTAGCAAAAACATAGGAAAAAGGAAAGGAAGATGTCGGCCGATGAAGAAGGGAAGGAGAAATGGCGTTATTTAAAATCGGTCAAGGTTCGAGTTTCTCCGGTGCGGACAAAGAAGAAAACGACTTCTTTAACGGCCCCGCGGATTATTTTCTCCACGGCCCGGGCATACCAGATTCCCTGTTCTCGATACGCCTCCAACCGCTCATCGAGAGCAACTCCGGAGACTTCATCTGTCTTATAATCGACAATCACCCACCCTTCATCTTCTTCGAAAAGCAGGTCGATCTTTCCTTCCATGATTTTTTCGGCAAGGGAGACGGAAAAGGGCGCTTCCCGGAAGAGACGTTTAACCTGGCGCACCCGCTCCAGGAGGGGGTGGCTTATGGTTTTGCGGCAGAGGTCCGCGAGCTTATCGGCCATCGCCGGAATGGATTGCTCGACGGCCTTAATCTTTGCAAGAGCTTTTAGATTTCTTCCCGCGATCAAGTCAACCCGCTCCATAACCTCATGGAAGGCCGAGCCGAAAGCTGCCCCTCCGCCAGGTTCGGAAGAAGCCCCGGGGATCTCGTCCAAAGAATAACGAGAGAAATCGGCCCGGTCTGCCAAATAAGAAGGGGTAGCAAGAGGAAGCCCGCGGGAAGCTTTCTCTTTGACCCCGGCCAATGTTTTTTGCCATTGAAGACGCCTCTGCAGGGGAGCGGCATTGTCTTCCGGCGCTTCGGCCAGCTCCAGGCGAAGGGGCGGTTTTTCTCCGGGATCACGATCAAAAAATTCCCCGCCCAGGACGAGCTGGCCATTCACCTGCAAACCGGGTTTCATTTTTACCCCATCCGGAAAATGCCCTTCGAGCATCTTGAAAAACCCTTTCCTTTTTCCCCAGAAGAGAGGAATTGCCAGATAATCGCGCGCCCGCGTGGCCGCGACGTAGAAGAGCCTTCGATCCTCAGCCTCCATTTTGGCCTTTTCTTGTTCCCAGGCGGAATCGTATCCTCCGGTTTTAAAATCGCCGATGGCCAGTTCAAATCTTCCCTGGAGCCGCTGCGGAATGAACTGCTGTTTGCGGTTGCGCTCGGCGGCCAAATTGGCCAGGATGACGACTGGAAACTCCAGTCCTTTGGCTTTGTGGACTGTCAGCAACTTTACGCTTTCTTCCCCTTCTTCCGACCAGGGAGACTCGCCTTCGCGCAGGCCTTCTTCTTCGCGGCTCCCCAGCCACTCCACGAAACGCCGGAAAGTGGCTGATCTTTCCTTTTCAAAAGCCCTGGCCTGATCGATAATTTTCCGCAGGTTGGCAGCCATCTGCTCTCCTCCATGGCGGGTAAGGGAAAATTCCAGGGCTTTGGTTTTGCAAAGAAGGTCAGAAACCGTGCTGGAAATGGGAACTGCATTTCTTTTTTCATGGAGCTTACGCAGCAAAGAAAAGGCCTCGGAAAAAGCGCTTTCTTTTTCCTTTAGCCCCTGAAGGTAATGCAGGCGGTTGCCGGAGGAGACAAAAAGAAATATCTCTTCATCGGAAAATCCAAAGAAGGGGGAACGCAGAGCGGCGACCAGGGAAATCTCATCGGCCGGGTCATCCAGAACCCGCAGGCAGCAAAGAAGGCTGCGCACCTCCTGGCGCAGATAAAATTCCTTACCCCCCTCGAGGCGAAAAAGAATTCCCCTATCTTTCAGGGTTTCTTCATAAATCTCGACGCCTGAAAGAGCGGGGAAGAGTACGGCTATGTCCCGGAAACAAGCCGGGCGGCTGTCTTTTTCTTTTTTATCGTAGATCAGCCATTGATTTTTATTTTTCCCTCCCACCATTTCCTCAATCAGGGCGGCAATGGAGCGGGCCTCCTTTTGCCGCACGAAGGGAGCTAAAGCTTCTTCCGGATCAAAGTCCGGCGGGGGAACAAGCAGAATCACCCCGGGCTGGTTCTTGATGCTCTCTTTCCGCTCTTCATGGGCAATTAGAGGGATGTAAGCCGGCTGAAAATAACCCTGGTCCGAGGGCTGGATCAGAGGCTCAAAGACCCGGTTAACCCAGGAGACGATGGAAGGAACCGTACGAAAGTTTTGCCTGATCGTAAGGCTTCCGCCCTTTTTGGTCAGTTGCTCCCTGGCCTTTTCATAGGTTTCGATGTCCGCCCGGCGAAAGCGGTAGATGGATTGCTTGGGATCGCCGACCAGAAAGAGTTTTCCCGGTGAAACTTCCACCTCCTCCCAGGCTCCGGCCTGGGCGCCGTCTTCGGCCAGGAAGAAGACGACCTCCACCTGGAGAGGATCTGTGTCCTGAAATTCGTCAATTAGAATGTAGAGAAATTTTTCCTGAAAATATCTGCGGACTTCCTTATCATCCCGCAGCAAATTTCTGGCCAGAAGGAGTAAATCCTGAAAATCGAGCGCGCCGCGCCGCGCTTTTTCTTCCTCTATGGCTTTGAGAAATCCTCTAAGCCATTCCACCAGGTCGGCCATGATTTCGGCGCGGATGGATCTTTTTAATTCCTTGAGTTCCTCGGCCAGATCATCGAAGATCTGCTTTTGGGCCTCACAGCTTGCAGGCGGCTTCCAGTTCTGTTTGTTCCCTGCGCTTTTGATCGCGAGCTCGTTAAGAATCAGGATTTCTCTCCGCTCCGGCGAAGGTTCTTCTATCTCCGAAACTTTTTCCTTAAGCGCCTGAATGTTCTGAAACCCCTTGTCCTCTTCTTTCCGGCAATCTCGGGCCAGCGTAAGAGCTTCCTTTATTCCGTTCTGGAAATTTTGCACAAACGCCTCGGTGGAGTAGAAGGGCCGGGGAAGGGGATCCTGGGGAATTAGGTCGCGGTTGTCGTAAAGCTGGCGCACCATACTGGCTAAGTCAGCCAAACTCATGGACAGGGAGAGGGCCCGGCGCAAAGGGGCAGGTTTTTTCCAAAGCTCCTGGCCCAGCCAAAGTTCCCAAACTTCCTGAAAGAGCATTTCCAGGCCCATTTCATCCAAGGGCTCGAAATTCGGGTCGATCCTGGCCTCCACCGGGCGCTCCCGGAGAAGGCTGGCGCAAAAGGAATGGATAGTGGAGAGGGGAGCCCGTTCCAGGTCGCCTACGGCCTGCTGCAAGGCTTCCCCTTCATCTTCCCGGGACAGAAGAATCGCTTTCTCGAGCGCTTCCCGCAGCCTGATCTTCAGGTCCCCGGCGGCTTTCTCGGTAAAGGTGATGGCTACGATTTGCTCCAATGAGGCTTTTTGGTTGCGCAGGAGGGAGATGATCCGCTCAACGAGAAGAGTTGTTTTGCCTGTGCCGGCTCCTGCTTCCACAGTCAAGGATCGAGTTAAATCACCCCGGGCCGCATCCCGGTCAGCCCGGTCGGCGAAATCTGTGGCTATAGCTTTTTTCTTTTTCATGCGAACGGTCTCAGGGAATATTCCTCATTTCCAAGAAATCCGCAGCTCGAGGATCGTTTCTTTTTCTCTGGAAAAGGGCGTTCGTACCCTGCTCGCAGAGAATCCGGAAGTCGCAGTAATCACAGCTTCGCTCTCCTTCCCGGAAGGGGAAGAAGGTCCCTTTTAGGATTCCCTGGGAAATAATTTCGATGATTTTTATTAGGGTCTTCTCTTTCTCCGCCCAGTTTGCCCCAAGGAACAAGAGGCGTTTAAACTTTCCCTTGCGGCTCACGCTGTCATATTCGGCTAAGCTCTTTTCGATATCAGCCTGTTTCCATATCCGGCAAGAAGCCAGAAGGTAAAGGGGAAGCTGCAAGGTAGTTCCTCCGCCGAAACCATCGGGCTTCCCTTCCACGATGCCCGTTTTATAATCGATGACCCGCAGGCGGCTTCCATCAAGGGAGAAATCGACCCGGTCGATCCTTCCCCGGAAGTAAACCGTGGATCGCCCCTCAAGGTCCAAAGAAATTGCTTCGGCGCTTCGCCCGGCCATAGAGCGGGGGCTTTGATGTCCGAAGCGGATTTCAAAATGGGCGGGAATCCATTCAGGGGATTCCTGGCCCGCCTTCTTGAAAAAGCTCTGGAGATCTTCGAGAATTTCCTGCCGGTCAATTTCCCAGAGCAGAGGAGCTCCGGTGAATCCTTGGGCTTCAGCTTCAGAAAAGACTCGGCCGGCGACATCCATTAGAATATTCCAGTACTGGTCGATTTGATCGAGCTGAAACGGCCCGGGGATTTGTTTTGCGGCCTCCCGGTAAAAGCGGCAGAGAAGGTCATGAACGACCATGCCTCGTTCTAGGGGCTGGATGCGCAGGATTTCCTCGGAGGAAGGAAGGCTCCTCAAACCCAGAATGGCGGAAAGAAAATATTTAAAAGGGCAGGAAGCGTAAGTTTCCAGCCGGGTGGGAGAGAGAACCTGTCCGGAGAGGGCAAACCGTTCGCGAAGGAGTTGAAGGGCCGGGGGATATTTGAGACAACCGTCATATTCGGTAAAGGTTCGAAAGCCGAAGCGGAGCCGGGCCAGGTTTTCGGCCCGCTGCAGAACCGGGAAAAGGCTTTTTAAGTAGGCCACCTCCCTTCGGTCATTCTTCTTCAAGGCGCTTTCAATCTGGCCCAGATCAAATTCTTCTTCATCGATCGCTTGCTCGATGTCATCCGGAGCGAGCCTGGAAAGGGCTACCCGCCGAAACCCGGGAAGAGTCTCCAGCCGGCTGTAATTCATGGCCTCCCCCGTAAGGGCTTCTCCCGCGCGCAGGAGGAAAAAGGAGGGAATGCGCTCTCGGCCCGATGAAGGGTCCAGGCGCGGGTATGACAAAATTAACTTCTCCCGGGCCGATCCCACAGCCAGGCTGAAGAGGAGTTTTTCTTCGGGAAAGCGCGCCCTCTTCAGGGGAATGATCTTTTTTCCCCCGAGAGCATCATTAATCTTTATGCGTTCGTGATCAAGAAGCAAAGGGTCCTGCCGCGCAGGCGCGGGAAAGGCCCGCTCCACCAGGCCGGGGATGAAGACCACCCGGAAAGACAAGCCGCGGGCAGGCATCAAGTCGGCGACACAGACGCCGCCCGATTGGAAAGACCCTTGCTTAAGTTTTTTGTCTTTAAGAGTTTCGGAAAAAATTTCCTTGAACTTCCCCAAATCTCCCCCCTGGGTGAGAGCATCGAGGGGCTCTAATTCTTTTAGGGCCTGGCAAAGGGCCACCTGAATTTCTCCTTCGGCAAAATATGTTTTAAGCAGGCCGATGAAGCTTTCAGAGATTTCCTTCCAGGTTCCTTTAACGGGGAAGCGATCGAGAGCGGCCAAGAATCCCTGAAGAAACCCCCTAAAATCTTCGGCTGTTTGCCAGAATAAGCTTGTTCCTTCGCGGTCTTCTTCCTGTTCGGCGCCCTTCCACCGCGAAATCAGAGAAGATAGTTTCTCCTCCCATTGATTCCTCCCTTCCACAATTCCCGCTTGCCGGGATAATAGGTCCCACTGGGAAGGAGAGGTCTCTTCCTTAAAAAAACGCGGCCAGGCCACGGGGGCGAAGGTTAAAAATTCCATGACCTGGGATCTTTTCAGGCTGCTGCCGATCAGGTCGATTAAAAGGAGGGCGCTCTTCCCTTCCTGGGTGCGCGAGAGCGGAATCCCTCCCTGGAAATAGACCGGGATTCTAAGGTTCTGGAAAGTCTCCAGGATCAGATGGCCGTATAAGTCGGCATTGCGCAGCACGATGGCCATTTCATGGAAATGAAACCCTTCTTCTTGGGCCAGCCTTAAAATCTCCCGGGCGATTTCCCGCGCCTCTTGATCCTCGCTGGGAGCGGCAATAAACCGCACTGTCCCGTCCTCCGACGCTTTGGACCCTCCCCATTTTTCCCGGAAGATCTCCCGCTGCAGAAGCTTTAGAGACCTGGTTTCCACCGCCGCGGGCCTACATGCTGCTCTAACGTCAAATCCTAATTCCCGGTACCATTGCAGGGTGGAAGAAGCATACCCAAACCCGGCCGACTCCCGCCAGGGCATGAAAGCGACCACGTCAAGTTTTTCGGCGCAGGCTTTTATCATCTGCCTCTGGTTTTCCGTAAAATCATAGAACCCATAGATGATCAAGTCCTCGCAGCCGAAAACTTCCGGAAAAATTTTCGTTTCTTTGCCGGCCCGAAAGAGCAGGTCGGATTCGGCGTAAAAATCCCTGCCGATCGCTAAACGGTATGATTGAAACAGATGGTTTAGTTCTATAAGCTTTTCCCCGTCCTGGACCGGAAGTTCTTCAATCCCTCCGTCGCGGAGGTCCTGGAAGGTGGCGGCTAAGCCTCTCTGAAAACCCCTCCTCCCGGCTATTGGTTGAAAGTAACTGCCGACTTCCACCCCCTCTGTCACAAAGGCCAGGCAGACAAGCTCGCCATAACGCGGCAGGGAGCGGAGCCTTTCTCTATGGAGAGGCTCTTCGGCTAAGGCTTTAGCCAGGTCGATAAACGTAAGGAAACGGATGTTAAGATGATCAAAGCCCCTTAAGACCAAAAGCCTTCGCAGGTAAAGCCCCAGCAGGTTTGACCCAACCAGTACTACTACCGGGGCAAGAGGATCTGCGGCTTTTTTCCCCTGGATGAAGTTCAAGAACTCTTCTTCCAGCTCGGGTTGAAAAGGACCAATAAAGAGAGGGTGGTTCTTTTTTCCCTTTACCATTTCGTTCTCTTGCAAGGTTGGGCTATTTTTAAAAAGGAATTATACCAGAGGTTTTAATGAGGTTAAAGAAATCATTAATCGGCAAAAAGTCGGGAAGGAATGATCCGACTCAGGCGGAATATTGTTTTCAATTGTGTGGCTGATTAAATCTGGGCTTCTACCCGTCAGAAAGTCTCCCCATTTTTCTCTCCAAAGAAATTGACAAATATCCTTCTTGAAAGATAGTGTATGACTAAAGGAGATGGTCATATGGATAAGCAAAAAATAGCCATCGGTGAGGGCAAGAGAGAATTCACCCGAATTGTGAAAAGGATATCCGAAAAAGATGAAGAGGTAATCATAACCAAAAGGGGAAAACCTGTGGCGGCCATTATTCCCTACGAGGAATATAAAGAGACGGCCCGGTTAAGAAGTTATTTGAAGATGCTCCAGATCTCCGAAAAGCTGGAAAAATACGGCATAACCGCCAGCCAGATCCATAGAGAGAATAGAAAGGAACTCGAAGAAGTGGGGGACGTTGATTCTTACAGTGCATTGCGCTTGACAATATCACCCTCTTTTTTATAAAATCAGCCCATGCCACGACAAGCCCGGTTAGATACTCCCGGCGCCCTTCACCACATCATGGTGCGGGGAATAAACCGGTCACAAATATTTGACGACAATGAGGATCGGTCTCGTTTTCTTACCCGCCTGGGCGAAAACATCCTGGAAACGCATTCCTCCCTCTATGCCTGGGTGCTCATGGAAACGCACGTCCATCTATTGGTGCGGAGCGGCCCACAGGGAATTTCCGCCCTCATGCGAAAGCTCCTAACCTGGTACGCCCAATACTACAATCGGCGGCATCGGCGTACGGGGCATCTATTTGAAAACCGTTACAAATCAATCCTATGTGAGGAAGAGAATTACCTTTTGGCCCTTGTGAGATACATACATTTAAATCCGATACGGGGTAAGCTGGTAAAGACCATGGGGGAGTTGGATATTTACCCTTGGACTGGGCATCGGGCGATCATCGGGAAAGACGAATATCCGTGGATGGATCGGGCTTATATTTTGGGCCAATTTGCTGGGACAAAGGGAAAGGGGATCCGGGCATACCACCGGTTTGTTCAGG
>Ga0194113_10000469_pt1 | contig 52713 bp, 39 predicted proteins | sample TA2MahC200mmetaG_FD_146193 | JGI IMG/M metagenome (GOLD analysis project Ga0194113, IMG submission 146193) | Freshwater microbial communities from Lake Tanganyika, Tanzania - TA2015017 Mahale Deep Cast 200m | ecosystem: Environmental > Aquatic > Freshwater > Lake | place: Tanzania: Lake...
ACGAAACGGGCTCGACCCCGCTTGCTCAGTTGCTTCCGCCGCGGCCTGCTCGTGATTCTGGCCGCAGCGCTTACCGGCGCCGCCCTGCCCTTCGGCCGTTTCTATCCCGAACCTTGGCCGACTACGACGCCCACAGGGGGCTCCGGTTAAAAACCTACCCCTGAAAGGTCCCCCCACCCCCCAACCGCTCCTTCACCGTCAAATTCGGCGTCACGACCAGGATGCCATCGGAGAAGCGGCGGTCTTGGGGATTGTGCGCTTTGTTGATGATGCTCCACGTCATCAGCATGGCCATGACCACCGTCTTGCCGCTGCCGGTCGCCATCTTGACCGCGTAGCGGGTCAGCGGCTTGCTGGCGCCGTCGAGCGGCTCATCGGCCGGGATCTCGATGCCCAGCTTGCGGTCGCCGCGGATTTCCACCAGCCAGATGACCGTCTCCGCGGCCTCGAGCTGGCAGAAGAAGAGGCGCCGCTCGCGGTCGGGGTGGTTCCAGTGGGCCAGCAGTTGCCGGGTGACCGGCGTCACGCCCCCATAGCCGGCCGCGCGCCACTGGCGCACCTGCCCCCGGATCCGGTTGACCACGGCCAGCTCCTCGAACTGCTCATCGGAGAGCATGGAGAGCTGGCGCTCGTTGGCCCGCGCCCGCGCCCGGAAGTAGTAGCCGGCCGGCCGGCGGCCGTTCTCCACGCGCGGCATCCCCGCCGCGTCGTAGAGCCAGTAGCGCTCCGGCTCGCGGTAGGGGGAGTTGAGGATGGGGTTGTCTACGGTGAGGGTCATTGGGAAACCTGGCCGGCGGATGTTGTCGCCAACGATCTACGGAGGCGAATTTGGACCGCCGCCCAATCGCGCTCGGTGACGTGGCCGATCACTGCCACGATGTCTTCCCGGGGTACGGTGATCAGAAAGGTGCGGTAGGCGGTCGGTCGGCGCAGACCTGCGGCAGACCAGTCGCTCAGGATATGATCCGTGCGTTGTGTGGCGGCTGCGACCTGACCCGTTAACACGGCGAGGATCGCGTCGGGGCGGGCTTGATGATAATCGTCGGTGCTGACTACCAATGCTGGGCGGCGCTTGGTATCCCGAACTCCTGGGAAGTCGGCCACGACCACATCGCCAGGGTGGACGGTCAGGGCTGAAAGTGTTGCCATTCGCGATCCACCTCGTTGTCCCAGAAATCGCCCAACGCAGCGACGCTGGCCGCGGCCAGCTCGCGGCGCGCCGTCAGGCTGTCTATATCCTCGCCGGGCAGGTGATCCATTTGCAGCAACGCCAGCGAGGTTGACAGCAGCTCGGTCAGAATGCTGTCAATACTGGTCTGGCGCTCCTGAGCCACTGCCTGCAAGTCATCGGCCAATTGAGATGGCGTATGAAAGCTGATCTTTACGGAACGGCCTGGTGCAGGCCGAGCGCGCGGCGTCCAACCCTGCCCCAAGGCGAGATATTCAGCCCGTGCTTCGCGCAAAGCGGGGCTGGTTGGCAGGTTCTCCGATACCTGTCCGCCCAACTCATCAGCAAGGATGCTGTGCAAAAGCCGGCGATCGTCTTCAGAAAAATGACGGATGGCTTCCTGCAGGGCTTCTCGGCGCGATTTCTCTGGAATGTTATTGTCTGCCATGCTCAAGTTCCTCATCAAAGATGAAACTTCAGTCGCTCATACCCCCACCACCCGCATCACCTCATTCCCCCGCTGATCAATCACCTTGACGGCGATGCGCCGGTGTTCGCCGGGTTCGAAGGGGAGAGAGACGCGGCCGGTGAGCTGGTCGAACAGGTCCTTAGCCAGGCGCTCGGTTTCGTTCATATCTGATCGCCCATTGACGGCCTCTCACCTGCGTCGGCAGCCAGTCACATGGCTGGTTGCCGACGCGATGGTTTCGCTACTCTGGCTGCGCCAGAATGAGAGCGACCCGTTGTTTCAGGTCTGCGGGCGGGTCGGGGCAATAGAACATGTAGGCGCTCAGCACGTCATCCCAGGCCTGACGGCCTGACAGACGCAGCGGGAAGCGCTCAGAGAGCAAGCGCAGCACGTATTTGCCCGAGACCACCTGCTCCAGGTCTGCCAACGTCATGTCATCCATTGTAGCCACGCGATCCCGGTACATCTGACCCAGATCGGCACTCAGGGTGGCTTGCGACAGTAAGCCACGCAGATATGTTGGCACGTCTCCCAGGTTGGCCAGGGCCGTAGGATGTTCTTTGTATTCCTGATCTGAGCGGCGCAAGGCCTGAAACGCGGCCGGGTTCAGCAGCCTGGCCTGCCGCAGCGTCCAGTTGAACGCCGCCAGCGGCGCGCATTCCTTGTAAAACCCCAGAATGGTCGCCTGCACTTCTTCGACTGACCTCCAACCTGGCTTGGGCGCCCTCAGCGTGTGAGGCTGGACATAGCGAAACCAACACGCCGGGTCGAGCAGGTAGTTCTCCAGAGTTGCTCTGTGGGTGCGTAGAACACCATCCGGCGGCACGGAAGTGTAGGCGACGTGGTCCTCGAAATCGCGATCGATGATGCCGAAGACGCTCGTATCGCCCAGGGTGCTGCGCAGGGCGGCCACAGCCTCGACAACCTTCTGCCAACCGTCCTGGGGAAAGAAGGTCACCTCGCGTGCCCGACTGGCGAACCAGCGGTTGTAAAACCAGGCGTCTTCCAGCTCTGTCTCTCCCTCCACAATGACACAGACGCCGCTGCCTGAGATGCGCCACTGTACTTCGATGTCGCTTGGCGTGGGATAGGTTGTCATGACTCATCCCCTGCCTGCGCTTCTACAACCGGCAGGTCAAAGCGATCTTCCAGAAAGTCCAGGTTGATGAAGGCTCCGCCGCGCACGCTGTGGATGACCTCCAACGAGTGCGTGGCTACGATGACCTGGGCGTCCCATTCCCGGGCGATGGTGTGCAGGTTGCCCATGACCTGGCGCTGCAAAGTCGGATGCAGGCTGTTCTCAACCTCGTCGATAGCGATCACGACGCCTGGCCGCCTGCGGCGAGCCAGCTCGCCAAACAGCAGCAGCGTTTGCTGTTCGCCGGAGGGAAGTTGATCGAGCTGGATCAAGCTGCCTGAATCGCCGTTGACGCTCCAGCCTGCCGACGCCAGGGCGCGTCCTTCCCGTACCAGGATGGTGCGCCCTCTGCCCAGTATGGACTGGACTGAGGCGACGAACGGGGTCAGATGCTTACGTTCTGTGGAACCCCGCTCAAGGTCCAGATAGTTCTGCCAGACCCACAGTTGCTCCAGGCTGCCTTGCCAGCGGTCGCTGGATGAAAAATGCAGTCGCCAGGCGCGCTCTTCCGGCGGCGGCTCGATAGGGCCGCCGCGCGTGGCGCCTAGCTGCCGGTTGTGGGGGAAATAGATCAGGCCGCCCCGCAGCTCCGCCTTGCCCTGGTGCATGAGCGACACGGATTTGCGCAGCTTCTCGGCCAGGGCGTTCTTGCGCACGAACGGAGGACCCTGGACGCCGCGCTGAACAAGCTTACAGAACAGTTTCGGCCATTCGCGCTCTGGCGACCCGGGTGCCAGATCGCGCCTCCCGACGACGATGTGCAGGAAAGAAGGCGCATCAATATCAAGAAAATCCAGCATCCCTGGCTGTTCGTCGCCGGCAGTTAACTCCCTGGCAGACAACTCGATCTGCATACAGATCAGGCTGGTCTCGAACGCCTCGGTGATTAAATCGCTGGGATTGTCCGGTTCCAGCACGAAGGCAAGCAGCGCTTCGATGGTATCGAGAATCGTCGTCTTACCGCTGCCGTTCGAGCCAGCCAGAACCGTAACTGGCCGCACAACACCGGTCAATGGATCGGTAAACGAAATGCGGCGCTCGCCGCGAAAGGAACGAAAGTCCTTGAACAATATCTCTCGAATGCGCATGGCCTGGCTCCTTGATCTTCAGTCGCGCCGGCTGTTGGCGCATGCCCGATGGTAACACACGTCTCGTGGCCGGTCAACTGGTTTCGTCGTTACGCGGCGATTCCCACCACCCGCATCACCTCATTCCCCCGCTGGTCAATCACCTTGACGGCGATGCGCCGGTGTTCGCCGGGTTCGAAGGGGAGGGAGACGCGGCCGGTGAGCTGGTCGAACAGGTCGTCGTTGAGCGTGCCTTTGAGGGCGCGGGCCAGCTTGCCCCAGGCGGATTTGTCCGGGAAGAAGGCCTGGCAGATGTGGAAGGTGCGCCGGTCGTAGTCGCTGTCCAGGAACCAGGCCGCGATCTGGCCCGCCCGCGCGGAGTGGACCTCGCCGGTGAGCGGGTCGTAGACGTCCACGCCCAGCAGCTCCACCTCGAACGCGCCGTCGTCCCGGAGACGCACCACGATGTCCGGCTCACCGAACACGGTGAAAAGCTGCGCTCTGGCCGTGGTCTTCAGCAGCGACGCGCCCCGCGCGTCGGTCAACAGCACGTCGGGGCGGATGTGCGAGAAGACCGCCCGCAGCCGGGGATGGCCGGTCTCGATGGCGCTGAGCGCGGCCGCGTCGAACGCGAAGCCGGCGAAGACCAGCAGGTCGTAGCCGCCCCGCACCGCCTCCCACAGCCCATCCTCCACCTGCCGCGCGGTCACCGCACCGTGTTGGGGGCCGAAGGAGACCGCCACGCGCTGCTCCTGGCCCGCGGCCATCCCCTCGGCGTGCAGCACGCCGCCGGTGAGCGGGGTCAGGCTGGTGAACTGAAGGCGGCGGTTGTCCGGGAAGGTGACGCCGTCCTGGCGCATCAGCTCGATCAGCAGTGCGATGTGGTTGCCCTCAACCGCTGCGTCCGCCTCGCTCCCCGCTCCCCGCTCCCCGCTCTCCGCCTCCGGCTCCCCGCCAATCGGCGACTCGGCCTGCATGAACTGCTCCACGGCCGGCGGGATGGCCTCCACGGTGAAGGGGCCGGCGACGCGCACGATCCTGGCGTCCACCTGGGGTTGGTCGTAGAGGGTCTCCTGGGGCGCGTCCTCGGCGATGATGCGGTCAATCTCCGCCTGCTTGCGCCGGCGCAGGTCGAGATAGCGGCCGTGGAGTTCCCTCGTTTCCTTGCCCCACCCCTGCCTGGCCTCGAACGGGACCTCCCACGGCTGCCACGCCTGCCCCGCGGCCCGGTTGAGGCCAGCCAACGCCTGGTCCAGCAACGCCCCACAGCGCGCGACCACCGGGTCAATGCGGGTGTTTTGGGCGATGGAACGCAGGGTGATGTGGGGGACGGTCTTGTATCTGAAGCCGCCGTCCACCCCGCGGTCCGGGTAGGCCAGGTCGTACCAGGGGAAGGCGGCGGTGAGCAGGCGCTGGCGGGCCAGGCTGACCGCGACGCGCGAGGTGTCGCAGGTGATCCAGCGCCGGCCCCACCCCTCGGCCACGTAGGCCGTGGTGCCGCTGCCGCAAGTGGGATCCAGCACCAGGTCGCCGGGGTCGGTGGTCATCAGCACGCAGCGCGAAATCACGCGATCCGATGTTTGGACCACATATTTCTTGTCGCTGGGAGGAGGTGTGTCATCCCAAAGCGAGGTAATCGTCGAGACTGGGTAATCGCTTGCCTTCATGAGATAGCGGATGGTCTCACCACCCTGGTACGGCTCAACTCGATTTGCCTCTATGACCCTTCGCAGTCCATCCTCGTTCGTTTTCCAACTCTTCCCCGGGGGAGGTTCGTAACGTTTGCCAAAAACATTCACGGCAAACAGACCACTCTGATTCATCCCAGCAGGGTAAAGCGAACCTAACTGACAGACTGTTGCCACATCTGGTGGTAGAAGCTGGTAGTTGTTAACCTGGTCCGAAGACATCTTCTCACGACGACCATCAGGAGACTCCATAATGTTCCAGTGGCCGTCACCCTCGGTGATCATCTCCCGATAGAGCTGGCGATACTTCAGTTGATCTTTGTCCCGCGCATACCACAGCACAAAGTCGGCTATCGTTTCCAGAAACTTGGCACCAAACGTCATGTTCTTGGTGCGATACGTGATCTGCGACACGAAATTCTCGACCCCGAACACCTCATCCATCAAGACTCGCACCAAATGCACGTTCTCATCGCTGATCTGCACAAAGATTGACCCGCTGTCGGTCAGCAGCTCGCGCGCCACGCGCAGCCGGTCGCGCAGGTAGGTCAGGTAGGAGTGGATGCCCAACGTCCAGGTGTCGCGGTAGGCCTTGATCTGCTCCGGCTCGCGGGTCAGGTCGTCGTCCTTCTCCTTGACCCCCCGCTGGTCAATGCGCGGCTGGAAGTTGGAGGAGAACTTAACGCCGTAGGGCGGGTCGAGGTAGATCATCTGCACCTGGCCGGCCAGCAGCTCGCGCTGTAACAACGAGTTCATCACCAGCAGGCTGTCCCCCAGGATCAGCCGGTTGGCCCAATCCACGTCGTGCTGGTAGAACTCCACGGCCTCCCGGAGCGGCTGCCGCGGGTCGGCGAAAAGGTCCAGTTGCAGCGGCTGCGGCCGCTGCACCGCGTGGACGATCGCCTGAGTGCTGACCCGCTCGTGGATGTGCAGCGAGACCGCATCCACCTCGACGCCGGCCGCGTCCTCGACCTCGATCTGCGTCAGGCCCGGCTTGCCGGCCCAGATCAGTTGCGGGGAGAGGTGGGGGTCATAGGCGTAGTGGGCGGGCGGGCTTTCCCTCACCTGGACGTCGTAGGCCACCATGCCCACCGGCGGGTTGTTCTTGCGCCGGGCCTGGTCGTGGCGATAGTCGTCGGTCGAGCGGTCGGGCGATGTGCGTTGTTGGCGTGGCACGGGGATCCCTCCTGAGTATCCAGGCGATTCTTCGTGGCCAACGTGCCAGGCACTTCGCAAGTGCCTGGCACGTGACGGCGGCCTCCCCCAATTACTGAGAGGATACCCTTCTGACCATAACTCCAACCGTGGGACGCTCCGGGGCGAGCGTCCCAACGATTTTACTATGACTTGCAGAAATCGCCAACCATCGCCGACCCGTATCTTTTCAATAAGTGGGGGCCGACGGGGGTCGCAGACCCCCTGAAAGCAGGCTCGTAGGCGGTCTGTGACCGCCGTTTCCCCGGATTATTGAGAGGATACGCCGACCCTGTACCAGCGCCGTTTCAGGCTGGCGTTGGCAGCCCTCGAGCTGCGTCGGCCGGTTGACCGGGCACGGCCAGGACCTGCGTGATGGCGCGGATGCAGCTCAGCAGAGCATGCACCGAAAGACCGCCGCGGCGGGTGACCGCCAGGGCGCGGCTGACGATTGGTTGGCCCAGTGGGTCGCGCGCGGAGATCACGATGACCGGGATGCCCTGCAATCTCGCATCCTGGCTTCTGATGCGCAGCAATTGAAAGCCGTCCATGTTCGGCATCACCAGGTCCAGCAAGATCACATCCGGCCGATATTGGCCCAGCAGCTTCAGCGCCTCCTGACCATCCCTGGCCCGCAGCACGCGATAGCCTCTGCCTGACGAGTGCAGCATCCGCTGTAACAGACGCAAGGCATCCGGCTCATCGTCCACGATCAAGAGCGTGCCCGCGCGCAAGTTCAGCCGATCCAGGGCCGCCAACAGCGCCTCTTTAGAAATCGGCTTCACCAGGTAGCCCGCGACGCCCAAGGCGTGAGCCGACTCGTCCGCGCCAGGGACCGAGCAGGCGACCACCGGCACGCCATAGGGCAGCGTCGCGGCGTCCAGGCGATCGAGCGTCTCGCTGGGAGATGCGTCGTTGATCAGCAGCGCCTGGGTGAGGCCGGCGCTCAGTTCGTGCAGCGCGTCGGCCAGATCATCCACCGCCGCGATGTCCACATCGCCCGCGTACCGCTTTAGCAGTCGCTTCAATGAGTTGCCCGCTTCGAGCACCACCAGTCTGGCGCGCACTGGCGTTTTGACCGTGGGAGACGCGTCGGTGCGCTGGTGGAATTCCCAATCGGGCACGAGCCAGCGCGCGCTGCTGGCGCTGCCTGGGCGATCTGCCCCGATCGGCAATCGAAAGAAGAAGGTCGTGCCGGCGCCCTGCTGACTCTCGACCCAAATCCGGCCGCCGTGCTGCTCGATGAAGCGTTTGCTGATGCTGAGCCCCAGGCCGGTGCCGCCATAGCGCCGGCGTATGGAACCATCCACTTGCTGGAACGGTTGAAAGAGCCTGTCCAGATGCTCTGCCGCGATGCCGGGGCCGGTGTCGCTCACCGAGACCACTACGTCCTCGCCATCTTGCTGCACGCGCACCTGCACGCCGCCGTGCTCGGTGAAACGGCCGGCGTTGCTCAACAAATTCAGCAGCGCCTCACGGATGCGCGTGCGGTCGCAGTGGACGTCCGGCAGGTTGTCTGGCGCCTCCGCTGCCAGGCGCAGATGTCTCGATTCGAAGAGCGGCCGCACCGCCTCGACCGCAGCCTCTACGATCTCGCTGAGCACGGCCGGTTCCTTCATCAAGGCCATCTGATCCGCTTCGATCTGGCTGAGGTCGAGCACGTCGTCAATCAACTCGGCCAGGTGTTGCGCATTCCGGCGTATCACGGTCAGGTCGGCCAGAAGCGCGGGCGGCACGCTGGCGCCATAGGTCTCCGGCGACTCCAGGATCATCTCGCTGAAGCCGATGATCATGTTGAGGGGGGTGCGGAGCTCGTGGCTGACATTGGCCACGAACTGCTCCTTGGCGAGCCGCGCATCGTCCGCGGCCCGCCGGAGGCCATCTGCCAACAGGTTGAGCCGGGTGAGCTGCTGATTGGCATGAGCGAGTTGATCCAGAGCACTCGCCAGCTCCGCCTGCCGATCGCGCGCCTGCTCTACCAGGTCACGCGCGCGCACGAAGTACTCCCACGACCACTGAGTCGCCTGGCGCGTCGAAAGGTGGACCGCCGCCAGCGCCCCGAACGTGGTCCAGAGCGCGATCAGCGGCAGGGCGACGGCCTGCGCATCAATCGCGGCCGCGCTCGACAGGGATAGCAGGAGCGCCGATTGGCCGACCGCGATAGCGGCCGCAGCCCCCAAGCCCAGCACGCCGATGGCGGCCGCGGCTGGCGCGGCCGCCATCGCCAACGCTCCGGGAACGCCGAGCCAGAAGTGCGCCAGGAGGACTGCGGCTGCGGCCGAGAGCACGGCAAACCAACGGCCTGCCTCAGCCTGACGGCGGTACACGAGCCAACCCACCGCGGCCAGCAGATACATGAGCAGCGCGAAAAGCACGAATCTGAACAGCTCGCGGGCGCCGAACCAGGCGTCGCCGAGCGCGTAGAACACCAACCCGAGGAGCGGCAGCATGGCGAGAACCGGCGCAGGCGAAACTCGAAACTGCGCGGCAACGTCGGAGTCAGGATCACTCATCGAGCATCCTCCGAGCAAGCTGGCCTCTGGAGACCTATGGGCCTGTCAAAGAACGGCTTCCCGCTCTGGCCGGTCTCCGACCGAGCCAGTTCAGGACTCCCGGCCGTAACGACCAACTGCTTCCACGAACGCCACGATGTTCTCGAACGGCGCGAAGTCTATGTCGTAGGCCGGCGCGAGCAGCAAACCCGCAGGCCCCAGCGTCGCGATGCGATGTCGCACTTCGGCCCGAATGTGGTGCGGCGCGCCATGCTGCCACAGGTCGGCGCTGCCCACCGTGCCCCACAGCGCCAGCCGGTCGCCATACTGCTGTTTGATCGCCAACGCATCCATGCAGTCGGGCTGCACAGGATTGATGACGTGCACGCCGATCTCCACCAGATCGGGCAGGAGCGCGCTGAAATCACCGTCGCTATGATAGAAGATGATCAAATCCGGGTTGACCTGGCGGGCCAGACGAATGATGTCGGCCAGCCTCGGCTTGAAATAGCGACGCCAGGTGTGCAACCCGATGATCAACCCGGTGGGCATGGCGACGTCGTCGTCGAGCAGCAGGATGTCCACGCCAGCGCGGGTCAGAATCAGCGCATTGTGGATGGTCACGGCCGTCAACTGGTCGAGAAGGTATTCGACCAGCGCCGGCCGTTCGACCAGGTCGGCCATGAAGTTCTGGAAGCCGCGCAGCCGATAGCCTGACTCGAACAGCTCGCCGCCCAGGTGCGGCGGCGAACCCGCCACCGCCAGGCCGCGGCCGTGCCAGCCGGCCACCTGCTCGGCCAGGCCCGCGTAGCGCCGCGGGTCCGCCAGGTCGGGAAACGCGTAGGCCGCGATCTCCCCCACGGTCTCGGCATGGCTCAGCGGGCCGTCTGGCCCGCGCTCCGGGTGATAGCGCCACTCGTGATAGGTCCTGAGTTGGCCCAGGTTTCCCACATGGACGTCCCGCGGCAGTCCCCGCAGGTAGCGCAGAAAATCGTCCTGGCCTTCCGGCGGCCGGAACGCGACGAAGCGCACGTCCAGGCCGAAATGGTCGCCAGGGGTGGCCGGCGCAATGTCTGGCAGCGACTCTTCCCAGAAGGCCAGCGCCATCGGCACGCGGTCGGGCCGTTGGCAGGTGAGGGCGCGATGGACGCGTTCGCGAGCATTCACGGTGATCTCCTATCCGACCGCGTAGTGCTCCTGTAGGCTCTGCACGGTCAGCTCTTTCGCCCGCAGCGCCGCGATGCCGTTCACCGCGGCGGCCGCGGCGCTGAGAGTGGTCATCAGCGGAACGTTGTGCAGCAAGGCCGCGGTCCGCATGGTGCGGCTGTCGTCGTGTGCGCGCGCGCCCAGCGGCGTGTTGACGATCAACTGCAGCTCGCCGCCTTCCACCATGTCCTGGACGTTTGGCCGGCCCTCGCTCACCTTGTTGACGGCCGTCGCCGGCAAGCCCACGCGCGCCAGCCAATCGGCCGTGCCGCGCGTGGCGAAGAGCCGGAAGCCCAGGCGGTGCAGATCGCGCGCGATCTTGACGACCGCGCCCTTGTCGAAGTCGTTGACGGTGATCAGCGCCGCGCCGGAAGTAGGCAACGCCGCGCCGGTTGCTATCTGCGCCTTGGCGAAGGCGTGTCCGAAACTGGCCGCATGACCCATCACCTCTCCGGTAGAGCGCATCTCGGGGCCGAGACGATAGTCGGCGCCGATGAACTTCTTGAAGGGCAACACAGCCTCTTTGACGAAGAAGCCGTTCACCTTCGGCGTCTCGGTGAAGCCCAGCCCGGCGAGCGTCATGCCGGCCATGATCTTGGCCGCTAGCTTGGCGATCGGGACGCCGGTCGCTTTGCTGACGTAGGGCACGGTGCGCGAGGCGCGCGGATTCACTTCCAGCACGTAGACGATGTCGTCCTTGATGGCGAACTGGACATTCATCAAGCCGCGCACGCCGAGCGCCAGCCCCAGCCGCTCGGTGTACTCCCGGATGATGGTGAGGTGATACAGGCTGATCTTGTAGGGAGGGAGCACGCAGGCGCTGTCGCCAGAGTGAACCCCGGCCTCTTCGATGTGCTGCATGATGCCCGCGATGACCACGTGTTGGCCATCGGCCAACGCGTCCACATCCACCTCGAATGCGTCTTCGAGGTAATGGTCAATCAGCACCGGGCCGGTGGTCGCGGCGGCCGCGGCGACCGCCAGGTATTCGGCCAGCGAGGCATCGTCGTATGCGATCTCCATGGCCCGGCCGCCGAGCACGTAAGACGGCCGCACCAGCACCGGATAGCCGATGCGCGCCGCTACACGACGCGCGGCGTCCAGCGATTGCGCCGCGCCCCATTCGGGGCTGGGGATGTCCAGCCGGCGCAGCAGTTCCGCAAAGCGCACGCGATCCTCGGCCAGGTCAATCGCGTCGGCCGACGAACCCCAGATCGGCGCGCCGGCTTCGGCCAGACCCCGCGCCAGGTTGAGCGGCGTCTGCCCGCCGAATTGTACGATCACTCCGACCGGCCGCTCTTCATCCACGATGTTCAACACATCTTCTAGGGTCAGCGGCTCGAAGTAGAGCCGGTCCGCTGTATCGTAGTCGGTGCTGACGGTCTCCGGGTTGCAGTTGACCATGATGGTCTCGTAACCCAGCTCCTTCAGCGCAAAGCACGCATGGACGCAGCAATAGTCGAACTCGATCCCCTGGCCGATGCGGTTGGGGCCGCCGCCCAAGATGAGCACTTTCTGGCGGTCAGTTGGCTCGGCTTCGTCGGCCGTTTCATACGTGGAATAGAGATAGGGTGTGAAAGCCTCGAATTCGGCTGCACAGGTATCCACGCGGTAGTAGCCCGGTCGCAACCCGCAGGCCAGCCGCCGGTCGCGAACCGCCTGCGTGCCTGCGTCGGCCGGCAGGCCCAGAGCCAGCGCGATCTGCGCATCGGAGAAGCCGCTGCGCTTGGCCTGCCGCAACAGATCGTGCGGCAATGCCTCCGCGGGGCGCAGGTCGCCGGCGCCGCGATAGTTCGCGATCTCGTGCTCCAGCGCCAGCAACTCCGCCATCTGGCTGACGAACCAGGGATCGAATGCGGTCTGCGCAGCGATTCCCGCGGGGCTGACGCCTGACCGGAGCGCATCGGCGACTGCAAAGAGCCGCTGGGCCGTTGGGATTTGCAACTGGACAGGCGCAGCAGCCCCGCGTGCAGCCACCTTGAGCTGCGCGCCGAATCCGGCCGCGCCGATCTCCAGGCCCCGGATCGCCTTGTTCAGCGCCTCCCCGAACGTGCGGCCGATGGCCATCACCTCGCCGACTGACTTCATCTGCGGGCCAAGAGTTGGATCAGCATCCGGGAACTTCTCGAAGTTCCAGCGCGGAATCTTGACCACGCAGTAGTCAATGGATGGCTCGAACGCGGCGGGAGTCACGGCCGTGATGTCGTTGGGTATCTCATCCAACGTGTAACCGACCGCCAGCAGCGCCGCGATCTTGGCGATCGGGAACCCGGTGGCTTTCGACGCCAGCGCCGAGGAGCGGCTGACACGCGGGTTCATCTCGATCACCAGCGCCTCGCCGGTGCGCGGGTTGACCGCAAACTGCACGTTAGCGCCGCCCGTCTCGACGCCGACGGTCTGCACGACGGTGTGCGCCATGTCGCGCAGCCGCTGATACTCGCGATCGGTCAGGGTTTGGGCCGGCGCGACCGTGATGCTATCGCCGGTGTGCACGCCCATCGGATCAACGTTCTCGATGGAGCAGACCACGACGAAGTTATCCGCCCGGTCCCGCATCACCTCCAGCTCGTATTCTTTCCAGCCCAGCACCGATTGCTCGACCAGCGCCTCGCCGACCGGCGACTCGTTGATGCCGTGCGTGACGATTCGCTGCAGGTCCTCGCCCGTATAGGCGATCCCGCCGCCCGACCCGCCGAGCGTGAAGGAGGGCCGGATGAGGCAGGGGAAACCAAGGTAGGCTGCGATGGCCGCGGCCTCGTCGGCCGAGCGCGCCAGTCCCGAGGCCGGCACGCGCAGGCCCGCAGCCAGCATGGCCTCTTTGAACTTCAGACGGTCTTCGGCGATCTCGATGGCGCGGACGTCGGCGCCGATCAGCCGCACCCCGTAACGGTCGAGCACACCTGAACGCGCCAACTCCATCGCCAGGTTCAGCCCGGTCTGCCCGCCGACGGTTGGCAGCACTGCGTCCGGCCGCTCGGTCGCGATGATCTTCTCACACAGGCCGACCGTGAGCGGCTCGATGTAGGTGACGTCAGCGAACTCGGGGTCGGTCATGATAGTGGCAGGGTTGGAGTTGACCAGGATGACACGATAGCCTGCGCGACGCAGCGCCTTGCAAGCCTGCACGCCGGAATAGTCGAACTCGCACCCCTGGCCGATGACGATCGGGCCGGAGCCGAGGATCAGGATAGCATGGATGTCGGTTCGTTTAGGCATGAAGCATCAGTGAGATGAAGTCGTCGAACAGCCCCAGCGCGTCATGAGGGCCAGGCGCAGCTTCGGGATGATATTGGACCGAGAAGGCGCGCAAATCCGCCGCGGCCAGCCCCTCCACGCACCCGTCGTTCAGGTTGACGTGCGTGATCTGGACCGCGGGCGGCAGACTGCCGGCAGCCACAGCAAAGCCGTGGTTATGGCTGGAGATCGCCACCTTGCCGGTGGGCCGGTGTTGCACCGGCTGGTTGCCGCCGCGATGCCCGAACTTCAGCTTGTAGGTCTGCCCGCCCAGGGCCAGGGCCAGGATCTGATGCCCCAGGCAGATGCCGAAGATCGGGACCTTGCCCAAGAGCGCCTTGACGCTCTCGATGGCGTAGGTGACAGCCGCGGGGTCGCCTGGGCCGTTAGAGAGAAACACGCCATCGGGCGCCAGTGCGAGCGCCTCGCCGGCCGCGGTCCGCGCGGGAACGACCGTGACCCGACAGCCACGGGCGACCAACATGCGCAGGATGTTGCGTTTGACGCCGAAATCGTAGGCCACGACGTGAAGCGCGCTCTGCCCGGCAGGCTGCAGCCGACCAATCGCCGGCGGCCGGCTTTCTGGAATGCGATAGGCTGTGGAACAGGTGACCGCGGAAGCCAGGTCGAGGCCATTCATATCGGCCGCGGCGCGCGCCAGACCGACCAAATGCTCAGGATCGGGATTCACGGACGACAGCGCGGCGTTCATCGCGCCGTGAATGCGGACGTGGCGCACCAGCGCGCGCGTGTCCACATCGGTCATGCCCACGACGTCGCGGCCGGCCAGATAGTCCTCCAGCGGACTGGTCGCGCGCCAGTTGCTGGCAATGGGGCTGGCCGCGCGCACCACAAAACCCGCCACCCAGCAGCGATTCGACTCGTCATCTTCGTCGTTTACGCCGTAATTGCCGATATGCGGCTGTGTCATGATGGGAATCTGGCCGTGATACGATGGATCGGTCAAGATCTCCTGGTAGCCGGTCATGCTGGTGTTGAAGACCAGCTCGCCCGTGCGTTCGCCAGTCGCGCCAAAGGCCAGTCCTGGCCAGAGCGTGCCATCGGCCAGGGCCAACAGCGCAGCGTCGCGATCGCCGAAAGGCTTGGGATTGACGAGCAAATTACCTCCATGCGGCTGTGTCAACGATTTGCGTGCCATACCCGGTAGTCGTGGATCGGCTCCGCATTCACCGAGTTATCGTCGTCGGCCGCCAGGTCGGCCAACGGAAAGTCGTAGATGCGGCGGCCCTTGCGACAGCGGACCAGGACGCCGTACTGATCGTCCAAGACGTCGCAGAAGCCCAGCACCTTCACCTTGTCGCCCCCTCGCAGTGGCCCGCGCTCCTGGAATTCGTCCACTGTGGCCAGAAAGGGAAATGTGAGAATGGCGCCCAAAGACCTCCGCCAGGCCACCAGGACATCCCGCTCGCGGAAGCTCTTCGCCGAATTCACGACGGCCTGGATGTTCTCGCCTTCTGGCTCCAGATCGAGCCATCGGTAACGCGGTTCCATCTTCTCGCATTGAGCGGCGACATTGCACTCCGAGTCGCGTGGTCTGGCCGGCTCGATGTCAGCGACTCCCAGGTATATCTCTGCCCAGCTCAGCCCTCGCCTGGCCGTGTTGATCACCACCCATTCAGGCATGGCCTTCAGCGTGACGCTATCCCAGGCCAGACCGATGGTCGGCTCCTCGGCATCGTTGACGTGAGTCAAATCTGTGACGCGGCCCTGCCAACCGCCGATCTCCAGCTCAGGGATGTCCGGGTCTTTGACGCCAGCTTTCACGCGCACGGAATCACCTTTACAATAGGCCATGATGCAACTCCTTAGTCGCGATCTTTGTGGTGCGGCCGCAGCAGATCACTATTGCTCAAGCCGGATTCGTGATCCGGTGGGTCATGGACCCGCCTGGAGCCTGAATCTGTGATCTACTGGGGCTTCTTCTTTCTTCGCTCCAGCGCGATGCTGGCATAGCGCGCGTATTCTGACGCCGGCCAGGTATCCAACACCGCGTTGAACTCCAACACAGCTTGCGCATCCAGCCCCTGCTTCTGATACGCCACGGCCAGGTTGTAGTGACAGGCCGACTCGTACTTGACGCCCAGGTAGCCGCTGCTGGCCGCGGCCAGCACCTCACGGAAGAGAGCGATCGCCTCATCGCCCTGGCCGCGGTGCAGGGCCGACACGCCCTGGTTGAGCCTGACCACCAGGCGGCTGGCTTCGTCGGGCCACAGGCGTAACGCCAGGTCGTAGGCCCGGCCTGCTGCGCCGTGATCCCCGCGTCGCGCCAGCCAGTTGCCCACATCCGACAGCAGGCGCGCGCGCATCGTGACGAGGTAGAGCAACGCCAGAAGCAGCACCGGATTGGGCACGGCGCCGGTCAGCGCGGCCAGGCCCGCGATGAGAAGCGTGAGGGTGACGCCCTCGATCGCCAGGCGGGTCGGCGCGCCCTCGCGGCGCAGCCACGACAGCCCGCCGAAAACGAGGACGTACAGCAGTCCGATCAGAGTCAGCAAGAGTGGAGGGGACATCAGCATCTCCCGCAAATCTCAGTTTGTGTGCTCATGGCCGGTCGGAGACCGACCTTCCCGCTCTGGCCGGTCTCCGACCGAGCCAGTTCAGCGACTTGCCCCGCTCTGGCCGGTCTCCGACCGAGCCAGTTCGATAACTTGCCCCGCTCTGGCCGGTCTCCGACCGAGCCAGTTCGATAACTTGCCCCGCTCTGGCCGGTCTCCGACCGAGCCAGTTCGACAACTTGCCCCGCTCTGGCCGGTCTCCGACCGAGCCAGTTCGATAACTTGCCCCGCTCTGGCCGGTCTCCGACCGAGCCAGTTCAGTACGGTTTCCAACCACCGATCTCAGCATCGAGTATACCGTTCTGTGGGCGCTTGGTCAACTTGCGCGGTTTGACTTGTGGGCTAAACTGGTGCTAGAATTGTAGTGTGTGTTCCAAATAAGGCTGCCGCCAGCGAGCTTCAGTTCCTGGCTGGCTGGCGGCTTGACCGGTGTTCTGGCCCGGCCAAGCGATCCCTGTTCGCTGAGGGGACGGGTCTCTTTCATCGCCGGGCGGCTGAAAGGAGGTGGTGCGATCGCTCGACGGATAGTGCCTGCCTGTGGTGATCGTTGTTGATCTCATCAAGTGCGCCCGAGACGTTCGGGCATAGCTCTCAGGAGGGGCAAGAACATGAATTCACTGATCGTACTGCTCATCGGCGCGGCGGCGCTCGTCGTTGGGTACGGGTTCTACGCCAAGACCATCAACCGATCCATCATTCAGCCTGACGAGAAGAAGGCCACTCCCGCCAAGATGTACATGGATGGCGTGGATTTCACTCCGGCCAACCGCAATGTTCTCTTCGGCTATCAGTTCAAGTCCATCGCGGCCCTGGGACCGATCTTGGGGCCGATTATCGCGGTCCAGTGGGGCTGGCTGCCCGCGTTGCTGTGGATCGTGCTCGGCACCTTCTTCATCGGCTGGGTGCAAGACTACAGCAGCATCATCATGGGGGTGCGCGAAGAGGGCCAGTCGTTCGGCGCACTCAGCTATCGGCTGATCTCCCCACGTTCTCGCCTGATCCTCATCACCTTCATCTACTTCTACCTCTGGCTCATCATGGGGTCGTTCGGGGTACAGGTGGGCTTCAATCTGCTTACCAATCCCGTCGTGCCGCTTGGCGTGCTCATCGTGATCCTGGTGGGCGTGCTGGCTGGCCAGATGACCTACAAGTGGAAGCAGGACATCATCCTCACCTCGGTGATCACGGTGGTGTTGTCGTTCGTTGGCATCTGGCTGGGCACGCTGCCGTTTGCCAGGGACCTCTTCTCCGCGATCCTCGGCATTGCAGGCGGCAAGACCAGCCCGACCCTCTTCCTGCAGGTGACGCAGGCCAAGTTCATCGGCAGCCTGCTCGTCGTGGCCATCTGCTACTTCGGCGCGGTGCTCCCTATCTGGCGCTGGGCGCAGCCGATCAACTACGTCTCCTTCTGGATCGTCTTCCTGGGCATCGTGGGCGGCATCGGCGGCCTGCTGATCTGGCGGCCAGGAATGGGCGATTTCCCCGCGTTCACGCAGTTCACCATCGGCATCGGCCCCCTGTGGCCAATGCTGTTCGTGACGATCGCCTGCGGCGCGATCTCAGGCTGGCACAGTCTCGTATCGTCATCGGGCACGGCGCGGCAGCTTGAGAAGGAGACCGATGCGCTCTATGTCGGCGGCGGCGCCATGTTCCTGGAGATGGTCTTCGCTACCGTGGCGTTCCTGACCGCGACGGTCGCGTTCGGCAGCTACAAGGGCTATGTGGATGCCGGCGGCGGCGCGGCGGCCGCCAGAGTCTTCTCGACGGGCCTGGCGAACTTCTTGAACCAGTGGGGGCTGCCGAAGGTCTTCGGCACAGCCTATGGCTCGGTGTTCCTGACGCTGATGGCGTTGACCATCATGTACCTGGTGGTGCGCTTCATGCGCGTGGCGAGCGCCGAGGCGCTGGGCGATAAGATCCCGGCCATCCGCAATGTTCACGTCGGCACGGTCATCGCGCTGCTGCTCACCCTGGCGCTGATCTGGCTGGTGCCGTTCCTGCAGATCTGGGCCGTGTTCGGCGCGGCCAACCAGCTCATGGCCTCGTTGGCATTGCTGATGGTGACGCTGTGGCTGATGTCGAAGGGGAAGCAGTACCTCTGGACCTTCATCCCCTTCATCTTCATGTTCGTCACCACCATCGCGGCGCTGCTCTATAAGTCCTACGAGTCGTTCTTCATCAACTTGCCGAAGACGGCCGATCCGGCCAAGTTCAAGATCGCGAACGTGGGCGAGTTCACGGCCGCCAATGTGCTCATCGGGCTGATAGCCCTGGTGCTGGTGATCGCCGCGCTGTTCCTGGCGTGGGACGGCATCCAGGCGTTCCGCCGCTATCGCGCCGGGGTTCCTGCGAAGGCTGGCGCGAAGGCATAAAGACTGACAAGGTGACACGGTGAAGGGGTGACAAAGTGATTGCCGAAGATCACCTTGTCACCTTGTCAAGGAAGTGCAAATGCCGCCGGTTCACGTAGACGTCATCGCGTTTGTCCCCGAAGGGTGGGGGCTGTGCCGTTCGTGCGAGATGCTGATGGCGCGCGCAGATCTTGGCGCAGCCCCGCCTGTGCGCGGCCTGGACGAGTATCCGGCCGAGTGGCAGGCTGACTTCCAGCGCCTCAGCGCGCTGATCTTCGACCTGGCCGACCGCTATCGCGACCACGTGCTGATTCGCGTCTACGATCCGCGCTCGCTGCAGGGAATCGTGAAAGCGGTGCGCCACGGCGTGCGGCGCTATCCGACCTTTGTGGTGGGAGGGCGCCGCAAGATCGAGGGCGCGGATGCTGCCGCGCTGGAGCGCGCGGTGCAAGAGGCGGTGTGACAGTTGCGGGTGAGTATCTTTTCAATAAGTGGGGGCCGACGGGGGTCGCAGACCCCCTGAAAGCAGGCTCGTAGGCGGTCTGTGACCGCCGTTTCCCCGGATTATTGAGAGGATACGTGGGTGAGTGAGAGTGTGGATCACGAACGCGCAAAGGATCGCGAAGGTCGCGAAGCACGAAGAACGCGAAGTATGGACCGCACAGCTTCGCGGCCTTCGCGCTTCGTATCTTCGCGTCGCTTCGTGATTTCGTGCTCCAAAGCCCTCCGTGCGCTACGTGACATCCTCTACGGCGCAACCATCTACGAAATGGTGCGCGATCTGCGCAAGGAGCGCGGCCAACTCGAGCACTTATTCATCCTGGTCGTCTTCGGCGATATGCTGGGCGTGCCGGTGCTGCCGCCCTACTACACGCTCCGGCTGCTTCCTTACGTCGTGCCGCACATGGCCGGCTGGCGGCGCAGCATGTCGCGCGAACGCGACCTGACCGACCTGTGCGATCAGGAGATTGCGTAGGGCGGAGTGCGTATTGTATACTCCGTATTTCGTATTCCGTATGTATCTTCTCAATAAGTGGAGGCGACGGGGGTCACAGACCCCCTGAGAGCAGGCTCATAGGCGGTCTGCGACCGCCGTTCCCCGGATTATTGAGAGGATACTTCCGTATTTCGTAGGAAAGGATTTGTCGATGCCCGAAGAAGAGAAGAAACGCAGTTGGTTTGACGGTCTGAAGAGCGTCCTGTATGGCATGGCCGGCCACGACATGGCCCGCTATGCCCTGAAGACGCGCGGCAGCATGGAGCACCTGTTCATCCTCATCACGATGGGTGATCTGCTGGGCATTCCCATCCTGCCGCCCTACTACAGCCTGCGGTTGTTGCCCTACGTCGTGCCGCAGATCTCCACCTGGAAGCGCCGCATGTTGCGCGAGAAGGATTTGACGGATGCGTTGGCGTGAAACGTGAAACGCCAAACGCGAAACGTGAAACGCCAAACGTGAAACGTCAAGCGTCAGACGTCAAGTGTGGAGCATGAAGCCCAAATCCAAAATCCAAAATCCGTCACGGAGCAAATCATGTCCTTACGAGAAGTTTTCGAGAAGAACCCCGATCGGCGCTACATCATGTTTGGAGGTAAAGGAGGGCTGGGCAAGACCACCTTCTCGGCCGCCACGGCCTACTGGCTGGCGAAGCAGGGCCACAAGGTGCTGGTCTTCTCGGTTGATCCCCAGGCCAGCCTGTCGGACATCTTCAAGCGCAACATCTTCGGCAAGGGACCGGTCGAGATCATGCCGAAGCTGTACGCGCAGGAGATTGACGCCGACCGCCGCATCAAGGAGTACCAGGACGAAATTCGCAAGAAGATCCTGGATATGTATGGGATGGACAAGGTCCCCGAAGAGATCGAAAACTACATCCAGGCGGCCGCGGCTGAGCCCGCCATGGAAGAGAGCGCCATCTTCGACGAAGTCGTGGACATCGTCGTCAGCGGCAAGTATGACTACTACATCTATGATCTCGTGCCGCTGGGCCACGCGCTCTACTACCTGAGTATGGCCTCGGTCTACGACCAATGGATTGACAAGATCACCGCGTTGCGCGCCGAGATGGAGGAGTACTCTCAGGTCGCCGCGGTCATGCAGCGCCACAAAGAGAGCGAAGAAGACGCGATCCTCAAGGAGCTTCAGTACATCAAATACCGTATCAACACTTCATCGGGCATCCTGACCGACAAGCAGAAGACAGCGTTTTTCTTTGTCGTGATCCCCGAAGAGATGATCATCCTGGACACGCAGAAGGCGGCCGGCCTGTTCGCCAAGTTCGACGTGCCGCTTTCGGGCTACATCGTCAACCGCGTGATCCCGCCGGAACTGGCGGGCCAGGACATTCCCGATTACCTGCGCAACCGTCTGGAGATGCAGCGCGGCTATCTGAAGAGGATTGACGAGGTGTTCGGCAAAGAGGTGTTGACGCACGTCCCCGAGTTCGAGCGCGACATCACCGGCCTGCCGATGATCGAGCGCATGGCCGCCGTGCTGTTCGGCGACGCGGCGCGCTGAGGAGGTGAGCCATGATCGAAAAAACGATGCGCCAATTCCTGGCAGAGAATCCTCGCCTCAAGTATCTCTTCTTCGGCGGCAAGGGCGGCGTGGGCAAGACGGTGTTGGCCGGCACGGCCGCACTGTGGCTGGCGAATCAGGGCAAAAGGACCCTGCTAGCTTCGACCAACCCGGTGCACTCCCTCTCCAGCATGTTGGATCAGAACGTCTTCGGCAAACCGACGGCTGTGACAGGCGCGCCGAACCTGTGGGCCCACGAGATTGACACCAAAGAGACCATCGAAAAGTCCAAGAAGGAAATCCGCGAGAAGATCGAGTGGTTCCTGCGCTTCGCGGAGGTCAAGACCAAGGCCGACGAATTCGTGGAATCGGCCACCATGAACCCCGCCTTCGAAGAGTCGGCCATGTTCGAGAACATGATTGACCTGATGTTCGAGGACAAGTACGAGGCGTATATCTTCGATACCGCGCCCACGGCCAATGCACGCCGATTGCTCGGCATGTCCAGCGTCTACTCGATGTGGGTCAACAAGATGGTGCAGAGTCGCCAGGAAGCCATGTCGCTGCGCGAGCTGCTCTCCTACAGCAAACGCAAGCAGCAGAAAGACCCGCTCATGGAATACCTGCTCAACCTGCGCACGCGCATGGGCCGGGCCAAGACGCTGCTGACCGACGCCAACCTGACCTCGTTCTTCTTCGTGGCGCTGCCCGAGGCGCTGCCGATCGCTGTCATCACCCGCTTCATCAACTGGTTCCATGAGTTCGGCATCCCTGTGGGCGGCGTGATCGTCAATATGCTGATTGACAAGGCCAGCGTGGGACCAGACGCGCCGGACTTCGTGAAGAATCGCGTGGCGATGCAGGCCGAGCATATGGAAACGATCTGGAAGGAGTTCGACGGCCAGGTACGCGCGCTTCTGCCGCTTTACGAGACCGAAGTGCGCGGCGTCGCCATGCTCAAGCGCATGGCAGATCACCTCTTTTCGTGACGGCGGTCCTGAAAACAGCCGCCCGCCGCTCCGGTCTCGAGGCTGTGCGCAGCCTCCTTTAGGATCAGCCGGTTTCTGCCGCCGACCACCAAACCGGCTGAAGCCTCGAATCCAGTCCACCTGTTTTTCATGCGCCGTGGCGCCGGCCGCGGCATGGGTGACTGTCCTTAAAATCGCTCCCTACGCGTGTTCTATGAGGTGCAGCTATGACTGCCATGACTCACGTGCGCTATCTGGCCGAAACCATCGGCCCGCGCGGCTCGACCACGCCCCAGGAGGCCGCGGCCGCCGTCTACGCAGCTCAAACCCTCCGCGAGGCCGGGCTGACGCCTACGGTTGAGACCTTCGTCAGCGCCCGCTCGGCCTGGTATCCTTTCGCGCTCTTCTCGACGTTGATCCTGATCGCGGAGACCCTCTTCTGGGCGGCCGGCGGCTGGGGTGCATGGGCGGCCCTGCTACTGGCCGGGTTGGCGTTCGCGTCGGTGCTGCTGGAGCTGGCCTTTCGACCTAACCTGTTGCGCTGGTTGCTGCCCAAAGGCCAGAGCCAGAACGTCTGGGCGCGGATCGCGCCGGTCGGCGAGGCGCGCCAACATGTCGTTCTCATGGGCCATCTCGACAGCCATCGCACGCCGTTGGTCTTCTCCTCCGACCGGTGGGTCAGGTTGTTCAACACGCTCGTGCCGCTGGGTCTGGCCTCGACGGTGCTCTTGATCGTCTTGTTCCTGTTGGGCGCCGCGGTCGGTGGGATGGTGTGGCGCTATCTATCGCTGCCGTCTGGGCTGATCACGTTGGGGTTGTTCTTGCTCACGTTTCAGGCGGACTTCACACCGTACACGGCCGGCGCCAACGATAACGCCACGGGCGCGGGGATCGTGCTGAGCCTGGCCGAGCGGTTGGCGCGGGCGCCGCTGAAGCATACGGTCGTGTGGGCTGTGCTGAGCGGCTGCGAGGAGGTCGGTTGCTACGGCGCAGAGGCGTTCGCGGTTAGCCACCGCAAGGAATTGGGCCATGCCGTGTGGATCACCCTGGACAGCGTGGGCGGCATCGGCGCGGGGCCGGCTTATCTGACCCAAGAGACATTCCTGTTGACCGCGGCCAGCGATCGCAAGCTGCTGGCACTGGCTGAAAAAGCGGCGGAGGAACGTCCGGAGTTGGCCGCGTATTCACACGCTTTCCGGGGCGCGTACACCGAAGGGGCCATCGCGGCCAGGCATGGCTTTCGCGTGTTAACGTTGGTGAGTCACCGTCGCGATGGGGTATTGCCGGAATGGCACCGACCGACCGATGTGGTCGCCAACGTAGAGGCCGGCGTCGTGAAACGCACCGAGGCGTTTGTCGAAGAGTTGTTGCGGAGAATTGACCTCAAGTGAGACGGCGGATCACCCGCGCGTCCCCTACCAGTACGCCATCTGGCGAAACGAAGACCGGGTTCAGATCTACCTCTGCGATCTCTGGATAGAGGAAGGGCAGTTCAGATACGCGAGCGATGAGCGCGGCCAGCGCGTCGAGATCGGCCGGCCGCTGGCCGCGCGCGCCTATCAGCAACCCCGCGGCCCTGGTCTCGCAGATCATTTCCCGCGCGCGGTCGCGATCCACCGGCGCGACGCGCAACGCCACATCTTTCAGCAGTTCTGTGTAGATGCCTCCCAACCCGAAGGCCACCACTGGCCCGAACTGCGGATCATACGACAAACCCACCAGCGCCTCGTGCGCGCCGCGGATCAGCGGGTAGATGATCGCGCCGTGGAACTCCTTGCCCGCGGCGCTGGCCGCGAGCGCGGCAAACGCGGCCAACACGCCAGCATCGTCGCGAATGTCCAGCTTCACGCCCCCGACCTCGGTCTTGTGCAGGATCTCCGGCGAAACCACCTTCAGCACCACGGGATAACCGATGGCGCGCGCCGCGCGCACGGCAGCCTCGCTCGTCTCGGCCACCTGAAATGGCGGCGTTGGAATGCCGTTTTCCCTCAGCCAGGCCATGATCGCGGGCTCGGTTTCCGATGTAAGATTTCTGATTTTGGATTTTGGATTTTGGATTTGCAACTTGCAACTTGCAATCTGCAATTTGCAATCTGCAATTTGCACACGGCTCGCCTCGTGATACTCCGCCATTCTGACTAACACCGCTACTGCGCGTTCGGCCGTGGGGTAGTTGGAGATGCCGCGGCCGCGCAGGTGCTCCACCCCTGCGGCCACAGCCCGGCCGGCCATGAAGTTGACCACCACCGGTTTGTCGCTCTGCACGATCGCATCCGCCACCCCGCGTGCAAGCGGCAAAGAGTCGAGGTACGCGGGGTTCACGTCCAGCGCCAAAGCGCCATCGTACTCCCCCAGCACAGCCGTCAGGGTGCGCCGATAGCTCTCTTCGTCGCCCTCCACCGTCAGGTCGAACGGGTTGCGGATGGCGCAGTGCGCCGGCAAGAAGCTGGCCAGCTCGGCCCGCAAGGCTGGACCTGGCTCCGCCACGTCCAGGCCCACCTCCTCCGCGCGATCGGCGGCCAGGACGCCTGGCCCGCCGGAGTTGGTGACGATTGCGATGCGCCGGCCGGACATCGGCGGCAGCGCAGAGAAGCCCTTGCACAGGTCGAAGAGCTCTTCCACGTTCCTGACCCGCAGCGCGCCGCACTCGCGCAGCGCCGCGTCGTAGACGGCATCCGAGCCGGCCAGCGACCCGGTGTGCGAGAGGGTTGCGCGACGCCCGGCGCTGCTGCGGCCTGCTTTGATGACCACGACCGGCTTGCGCCGCGTGCAGGCCGCCAGCGCGGCCATGAACTCCCGGCCGTCGCCGACGCTCTCGATGTACATGGCGACGACCTTCGTCTCAGGATCGTCGGCCAGATAGCGCAGCAGGTCCGCCTCGTCGAGGTCGGCGCGGTTGCCGTAGCTGACGAACTTGGAGAAGCCCAGTCCTTGCTCTTCAGCCCACGCCAGGACCGCGCCGCCCAGCGCGCCGCTTTGGGAGATCAACGCGGTCGCGCCGTCCGGCGGGATGACCTCGAGCATGGGCGCCAGGCGATGGCGCGTGTTGAGGATGCCAGCGCAGTTCGGCCCCACGAAGCGGATGTCGTGCCGCCGCGCGATGCGCACCAGCTCTTCCTCGGCCGCGCTATTGCCGACCTCGGCGAAGCCTGCGGTGATGATCACGGCCGCGCTCACGCCGGCCCGACCGCAATCGTGGAGCACTTCGGGCACGGTCGCCGCGGGCGACGCGATCACCGCCAGGTCAACCGGTTGGCCGATCGCCGACACGCTGGTGAATCCCGGAACCGACAGCAGTCCCTGGCCCTTGGGGTTAACCGCCCAGGTGAAGGCAAACCCGCCGGACAGCATCTGGCGAATGATCTCGTGGCCCAACTTGCCTGCGGAGACCGAACCGATCACCGCGACCCCGCGCGGATAGAAGAGACTGCGAAAGACGTCAGGCCTAACGCTGCTATACATGTGGAAAAACCGGTCAGAACAAGAGGCTCAACCTTCACCTCAGCCTCAAACTCAAACTCAAACTCGTCCTCACCCTCCCGCCAACCCTTCCGCCTCGGCCACCAGATCGGCAAGGATGCCTAGCCCTTCATTCCAGAAGGCCGGATCGGTCAGATCAACGCCGAGCGGCTTGACGATGACATGCGGCCAATTGGAACCGCCCGCGGTCAACATGGCGATGTAGTCATCGGCGAAGCCGGCGCCATTGCGGCGATAGCGGGCATAGAGGGCGAGCACCAGCAGCTCTCCGAACGCGTAGGCGTAGACGTAGCCCGGCGTGCGGATGAAGTGAGGCACGTAGCTCCACCAGATGCTGTAGTTGTCGGTCAGGGTCACGCTGTCGCCGAACATGGCGCGCTGCGTGCGCATCCACAACTCGGAGAAGCGATCGGTGGTCAGCTCCCCCTCATCGCGCCGCGCGGTGTGGATGGCGTGCTCAAAGCGGTTCATCGTGACCTGGCGGAAGCAGGTGGCGAACGAGTCCTCTAGCTTGGTGGTGAGCATCGCCAGGCGCACCTGTGGATCGGTCTCGAGGGCCGTGAGGTCCTGGAACACCAGCATCTCGCCGAAGACCGAGGCCGTCTCGGCCGTGGTCAGCGGCGTGCCGGCCTGCAGCAGGCCTTGCACCCCGGCGAGCTTCTGGTGCACGCCGTGGCCCAACTCATGGGCCAGGGTCATGACGTCGCGCACCTTCGCTTCGTAGTTCATCAGCACATAGGGATGCACCGATGGCACGGTGGACGCGCTGAACGCGCCGCCCATTTTGCCCGGTCGCGATGGCGCGTCGATCCAGCGCCGCTCGAAGAAGAGGCTGGCGATCTCGGCCAGGTGGGGGTGGAACTTCTCGTAGGCATGGAGCACCAGGCGACGCGCGGCGTCCCATGTGTAGTGGTGATCGGCGGCCGGCAAGGGCGCGTAGCGATCGTAGTCATAGAGCGCATCCAGCCCCAGCAGACGGCGCTTGAGACGATAATAGCGCGCCACGATGTCATAGCGCGCGGTGACGGCCTCGACCAACGCATCCACCGTGCGATCGTCCACTTCGTTCGCCATGTTGCGCGCCGAAATCCAGCCGGGGTAGCGCCGCAGGGTATCGTCCGAGGCTTTGTCGGCCAGGATCGTGTTGAAGACGAAAGTCGTGGTGCGTCGAAGCTCGCGCAGGCCCGCGGTGACTGCCTCGGCCGCGCGCTGGCGCGTGCCGCGATCCGGCGAATAGAGCCTGTGCAGCGCCTGGTCGCGCGTCAACTCCTGGCCGTCGAGCCGATATCGGCTTGCGCCGTGTATCTCATCGAAGAAGCGGCCCCACGCATTGCGGCCCGTGACGGACTTCTCGGAGAAGATCTTCTCCTCCGGCTCGGTCAGCATGTGCGCACGGAAGCGGCGGACCAGCTCCAGCCAGTGACGATAGCAGCTCAAAGCTGGATCGGCCAGCCAGACAGCGGCGATCTCGTCGGCTGTGGCCGCCAATTCTAATTCCAGGAAGACCAGCTTCTGCTCCAGTCGCGCGCCGCGCTCGGTGGCTTTTTGGAGCAACGCGCCATGCGCGGGCGCGCTCGTGTCCGCCGCCCAGACCAGGTAGGCGTAGTTGCCGACCTTCTCGGCGCGCTCACGCAGCGTCTCGTAGGCGACGAGCATCTCGCGCAGCCCCGCGGCGTCCAGTCCGGCGACGCGTCCCCGGTATTTTTCGGCCAAGGCATCGGCCGCGCGGTCCGCGGCATCGAGATCGCGGTCAAGCGCAGGATCGTTGGGGGCCGCGTAGAGGTCGGCCAGGTTCCAGGTAACGTCTTCTGCGCCGCTGAGCGCAGTCTTGGCCGCGGCGTCGGCCAGTTCAGAGTGATCGGTCATCGTGAAAAGTCTCCTGCGTGGTGATCGTGTTGTGTATTCCCCTCATCCCCAACTATCCTGCCCCCACGTTACGCAGCGCCTTTCGTCTTGCGGCGAGATGACGGCGCGGGCGTCGGCGTCTCGGTCGGGGGTTTGACCGTCTTCTTGGCGCATGAAGGTCGGGCCGGAGCGATCGTTTCCTCCGCCTGCACCGGAGGCGGCGTCTTCGCGCCGGTCTTCGCGGCTGGCGCCTCGGCAGCCCCTTTCGCCGCGCGCGACTTTCTCGCTGTCGGCTGGCTGGCCGGCGGCTCAGGCTGTTCGACCGGAGAACGTTTGCGACGGGTTGCCCGCGCTGCCGGTGCTGCTGGCTCGGCGCCCTGAGATGGCGTCTTGACCTCTGTCTCCTTCTCTGCGCGCGGCTTGCGACGGGTTGGCTCGACCGGTTTCGCTGCGACCCCGGCAGGGGCAGCCTTACCCTTCTTCGGCTTCGCCACGTCCTGACCCTTCGCAGCAACGACTCGCCGCGCCTTCCCCTTCGTCGTGGTTTGCGGCGGACCAGCAGCCACTGCGCGTCCATCATCCCGCGACCCCTCCACCGCCCGCATCTCGCGCACCGGCTCGCCGACCATCAGGCCGGTCAGGGGCTTGCCTTGCGCGGGCCGCCCCATCTCCGGCGCCTCGGACGCGGGCAGCAGCCTGGAGGCGGTCCTGGCGAAGAGAAACACCAGCGCATCGTCGGGACCGACCAACGCCGCTCCCACGAGCCGCGTTGCCTTGTCGAGCAACCTGGCCGCCACAACCCCCTGACCATAGCGGCCCTGCCTGGGAAAATCCGCCAGAGCCACCCGTTTGCCATAGCCTGTCGAGGTCGCCAGCGCCAGCCGTTGGTCCGCGGTTGCGGGGCTGATCGCCAGCGCCGCAACGACCCGGTCATCCTCCGCGAGCTTGATTCCGCCAATGCCCCCGGCCGGCAGGCCCATCGGCCGCACATCCTCTTCGGAGAAACGGATCGCCTGCCCGCTGGCGGTAGCCAACATGAATTCGCCGTCGCCCTGGCTGACGCCAGCCCAAATCAGCTCATCCCCGCGGTCCAGGGCGATCACGACCGGGTCTGATGCGATCGCATCGGTGAAGTCGGCCGCGGCCACACGTTTGACCTTGCCTTGCGCGGTGGCCAGGAGCAGGAACCTGCCCCCCACAGGCTGCTCCTCGCGGGGCAGGCTCAGCAGAGCGACGATGCGATCGCGGCGGCCCAACCCAGAGAGATCGGCATAGTGCCCGCCAGCATCCTCGGGAACCTGATGCGCGTGCAGTCGCGTGGCCTGACCGTTGGCGCTGAAGAGGTAGACATCGTGGCGGGTGTGCGCCGCGAGCACGTGCAGAAGACGCGCGCTGGGCGCCGGCAGGCTGAACCCCACGGCCGGATCACGCCGTTGTCGCGCGAGCACGCCATCGGCAGTCAGGGTGATCCAGATGTCCTGGTCCGGAAGTACGTCCAACGTGGTGAGCGCGCCCTTGACGCGGTCCGCAATCTGCGTGCGACGCGCATCGGCGTATTGGCCGCGCAACTCCATCAGGTTGCGCCTGATCAGCGCCAGCACCTTCGCCGGCGACGCCAGCAGCTCTTCCAGTTCCTTGATGAGGGCGAGCGTCTCGCGGTATTCATCCTGCAGCTTGCGCCGCTCGAGCGCGGCCAGCCGGCGCAACTGCATGTCGAGGATCGCCTGGGCCTGCACCTCGGTGAACTTGAACTGGCCGATCAGGTTTTGCTTGGCCGTGTCTGCGGTGCGGGATTTCCGGATGAGCGCGATCACTTCGTCCAGCACATCAAGCGCCCGCAGCAGCCCCTCCAACACATGCGCACGTTGTCGGGCCCGCTCCAGGTCGTGGCGGGCGCGACGTACGATCACTTCCTGGCGATGGGCGACGTAGTATTGCAAGAGCCATTTCAGGCTGAGCAGCCGCGGCTCGCCATCCACCAGGGCCAGCAGCGAGACGCCGAAGGTCGTCTGAAGAGGCGTCAGTCGGAAGAGCTCCGCCAGCGTTTGCCGCGGCTCGACCGTGCGCGTCATCTCGATGCAGATGCGCATCCCCGTGCGATCCGATTCGTCCCGCAGATCGGTGATGCCCTCCAGCCGGCCATCGCGCACCAGGTCGGCGATGCGCTCCAGCAGATTGGTCTTGTTGGCCATGTAGGGCAGCTCGGTCACGACGATCCGGCTGCGATTACGGCTCATGTCCTCGATATGGGCCTTGGCCTGGAGCACGATGCTGCCCTTGCCGCCGGCGTAGGCCCTGGCGATGACGTCGGTCTGCTCGGCAGCCGCGCCGGACCCTTCCTGCACATAGCGATAGATCACACCGCCGGTCGGAAAGTCAGGGCCGGGGATGAACCGCATCAAATCCTCGACCGTCACGTCATCGCGGCGACCGTAGTTGTCAATCAGATAGCAGAGCGCATCGCAAACCTCGGCCAGGTTGTGCGGGGGGATGTTCGTGGCCATGCCGACCGCGATACCGCTGGCGCCGTTGACCAACAGGTTTGGCAGCGCGGCCGGCAGCACGACCGGCTCTCGCAGCGTGCCGTCGAAGTTGTCGGTCCAGTCAACGGTGTCCCGCGCAATGTCGCCGAGCATCTGGTCGGAGATCGAGGCGAGCCGCGCCTCGGTGTAACGCATGGCGGCCGCGCTATCGCCGTCAATGGAGCCGAAATTGCCCTGGCCGTCCACCAATGGATAGCGCAGCGAGAAGCTCTGGGCCATCCGCACCATCGCCTCGTAGACGGCGGCATCGCCGTGCGGGTGATACTTGCCCAGCACCTCGCCGACGATGCGGGCGGATTTCTTGTACGGCTTGCCGGGATCGAGGCCCAGGTCGTGCATGGCATACAAGATGCGCCGGTGCACCGGCTTCAGCCCATCGCGCACGTCGGGCAGCGCCCGCGCCACGATCACGCTCATGGCGTAATCCAGGTAGGACGCCTGCATCTCCACATCGATGTTGATCTGGCGGATGGTTCCCAGTTCCATAGTCAGTCTCGTAGCTGCTCCCTCCCGCTCTGGCCGGTCTCCGACCGAGCCAGTTCGGCAACTTGTTTCTTGACGCATCCTTAGTTTCGTAGCTGCTCCCAGATCGGCCGGTTGTCTGCGATCTGCAACGTGCGGCGCAGTTCGATGATCTCATCGCGCAGCGCGGCGGCTTTCTCGAATTCCAGATCGGCGGCCGCGGCCTTCATCTGTTTCTCCAGGTCTTTGACCAGCCGCAGCGCCTCATCTTTCGGCAGTGCGCTGGGACCGACGCGGTATTCGGGCCGGCCCTCGGCGATGGCGAGGCCGGCGGCCGGCCGGCTGGCCGCGATGCGCTGCGTCAGATCGCGCACCGATTTGACGATAGACGCCGGCACGATCCCATGCTCACGATTGTAGGCTTCCTGCTTGGCGCGGCGACGGTTGGTCTCGTCTATCGCGCGGCGCATCGAGTCGGTGATGTGATCGGCATAGAGCACGGCCGTGCCGTGGATGTGGCGCGCGGCCCGGCCGATCGTCTGGATCAACGACTGCTCGGAGCGCAGGAAACCCTCCTTGTCAGCATCCAGGATCGCCACCAGGCTGACTTCCGGCAGATCCAGGCCCTCGCGCAACAGATTGATGCCGACCACCACATCGTAGACGCCCAGGCGCAGATCGCGCAAGATTTCCACGCGCTCCAACGTTTCGACTTCGGAGTGCAGGTAGTGAACCCGGACGCCCACCTCTTGCAGATAGTCGGCCAGGTCTTCAGCCATGCGTTTTGTCAGGGTCGTCACCAGCACTCGCTCGCCAACCTCTACGCGTTTGCGGATTTCGCCCACCAGGTTATCCACCTGCCCCTTGGTCGGCCGGATGGCGACCTGGGGGTCCACCAGGCCCGTCGGACGGATGATCTGCTCCACCACCTGCGCGGAGCGTCCCAGCTCATAGGGTCCCGGGGTTGCGCTGGTATAGATGGCCTGCTTGACGGTCGCTTCCCACTCATCGAACCGCAACGGCCGGTTGTCGAGCGCACTGGGCAGCCGGAAGCCATAGTCCACCAGTACTTGCTTGCGCGCGCGGTCGCCGTTGTACATGCCGTGCACCTGCGGGATGGTCATGTGCGACTCATCCACGATCAACAGCCAATCGGCCGGAAAGTAGTCCAACAAGGTCCACGGCCGCGAACCGGCCGGCCGGAGGGCCAGCGGCCGGCTGTAGTTCTCGATGCCCGAACAGAAGCCGACTTCGCGCAGCAATTCGATGTCGTAGCGCGTGCGCTGCTCCAACCGCTGCGCTTCCAGCAGCTTGTCTTGCTCGCGGAACAGCTTGAGCTGGTCTTCCAGCTCCGCCTCGATCAACTTGAGCGCCTCGGTCAGCTTGTCTTGGGGCGTGATGAAGTGCTTGGCCGGAAAAACCTCGATCTCATCCAGCCGCCGCGCCACCTCGCCGGTGAGAGGGTCAATCTCGGTGATGCGATCAATCTCATCGCCGAAGAACTCGACCCGGTAGGCGAGATCGGCATAGGCCGGCTGCACCTCCAATGTGTCGCCGCGCAGCCGGAACTTGCCGCGGCGCAGATCCATGTCGTTGCGCTCGTAGAAGATGTCTACCAATTCGCGCTGGGTCTGCTCGCGGCGCACCATCGCGCCGCGGCGGAGCTTGACTGTCACCTTGCCGTACTCGGCCGGGTCCCCCAGGCCATAGATGCAGGAGACCGAGGCGACGATCAGCACATCGCGGCGGCTCAACAGCGCCGACGTTGCGGCCAGCCGCAGACGGTCTATCTCGTCATTAATCTGCGCGTCCTTCTCGATGTAAGTGTCGGAGCGCGGGATGTAGGCCTCTGGCTGATAGTAGTCGTAGTAGCTGACGAAATACTCGACCGAGTTATGGGGAAAGAACTCCTTGAACTCGCTGTAGAGCTGCGCGGCAAGCGTCTTGTTGTGCGCCATGACCAGCGTGGGGCGGTTGAGCGCCTCCACCACGCTGGCCATTACATACGTCTTCCCGGTGCCGGTGGCGCCCAAGAGCGTCTGATGCTGAAACCCCTGCTTGAGCCCCTCCGTCAGCTTGCGGATCGCCTCGGGCTGGTCGCCGGTGGGTTGAAAATCTGAGACGAGTTGGAAGTCAGGCATAGCGCCTCCTCACGCGCATTATACGCCAGCCCAACTGATGTTGCAAGACACGCGACGTGTTGACTGAGCGACCATTTCTGGGTACAATAGCCACACTGGATAGACATGATGAGACGCGCACTCCGCCTTTTGTTCCTGTTGACCTGGCTGACGGCGGCTGGCCTGCCGGCGGCCCCGTCGCTCGCCGCGGGGCCGGCGTTCCAGGGCCAGCTCACGCCGACCCCGACGCCCCTGGCCAGGACGACGCCCAGGCCCATAGACGTGAAGCCGATCATGGATCGGATGTCCGTGGCCGACAAGGTCGGGCAGTTGTTCCTGGTCACGTTCCAGGGCCGGGATGTCTCGGCCAACTCCGACATCGCGGTGTTGGTGCGCGACTACCGCGTGGGCGGCGTGCTGCTATTGCCCACCAACGATAACTTCCGCAATACGCCCATCCTGGCAGTCTCCGTCACGGCCACCCAAACGATCACCCAGGCGACGCCGACTCGACCGGCGCCCCCCGCCCTCACAGCGGCGCCGCCCACAGCCAGCGCGACGGGTCAGCCCACGTCGCCGGCGCAGACCACGACGCCGACCCAGACGCTCTTTCTCGACACGCCTCAGCAGATCGCCGCCCTGGCCAATTCGCTCCAGACGTTGGCCGGCAGCCAGCCGCGACCTATCTCGTCAGGCGCGGCCATCACGCGCGCCATACAGCCCACTGTCACCGCGCCCGGTTTGCGCATTCCACTCCTGATCGGCCTGGATTGGATCGGCGACGATAGCTCCTTCTTTGCCGGCGGGGGCGGCTTCACCCCGTTGCCGAGCGAGATGGCGCTCGGCGCGACCTGGTCGCCGGCCCTGGCGGACAAGGTCGGGCAGGTGGTGGGCCAGGAATTGCAGGCGAGTGGAGTGAACCTGCTGTTGGGTCCCACGCTGGACGTGCTCGATGTGCCGCGACCGGGCAGCAAGGGGGACCTGGACACCCGCAGCTTTGGCGGCGACCCGTTTTGGGTTGGCCAGATGGGACAGGCGTTCATCCGTGGGGTGCAGACCGGCAGCAAAGCCGCGGTCGTGACCGCAGCCAAGCACTTCCCTGGTCAGGGCGGCAGCGACCGCCGGCCCGAAGATGAAGTCGCCACCATCCAGAAATCGCTCCAGCAGTTGCGCCAGATCGAGCTCGCACCGTTTGCGTCGGTCACGGCCGGCGGCGATCTCGCCGCGCCCGGCGTCACAGGGGCGCTGATGACCTCGCATATCCGCTATCGCGGCTTCCAGGGCAACATCCGGCAGCTTACCCCGCCGATCAGCCTGGCGCCCCAGTTGCAGGACCTGATGGCGCTCAAGGAATTCGCCGACTGGCGCGCGTTGGGCGGCGTGCTGATCAGCGATGCACTAGGCGTGCCAGCCCTGCGGCGCTACTATGATCCGCAGCTCCAGAAGTTTCCCCATCGCCAGGTGGCCCAAGATGCTTTTCTGGCAGGCAACGATCTGCTGTATCTCTCCCGTTTTGCGCTGACTGATAACTGGAGCGAGCAATTCGCAGCCATCAAAGAGACCGTGCTCTATTTTCAGAGCAAGTATCAGACAGACAATCAGTTTCGCAGCCAGGTGGACGCCTCGGTGGAGCGCATCCTGAAACTCAAGCTGCGCATCTACGGCGGCATCTGGCTGGAAGCGGACTTCCAGCGTGATCTGAGCCGACTCCACGAGACCGTCGGCCAGAACAGCCCGGTGACGCAGGCGGTCGCGCGCGCCGCGCTGACGCTGATCTATCCCGGTCGCGAGGAGCTGGCGGATCGGATGCCGGCGGCTCCTTTGACAGATGAGAACATCCTGATCTTCACTGAGGCGCGCGCGGTCCGGGAATGCGCCGCGTGCGCGGCCACCCCGGTGATCTCACCGACCGCCGTCCAGGAGATCATGTTGCGGCTCTACGGGCCGAGCGCCACTGGCGTCATCACGCCGGGACGCATTCGCAGTTTCACCCATAGCGATCTCAACCGCGTGTTGGCCGCGCCGCCGGATCAGGGCGGAGAGGTGGAACGGGCGATCGCCAATGCCAGGTGGATCGTTTTCATCCAGCTCGACTATAGTCCCGACGAGTACCCGGAATCGGCCGCGCTGCGCGCCTTTCTGGCCAAACGCTCCGACAGCCTGCGCGACAAGCGGCTGGTGGTGATGGCGCTCAACGCGCCGTACTACCTGGACACCACCGAGATCAGCAAGCTCACGGCCTACTTCGGCGTGTATGGCCGCACCGGGCCGTTTCTGGAGACGGCCGTGCGGGTGCTGTTCCGCGAATTCAGCCCGGTCGGCGCGCCGCCCGTCACCGTGACCGGCATCAACTACGAGCTGATCAAGATCCTGGAGCCGGCCGCCGGCCAGATCATCGCCCTCGGTCCAGGCGGTTCCGGTCCCGATCTGGCGACGCTCAAGGCCAGCATCCTGGTCGGCAGCCGCATCCCACTGGAGACGGGCGTGATCCTCGATCGCAAGGGCCACCCCGTGCCCGATGGCACGGTCGTGGAGTTCCATCTGCGCTATCCCGGCGAGGCGCTGGAGTTGGCGCCCAGAATCGAGACCACATCGGCCGGTCGCGCACGCACGAGCGTTCTTCTGGATCGGCCAGGCGAGCTGTGGATCACCGCGCAGAGCGGCGAGGCGAAGGATTCGGCGCGCATCGTGCTGAAGGTGGGGGGTGATGCGCCGGGCAGCATCGCGACCGTCTTGCCGTCGCCCACCCCATCGCCGACTATCACACCCTCGCCGGCGCCGACGATGACGCCCAGTCCAGAGCCGAGCCCCACGCCTACTCGTGCGCCGACGCCGACGCCGACGCCCGCGCCGCCCAAGTCGCGCGTGGCCCTGCCATCCTTCTTCTACGGACTGCTTGGGGTCGTCATGGCCAGCAGCGCGGCGTTCACTGTGCGCAGGCGCAACAGACCGCCGGACCTGGCGCGCTCACCGGGAGCCGGTCCGAGCCACAAGTCGTCGCTCCATCAGGATGTGGAAGCGGCGCTGTGGTCCGTCGTCATCGCATGGGGCGCGTATCTCCTCTACTCGGTGGGTTGGCTGCCAGGCTCGACCGAGCTCCAGGCCGGCGGCCAGACCTGGGCGGCTGGCGCGGTGACGCTGATCGGCGGCTTGACGACGCTGATCTGGACGCGACCGCGCGAAGGACAGCAGGACACGGGGCAGAAAGGATGAGTTATTCTACCATTGCTTGCGCCGGTTCCGTGAACCGGCGGCGGGTCACGGAACCGCCCAGAGCCAGGAGTGGGCGATTTTCAGGGCAACCCAGATAGGGCCGTCGGCGTAGCGATGAGATTCGCCTCTGGCGGCAGCAGGGGCGGCCAGAGGCTCACCAACAGCGCCAACACCGTGGCGATCAGCGCGGCGGTGGCCAGCCAGCGGTGAGCCCGCCACAGGTCCACCCAGGTCGTGCGACTGGCGACCTCCAGGAACGGCGGACTTGCAGACAGCGGCGAGAGGGGCGGCGAGAAGAGGAGATCGCGGAAGGCTTCTGCCGAAGGCGGCCGATCGTCCGGATGCTGAGCCATTGCCGTCAGAATGGCCCGTTCCACCGGCTGGGAGATGCGCGGATTGATGTCACGCGGGGGCACGAGGCTTCCCGGCTTGAGAAAACGTTGCTTGGCGTCGGCAGGCGACTGGCCGGTCAGCAGATGATAGAGCGTGGCCCCCAGCGAATAGAGATCGGTGCGCACATCGGTGTGACCGGTGTCGCTGCCGTATTGCTCCAGGGGCGTGTATGCCACTGTGCCGCGGCCCTGCACCACCGTCACCGTGCGGCTCTCATCGGGCTGCAACAACTTGACCAGGCCAAAGTCCACCAGCTTCAGGACCCCGCGCGGCGTCTGCTTGATATTGGATGGCTTGATATCGCGATGGAGAACCGGCGGCTCTTGCGTGTGCAGATAGGTTAGAGCATCGCACAATTGCGCCGCCCAGCCCAGCACCGTTGCTTCCTCCAGGAAGTCGCCCCGCCGGCGGGCAGCCTCGAGGAGCTGCCGCAGGTCATAGCCCGGCACGAAGTCCATCACCAGATATTCGCGGCCGGATTCTGCAAAGAAGTCGGAAACCTTGGGCAGGTTGGGATGATCGAGGCGAGCCAGCGTGCTGGCTTCGCGGTAGAACTGGTCGTGAGCTTGCGTCTCCATCCCCGGCTCGCTGATCAGTTCCGGCAGCACCTCTTTGAGCGCGCAGATGCGACCGCGCAGACGCAGGTCCTCGGCCTTGTACACTGCGCCCATGCCGCCTTGGCCGATCAGATCAATGATTTCGTATCGGTCGCGCAAGACAGCGCCGACCGGCAGGATGGAAGACATGTTGGTTGTGAGTGTTGCGTATTGCGTATTCCGTGAGATGGAGCCGACGAGACCGCTGACACCGATTATGACGCAACTCAGGAACGCTGTCAAAGAACCACCTGACGTTTGACGCTTGACGCTTGACGTTTCACGCTCGATGCTTCACACCCGGAGCACACCAACTCATGGCCCACACATCCAACGTGCGAGAATCGGCTATGCTCGTCTTGCATCGCGGCGCGGAGCCCAGCCAGACGCTAACGCTGGAACGGCAGACAGTCATCATCGGCCGCAGCTCCAATTGCGATATCGTGCTCGACGATCGCCAGGTTTCGCGCATGCACGCGCGCATCGCCTGGCGCGGGGATCATTATGAGATCGAGGATCTGGCCAGCAAGAATGGCACCCACCTCAACGGTCGCGAGGTGATTGGACCGCAGCCGCTGCGCGACGGCGACGAAATCCAGATCGCCTTGCGCTATAAGCTCGCGTTCGTGGATGCGGGCGCCACCGCGCCGCTGATGTTCGAGAGCGTCTCCGAGAGAGGCTTGCGGATGGACACGGCCGGACACCAGGTTTGGGTCAGCGGCCGGCTGCTGGAGCCACCGCTCTCGGCCCAGCAGTATCGGCTGCTGGAGCTGGTCTTCGCCGCGACGGGGGTCGTCGGCCGCGATGAGCTGGTGCGCGCAGTCTGGCCGGAAGCGGCCGAAGGAAGCGTCTCCGAGCAGTCCATTGATGCGCTGGTCCGCCGGCTGCGCGAACGCCTGGCCGAGCTCGATCCTGAGCACCAGTATCTGGTCACGATGCGCGGGCACGGATTCCGGTTCGAGAACCGGCCGTGATAAGGCTGAGGCTGTACCCTTGCGTTTTCCCATCGCCCTCTATCTCCACGTTCCCTTCTGCACGACGCGTTGTCACTATTGCGATTTCAACACCTACGCGGGGCTAGAGACGCTCTTCGAGCCATATGTGACCGCCCTCTGCCAGGAGATTCGGTCCGCTGGCGCGGCGCGCGGCCGGCCTGCTGCGTCCACCATCTTCATTGGCGGGGGCACGCCCACGGTGCTGCCAGCCGATCTGCTGGTCCAGGCGCTCGCGGCCTGTCGAGAGGCGTTCGACGTCGCGGCCGACGCCGAGATCACATGCGAAGCCAATCCCGGCCCGCCGGCGGCGTCCAAGACCGGCGCGGTGGATCAGCCGCGCTTCGCCCTGCTGCGCCGGATGGGAGTCAACCGGCTGAGCCTGGGCGTGCAGAGCTTCGATGACGACGAGCTGCGCTGGCTGGGCCGCATCCATACCTCGTCCGAAGCCACAAGAGCGTTCACAGCGGCGCGCGCAGCCGGCTTCGCCAACCTGAACCTCGACTTGATCTTCGGCCTGCCTGGCCAGCCGCCGACGACGTGGCGTCGCACGCTGGCTCACGCGGTCAGTCTGCAGGGCGAGCACCTGTCGTTGTACGGCCTCACACTCGAAGAGGGCGCTCCCCTGACAGACCGCGTGCGCCGCGGCCTGACACCCGCTCCGGATGACGATCTGGCGGCCGATCTCTACCTGTTCGCGGCCGACTTCCTGGCGACTCATGGTTATGTCCAGTATGAGATATCCAACTGGGCGCGGCCCGTGCAGACCACCTCTGCCACACCCAACTCCCCCGCCAGCGATCGTCGTTGCCGGCACAATCTCACCTATTGGCGCCGCGAGCCATACCTGGGTTTCGGCGCGGGCGCGCACAGCTTCGAGACCGCACCTGAGGCGGCCGGGGCCGATCGGCGGTGGTGGAATGTGCGCGCAGTGCCAGATTACATCCAGCGCATGAACACAACCGGATCGGCTGAAGCGGGCCAGGAGACGATCGGGGGGCGGCTGGCGATGGGCGAGTTGATGATGCTGGGCCTGCGCTTGACCATGGAAGGCGTGTCAGACGCCCGGTTCCGTGAACAGTGCGGCGCGGAGGTGGCCGAGGTGTTCGAGCGAGAAATTCGCCGCCTCGCCGGCCGGGGGCTGCTGGAACGCCTGCCAGATCGCGTGCGCCTGACGCCAAACGGTCGGCTGCTGGGGAATCGCGTGTTCGCTCAGTTCTTGCCGTGAAGACCATGGATACTACCCACTTCCACTTCGCAGGTCAGCTCACCGCGCGCGACTGCAAACGGCATATCCCACATGCGTTTGTCGCGCCGGCCGACAGCCGCGAGCTGCAAATCCATTTCCGCTTCACGCCGGCCCGCGGGCACGGCGTGGCCAATCTGCTGACCCTGACCCTTTTCGACCCGCACGGATTCCGGGGCGCTGGACATCGCGGCGGCGCCTGCCACCAGGTGCGGCTCACGGCAGAGGAAGCGACGCCCGGTTATCTGCGGGGTCAGTTGCCAGCCGGCGCATGGAACGTCCAGATTGACACGCACATGATCATGCCAGCCGAAGCGGTTTGCTATTGGCTGGACGTCTCCATCGTGCGCGGCGGCGTCTCGTCCAGCGAGACGCCGATCGTGTTCGAGCCGCCGGCGCACAAGACGCCGCGTCGCGGCCCCGGTTGGTATCGGGGCGACCTGCACACGCACACGAACCACTCTGATGGCGGCAAACGCACTGTCGCCGAACTGATCCAAAGCGCGCGTCAGGCCGGGTTGGACTTCGTCTTCCTCACCGATCACAACACCAACGCGGGCCTGGTCGAAATGCCGGCAGGCAGCCTGCGGCCAGATGACCTGTCCTCCAATGATCTGCTGATGGCCAGCGGCATCGAGCTGACCACCTTCTGGGGCCATGCGCTCTGTCTGGGCGCGCGGGAGTGGATTGACTGGCGGGTGCGACCTGGCACGGGCGACATCGCAGCCATCGCTGCCGCGGCCCGCGGCCGCGACCAGGTCTTCATCATCGCCCATCCCCAGTCAAAAGGCGATCCTGGCTGCACGGGCTGCGCATGGCGCTTCGGCGAGATGATGCCTGGCGACGCCCGGTTGGTGGAGATTTGGAATGGGCCGTGGGCGGGCAATTCTAACAACGAGGGCTCGCTGGCGCTCTGGTACGATTGGCTCAACCAGGGGCTGCGGCTAGTCGCGACGGCCGGGAGCGACACGCATGGCAGCCGAGACTACGGCCGCTGGCCGGGATTCAGCGTGATCTACGCCGAGGAGCTCTCGGAAGCGGCGCTGCTCAAGGCGCTCGCTGCGGGACGGCTCTACCTCAGCGCGGGGCCGCAGCTCGCCTTCCAGGGGCAGATGGCCGATGGCGCGTGCGCCATCAGCGGCGACACGGTCTCGACGCCTGCCGATTTCACCGTGACCTGGGCCAACTGCCCGGAAGACGCGCAGCTCCGCCTGATCGCCAATGGCAGACTGCTGCGAGTTTCGCCTACCGGCGACCAGGGCGTCTATGCGTGGCGCATGACGCCAGCCGATGCCGACTGGGTGTTGGCGGAGGTGCGCAACCGCGACGGCGAGATGCTCGCCATCACGAATCCGATCTTCCTGTCGTGAAAATCAGCCACCGCTCTGGATTCGAGGCTGTGCACAGCCTCGAATCCAGCCCACCTGTTTTTTATGCGCCGTCCCACAGGGAGGCTTCGCACCCTGGCCTGCGTGGCGCAGCCAGGGCAGGCTGGCGCCGGCCGCGGCATGAGCAACTATCATGAGAACTGCGCGCAGCCTATCCCCGCCCGATGAGGTCTAGGGTCGTGTCAACCAGCAGTTGGCCGGCTTCCGGCGCAAAGATGGCGTTCGATGCCTCGTAGCCGCCCGCGGCCGCGGCCGCTTCGGTGGTGATGTACCCTTGCAGCTCGCCGTTCGCCAGCGAAATGACATAGGCATCTCGCGCCCGCGCCTTCACGGCCAGCGCGTGCTCCACGAACACTTCGCCTGGCCAGCCGACGAGCGCCCAAGGGCCGATCTGCAACATCTGAACCTCGGCCGGAAGACAGGAGCGATAGACGGCCTCCAGTCTCCCCGCGACGGCCAGCCGGGCCAGCCGCACCGTCTCCTCCGCGCCGAACCAATCCACCTCTGCCAGCCGCACCTCCTGGCGGGGCGCGCCGCTGGCGCGCAATTGCGCCAGCTTCTGCGCCGCGCATTCCAGCCTGTGTTCGGCCTCCTCGACCGCTGCCAAGGTCCGTCGGGGCAGATCGAGGAAGGCACGTCGTGTGCCCATCTCCAATGAGGCGACGAAGCGGATCTGCTCTGCAGCGGCGGCCACCGCACGGCCAAGCGCCTCGCCCAGCCGCCGGGCCTCGGCCAGCGTGTTTCCGCGGATGACGTGCCGCGGGCTCTGGTTGCCGGCCGGGCCGGTGTGATGCAGGACCGGGCAGCCGTCGCCCAGGAAGTTCTCTTGCAGATAGCGCCGCGTCATGCCCGGAAAGTCGGCGCTCACTACCATAGAGTCTTCCCGCAGCACTGTCGGGTGCATCGAGCAGACGACCATGCAGGCGATGGGTTCTCGGTTGGCGGCCGACCTGACCATCAACACCGGCGTCTGCGGATCGGCCGGGCCGGCCGGGTCGCGCCGATTCGTGCCTACGGCCGAGCCGTCGGCCGCCGCCAGGCCGGCCTCGGCAGGCTCCGCCCGGCGGACCGCCTTGACCCCGGCAGCCACGATGCCATCCTCGAAGCGCTGCAGATAGGCGGCATCCACCTGCGGAACGGTCGGGTCCCCCGCCAGACTGATGGCATCCACCGTGGAGGGCCCTGAGTGGGTGTGGGTAGCCGAGACCAGAATGTTGGCCGCCGAAACCCCACTCGCCCGTTCGATCCGCCCACGCACGCGTTCTGCCGTCGCCTTGCCGACGAAGATGATGTCGTTGGCGATGAACAGGACAGGCGTCCGCCCATCGGAAAGATAGAGCGCCGAACTCAGCAGCCGATCGTGGACGGCCGTGCTGTAGCGATCTACATGCGGATAGCCGAACAGGTATTGAGGGTCATGGGGCGTGATGTCCTCGACAGCCGCCCCTGCAACCAAAGCTTTCACGCCATTCCCGTCCTGACGAGACAGAGACCAATCTACCAGCTACCAACCATCCCTAATACCCCTTGTCCCAGTCTATCTCGATATCCCGCGCGGCCGACTCGGAGATGTAGCAGTCGGTCGCGAGCAACTGATGGATGGAAGTGGGCAGCAGCGGCGTGACCGGGCCGTGCACCACCAGCCGGGTCATCAGCCGCTGCCAGCTCGTCTGCGTGCCGTGCACGGTAATGCTGTGGATGTCCATGCGGTATCTCGCCGCGATTACCTCGGCCGGGCCGATGGTGAACGCCTTCGGCGGTACCAGTGCGATGTCGCCGCTCATGCCGAAGCTGCCGTGAAGCGCGTTCTGGGCCAGGGTGAAAGGGCTCAGGGTCACGATGCGCGGCCCCATCTGCATCCACTCCTTCAAGCTGGCGGCCTGAAACTCCGGCGCATCCGGCTCGATGAACGCCAGATGCCCAGTCCACCCCGGGCCGGTGTAGCATGCATCTGCCCCGCCCACGCCGGCGATCAGCTTGTCGTAGTCTCGCACGTTGGCGTTGGTCGGCCCGACGAACTGCGCTTCCGGCGGCCGCAAGTCCGGGTCTATTTGCGCATAGAAGTAGTGCTTCATGGCGTGGACGAAGCCCTGGGGCCACGTTTCGGGCGCGACCACGCCGTCCTCGTTGGCGTACTCATCCATGGCAAACGCATACAGATGGCAACAGTTCACCCGGAACCGATTGATCAGCCGCGCGATGTGGCGATACACCGGACACGGGTTCGGCAGGATCAGGACCACCTTCCGCCCTTCATCGGCTGCGGCCTTGATCCGATAGAACATATCTGTGACCCAGATGAACTCGATGTCGTCGTCCTTGACCACCCGGATCTTGAGATCGGGATTCGGGTGCTTCTCGATCTGCTCCCGCCTGATCTTGCGACAGCGCTCCAGAGCCGCCATATCACGGAAGGGCACGTGATGGGACGGACTGTAGGTGAAGAGAGACATTGCTTGCTCCTGGTGGGCTATGATTCGGGGTCGTGATTCACCAGTTGACCGCCGTAGATTGCTGCGTATTCGCTCGGAATCGTTGCCAGAAGCGTGGCATGCAACCGACGGAACGCCTCCGCTTCTTGCCGCATTGCGCGCTGGGCTTCAGAAAGGAGGGCCTTCATGCTGACGCTATGCCTGGTAGAGCACCTGGCCGGCAGCGATCGTGGTCGTCACGGCCAGATCACGAGTCACAACGATAACGTCGGCGTCCATGCCGGCCGCCAGGTAGCCCTTGCGGGGCAGCCCCAACACGCGCGCCGGCGTGCGCGAACAGAGGATGGAAGCCTCGACCAGCAACCGGCCGAAGCGCTGCACCGCGTTGTGCAGACACCGGATGGGCGTCAGCGCGCTGCCCGAGAGCGCGTCATCGGGCTTGCGCCGCACGCCGCGGTCGGCGGTCACCTCGACCTGGACGCCGGGATAGAGGCCATCGTAGACGCCAGGCGGGGCGCCGGCGCCCCTCACCCCATCGGTGACGAAGGCGATACGCTCGAGGCCCTTGCAGCGCAGGGTCTTCTCCACCAGCAGTGGATGAACGTGCACGCCGTCCGGGATGATCTCGACCGTCAGCCGATCCTCCACCTGGATGTAATCGGTCAGTCCGGCCGGATAGACGCCTGGATCGGTCTGGGGCGGCGGGTCGAAGGTGTCGTAGAAATGCGTGACGAGCGAGAGACCGGCGTCCACAGCCTGCCGGGCTTGCGCGATGGTCGCCGCGCTGTGGGCCAGGCTGGTCACGATGCCGCGCTCCTGGCACCAGCGGATGAACGGCAGCACGCCGTCCAGCTCGGGCGACACGTCCCAAATGGGGATCATCCCCTCGGCGGCCCGGTAGAGCGCCGCGGTCGCTTCGGCGGTGATCTTCGTCAACGCGTTGGCCGCGCCCGCGCCGGTCTTGGCCAGATAGGTGATCTCGGGCCGGAAGCCGATCACGTTGGGGGCGAGCCGCAGACGATCGGTCTCCCGCAGGCCCCGCCGCATCGCCTCGACATTCTCTTCCCGCGCGCCGAGCAGCGTGGGCACGCAGCAGGTCGCGCCTGCGGCCGCCATCAGCCGGCTGTACTCGATCAGGCTGTCGTATTGCGCCATGACATGACGGAGGCCGTGGTTGTGGAGATCAATCAGACCCGGCAGGATGTAACAGCCATCGGCCTCGATGACCCGCTCCCCCGGTTCCGGCGCCAGAGCCGGCGCGATGGCCGCGATCCGCCCGCCGACGATGCGCACGTCGCGGCCCTCTTCGAGGCGGTCGTCGTGCAGGACGATGCCGTTCCTAGTCAGCACCTTATCGTTCTCTCCCGATCCATTCTGGCCTGCGCTGCGCCAGCCGCGCCTTCAATCCGCATCCGGCTCCGGCGTCGTGCTCTCGCTATGCACATAGCGATGATGCTCCGCCTGCCGCCAGTGGGGCAGGTTGCGCACGTCGTGCGGGCCGCGGTCGGCCGGCGGACCCGGCAAGCGGCTGGCCGGCCGGCGCATCTCCCAATAGCACTGCCCGGCGTGGTTGTGCTCGTGATCAATCACGAAGCCGGCGTCGTCCATCATCGGCTTGACCCAGCCCATGCAATGCTCGCAGTAGTCGTGATAGGCGGCCAGACCGCGCTGGATCAAATCACCTTTGGAGGGACAGACGAACATATCAATGCGGAAGTAGTCTTCCCCGCGGTCCAAGGTGTAGCCGGCCTCCTCCATCGCCAGCGTATGGCCCCAGTACTCCTCCATGCCGTCGAAGCCTTTGGCCTCGATGAGGCCGCGAGCATGGCGTTGCGAGTCACGCGAGATGGCGCGCAACCAGTAATCCTGCACGGCCGCCTCGCCGTGGTTGCGCCGCAGATACTCGAAGGTCCAATCGTAGTAGCCGATGAAATCCTGCACGCCGATCATGCGTCGCCTCCATCTATGCTGAAGACCTGGCGACAGGCGCCGCCTCCGCCCACCAGCTCGAAGCGCATGCCCGCCTGGCGCGCGATGGCCGTGGAGATGTAGTGACAATGCTCGCAGTAATAGGGCGCGATCTCCCGTCCGCCATCTCGCAGCCAGCGGATGGCCGGGCAATCGCGCACATCAACCTCCACGCCTTGCTCCGTCAGGCGAACGCTCACGTCACCGGATGGCTCGTGGGCAAAGTAGTCGGCCCAATAGCGGCGCACCTCCGCCAGCCCTCCACTGCGGAAGCGCGCTGCGACATCGGCGTGGTATTCACGAGCCATCGCAGTCCAATAGTCAATCAGCGCCTCTTTGCCATAGGCATCGTGGATGAAGCGAAAGGTAGCGTTGATCGCAAAGTAGAAATCGCCTGCGGACATGAAGACCCCCGCGAATACTTCGGAGTATGAGTTGATGGCAAGAGGATAGCACAAATGCAGAAGTGCGTCAATAGACGAGTAGGTGATGACTACCCATAGGTCCGGCTGGTCACTGCGAGGAGCGTCTTTTGCGAGTGCGAAGCCTCCCTTTGGGACGAAGCAGTCTCCTTCGAGGGCGAGATTGCTTCGCACAAGACGCTCGCAATGACGCCCCGGAAGGTGTGGGTAATCACCAGACGAATAGGGTTTGACACGGCGGCAGAACGCAGTATACTCACTCCGACGCAGCCGTTCGCATCTCTGGATGATCGCTCTGGCCTAGAGCCTATCCGAATTGCTGCTGAGGCCGGTCTCCGACTGAGCCGGGCACGGTCAGAGACCGGCCCGAGCGGGGTTATCCGGATAGGTTCATAATTGTGATCTGTTGATACCGTGAACTACCAGACTATCACTCCCAACAGACAGCCCCTGGCGGCAGGGCGACCGGTCACAGATCGGCCGCTACTCATCGGCGTTGACCTGGGCACGACCGGTTGCAGGGCCGCTGTCTATACCGACGATGGGACCGCGCTCGGCGAGAGTTACCTGGAATACGGCCTGATCACTCTGTCAGATATGATGGTCGAGCAGGATCCCCTGGCCTGGTGGCAGTTGACGAAGCGCGCCATCGGCCTGGCGCTCGATGCCGCGGCCGCACGCCGAGAGATGGTGCGCGGGATCGCGGTGAGCTCCCAGGGCATCTCGTTCGTGCTGCTCGACGCCCAGGGGCGTCCCCTGGGCAACGCCATCAACTGGCTGGATGGCCGCGCGGTGGAAGAATGCCGGGAAATCCTCAACCGCTTCCCGGCCGACGACCTGTTCCGAGCCGTCGGCAAACGGGCCGCGCCGTTCTACGTGCTCCCCAAGCTGCTCTGGCTCCGCAGACACCAGCCCGAGGTTTGGCGCCAGGCGCGCATGATGTTGATGGGCCACGATTACTTGGTCTACCAGCTCTGCGGCGAGTCCGTCACCGATCATTCGATGGCCGGAGGCGCACTGCTCTATCATCTGCAAAGGCTGGACTGGAGCGAGGAGTTGCTCGCTGCCTTTGCCATTCCACGCAGCCTGCTGCCGGCCGTGCACTGGTCCGGCGCGGCGGTCGGCGCGGTGCGACGAGCCGTCGCCGATGAGTTGGGACTGCCCGCCGATGTCGTGGTGGCGGTCGGCGGGCAGGACCAGAAGTGCGCGGCGCTCGGCGCGGGGCTCTCGGACCGCACAGCCACGGTTTCGCTGGGCACCGCGTCTGCCATCGTCCAGGTGATGGACCGGCCAGCCACGGACCCGGCCATGCGCATCCCCACCTTCACCTTCGTCCGGCCGGCGCGCTGGGTGTTAGAAGGCGTGGTCGCTACTGCGGCTGGCAGCCTGCGCTGGTATCGCGACACGCTGGCGGCCGGCGTCTCCTACAGCGCCCTGGACGAGGAAGCCGCGGCGATTCCACCTGGCAGCGACGGCGTGCTCTTCTGTCCGCACCTGGCCGGCGCGGGCAGCCCACATTGGCTCAGCAGCGCGCACGGGGCGTTTCGCGGGCTGAGCCTGGCCACAACCCGTGGCCACCTGACGCGAGCGATCCTGGAAGGGGTCGCCTACCAAATCCGCGAGAACCTGGAGATCACCGAGGAGATCGGGGGACCGGTGGAGCAGGTGATCCTCTTCGGCGGCGGCGCGAAGAGCGCGCTGTGGCGGCAGATCATCGGCGACGTGTTGGGTCGGCCCGTGGCCTGGACCGCGACAGCCGAGACCGCCGCCCTGGCCGCGGCCATGCTGGCAGGGGTGGGCAGCGGCGTCTTTGCGTCGCTCGATGAGGCGTGCGGCCGGATGAGGCCGGCGATCCACCGGCAACCACCCACCATTCAGGCGGCCGCCTACGCCGCAACGTTCGCAACCTATTGTCAGATCGAATCACAGATGCTGTCATGAACAACCGTCATGAAACCGGCCGGACGAAGGAGGGCTGTTTCGGAAAGAGCGCGTTGAGCAGCCCTGTGGCCTCGTCGCCGTCCACCCAACAATCGGCGAACGCGTACCGGAGCTCGTCCAGAGTCCGGTAGCCGAAGAGCAACTGCAGGAATGTCAGGCCGGGGAAGCCGGCGACGCCAGGCTCTTCGTGACTGGGCCGCCACGGCTCGACGGCCGCCAGCCGGCCGGCTTCGAATTGCAGCCGCACGCCGCTCCGGTAGAAGCTCAGCTTGAGCTCACCCGCGTGGCCCGCCGCGGCCGAGCGCGCCAGCCGCTCGTCCAGAACCGCCGCGATGTGGCGCAGAAAGTCGGGCAGGTTCGGCACGCGCAGGTACCAGGCGTAGGACCGCCTGACCTGGGGCAGTTGGTTCTGCACTGCCTCGTACATGGAATGGACCGGGCCGAATGCGGCGCAGATCGCGTCGAACGCCGCGGCATTGTGTTGCGCATAGCTCTCGCCCGCGGATTTCAGATAGCGCAGGATGCCCGGCGCCGCGGCCAGCCACGAGACGCCCGCTTGAAGCTCGCAGACGCGCAGCAGCAGACGCTTCCTCTGCAGCCTGGCTTCGTGGCCCAGATAGCCCACCGGCTCGCCGCTGGCCATCTGCACGATGCGCCATTCCAGCCGGGTGAGGTTCCGCTCGCTCTTGCCGAAGATCTCGTAGCGCCAGAGCGCCTCATCGCGCACGCACGCCACCAACAGCCGCCGGCTGGCCTCTTGCTCGGTCCGCATGATGAAGGGCAGATCAGCCTCATCCACTGGCCGGCAGGTGAACGCTTCCTGCACGCCCGCCTTGAGCGGCGTCACGTTCTGGACCGGGCCCTGCCGTCCCCCGTCCAGATCCATCGCCATCTCGTAGCCGAACTGGCGGTAGAAGAACGGGATGCCGGTGATGGCTTGCAGCTTGTGGCCGGCCGCCGCGCTCCACGCGTGCAGCACCTCGAACTGGGCGCGCACCAGCCCCCGATGACGATACTCTGGCAGCGTCCCCACCAACTCGGGCCGGCCGACGCCGAACGGGATGCCGCCATAGGTCCAGGTTTGGGGAATCAGGTTTGAGACCGAGACGATCTGGCCCGCGGCCGTGTCTTCCACGATGGTGAAATCCTCCAACCGAAAGGTCGGATGGTTCTCTCGAAACAGATCGTAAGCCCAGGCGGCCTCGGTCTCTTCTGGCTCAGGCGAATCGGGATCGCGTTGGACGATCGCATTGAAGTGGGCCACGGCATCGGCGTCGGCCCGCGTCGCGCGACGCAGGATCAGCCCGCCGCCGAGGTCGCGGGGCGTGGAGGTTGAGGTTGAAGGCATGTCTCTCGCTCGCGATGGGTATGACGGATTTCTATGCACTGCCCTACTCACGCGGGCAGCTTCTTCCCGGGGTTCATGATGCCGTGCGGGTCGAACAGCGCCTTGACGCCGGCCATCCACGCCAGCGCGTTCGGGTCGAGCGCATCAGCCACATGGTCGAGCTTGAAGATGCCGATGCCGTGCTCGCCGGTGAGGGTGCCGCCCAGCTCCACCGCGGCCATCAGCAGTTCGCCCGCGGCCTTTTCCACCCGCTGCATCACTTCGGGATCGCGGCGGTCGCAGAGCAGCGTGGGATGCAGATTCCCGTCGCCGATGTGCCCGTAGACCACCACGCGCAGGTCGTTGGCGCGGCCGATCTCGTGCAGGCGGGCCACCATCTCGGCCACCTTGCTGCGCGGCACGGTGACATCCTCCCCCAGCTTGTTGCGCGCCAGGCGTGCGATCGCGGGGCTGACGCTGCGCCGCGCCTCCCAGAGCGCTTCCGACTCCGCAACCGAGCTCGCCTGGCGCACCTCAGCCGCGCCGGACCGCCACAGAACCTCGCCGACGATCGCGATCTCACGCTTGACCAGCTCGGCGTCGCCATCCACAGCCACCAACAGCAGCGCCTCCATTTCGGTCGGCAGGCCCAGCCGCTTGAACTCCTCAACAGCCCGCATGGTGCCCTGGTCCATCAGCTCGGTAACGAGAGGGATCACGTCGGCCTGGAGGATGGCGCCGACCGCCTGGCACGCATCCGCCAGCCGCGGAAAGGCAGCCAGGGCCGTGAGTTGGGCCGCGGGCTTCGGGATCAGCCGGACGATGATCTGGCTGACCACGCCCAACGTTCCCTCGGAGCCGATGAAGAGCCGCTTGAGGTCGTAGCCGGCCACGTCCTTGATCGTGCGGCCGCCCAGCCGCAAGACGTGGCCGCCAGCCAGCACAACCTCGAGCCCCAGCACATAGTCGCCGGTGACGCCGTACTTCAGACAGCGAGGACCGCCGGCATTGGTCGCCACATTGCCGCCCATCGTGGACTGATAGACGCTTGCCGGGTCGGGCGGATAGAAAAGGCCGATCCGTTCCACGGCTCGCTGCAGGTCATTGGTCACGACGCCAGGCTGGACGACCGCCAGGGTATCCGCGGCCGAGATCTCCAGGATGCGGTTCATACGCGCCAGGTTCAGGCAGATCGAGCCGGCCGCGGGCAGCGAGCCGCCGGCCAATCCTGTGCCCGCGCCGCGCGGCACGATTGGGATGCGCCGCGCCTCGGCAATGCGCAAGACCGCCGCGATCTGTTCGGTGGTCTGGGGATGGACGACCAGGTCCGGCCGGCTATCCATCCACGAGCCATCGTAGGCATAGGCGGCCAGATCCTCGGCCGCGATGCTTACCCGGTCCGCGCCCAGGGCCGCGGTCAGCTCGGCGATTGCGGCAGCATCCATGCGTGCTCTCCTCTGCGCTCTACAGGCTTTCGTCCAGGACCTGGACGACGTGCTTGACCGCGACCTGCTGGCCCTGGCGACGGCCCCAGGGCTGGCCGCTGCGCCGGCAACCCCATTCCAGTTGCAGCAAGCAGCCGGGATTGGCGCTGACCAGCAGCGTCGCGCCCGTGGCAGCCACATCATCCATCTTGCGGTCGAGCAAGGTCAGTGCCATCGGTGTGTGGGTCAGGTTGTAGATGCCGGCGCTGCCGCAACAGCGGACAGGATGGCTATCGGGCAGGGGGCGCAGCTCGAGGCCCGCGATGCGACTGAGCAGGCGGCGCGGCTGGCTGCGGACGTTCTGGAGGTTCGCCAGGTGACAGGGATCGTGATAAGTCGCGACGACTGCCCCATGGCGAAGCGGCAAATCGTCCGGCCAGATCGCATCCAGCCATGCGGTCACATCGCACACCTTTGCGCTGAACCGCCTGGCCCGCTCGGCCCAGGCGAGGTCATCGTGCAGCCACTCGGCGTATTCAGCCAGCGCCGCGCTGCACCCCGCGCAATCGCTGACGATCGCCTCGACCTGGTCGAGGAGCGGCTCGAAAACGGCGATGTTGCGCCGCGCCATCTCGCGCGACAGGGTCAGCATGGCCTGGTCGTCCTGGGGCGCGGCGCAGCAGGCCTGGCCCGCCGGGGTGATGACCTGGCAGCCGGCGGCCGCCAGCACGCGCACGGTTGCGCGGCTTACGTCGGGCAGCGCGACATTCATCATGCAGCCCAGGAAGAACGCGACACGATGGCGCTGTTCGCGCGCCGCGGGCGTGACCAGCGGCAGCTCAGGCCGGAGCGGCCGGCCGATCCGCGGCGCGAACTCGACCAGTTGGCGCAGCCGCGGCCCGACGCCGGGCAGCCGCCCCAAGAGCGCAGCCCCAAGCCGATCGAGCCTGAGCGCCTGGAGGATGCGCAGCGGTCGCGAGAGGATCTCCGCCCGCGCCGCGCCGGTCAGCATGTGGCGCAGCAGGAATCGGATCAGGAACGGACGCGGCCGCTTCTCCTCGACGGCCACGCGGCCCCGCACGATCAGCTCGCCGATGCGCACCCCTGGCGGGCAGACGGTGTTGCACGCGCGGCAGTCCAGGCAGTGATAGAGATGATCTTCGAGGCCGGCCGTGATCGCCAATCGGCCGTCCTCGACCGCGCGCAGCAGGTTGAGCCGGCCGCGCGGGGAGAAGGTCTCGAGTTGTGTCTCTTGATAGGTGGGGCAGACCGGCAGACAGCGACCGCAGCGGATGCAGCCCATCAGCTCGTCGTAGCTGGGCAAGGTCGGGCCGATGACGCGTGGCCCCGGCGCGGGATCATAGATGGTCATGGCGCGGCATTATCTTCGACTGCGGGGTTTGTGTCAACTTGGGGGAGACTGGGAGACAGACCCTAAGGGTTTTTAGAAACCCTTAGGGTCTGCGAACACTTGACAGGAAGACGAAGCGGCGATACTATCGCCACGTAACCATATCTTTACAGGTGGGTAAACGCCATGACCGTCAATTTCGTGCAGGCTGATCACAGGGAGACCGCAGCGATCGCCCATACCACAACCGAACTCCGAGAGAGCAGTAACATGATCATCACCCGCGAACTTCAATTGCGCACCCAGGGTCACACCACCATCGAAGACATCACCGATCGCGTCCAGGCAGTCGTCGCGGAATCGGGCCTGGCTGCGGGCATCGTGACCATCTTCTGTCCCGGCTCCACGGCCGGGCTGACCACGCTGGAGTACGAGGACGGCGTCGTGGCTGACCTCCGGCGGGTCTTCGATGAGATCACGCCGCCCGAGCGCGCCTACCAGCACCATCTGCGTTGGGGCGACGACAACGGCAGCGCGCACGTCCGCGCGGCGCTCATCGGCCCTTCGCTGGTCGTGCCCTTCGCAGCCGGCCGGCTGGCGCTGGGTACGTGGCAGCAGATCGTCTTCCTCGACTTCGACACCAGCCCGCGTACGCGGCGGCTGGTGGTGCAGGTGATGGGCGAATAGGGAAACGTTCTGATGGATCGGCCCAGGCATGTCGGTGTATTGCTGACCGGCCTCTTGCTCCTGACCATTGGATGCAGCGCGCCTCTCGGCAGACCTGCGGACGATGCGCCGGCCGCCGGCTTCGTCGTGGGCGACTACGCGTTCGTACCGCGCGACCAGCAGGCGCTGGTGATGGATGTGCGCGATCCCCACTGGCCGCAGGTCGTGGCCGCCTGGGACGCGCCAGGTCGGGTAACTCGCATCGTCATCGCCGGCTCGATCGCCTATGTCGTGCATCGGCCCTCGGCCGATTCCTGGCACACGGCCAGCGGCCCGCCAGATGGCGGGTTGCAGATCGTGGAGGTCAGCGACCCGCGGCGGCCGCGGCGGCTGGGCAGCTACCGCTCGGCTGACGTGGCCGAGGATGTCGCGATCGGGGGCGACGTGGCTTATGTGGCGGACTGGGCCGGCGTCAGCGCGGTGGACGTGCGCCGGCCGGCCGCAGCCCACGAGATCGCCCGATTGCCCGCGGGGATGGGCGGCTTGCAGATCGGGGCCGGCCGGCTGGTCGGGGTTTGGGGGGGCTGCTCGGTGCGGGGGCCGTGCAGCGGCGGCTTCTGGCTGGCGGATGTATCGGACCCCCGGAAGCCGGTCGAGCAGGGGCGGACCAAGAGCGAGGGCCTGCCCGGCTACGACGTGACGGTGGTGGGGCGTCATGCCTATGTCGCAGGCTTTGGCGTCTGGGTCGTTGATTTGGCAGACCCGGCGCGTCCTGCCGTGGTCTCCGCGCTCCGGCTGAACGGCGGGGTCTACCATGCGGAAGTCGAGGCGACC
>Ga0194113_10000471_pt1 | contig 52687 bp, 36 predicted proteins | sample TA2MahC200mmetaG_FD_146193 | JGI IMG/M metagenome (GOLD analysis project Ga0194113, IMG submission 146193) | Freshwater microbial communities from Lake Tanganyika, Tanzania - TA2015017 Mahale Deep Cast 200m | ecosystem: Environmental > Aquatic > Freshwater > Lake | place: Tanzania: Lake...
CGTCGGGGAGAGCCTGGCCGGCCCGCTCCAAGCCGGGGCCGGAATCGCGCCCGGATCTCCGCGGGCGCCGGAAGGACCCCCCAGCAGCGCGGAATAATCGAAGAAGTTGTGGACCTCGACGACCTCGAGGGGAAAGTGGCGGCAGGTCGCGAAGGCGCCGGGGCCCTCGCCCTGGTCGGTTCCGCGGCCTGGCCCTGCCCCCGCCGGGCCATGGGGGGCGTCGCCGTAGTCCCGGTACGCCCCGACCTCGAGCCAGCCCCCCGGGCCGGAGAGAGAGAAGAAGGTGCCGTAGCCCTCGCTGCGAGGGAATGCCGCGCGGGTCGCCCCGGCCGGCCCGCGCGGGCGCTCCCGGGAGGCGCTCCCGTAGCAGACCGAGAGGACGCCGGCGCAAAGGCCGCGCAGCGACGGCACCACCCTCCGGGCGAACAATCCGCGCGAGCGCAGGCGGTTGCGGGTGGCGGTGACGGTGGAGGGCCGGGCGCCGAGGGATTTCGCGAGGGCGCGGTCGTTCAGGCCGGGGTTGCGGACGAGCCCCAGCAGGGTGGCCCTCTCCCTGGGAGTGAGCGCTGTCTCCAAGACGGACGCCGGGTGCGCGCTCCGCCCCCCGGCCGCCGTCCGCCCCGCGGCCCTGGCCTCAGCCATGGTCGTGTTCGTGTTCGTGCCCGCGGCCGTGGTCATGGCCGTGGTCGTGAGAGTGGCCCTTGCCCTCCTCGTGGGCGTGCTCGCGGGCGTGCTCGTGGGCGTGCTCGTGGGCGTGGCTCTGGCCGTCCTCGTGCGTGTGCCCGTGGGCGTGGGAGGCGGCGCCCTCCTGCCCGGGTGCCGGGGTGGCGGCCTCCTTCTCCTGCGGCTTCCCCTCCCCGGTCTCCTCCTTCTTCTCCGGCCCGGCCTCGTCCTTCTTCCCCTCCGCCCTCGCCTCCTTCTTCTCCTCGGGCTTGACGTACTCCTCGGTGAGGCGCACCCGGCCGATGCCGGCGTACTCGCGCAGGTCCCGGACGATCTGGAGCTTGGTGAGCATCCAGCGCGGGTCGTACTTGCACTGCTCCATGAGTACTATGTCGGCCTCGTCGTCTTTGACCTGGACCCGGAAGTCGCCGGGCTTGCCGTAGTACATCTCGAGCACGAAGGCGACCTTGTCGGCGCCGGTCTCAGCCCTCGCACCGACGGTGTACCTGTAGCGGAGGGTCTTGCCGGCGAGCTGGTGGTTGAAGTCCACGCGCACCCGGCCCGGGTTGGCCGAGATTATCGTGCCGGCCTTGTTGTTGATGACGACGCGGGCGCCGGGGGCCACCTCCTCGTCGCCCTTCCTGAACTCGGGAAGGCGCATTATCTCGGCCATCGAGTGGACCTCGACCTTCTTGGGGTCGCGCTCGCCGTAGGCCTCGGCCGGCGAGACTGTCACCTCGGTCTCCTTCCCGGGCTCGGCGGCCAGGATGGACGCCTCCAATCCCTTGACCAGCTTTCCGGCGCCGACGATGAGCGGCGCCGGCCCGTAGAGAGCGCCCTCCTTGTGAATCCCCTTCTCCTTGGCGAGGGTCTCCAGGGTGGTCTCGAATAGCTCGTCCTCCTCCGGCTTGGCGCCGACTATCCAGCCCTGGTACTCCCAGCGAACGATGTCCCCCTTTTGCATCTTTCCCACCGTGCGGGGGGCACAAAGACGATTGCCCTATATAACATTTTGTGGAGGTTGTTGAAAGGCAGGAAGGCAGGAAGGGAGAAAGGCAGAAAGGCAACAAGGGAAGGCGGGAAGGCAGGAAGGCAGCAAGGGAGCAAGGGAAGGCAGCAAGGCAGCAAGGCAGAAAGGCAGCAAGGGAAACGGAACGACCCGTCGTCCCCTTGCTGCCTGCTGCCCTGCTCCCTTGCTGCCTTCCCTTTCTGCCTTGCTCCCTTGCTGCCTTGCTGCCTTGCTGCCTTCCTGCCCTCCCTTCCTGCCTTGCTGCCTTGCTGCCTTCCTGCCCTCTTCCCCTCACGCGCCCGTCGCGCCGAAGAAGAGCACCGCCAGCGCCGCCATGACCCCCAGGATGCCGGAGGCCTGCCAGCGGTTGTAGTGGCAGATGTCCTTCATGAACCGGACCGCCTCCTCGATGGGCCGGGTGAGGGTCGCCCGGTACATCCTGTACAGCCCGGAGACCGGGAGGTAGTAGCCGGCCAGAATCAGGGGCAGCAGCAGGAGCAGCAGGGGGAGCCCGGAGAGGCCGAGCACCGACGAGGCGCCCCCTACAATGTGGTGGTACAGGCCGACCAGGGCAAGGGCCATGCCGGTGAAGATGAACGCCATCGCCACGACGAGCGACCTCTCCATGCCCCAGCGCACCGGGGGGGACCGGACGCCGCCCGCCCGGTCCTCGATATAATCTATGGCCTGGTTGGCGAAGGCGATGCCGTAGTGCAGGAGGCTGAAGCCCAGCACTATGACGAACGGGGCGGGCTCTATAGTCCCGGCGATTATGTAGAGCAGGAAGCAGGCCGGGACGAGGAACGCCGAGACGATGAGTGACAGCGCGTGCAGCCAGCCCCGCACCTTGAAATGCAGGGGGGGCAGCGAGTAGCCCACGCCGAAGAAGGTCCCCACCGCCACCAGCGCCAGGGGCACCCAGCTCCCCATGGCAAGCGAGATGTGGACGGTGAGGAGGAACGCGCCGAGGATCTGGCCCGCGATGAGCGCCCGGACGTTCCGGCGGCCGATGAGCTCCACCGCGTCGGGCAGCCGGTTTTTGAAAATCGTGTACTTCCTGTCTATCTCCAGGTCGGTGTAGGCGTTGATGATGAACCCCATGAAGTAGAGCAGGATGAATACCGCCACGCCCTCCCAGAGCAGCGGCTCCAGGAGGCGGTCCAGGGAGGGGGCGCCGATGAAGAATACCGCAAGCAGGCCCGGTATCTCTGCCAGGAGGTATTCGCTGCGGCTCGACCGCAGATATGCCCCGAGGTACTTGGCTGCATCCATCGTCGTTTCCACCGCGCTCGATGGCCGAGGATGGAAAGCCGATGGAACTATTAAACCTGCCTATGCGGACCCGCTGCCGAAGAAGAGCAGGCCGGCGACCACCATGAGCCCCAGTATCCCGGAGGCCTGCCACAGGCTGTAGGTGCATATCCGCTTCATGTACATGGTCGCCTCGGCCACCGGCCGGGTGAGGCTGGCCCGGTACATCCTCCAAAGCCCCCGGACGGGAAGGGCGTAGCCCGAGAGCACGATGGGGACCGCCAGCGCGAAGAACTGCCATGCCGGAAGGCCCAGGAGCGTCCCAACCGCGCCCGCCCGGGCGAGCACCAGGAGGAACATCCCGGAGAGCTCCAGCAGGCCCCCCGCCACGACGCACGCCAGGCCCAGCACCAGGGAGTTCTTCAGCCCCCACCTCACCGGGGGCGACCTCACGCCGGCCGCCAGGTCCTCGTTGTAGTCGATGGCCTGGTTGGCGATCTCTATCCCGTAGTGCAGCACGCTCACGCCGGCCAAAAACAGGAGCATCTCGGGAGAGAGCGAGCCGGCGATGGTGTACACGATGAAGGCCGGCGGGATGAAGAATATCGAGACCGAGAGCGACACCGGGTGGAGCCAGCCGCGGACCTTGAAGTGCAGTGGCGGCAGCGAGTAGCCGGCCCCGAAGAAGGTCCCCACCGCCGCCAGCGCGAGCGGTATCCAGCTGGACATCAGGTACGATATGTGCGCGGTGAGGGCGAAGGCCGCCGCCACCTGGAGGGCCATGAGGATGCGGAAGTTGCGCTGGCCGATGGTGCGCACGGCGCCGGGCAGCCGGTTCTTGAATATCGTGTAGCGGGAGTCTATCTCCTGGTCGGTGTAGGCGTTCGCCATGAACCCGAAGAAGAAGAGCAGCACGAAGACCGCCATGCCCTCGAGCACCTCGGGGGCCAGGAACCTGTCCAGGGACGTGGCGCCCAGGAAGAAGAGCGTGAAGAGCGCCGGCACCTCCGCTGCGAGGTACTCGCCCCGGCTGGTCCAAAGGTACGCCCTCAGCACTTCCGCGGCCTTCATGCGCAGAGCCCTTGCCGTCGCGCGCCGGTCAGGGAGCACCGGCGGGCGACTGAGTCCCCTCCGTATACTTATCTGTTGCGGCATCCCCCCGACCCGGAGGCGCCCCGTCCGGGAGGCGGCCCTCCCGATCAGCCGGGCCCTCGGGGCCCGCGCCGGGCCGCGGCCGCGGCGAAAAGCAGCACCGCCACCGCCAGCGCCGCCGCCATCGCGGCAGGGTCGAAGCCGCCGATGAAGCCTGAGCCGGCGCGCACCCGGGCATCCCCGGATAGCTGGTTGTTCCCGGAGGAGAGCTCCCTGTCGGGAGTGGAGGCCACGACCGCGATCTGGTGGCTGCCGCGCGCCAGTTTGAGCCTGAACGTCAGCACCTGGGAGCTCCCGGGCTCCAGCCGGTCCACGACGGTGTCCCTAAGCCTCTTCCCGTTGTCGAAGACGGTCACCGTGACGGCCGTGGCGTTGGCCGTGCCCGAGTTGCCCACGGTCACCCTCAGCGTCACGGTCCCGCCCTCGTCGACGAGCTGGGGCTCGATCCTGAGCCCCTCCAGGTAGAGGTCGGGGGCCGTGACGTCCACGGCCAGCGTCAGCGTCCCGGGCGTCCCTCCGGGGGCGGCGGCCGAGACCGCCAGGGTGGTCCGCCCGCCGGGGGCGTCGGCCGGGACCGCGATGTCCAGCGGGACTGCCCTCTCGCCGAACGGCGGTACCGTCACGACCACCTCGTGGGCGGCGAGCCAGCCCGCCGGGGCGTCCACGGTTATCGTGAAGTCCTCGCGGCCGTTGCCCAGGTTCCGGAGGGTCAGCCCGAAGAGGGCGTGGCCGCCGGGGCGCGCCCGGGCCGCCGGGGCGTCCGCCGAGAGCGTGACGCCACGCGTCCGGTCCACCGTCACCCGGAGCGGGATGGAGGTCTCGAAGCCGCCCGACGAGCGGGCGGTGATGTCGAAGCGGAGCTCGGTCCCGGCGCTGGCGTTCCCCGGGACCGCCACGGCGGCCTCGAGCACGAAGAGCTCCCAGGGGCGCAGGGCGCGGCCCGGAACCGCCAGGGTGGCCAGGCCGCCGCCCTCCCCGCCGGCCGAGAACGCGACGGTGTCGTTGCCGTTGCCCAGGTTCGTGACGTTGACGAGGAAGATGGCGTTCTCACCCGGGCCGGCGTGCACCACGGGCCGCCCGGCCTCCAGCGAGAGTAGGTGCTCCTGGAGGACCAGGAGCCGGGCCGCGGCGGTGCTGGACGCCGCCCTGTTGCCCGAAGAGGTCGCCGTGAAGCGCAGCTCCAGCACCGTCCCGGCCTCGGCCCGGCCCGAGATGCCCGCAAGCACCCTGACACGGGCACTCTCGAAGAGCCCCAGCCTGACCGTGGTCGTGTTCAGCGCCACGCTCACCGATCCCGGGACCGCCCAGGTGAGCTGGAAGGTGTCCTCCCGGTTGCCGGCGTTGCTGACGGTGAGGTCGAACGCCACCGGCTCCAGCGGGCGGGCGCGGGCCGACGAGGGCGAGATGCCCGTGACGACTTCGTGGACGCTCCCGGTGGCGTAGACCGCCAGGTCGTCGACGTACCAGCCGCGGCCCATCATCAGCACGTTGGACCTGAGCACGAGGCGGAACTTGAAGAGGCTCCCCGTGAAGCCGGAAAGGTCGTAGTACTGGACGCCCCAGCCGCCCCCGTTCCCCGAGATGGTCCCAAGCGTCCTCCAGGTCGCCCCCAGGTTGGCGCTGCCCTCGACCGTGCCGGTGTCGGCCAGCGCCCCGGCGGGCAGGCCGGTGGAGAGGTCGTAGCTCTGCTGGAAGGCGAGCACGGCGCCCCCCAGGCGGGAAAGGTCTATGAGGGGGGATTCCAGGTAGTACCCGATGAAGTCCGCGCCCCGGCGGTAGCGGCCCGTGCCGTCGTAGCCGCACCACCAGCTGTGGGTGGGGCTCCGGGCGTCGCCGTAGCGGTCGGTGGAGTTCACGATGTGCCACAGCCCGGGCACGAACGGGACGGTCGCGCCGGCCTCCCAGCCGCCGGTCCCGTTCTCCACGTCGTCGATGAAGACGTGGGATATGACGCGCAGCACGCCCGAGCGCTCGTTGTTCTCGGGCACGCCGTCGCCGTCCACGGCCGCCGAGACGGAAACGATGTAGTTCCCCGCCATCGCCGGGGTCCAGGACCACTCGAGCTCCCAAAACGCCCCGGGTCTGAGGGCGAGCACCTCGGTAGATCCGGAGAAGACCACATCGCCCCTCATGACCGTGCAGCTCAAGTTCACGTCAACCGGCTGCTTCCCGGTCAGGAACCTGACCGTGGCGCCCAGAGCGACGTTGACGTCAACCGGGGTGAAGTCAGGGAACGTGACGGCCGTCACGGCCACGTCCGTCGTGGCCGTCCGGACGCTGAAGTTCATCAAGTCCCCGGAGGGGCCTATCCCGTGCACCCAGTAGCCCGTCGGCGCGCCGTCGTAGGAGGAGCTGTCGGGCCGGGAGCCGGGGTTGAAGCCCTGGGGGCTGTCCGACCAGGGGTCCGTCGCCTGGACCGGCGAGTCTCCGTTGACCGCCTCGTCGGCCTCCTCGAGGTCGACCAGCCTGTGGGATTGGTCGTCGTTGTCGGGCACGCCCTCGTCGATGTGCCAGATGAGAAGCCCCGAGCCGGGCAGGTGGCGGTCCCAGCCGGTCTTCTGGCGGTTCTCGATGAGGAAGTACTCCCGGGGCGGCCGGATGTCCAGCCGGTAGGCCACCGGGCCGTCCTCGATGCGCGGTATGGAGATGTTCGCCCGGGCGTCGGTCAGGAGCTCGGGCGCAAGCCAGCCCAGCCGGGACTTGCACCAGGCCGAAAGGTGCACGGGCGTGTTGCCCCCGTCGGCCCAGGCGCCGGTCGCCATGAGGTCCCAGCTTCCGGCCCCGAAGGAGTCGTAGCCGTAGTCGTAGAGGTCGGGAAGGCCCATGTCGTGGGCGAGCTCGTGGGCGAACACCCCGACGGGGGAGTGCTCGGAGAGCATCGTGTAGAACCCGGCGGTGACGCCGTCGGCCGCCGGCTCGTCGAAGTCGTACCAGCGGTGGCTCCAGATGTTGTTGCGGTCGGTGGACGACTCCTGGCCCTCGCCGGCGTGCACGACGCACAGGTGGTCCACGTAGCCGTCCAGGTCGCCGTCGAAACGCGAAAAATCGACGAACTCGTCGGCCGCCCGGACCGCCTCGGTGACGAGCGCGTAGATGGGGCCGTTCTTGCTGTCAGGGCCGCCGGGGCCGTCGGCCCCGTAGAACTCCATCGTCCTGTTGCTTTTGAGCCAGAGGGTCGTGACCTCGCCCTGGACGCTCAGTCGCCCGTACGAGACCTCGTCGAAGTACCGGTTGACGCTGGAGGAGTTGACGGTCGTGTCGAAGAGCTCGTTTTCGAAGTGGCCCGGCGCGTTGGCCCCGGCGTGGACGACGTCTTGGAACTCGATGAGCAGCACGAGCACCGTGAAGGGCCCCGACACCGGCCCGGAGAGCCGGGCGGCGGGCTCCGTGGAGGGCGGTATGTCGGCGCGCCCGCGGTACACCGCCGGGTTGGGCGGCACGAGCGACGGCGACGCCCAGGAAAGGACGGATGCCGGTGTCCAGTGGGACGCCGAAGGGTGCAGGGCGCGGGGTGCGGGGTGCAGGGCGGACGGGCCAGGGGTGAGGGTTCGGTGTGCAGGGTTCAGGGCGTGGGACGCGGGATTCTGGGCGGCGGAAACCCCCGCAGAGCCGCCGTCGTCCCCCGCACCCCGGACCCTGTGCCCTGCACCCTCTCCCATCGCAACGGGCGCGGCCGCGCAAGCGACGCACGAGAGCGCCACCAGGACCGGGAGCAGGCTGGCCGGCATCGGACCTCCGCCGCAGTATCCCTGAGGTTGGTATATATTATAATTGGTAGGTCCGAGCCGACATTGTATGAAACGTCCAAAATCATTAAATATGATAAATCGAATGGGGAAAACGCAAGGTTCTCCGAGACTTCAAAGGAAGGTCCCTGCGATGAATGGAAATCCAGAGGAGCTGAAGAAGGGCACGACCACCCTTGGCATCGTGTGCAAGGACGGGGTCGTAATGGCGACCGAGCACAGGGCGACCGCCGGGACCCTCATCGCCCACAAGACGACCCAGAAGCTCTTCAAGATAGACGAGCACCTGGCCCTCTGCGTGGCCGGCCTGGTGGGCGACGCGCAGGTGCTTGCCCGCTACATCACCGCCGAGGTCCAGCTCTACCGCCTCAAGCACAACTCCGAGATGACCGTCAACGCCGCCTCCACGCTGATGTCCAACATCCTGGCGGGCCGGCGCTACTTCCCCTACTGGGTCCAGCTGCTCATGGGCGGCGTGGACAAGGAGGGCGGGCACGTCTACTCGCTGGACGCGGCCGGGGGCTCGATACCCGACAAGTTCGTCACGGGCGGCTCGGGCTCGCCGTACGTCTACGGCGTCCTGGAGGACCAGTTCGAGGACGACCTGACCCTCAACGAGGGCACGGACCTTGCCATCCGGGCCCTGACTGCCGCAATGAGGCGCGACAGCGCCTCGGGCGACGGGATGGACGTCGCCCAGATATCCTCGAAGGGAATCAAGATGCTCACCGAAGAGGAGATAAAGAAAAGGAAAAACAAGATGGACCTGGACTGAGCCCGGGTCCGCCGAGACCGTACAAAGCGTCCCTTCTCCTTCCTGGGACAGGTAGTGCATGCACATGGGGATAGACGACTTCATTCACCACGCGCGGGAGGTGGTCCGCAGCACCGTGCCACCGAGGGTGCAGATAACCAACATCGAGTTCGAGGGCCCGATGGTGGTGATCTACACCAAGTCGCTCGAGGAGTTCGCGAACAACAACGACATCGTGCGGCAGCTCGCGCAGGCGCTGCGCCGCCGGGTGGCGGTGCGGCCCGACCCGTCAATACTCGCCGACACCGACCGAGCCGAGACCGAGATCAAGCACATCATCCCCCCCGAGGCGGAGGTCTCGGACATCTGGTTCGACGGCGACACCGGCGAGGTCACTATAGAGGCCCTCTCGCCCGGCCTGGCCATCGGCAAGCACGGGGCCCTCCTCAACGACATCAAGAAGCGCATCGGGTGGGCGCCCAAGGTGGTCCGGACGCCCCCGATACCATCGAAGACGGTGGGCGAGATCCGGGGCTACCTGCGCATGGTCTCCGAGGACCGCAAGGAGTGGCTCAAGAAGATAGCCCGCCGGATAAACCGGGAGACCTCCAAGGGCGAGAACTGGGTCCGGATATCGGCGCTGGGGGGCTACCGCGAGGTCGGCCGGAGCGCCCACCTGCTCACCACCAAGGACAGCAAGGTGCTCGTCGACTGCGGGGTGAAGTTCTCCCAGAGCGAGGAGGACTCGCCCTTCCTCAACGCCCCCGAGTTCCTGCCCATCGAGAGCATCGACGCGGTCATCATCACCCACGCCCACCTGGACCACTGCGGCCTCGTGCCGCTTCTCTTCAAGTACGGCTACGACGGCGCCGTCTACTGCACACCCCCCACGCGGGACATGATGTCTCTCTTGCAGATAGACTACATGAAGGTGGCCCACGGGGAGGGGCGCCGGAGCCCCTTCGACTCCGCCTTCGTGCGCGAGATGGTCAAGCACACCATAACCCTGAACTACGGGGACACCACGGACATCTCGCCGGACGTCCGCCTCACGCTCCAGAACGCCGGCCACATCCTGGGCTCGAGCATCGCCCACTTCCACATAGGCGACGGCATCCACAACATCGCCATATCCGGCGACATGAAGTACGAGAAGACCTGGCTCTTCAACCCGGCGATGGACAAGTTCCCGCGCCTCGAGACACTGGTCATCGAGTCGACCTACGGGGGCTTCCACGACCACCAGCCCTCGCGCAAGGACGCGGCCGAATCCCTGAAATCCATAGTGGCCCGCACCCTGGAGCGGGGCGGCAAGGTGCTCGTCCCCGTGTTCGCCGTCGGGCGCTCCCAGGAGGTCATGATTGTCCTGGAGCAGTACATGCGCCAACACGAGCTCAAGGAGGTCCCCGTTCACCTCGACGGGATGATATGGGAGGCGACGGCCATACACACGGCCTACCCGGAGTACCTCAACAGCAACCTGCGAAACCAGATATTCCAGAAGGGCGAGAACCCCTTCCTGTCGCCGATATTCAAGCGCGTGGACAGCGCCGACATGCGCGAGCGCATCTGCAACGACCCGGAGCCCTGCATCGTGCTCGCCACCTCGGGCATGCTCAACGGCGGGCCCGTGATGGAGTACTTCAAGTCCTGGTGCACCGAGCCCCAGAACTCGCTCGTGTTCGTCGGCTACCAGGCGGAGGGCACGCTGGGCCGGCGCATCCAGCGGGGCTGGCAGGAGATCCAGTTCACCGAGCGCGGCGGTAAATCCATGACCCTGCCGATAAAGATAGCCATCGACACCGTGGACGGGTTCTCGGGCCACAGCGACCGAAACCAGCTCATGGCCTACCTGCAGAACATCCAGCCCAGGCCCGAGCGCGTCCTCGTGATGCACGGCGAGGAGGCCAAGTGCCTCGATCTGGCGGTCTCCCTCCACAAGCGCTTCGGCCTCGAGACCCGGGCGCCGCCGAACCTGGAGGTTGTGAGGCTGCGGTAGGAAGGCGCAGGGCGCAGGGCGCGAGGCGCAAGGCTTGAGGGGCAAGGCGCAAGGGACAAGGGGGAGGGAGCAAGGCAGCAAGGCAGCAAGGGAGAAAGAGAGGAAGGCACCATATACCCTTTCTGCCTTGCTGCCTTTCTGCCTTGCTGCCTTGCTGCCTTGCTGCCTTTCTGCCTTTCTGCCTTGCTGCCTTGCTGCCTTGCTGCCTTGCTGCCTTTCTGCCTTTCTGCCTTTCTGCCTTGCTGCCTTTCTGCCTTTCTGCCTTTCTGCCTTTCTGCCTTTCTGCCTTTCTGCCTTTCTGCCTTTCTGCCTTTCTGCCTTGCTGCCTTGCTGCCTTTCTGCCTTGCTGCCTTGCTGCCTTTCTGCCTTTCTGCCTTTCTGCCTTTCCCCCTTGCGCCTTGGCCCTCGCGCCCTAGGCCTTGCGCCCCCAGACGACCTTCGGTCGTCTTCGCCTAGGCGAGCTTCGCTCGCCTGCGGTTGCGCCTTGCGCCTTGCGCCTTTCACAGCCCCGGATAGACGTTCCTGAGATGCTGCTCCTCCATCTCCCCCAGCAGCCCCTTGGGGAGGATGACCTCCTCCACCCGCTTTCGGGTCACGAACCTCATGCGGGCCGTGGAGAACTCGGGGGACGAGGTCGCCATCAGGATGTCGGGCCAGCCGAGCGACACAATCTGCTCGGAGGCCCTGCGCGGCGAGTACCTGAAGTGGATGCCAGCTTTCGAAAAACCGGTCTCCACTGGAGTGATGTGCGCCGCCTCCCAAAAGTAGTAGGCGGCCATCACCGAGAAGAGCAGCCCGAGCGTCGATGCGGCCATGGGCAGGGGGTATTCGTTCCAGGCCCAGGGGGCAAGCAGGCTCCCGGCCAGCATGATGGCAAGGAGCAGGGCCGAGAGGATGAAGAGATTCCGGGACCGCTTTCCGAAAACGAGGAGCAGGGGGCTGGACTTCCAGATGACGGGGGTCTCCTTGCCGGGCGGCTCCAGCACGGATGGGTCCGCCACCGGATGCGCCCGGACGTACGCGGCGTGGAGGCGCCTGCGGTATAGATAGAACAGGGAGACCTGGAGGAAGAGGATCAACGAGACCGCCGGGACCAGCCAGAGGGTCTGGTACCAGCCGGGCTCGAGCAGGTAGGGGTCCTTCCCGCCGGGGTATATGCGGCGCACCTCCAGCGTCCGGTTGCCGGTGCCGTCGTCCCTCACCCGGCCGAAGACCGTCACGTTGTCGCCGTTCCAGTACTCGCTCTTCGTGGTGTTGGACCTGTTGTGGAAGATGGGATGGAAGTCGTGGCAGTCCGAGAGGTCCAGCCGGATGCTCTTCCCGGAGCCGTCCACGATGGAGGCGTTGGCCTTCATCTGGAGCTGCCAGCGGTCGTCGCGGAGAAGGAGGATGAAGGCGATCTTCCCGGGGGACCTGAGCGTCGACTGGAGCTTGACCTCCCTGCCGGCGGTGGCGTTGTCGAAGTTCACCGGATCGGTCCCGATGTCGATGGACCGGCTGATGTGCTGGGGCAGCACGGCGGCCGCCGACACCAGCATGACGGTGAAGAGCACCAGGATGGCCGCCCCCAGGTGGAGCCCGGCGGGCCTCGACCGGCAGGCCGGGCAGCCGGCCCTCTCCCTGGTGCACGATTTGCAAAAGTAGGCCCGATCGCCCGGGCACCAGTCCAGCCGGAGCAGGCTCCCGCCGTACTCCCGGCCGCAGTTGGGGCACCTCACGCTCTCGGCCGGACCAGAGAAATCGGGGCAAATAAAGCTATCCTCTCGGATTTGATAACTTGGAGAGCACCGCGGCGTACATCAGGGGCAGGGCGATGGTGGCGTCGGCGTCTATGTTGACCTGCCGCGCCCGGGGCTTGACCTTGCCCCAGGAGACCGCCTCCCGGACCCGGGCACCCGAGAGGCTCCCGTCCCGCTCCGTTGCCGTGGTGAGGTACACGGCGTAGTCGAGGCCGTCCTTGAACTGGTTCCACCAGATCGTGTGGTGCTTGGAGATGCCGCCGCCGATGATGAGGGCCCCGGACCTCCTGGCCCCCATGACCAGCCCGGAGAGCTCCTGCTCGTCCGCCAGCAGGTCCGGCGAGAAGTCCCGGTGCTCCTGGTAGAACATCCAAAGCTGGCAGCCGAAGGCCCCGTCCGTTATCCCCGGCACGAACACCGGAACCCTGTTGCGGGCGGCCCAGTGCAGTATCGAGCCCTCGTCGGAGAGCCGTTCCCCCACCGCCCAGAGGAGCTCCCGCGTGGAGGGTCGCCGAAGGCCGCTCCTGTAGATGTCTCGGAATATGGGCTGGAGCCTCCTTTCGAGGACGATGCCGTAGCTCTCGTTGGGGACGAGCACGTTGCCCAGCCGGTTGATGCCCTTCCTGCGCAGGAGGGCGTCGTCGAGCTCGAACTCCCCGTGGTAGTACCTCTTCCATATCCGCGCCAGGTCGTGGTCCAGCGTGCCGCAGGTGGTGATGACGGCGTCGAAGAGCTTGCGCCTCACCATGTCCCGGATGATGCCCCGGGTGCCGGTGGCGTTTATGCAGGCCGGGAACGACAGGAAGTTGACCGAGGAGCCGTCGGAGAGCATCCCGGCCAGTATGTCCACGCCCTGCGCGAGGTGCTTGGCCCCGAAGCCGCCGGAGGCCTCCATCTGCCGCGAGAGCTCAGCTGCGCCGATGCCCCTGAATATGCGGAAGTCCTCCACCGGTCTTCGCCAGGCCATGTTCCCACCGCTCCCCGAGAGGTTTGCCCGATTTCAACCCTTCGCCGGCCGAGGTCCGGCCGGGCGGGCCCCCTCAGGGCCCCTCGGGGCGGCCCCGCCCCCGCCGGGACCCAGAAGCCCGCGTATCTCGGGCGCCAGGTCCTCGAAGTCGCTCATGTTTCCGTCCCACAGGCCGGAGGGGTCGAACCGGGAGGCCTCGATGTCCTCGATGAGCCGGCGCATCCGGGGCCGAAGGTCCGGGGGCTCGCGGCCCGAGAGCACCACCGCGATGTAGATGAGCCGGCCGTGCTCGAGCACCATCTTGAGCTTGCCGAACTCGAGCTTCCCCAGGTCCCCTTTTTCGTTTCGGAAGGAATCCTTTATGAAGTTCTGCACCGCGGTGAGCAGGGAGCTCAGGCTCATCTCGTCCACCTCCCGGTGACCGCCCAGGGCCTCGTGGAGGATGAGCCGGCCGTCGTGGAAGACCACGTAGACCTCCTCCACCGACGGCGGGCCAGGCTCCTCCTCCTGCGGGGCCGCCCGGGGCCCCTCGGCGACGCTCTCGTCGGGGGGCGCCTCGGCCGGAGAGTCCACCGCGACGTTGAGCCAGTGGTGGGTCTTGGAGCTGTAACCGACGCCGTCGAACGCCCGCTGGCACAAGGCCTCTATGTCGTAGGCGAGCTCCCCGGCGCCGGCGGGCTTGAGGCCGACCTCCAGCGTGAAGCCGTCCCCGGCGCGCAGGAAGAGCACCTTGCGCAGGCGGTGGGCCTCCACCAGCCCGCTGAACCGGACGACGATGTTGCGGGCGTGGGCGGGGCCGTTGTTGAGGATGCCCAGCCGCGCCCGGTTCCACACCCCGGGCTTGAGGCTGCGCGTTATTATACGCACCTCTATCCTGGGCTCGGACTCGACCTCTGCGACCTCTATCATGTCCCGGCAGAGCGCCGCGGCCGATGTGGCGGCGTGGTAGTCGTTGCTGCGCAGCGCGTCCCAGGCCCGGTCCAGGTACGGCTCGATCTTCCTCGTGTCGATGAACGCCGCGGCGTCCCGCAGCGTGGTGGTCGCCTGCTGGACGGCGTCGATGGCGTCCGCGCAGTCGCGCATGACCTCCTCGGCCGTGGCGCGGCCGGTCTCGGCGAGCTCCAGCGCCGCATCCGTGTCCCCGGCCTCGAGGGCCTGGCGGGCCTTGCGCACGAGCTGGGAGCAGACGGTCATGTCGCAGTCGAAGCGCCGCGCCTCGTTCATCACCTTCTCCGAGGCGTCTATCGCGTAGCCGGCCGCCTCCCGCTTGTCCAGCTTGAGCTGGTGCTCCTTCTTGAGCCGGCCGAGCGTCTTCCTGATGGATGTGGCGTAGTGCTGGACCATGACGTAGTTCTGGCCCTCGAGGGAGTGCTGGGCCTTCTCGGCGAGCTGGGCGGGCTGGGTCACGTCCAGCCCGCTGTCGCGGGCGTCTGCGATGAGGGCGCGCGAGGCCTCCAGCGCCGAGCGGGCCTGGTCGCGACGGTGGGACTCGAGCTCGACGAGGCTGCGCGCCTGCATGGCCAGCCGGGCCGCTGCCTCGTGGTCGTTTCGCTCGGAGAGCGCCGCCGAGGCGTCGGCGAGCAGCTTGCGCGCCCGTGAGGTGTCCAGCCCGCTTCCGGCCGCCTTGAGCACCACGGTCTGCACGAACGAGAGCATGTCCGCGGCCTGGTCGCGCCGGCGCCTCTCCTGCTCGGCGACCGCCCGGGCGTCCGCAAGCATCCCGCGGGCGGTCTCGAGCACGCTCAGGGTGAGCTCGTAGCTGCCCTCGGCGATTGCGCCCTCGGCCTGCGAGAGCAGGGTGCGGGCCGGCTCGGCGACCGCAAGGCCGCCCCTCTCCGCGGCGGCGACCTCCTCACTCATGTCGGAGTGGAGCGCCCGCAGCCGCCCGGGGATGTCCACCTCGAGAAGCTCCCTCCAGGTCGCGGCCGCCTCCACCGCCGGGAAGCCGAACGCGGCCGAGAAATCTTCGGGCTCGGAGAGGGCGGACGGATTCCGGCCCAGCGTCTGCCGGAACGCCTGGGCGAACTGGGCCGCGGCGATCTGGCCGAAGGGCAGCTCCAGCGAGAGCACGTGGTTCTTCGGGCTGCGCAGGAGCTGCACGCCCTTGCGGCGGGTGGACACGCACCTCATCCGGATTGCACCCGCCTGGGACTCCAGGACCACCGACCACTCGTGGCCCGACTGCTCGTAGGACTCGAGCCGCAGAAGCACCCGCGGGTACAGCTTGAGCGCGGTCACCCAGGCCGCCCGGCCGGTGTCCGAAAGATGGATGCCCCGGCCCTCGTCCTCGGGCCGGAACGCCGGGTAGACCTTCGGGTCCACCCGGAGCACCGGCTCGAAGTCGGCCGGCTGGCAGAAGAGCGTGGTGAGCGGCACTCTCTCACTTCCGCCTGAGGGCACAGAGCAGGGCGGCCACCGCCAGCGCGGCGCCCAGCCCGGCGGCTCCGGCGCCGGGTGACTTCTTCGGTTCGTCCCTCTTGGCGTCCCCGCCCGATGTGGCCGCCTTGACCGTAAGCGAGAGCTCCAGGCCCTTCTCCACGGTCAGGTTCTTGAAGCTCGCCCCCCTGGAGAATGCCTTTATCTGGAGAACGAGCGTCTGGTTCCGGGCCTCCGCCGGCGGCTTGATGGTGTACTTGAGGTCGTATGAGCGGTTCACGTCGACGAGGACGCTGGTCCGGTTGCAGGAGACGGACCACCCCTGGAAGGAGGCCGGGTTCACCACCGTGGTGCCGAAGGTGTCCCAGCCGTTGCCGGTGTTCTGGATCGTGAAGGGCCAGACGGCCTCGCCCCCGGCATTGACGGGGAGCTCGGTGACGCCCGTGCTGAGGCTCAGGCCGTAGACGGGCCACACGCCGACCAGGGCGTAGGTGGCGCAGGTCGCCAGCGGGACCCCGGTGGTGCTCACGTTCGCCCATATCTCGACCTGGCGGGCCGTGCTGGAGGTGGCGTCGGCCGGCACCGTCACTATCGCCCGGAAGCCCTCGTTGGCCGTGCCGGTCACCACGAACTGGCTGGGTTCGCAGCGGGCCTCCCAGCCCTCGCAGGTGGCGGTGAGGTTCACCCGGTAGCGCACGAGCGGGAGGCCCTCGACGAAGAGGGTGCAGTTGATGACCGCGTCGGCGGGCCCGCCGGTCAGGTTGACGAACTGCTCCACCGGCTCCGAGGAGAGGACGATCACGGGGATGATGCTCTGCCCCGAAACTGGGAAAGCGCCCAGGACGAGCAGGGCGAGCGCAAGCAGGCTAGTCGAGGCTCTCAACGAGCATCCTCCCGAACTTCCCGGACGCCTGGGGCCCGTTGGCCGTCACGATTCTTCCGTCGCGGACGACCTCCTCGCCGGCCAGTGTCGCCCCGCCGGCGCGCAGGTGGGCCGAGAACGGCCCGGAGGGCCCCTGGTCGTCCCACACCGTCGCCCTCTTCCCGCGCAAAAGCCCCGCCCTCGCCAGGATGGACGGGGCGATGCATATCGCGCCCACGAGCTTGCCGGCGCCGGCGGCGTCCCGGGCGAGGGCGTGGGCCCGCGGGTCGTCGAAGTACACCTTCGAGCCCGAGCCCCCCACGAAGACGACGGCGTCGAAGTCCCGGGCGGAGACCCGGTCGAGGGCGACATCGGGCCGGGCGCGCTCGCCGAACATGCCCCGCGACTCGGCGGTGGTGCGGCTCGCCACGGTCACCCTCGCGCCCGCCTGCTCCAGCACGCGCCTGGTATCCAGGAGCTCCTCGTCCCGGAAGTCCTTCGGCGCTATGACCATCAGCACCCTCTTTCCCGCGGCCGGCATGGCATCACCGCCTCAATCATCTGAGTGCGCCGGTTTAAAGATTTCGCCTAAATGTTTATCTGCGTTCCGGGGCATCCCGCACCCGCGGGTATCGACATGAAGGTCAAAGACATCATGAACCGCGAGGTGCGGACCGTCACCCCCGACACGAGCCTGGATGAACTGGCCAGGCTCTTCGCCGACACCGGAATCCACGGCGCGCCCGTCGTGGACGCCGAGGACCGGCTCATCGGCATCGTGACCGAGTCCGATGTGCTCAAGGCGACCAAGACCAGGTACGTCAAGTACAACCTGGTGTACCCCTCCATCCACCAGTTCGGCATGGATTTCAGGGAGGGCGTGACCTACGAGGACCTCCTCAAGGCGTTCGACGAGGTCAAGCACGTCCCGGTGTCCCAGATAATGACCCGGAAGGTCGTGACGGCCGGCCCCGACGACCCGGTCGAGGACATCGCCCCCATGATGGTCCAGAAGAAGATCAACCGCGTACCGATAGTGGAAAAGGGCATGGTCGTCGGCATCGTTACGCGCGAGGACATCCTACGGGGCATTTTCAAGAACCGGAAGGCCTGAGCAGGAGCCCCGGGCGGGGTCCTTAGGGCGCTCAGACGACCTTGGTCCTCTCGAGGTCGGAGGCCTTGTTCTCGAGCGTCACCGCGTCGAGCTCGAGCTTCTTGAGCTTCTCGAGGGTGGCGGCCGCCTCCTTGCGCCGCTTGGCGGCCTTCTGGCGCAGAATGGCGACATCGTGGTCTATCTCGGCGTTGCGCTTGACCTTCCGGGCGCGATCCAGCTCGCTCTCCTCGCGGAGCTTCTCCCTCCCGGCACCGCCCATCTCCATGGTCCCGACACTCCCTGAGAACCGAAACGGGTGGGGGGCAATTAAACATTGCGACGAAGGCGCAGGGCGCAGGGCGCAGGGCGCAAGGCTTATGGCGCGAGGGCCAAGGCGCAAGGGGGAAAGGCAGAAAGGCAGAAAGGCAGAAAGGCAGCAAGGCAGCAAGGCAGCAAGGCAGCAAGGCAGCAAGGCAGAAAGGGTATATGGTGCCTTCCTCTCTTTCTCCCTTTCTCCCTTGCTGCCTTGCTGCCTTGCTGCCTTGCTGCCTTGCTGCCTTGCTCCCTCCCCCTTGACCCCAGCGCCTTGACCCTCAAGCCTTGCGCCCTGCGCCTTGCGCCTCGCGCCTTCCGCATATGCCATCTCAGGCGGCCCCGCCCGGTCAGCGGTGATGTATCGGCCCGCAGGCCCGCTCGAGCCTCGGCCTCAGGCGGAGGAACTCCTTGAAGGAACCCCGACGCTCCTCCTGCAGGGCCCGACGGGCCCGTTCCAGGCAGGACCCGGCGGGCGCGGCCGCGCCCCCGGACCGGCCCCCGATGCAATCCAGCAAGACATCGATGTCGTGGATCTCCCCCAGGACGTCCTGCACCCGGCGCAGGACCGCTGTCCGCCAGCCGGTCTCCTCCCCCAGCCGCCACTCCAGCATCTCCAATGAGTACCTCAGCGCCTTCGCGCGAATCCTCAACCTGTGCTGGGCCCCGCCGTGGGCCTCGACGCTCGCCATCGGGATGGAATCGAGCACGATGTGCGACAGGGAGTGGAGCCACACCCGGGAGAAGCGCTCGGCGTCGGTGGCGCGGGACCGCCGGGGCTCCCAGAGACCCTCGATGACCGGTCCCACCGCTCCGGCGCCGGGCCCGACCGCGGCCGCCAGGCGCCGCCTCTCCCGCGCGACCTCCTCGAGCAGCCCGGAGAACACCCGCCGGCACGGGGCGTCGCCCGGGCCGAGCCTCCGGGCGAGGCGGGCCAGCCGCGCCCGCCGGATGTCCAGGTCGCGGACCTGACAAAATCCGCGCGTGATGTCGCGCGCCAAAGTCACGGTGGAGTGCCAGAGCCCCGGGTAGAGCCTCTGGAATACCGTGATTCCGGCCCGGAGCCTGCGCCCCGCCACCCGGACGTCGTGGACGGGGCCCGGCTTCATCCGCCGGGCGGCCGGCCCCAGTCCCGCCTCTATCTCGCGCGCCTGCAGGCAGAGCAGCACCCTCGCCGCCTCCGCCACGGAGCCGCGGGGCGAAAGCTCCCCGGCGAGCTTTCGGAGCTCCCGCAGCATCGGGGGTTTGCTCATCCGCCCTCTCCCGGCCGGACGGCCTCCACCCGGACCCCCAGGCCGAAGAGCTCCTCGAAGAGGCGGCCCTTCTTCCGGACGGCCTCCGTCTCCGCCGGAAGCGGCCGTGCCGAGAAGGCCCTGAGGCGTAGCAGGCGGGATGAGACCTCGACCTCCAGGTCCTTGACGGCGTCCTCGTGGGCCAGATCTAGCGCGTCGGCTATCCTGAGCACCGCCGCCATCCGGGCGACCCGTCTCCGGTCGCCGGGGGAGAGCGCGCTGTAGTGCCGGTGCCTGGCCTTGGGGTGGGCCTTGCGATGATAGCGGGCGACCGAGGCGACGATGCTTTGCTCCCTCCGGTCGAGCGGGGAGAGGTCGGCCCCCGATATGAGCTCCAGGCTGCTCTTGTGGTGGCCCTTGAGGCCCCGGGAGATGCCCACGTCGTGCAGGTAGGCCGCCGAGAAGAGCAGGCGGCGGTCCTCGGCCACGAGCCTGTGGACGGCCCCGGTCTGGTCGAAGAGGTCGAGCGCAAGCCGCGTGACCTGGAGGGCGTGGCCCTCATCTAGGTCGTGGCCCTTCCCGAACGACCGCAGCCGGTCGTAGAGGTCAGTGGCCAGGAGCTCACTGAATGCCGGTCGTCGCGCTTCCATCCGGCGCCACCTCAGCGGCCGGCCCCGGCCTTGGGCGGGTCGATGGCCGCCCGGACGCGGGACAGGCGGCGCTCCAGCCTCTTTGCGAGGCCGTCGATGTCGTAGAGGTCGCCGGATCTCCCCTGGAGCTTTTCGACCCGGACCGCCCGGCAAAGCTTCACCGCGGGCTCGAGCTCCCGAAAGACGCGCTCGAGAGCGCGCCCGTCCAGCCCCGCGCAGGCGGCCGGAAGCGAGCCCAGGACCTTCCGGGCGTTGCCCAGCCGGGATCGGAAGCGCCCCTGGATTGCGGCCTGGTGCTTGTGCCTGGCGGACTCCAGGCCGGCGAGCCTCTCCGAGAGGAGCTCGAGGTGGGCCCCCGTCGCCGGCGTCGCGGCGAGCTCGAGGCGCGCCGCCGCGTCTCCCAGGTACCTGTCGACCGCGAGCAGGTCCCGCTTGCGGCCCCGGGCGTTCCGGTCCGCAAGGTCACCGGCCTCGTCGACCAGGACGGAGAGCTCGCGCTCCAGCCGGCGCGCGTCCAGTATCGGCCCGGCCTCGGCCAGCCTGCGCAGCGTGCCCAGCGCCGCCTGTGCCCGGGAGAGGTTGCGGGCGGCCGCCCGCTGGAACGAGTCCTCGAGCGCCGTCCGCGCCTTCTCGAGGGCGTCCAGGGCCGTCGAGAGCCTGGCGGCCGAATCCGATATCGCGGCGAGGTGCCGCGCCCGCCCGGCACCCTCCTTTCCGGCCTTTCGCCCGGCCGCCTCGGCCGGGCCCGCCGCCCCTCCCTTGCCGCCCTTGCCCCTTCCCCCCTGCCCCCTGCCCCTTGCGCTCTGTCTCGCGGTATCCCTGGTCGGCACCATTTTCCCACCGTGGGACAACCCCACGCAAGTATGCGTTAATATAAATTACGTTGTACTATATGACCCGGAAGTGCCGCAGCACCTCCACGAACCCCTCGCCGAACTGGAGCGAGGCGCAGAAATCCGCCCGGGCCCTCACCCCGGGGGTGGCGTTGCCCGGGGCGCCGCTCTTGCCGCAGTGGTCGAGGAACTCAATATCCGCCTCGGAGTCGCCAATCGCCAGGACCTCCTTGAGGGTGACGCCCAGCCAGGAGGCGGCCACCTCCAGTCCCTTGAGCTTGCTCACGCCGGGCTCCATTATATGAATGCCGTAGCCCGTGGAGTTGGCGTACAGGTTGAAGCCCCCCTGCTTGATGAGGCTGCGCACCTTCCCTATGTCCACGCCGTGCTCCTCGATGGCCACCTCGGTCTCGCGCCAGCGGTCGGTGACCACCTTGTTGACCGGGTACTTCCTGTTGATGTACTCGAGCCCGCGGTCGGCCTCCTTGCGGTCCTTGAGAAGCTCCAGACGGGTGCCGCGCTTCCAGAAGACCACGCCCCCGTTCTCGGCCACCACCGGCCCGGAGAGCCCCAGATACACATTGAGCGAGTGGCAGACAGGCAGCACGTTCCCCGACACCAGTATCACCGGGAAACCGTTGGACTCGGAAAGCCGCATCGCCTGGGCCGCCGCCAGGGAGAGCACCCGGTGCGAGTCGGTGAGCGTGGCGTCTATGTCCGTGGCGACCGCCTTTATGGCCATGGCTAGCCGAATCCGGAATATCGTTTAAAACGGTATCGGGAATATATTCACGGACGAGGAAACGGGGCAGCAAGGCAGCAAGGCAGCATGGCAGCATGGCAGCATGGCAGCATGGCAGCATGGCAGCATGGCAGCATGGCAGCATGGCAGCATGGCAGCAAGGCAGCATGGCAGCAAGGCAGCAAGGGAAGGCAGCATGGCAGCAGGGGTAATGGAACGACCCGTCGTCCCCTTGCTGCCTTTCTGCCTTGCTGCCTTGCTCCCTTTCCCAAAATGCCGAGCGTCAGGCGCGCTTGAGCAGCCCGGCGGTGTTGAGCTCGTCGTAGATCTTCTGGACGGCCACCTTGATGTCGTCGGTCTTCTTGGCGCCGGTGCAGACTATCTTGCCCGAGCCGAAGAGGAGGGCGACCACCTTGGGGTCGTCTATCCGGTAGACGAGGCCGGGGAACTGCTCGGGCTCGTACTCGACGCGGTCCAGTCCCAGGCTGATGGCGATGGCGTTGAGGTTGAGGTCCGTCTGCAGGTCGGAGGAGGCGACGATGTTCTGCACCTCGATCTTGGGCTCCTTGGTGACCCTTATCCCGGCCTCGGAGACGCGCTGGATGACCGTCTTTATCGCGGTGTGGACGTCGTCGATGCTCTTGGCCCCGGTGCACACGAGCTTGCCGCTTCGGAAGAGCAGGGTGGCGGTCTTGGGCTCCTTGATGCGGTAGACTATGCCGGGGAACTGCTCGGGCTCGTACTCGGCGCCGTCCAGGGCGAGGGCGATGGCCTTGAGGTCCAGCTCGGCCCCGACGGAGGTCGTGGCGACGACGTTCTCGATGCGGATTTTCACTACCATGCTCAATCCCATTTAAGGGATTCAACAGGGGGGTATATAAACCTACCCTTTAAATAGGCCCCCTCGGGAAACCGAGAGCGAGGCCGGGGCCCGGCCCGGAGGCCGAAAAGACCCCGCCTGGAGTGGGGCGCGACGCCGGGTGCCACCGGCATTGGGAAATCGCGGTCGCGGCCCGGCACGGGCGGTACTATCGAATCTCCGGGCGCCTCTCGAAGGATGACGGGAGAAGAAAAGGCGCAGGGCGCAAGGCGCGAGGCGCAAGGGACGAGGGGGCAGGGGAAAAGGAACTCGGGACGAGAGGGAAGATGTCATCATCATCCTTGCGCCTTGACCCTTGCGACTTCCTCCTCAAGCCTTGCGCCTTGCGCCGTGCGCCTTGCGCCTCGCGCCCTGGCAAGCATTGAGATTCCCTTTAGGATAAAGAAAATATATGTCCGGGGCCCATCCTCGTCCGATGGGCGAGCGAAGACAGAGGAGGGGCCGCCGCTCGAAGGACATGGCGAGGATCGCCTCCGAGCGCGTGGCCCTCCTGTTCGGGGAGGCGGAGCGTGCCGCCCGGCAGGGCCGGTCGGCCCTCGGTGACCGCTACGTCTCGCTGGCCCGCTCCATCGGCATGCGCTACAACATCCGCCTGCCGCCGGACCTCAAGCGCCGCGCCTGCCGCGAATGCGGCAGGTTCCTCGTTCCCGGCAAGACCCTCCGCGTGCGCTTCCGCGCCGGAAGGACCGTCCGCACATGCCTCAAATGCGGCAACATCTCCCGTGAGAAGCTGGCATCGCGCAAGCCCCCGGCCGGACTGTAGGCTTGACTGACGAGGGGCAGCGGGCAGCGGCAGGAAGGCGCAAGGCGCAAGGCGCGAGGCTTGAGGCGCATGGGGCAAGGCGCAAGGAGAAAGGAAGCAATCTCGAATCCCCCCAGTATCATCTAACCTTCCCCCTTGTGCCTTGTGCCTTCGTCCCTTGCGCCGTGCGCCTTGCGCCTCGCGCCTTCCTGCCGCTGCCCGCTGCCCGCTGCCCCGTCATTTCTTCTTCTTCGGCGCATGCGACCCGTCGCAGAAGGGCGGCGTCTTCGAGCCGCCGCAGGAGCACCAGAAATAGACCCCCGGGTTCATGACCATCAGGTACGGTCCTTTCACCACATCGTCTGCCATCCTCACACCCGGCCCCCGAGTAAGTCCTGATCGGTATTTGAGCTATTCCCCGATTCCGGCCGGCCGGGCGCTATTCGGACGGTTTCTCGACCCGCAGGCCGGCCGACAGCACGTGCGGCACGATGGAGCAGAAGCTCGCCGACCAGGTTGTTGCGGTGGAGGCCTCCCTACCGATGCCCCTTGCTTCCCGGAGCACCCGGGCCATGTCGCCGCGCAGCTTGAAAGCGTTGGGCGCCACCGGCACCAGCTCGCCCTTCCGGATCAGAAAGGCGGTGGAACGGTTGGAGCTTGAGAAACCGGAGGCGCCGTAGCGCGTCGGGTAGGTGTACCAGGTCCTCGGGATGTAGAGGGCGTCGCACCGGCACCGCTCCACCAGCTCCTCGAACGACAGGTCCCCGGGCCGTAGCACGAGGTTGGTCGGCGAGTTGGACAGCGGCGCGGAGGCCATGCGGCCCGGCCGGGGCCCGAACCGGAAGCCGTTGCCCGGGGGCTCGAGGCCGTAGAGGTGGGCATAGTAGCTGTTCGAGAACACGCCCCTCCATATGCCCTCGTCTATGAGCGGTCGGGGAGCGGTCGGGACGCCCTCGTCGTCGAACGTCCGGCTGCCCATGGCACCTTCGAGGTGGGGCTCCTCGCGCAGCGAGACGGACGGGGCGGCGACGGTGGTGCCCAGCAGGGGCCGCCGGAGCGTGACGCCGTTGCCGGTGGCCGCCCTTTCGGCCGGCAGCCAGCTCGTCCCCGTGTATATCTGGGCCATGCCCAGCTGGGGCACCAGCATGTGGTCCAACATGTCCGCCACCGAGTAGGGGCCCAGCAGGACGTCGTAGTCGCCCTCGGGCACGGTGCGCAGGCGGGGCCTCAGCAATCCGAGCTCGAGCGCCTGCCGGGCGGCCGCGGCGGCATCCAGCCCGGAAAGCGACCTCGAGGCGCTCCAGCCCATCCCCGAGGACAGCACCTCGCCGCCCTCGACCCTCTCGGCGGTGAGCTGGGCCACGGCGCGCGTGTCCTCGCAACGGCCGGTGTCGATGCCGAGGGAGTTGCACACGCCGAAGACCTCGGAGATGGCGATGACCGAGCCGGCGAGGTCCACCCCCGACGGGCAGAGCCCGGCCGCCTCCGCGGAACCGTCCACCAGCGCCTCGAACGCCCCTCCCTCGAGAATGGCCCGGTCGGGTGCCAGGCGGGCCGGCCTCCGCCCCGACGGCCCGGCGAGCGACCAAAAGTTCGGGTCGGGGGGCATGGCGCGCGCGATGGAGCGGGCGTCGGAGGCGACCCGCCCCAGCGAGGCCGAATCGAGATGGACCGTGGCGGCCGTCCCCACCGCGCCCTTCACGACCACCCTGACGCACGCCTCCATGTTCATGAAGGTCGACACCTGCTGGGCGGCCGGCCCGGCCACCCTCTGCCCGCGCCTCAGCGTCTCGAGGCGCGTCATGGTCATCCGGTTGCGGGAGACGTAGGCCTCGGCCTGCTCCACATCGCCCAGTGCGAGGGCGAGCTTGAGGAGCCTGCGCGCGATCTCTTCGGGCTCCTCAAGGCGCGAGGCGAAAGGCGCATGGCGCAAGGGGCGAGGGCGCAAGGGGGAAGGCGCATGGCGCAAGGGAGATTCAGTGGTATTCCCTCCTTTCGCCTTGCGCCTTGAGCCTTGCGCCTCAGACCTTGCGCCTCGCGCCTTGCGCCCCGCGCCTTCGTCTCTCCCCATTCACCCCACCCCCACGACTTTGGCCTTCCCGGCCATGAGCGGCCCGCCGTTGGTCACGCGCTGTATCTGCATCGGGTCGCCCTTTCCGCAGTTGGGTATCGGGTAGAGCCTGAACGTGGCCGGGCCGCCCACTCGGAATATCGAGCCGAAGTACTCGCGCGTGTTCCCTATGAGCGCCAGGTTCTTCAGGCGGCGGGAAAGCTCGCCCTTCCTGATCTCCCAGCCGTCGTAGGCGTTGATCTGCCACCGGTACCGCCGCGAGTCTATGGACGGGATGCTCTGGTGGCCCAGGAGCACGCCGTCCCGCACGTCCTCTATCATCTCCTCGAGGCTCCGGGGGCCCTCCGGGTCGGGCTCGAAGTAGGTGTTGGACATCCGGACGAGGGGGAGGAGGCCGGCGCTGATCGAGCGCATGCCCCCGTTGGGCCGCACCCCCAGGAGCGCCGCCGACTGGCGGCCGTTGAGGAACTCCCGCAGCACCCCGTCCTCGATGTGGACCACCCGGCCCGATGGCACGCCCTCGTCGTCGTACGGGTAGGTTCCGTAGCACCCCCGGTGCTTCAGTATCGGCCGGGCGTCGGAGACGGCGTTCACCAGGCGGGAGCCGACCCTCTTGCCCACCTTCTCCGTCCACCACGACCGGCCGGCCCAGGCCGACTCGCCGCCGAGCACCCGGTCGGCCTCGCAGGGGTGCCCCACTATCTCGTGGACCAGTAGCGAGTTGTAGCAGGGGCGCGTGACTACCGTCGTGACGCGCGTTTCGGGCGCCACGGCCTTCGAAGCCAGCTCCGAGGCCGTGCGCGCCACGTCGACCGCTGTCTCCTCCGGCCCAAGCTCCCGGACGAACTCCCAGCCGCCCCGGGCGCCCCAGGGCCTGTAAACGGACTGCGAGGCCGAGGCCCCGGCCCCCCCGCCGGCCGAGGCCGAGGAGAAGAGCCATCCCCCGACGTGGAATACCTCCTCGCGGATGTTGCTGCCCTCCGTGCTCGAGAAGTGCCTGACCGCCTCCGTCAGGGCGACGCTCGAGGTCGCCATCACCACTCCCGGGACCCCCTTCATGAGCCCTGTCAGGCGGGTGCAGAGCTCCTGCAGGTCCTCCGTCGTCGCCCCGGTCCTCCGGGTGTAGGGTATGTCGGCCCGGACGGGGCGCACCGGCGCAAGCTCGACGGGAGGGCAGCGGGAGGCGGCCCGGGCCGACGAGACCGCGCGCTCGAGGCATTGCGCGGCCGTGGACCGAAGCTCCCTGCCCGTGGAGATGTCGGAGGAGGCGAAGCCCCAGGTGCCGCCCGCGAGGGCCCGCACGCCGATGCAGCTTCCGGCGCCCCGAAACAGGCTCTTGATGTCCCCGTTCTCCGCGTAGGCGCCCTCCGACAGGCAGCTTTCGGCCCTGACGTCGGCGAACGTCACGCCCTTCGCGAGCGCGGACTCCATCATGCGGTCGAGGAAAGACCCGTCGATTCGGAGCATGCCTGTCATCGCGAGGCGACGTGCCCGATGACGCATAAAGCTTGCGCGCGGGGAATCGGGGTGCGGGGTGCCGGGTGCCGGGTGCCGGGTCACGACGCGTCGTCCCTTGCACCCTGCACCCCGCACCCTGCTCCCGGCACCCGGCACCCGGCACCCTGCAGTCCTGGCAAATGTTTAAGTCACCGACGCCCATGGCGCGGGCGATGGCCCTCATCGACGAGGCGCGGAGGCGGATTCCCTCCGAGGTCCGGCGGGTCGCAAGGCGCGAGAGCCTCGACCCGGAGCAGGTGCGCCGCAGGCTCGTCTCCGGGAGGGTCGTCATCCCCTGCAACCCGGTGCACGCGCCCGGGCCCATCGGAATCGGCGAGGGCCTCGGCGTCAAGGTCAACGTCAACATCGGCTCGAGCCGCGACCGGTGCAGCCTCAGGGAGGAGCTGCTCAAGGCGCGCGCGGCGGTGAAGCTAGGGACGGACGCGATAATGGACCTTTCAACCGGCGGCGACACGCGGGCCATACGGAGGGCGCTGCTCAAGGCCGTCAGTGTCCCCCTGGGGACCGTCCCAATCTACGAGACGGCCCTCGAGACCCTCAAGACCCGGAGCGCCCGGGTCATCGACATGAGCGAGGACGCCATCTTCGCGACCATCGAGCGCCAGGCGCGCGAGGGCGTGGACTTCATGACCGTCCACTGCGGCATAACGCGCGAGAGCGTCGCGCGATTGAAAAAATCGGGCCGCATCGCCGACATAGTCAGCCGCGGCGGGGCGTTCCTTTCGGCCTGGATACTGCACAACGAGAAGGAGAACCCGCTCTACTCGGATTACGATTACCTGCTGGAGCTCGCGCGCAAGCACGAGTTCGCCCTGAGCCTCGGCGACGGCCTCCGGCCGGGCTGCATCGCCGACGCCACGGACCGCGCCCAGCTCCAGGAGCTCATAATACTGGGCGAGCTCGTCGACCGCGCCCGGAAATCCCGCGTGCAGGCGATGGTCGAGGGGCCGGGCCATGTGCCGCTCGACCAGATAGAGGCGAACATACGGGCCCAGAAGACGGTCTGCAAGGGGGCCCCGTTCTATGTCCTGGGGCCGCTGGTCACGGACATCGCGCCCGGCTACGACCACATCACCAGCGCCATCGGGGGCGCGCTGGCGGCCTGGTTCGGCGCGGATTTCCTCTGCTATGTCACGCCCTCGGAGCACCTTTCGCTGCCCACCGTGGAAGATGTCAGGCAGGGGACGGTGGCATCGCGCATAGCGGCGCATGCGGCCGACCTTGCCCGCGGCATCGGCTGGGAGCGGGACATCGCGATGGCCAGGGCGCGCAAGGCCCTCGACTGGGAGGGGCAGTTCCGGCAGGCTATAGACCCCGAACACGCGCGTGAGGTCAGGAGCAGGCACAAGCCCAGAAAATCGGAGCGGACCTGCACGATGTGCGGGGACCTGTGCGCGATGGCGATAGACGACGAGTTCGTCTGATCGTCGTGTCCTTGTCGGCCCGGGGGGCGCACCACGGCGCCCAGGTTCCCGTGAGAAACGCTATCTCGAACCATTTGCATGGCAACCATTATATCTCGCCCGTACGTTGGGCGCCCCGGGAGCGACAAAGGGTGGAATGATGGGGGAGGAACCGACCGGTCCCGCGGCGTGCCAGTTCAACTTCGAAAAGCTGCTTCCGGGCCTCAAGGAGAAGCGGGAGCTTCTCGAGGGCGCCGGAGTGAAATCCATCGACGAGCTCTTCGCTGACATACCCCGCGAGGTCAGAATCGATTCTCTGGACCTGCCCGAGGGGCTCGTGGAGTGCGAGCTCGCCTCCCACATGAGGAAGCTCCTCGGCGCCAACCGGACCTCCCGGGACATGCTCTCGTTCCTGGGCGCAGGTATGTACCCCAACTACGTCCCGGCGGTGGTCAAGGCCGTGGCGGGGCGCGCGGAGTTCGTCACCTCCTACACACCCTACCAGGCGGAGGTCTCCCAGGGGCTGCTCCAGGCGCTCTGGGAGTTCCAGAGCCTGATGTGCGAGCTCACCGGTATGGAAGTGACCAACACCTCCATGTACGACGGCCCGACCGCCCTGGGGGAGGCGGCCCTCATGGCGGCGCGCGCCACCAGGCGCAAGGAGGTCCTCGTGCCCGCGGCGATGCACTGGGAGAAGAAGGAGGTGCTCCGCACATACACCCTCGGGCCGGGCCTCGCGATAAAGGAGGTGCCCTTCGAGCCCGCGACGGGACGGCTGGACCTGGCCGCCCTCAAACCCATGATAACGGACGACACAGCCGCGCTCGTGGTCTCCAATCCCAATTTCTTCGGCGTGTGGGAGGAGGCCGCCACCGAGCTCAAGGGCATGCTGGGCGGGGCCCTGTTCATAGTCGACGCGAACCCCATCTCGCTGGGGATGGCCAGGGCACCGGGCGAATACGGGGCCGACATCGTGGTCGGGGAGGGCCAGCCCCTGGGCGTCGGGCCGACGTTCGGCGGCCCGTCGTTCGGCATCCTCACCACCAGGAAGAAGCACCTGCGCGACATGCCGGGCCGGCTCATCGGGATGACCCGGGACGCCGACGGGGCGCGCGCCTTCTGCATGACCCTGCAGACGCGCGAGCAGCACATCCGGCGCGGGAAGGCGACCTCCAACATCTGCTCCAACGAAGCGCTCTGCTCGGTGGCGGCGGCGGCCTACCTTTCGTTGCTGGGCCGCGACGGGCTGCGCGGACTGGGCATCCGGCTGGGGAAGAAGGCGCTCCAGCTCTCCGAGAGGCTGCGGCGCGTGGAGGGCGTGGAGGCCCCGGTCTTCCGGTCGCGCCACTTCAACGAGTTCGTGCTCCGCACCCGGGGCTCGGTGAAGGCCGCCTGCGCCGCCGCCCAAAAGCGCGGCATCCTGGCCGGCGTCCGGCTCAAGCAGCACTTCCCCGAGCTGGGGGAGGCCCTCCTGGTCACGGTGCACGAGGGCCACGACGGGAGCGACTTCGAGCGCCTCGCCGAGGCGTTCTCGGAGGTGGGCCGGTGAGCAGCCGCTACCGCCAGGCCCGCTACGACGAGCCGCTGCTCGTCGACATCGAGAAGGGCTCCGGGCTGGAGGAGGAGGTGCCCGACGGCCTCCTGCCCGAAAGCCTGGTCCGCACCGAGCTCAGGATCCCCAAGCTCACGGAGGTGGAGGTCGTCCGCCACTACACGCACCTTTCGCAGATGAACTACGGAGTGGACTCCGGGTTCTACCCGCTGGGCTCGTGCACCATGAAGTTCAACCCCAAGATCTGCGACGAGGTGGTGGGCTGGCCCGAGGTCGCCGAGCTGCACCCGTACCAGGACGAATCCACCGTCCAGGGCGCCCTGGGGCTGATGTTCGAGCTCCAGAGGTACCTTTGCGAGATCGCCGGCATGGACGCCGTGTCCCTCCAGCCGGCGGCCGGCGCCCACGGGGAGTTCACCGGGATGCTGATAGTGCGGGCGTTCCACGAGGCCAACGGGGAGCTCGGGAAGCGGACCCAGGTCATCGTGCCCGACACGGCCCACGGCACCAACCCGGCCTCGGCCGTCATGGCCGGCTTCGAGGTGGTCGAGATACCTTCCAGCAAGGACGGGACCGTCGACCTCGACGCGCTGAGGGCGGCCGTTTCCGGGAAAACGGCGGCGTTCATGCTGACCAACCCCAACACGCTGGGCATCTTCGAGGACAGGATACTCGATATTGCCAAGACAGTCCACGACGCCGGCGCCCTGCTGTACTACGACGGGGCCAACCTCAACGCCATCATGGGCAGGGCCCGGCCGGGGGACATGAACTTCGACATCGTGCACTTCAACCTGCACAAGACATTCGCCACGCCCCACGGGGGAGGCGGGCCCGGCTCGGGGCCCGTCGGCGTCAAGAAATTTCTCGAGCCCTTTTTGCCGGTCCCGACCGTCGAGTGCGACGGCGACGAGTACTATCTCGACTACGACCGGCCCAGGTCGATAGGCAAGATAAAGGGCTTCTACGGCAACTTCGGCGTGCTCGTCCGGGCCTACGTGTACATCCGCCTGCTGGGCGCCACCGGCCTGAAGAACGCCAGCGATATGGCCGTGCTCAACTCGAACTACCTCAGGGCGAGGCTCGAGGGGCACTACACGCTGCCCCACCGGAGGCTGCGCAAGCACGAGTTCGTGCTCAGCGGCGACGTCCTCAAGAAGAAGGGCTGCAAGACGCTCGACCTCGCCAAGCGGCTGCTCGACTACGGCTTCCACGCCCCGACCATCTACTTCCCTCACCTCGTGGACGAGGCCATAATGATAGAGCCGACGGAGTCGGAGAACAAGGCCACCCTGGACGCCTTCGTGGAGGCGATGCTGCAGATCCTCAAGGACAAGCCGGAGGACATCAAGAACGCGCCGCACAACGCGGCCGTCAGGCGGGTGGACGACGTCCAGGCGGCAAGGGTGCCGGTGCTGACCTGGAAGGACCTGAATGCTGCAAAGTAGTTGAAGGGGCAGCGGGCAGCGGGCAGCGGGGAGCAGTGGGGCAGCGGGCCGCGGCAGGAAGGCGCGAGGCGCAGGGCGCGAGGCTTGAGGCGCATGGGGCATGGCGCAAGGAGAAAGGAAGCAATCTCGAATCCCCCCATTATCATCTGACCTTCCCCTTTGCCTTGTGCCTTCGTCCCTTGCGCCGTGCGCCTTGCGCCTCGCGCCTTCCAACAAACCCTTCCCCCACTGCCCGTTGCCTTTCCCGTCCGTCCTTGCCGTTTTCGGCGCCGCACCAAAACCATAATAATCGGCCCTGTCAATCAATAACCGATGTCGGCCCGGAGCCGGCGCATTACCGGTCAGCCATCCCTGTCCCGGAGCGTATCGATCATAGCCTGCATGCTGCTCGCATCCGGCCTCCTGACCGTTCCCGACGCGTCGTTCCGGGAGGCCCGGGCGGAGTCCGTATGGACGACGGACACGTTCGACGATTTCAACGGGACGGGGGCGGAGTTCGACAACTGCACCGTAAGGGGAGAGGGAGCCAACGCCTCCATCGTCCTGAACAACACGCCGTACTGATTCAGAAGGGGTGGACCGGTGGATGTGAACGCCCATGATGGCTATTCCCTGGCGGCGATCGGGACGGACGACAAGGTGGTGCTGTTCGGCGGGTACGACGGGTCCGTTTACTTGAACGAGACCTGGGTCTACGACGCCTCGGATGATGTCTGGACGTTCGATACCGCGAACCCGAACTGGAGCCCGATGTCCCCCAAATCCCCGCCTTACCGACGCCCCTGCCCCGCGATGGCAGGTGTCTGGGGCGAGGACCGGGTGGTCATGTTTGGCGGGGATTACTCTCGCCTGAACGACACGTGGGTCTACGATGTCGGGGACGATGCCTGGACCAAGAAAGCGCCGCCGGAGTGCCCGGCCCGGATGGCGATGCCCGCGATGGCCACGATACCATTCCATGACAAGGTGGTCCTTTTCGGCAATTACGGCTCCGGCGTGGACCGCCACGACGAGACCTGGGTCTACGATATCGCAGATGATCGGTGGCAACATTGCATGCTTTCGGATCATCCGCGGAACACCTACTACAGCGCGATGGCGACGGTCCTGGACGGCCCAAGGGTGGTCCTTTGCGCCATGAGCCCCCCCGACCCGGAGACCTGGGTCTTCGACTATTCCGCCTTCGTCCCGAACGGCTCGATGTGCTCGCCCTGCCACGAGATCCCCGGGGACCCGGCGTTCAGGTCGATCGAATGCGATGCCGACCTCCCGCCCGGAACCGCCCTCGAGTTCCAGGTGAGGTCCGCACCGACGCTCTGGTCCCTGGTGAGAAAAGAACCGGTCGGCCCTGACGGCACGCCCAACTCGACCTACCTCCCCGGGGTTGCCCTGACGACCGCTGGCGAAGGTGATTGCTGGATACAGTACAAGGCATTGCTCCGGACCCAAAACAAGACCCAATCACCCCGCGTAATGGCGGTCCGCATCGGCTTCAACTTGCTCCCGGATCCTCCCATACCCCTCGAGCCATCGGGCGAGGGCTGGCTCGACCGGAGCCCCTCAACCTACCGATGGGCCTTCAAGGACGACGATTCGGCCGGACAGGCGGCGTTCGAGTGGCAGCTGAGCTCGTCGATCTTCTTCGACCCGCCGCTTTTCTACAGCGGCGTGGTCGAGTCCGACTCCAGTTCCTACGAGCCACCCCGCCTGCCTGGCGACGGGACCTGGTACTGGCGCGTGCGCGCCCGAGATACCGACGGAGACTGGGGGCCGTTCTGCAAATATTCCATTGTCAGAATCGACAATTCGCCCCCGGAGCCCTTCACACCGTCGATCGACCCGCCCGGCTGGACCGGCCAGCCGTGCACCCTCTCCTTCATCGTCACCGACGCCCTCAGCGGCATCGCCCGCACCGAGCTCCTCCTCGACGGAAGGAGCCTGGGGAACCGGACCAGCCCCTTCGAGCTGCCCGAGATGGCGGAGGGCATCCATTCCATCGCGGTGGTCGCCCATGACAGGGCAGGGAACCGCCTGGAGAGGAGGACCCAGGCCTTCATCGACCGGGGCCCGCCGGAGCCCTTCATTCCGGAAGCGACGCCCTCCGGATGGACGAGCCTGCCCCCGGCGGTCAGTTTCAACGCCACGGACGCCACATCCGGCATCGACCACTGCTCCGTCTCTGTGGACGGGGGCGTCTTCACCAGGCAGGCCAGCCCGTTCACCGCCTCGGGCCTCTCCGACGGCACCCACGGAATCGCCGTTCGCGCCTTCGACCGCGCCGGCAACTTCCGGGACGGCAGCGTCACGGTGCTCATCGACGCCACCCCCCCGGCGAACCTTTCCGTTGGGCTCAAAGGCGGCAAGAAGACCACGAGCGGCACGAACGTGACACTCGCGGTGCACGCCGCCGACCCGTCTTCCGGCCTGGACGCCATGTGCTTCAGCAACGACGGCCGCGAGTACTCCGAGTGGGAGCCGTTCAACACGACGAGGGCCTGGACCATTCCGGGCGGGGAGGGACGCAAGACCGTTTTCGTGAAAGCGCGGGACAGGGCCGGCAACGAGGCGGTCGCGTCGGCCCGGATGGAGTATGTCCGGCCGCAGGAGGGCGAGTTCCCCTCCGCGATTGTCGCCGGGGCCGCCGTCCTCATCGCCGCCATCGCCTCCTCGGCGTTCCTCCTCCGCCGGCGCCGAAAGGACCGGCCGGGCGGCAAATGACCCCCCCAGCCCCAGAACCCTCCCTTGAAAGCCAGCCGAGTCCAGTGTCAATCCCGTAGGGACCCCTGTCCAGCCTTGGATTGCGGTCAATCTAATTAAACCGTTTGTGCGAGCTTGAGGGGGTGAGCTGGGCCACCCCCTCAAGCGAGCACATGACCAGCGATGGGCAGCGACGTGAATCCCTACTTGTTTCATTCCTCTTCGTCCTCCGGCAATAAACGTTTGAGCACTTGTTCTTTAGCAGAGATATTTGCAGCGAGCTCGTTGAGTTCCTCAGTCGTCACACAATGTTGTGTTGCTCTTGCCTTGAGTTCCATCCTTGCCTTTTTCCGTTGCGTCAGGGCAGGGTCCTCCTCTTTATAAGGCATTCCGCTCACCAGGATTGTCCAAAGGATTCCGGCCAGCTTGCGGGCGGCGGCCACCTGAGCCTTTGCATGGCCGATCTGTTTTGCCTTCTTGTGGTAGAACTTTGCTATTGAGTTGGGTTTCGACGCCCTTATAGCACCCTGGACGGCGTTGCATAGGAAGTACTTAAGGACGGAATTCCCGCGTTTGCACCGTCTGTGCTTGGACACCTGTTCGCCGCTGTTATCCGCTCCCGGGACCAGGCCGCTATAAGAATACAGCTTTCTCCTGGTCGCAAACCGGTGCACATCACCAATCTCGCCAAGGATTCCTATCGCCCCGTAGAAATCTATGCCGGGTATGCTCATCGCAAGCTCAACATCGGGCCTTCCTTTTCCGATTCGGGCCAGTTCCTCGGAGTACTGCTCTTCCTGGCGGATCAATAGCTTCAGATGTTCGAGGTGGGACTTGAGAATCGACCGGTCCTGCTCCGGGAACGGAAGCGAGACCAGCTTCTGCAGCCCGGCCTTGCCGAACATGTCGGTCTGCGGGATCTCCGAATCGAAGAGGTTCCTGCTCACTATTGCATGAATCTGGTTTTTGATACGGGCGACATCCCGTCCCAGCCCAATCCGGAAACGGGTCAGGTCCCGGATGCGGTCGGTTTCCACGGTCGGAATATAGGATTCCGGGAAATAGTTGTTGCGGAAAAGATGTGCGATATGATAGCTTGCCCGTTCATCGGTCACGACGCCCGACGCCCTGATTGCTGCCAGCTCCCTTGGGGATGCCATGTGGGCATCCAGGTTGGCATTGCGCAACCAATGGGCCACCGCTTTTCCGGTGGTGCTCGCTTCCAGAGCGATTTTTGCCTTCGTCGGGACACCCCGGATGAAAGCATTCAGCTGGGCAGGCGTCGTCGGCATATTCCAGCATGAAATCTCCCTCCCGGCGTCGTCAATGGCCGTCATCGTGCAACTCTTCTTGTGCACATCCATTCCTATCCAGACCGTACCCTCTACTTGCCTGCAGCGTTCCAGTTCAATCACCGGTGTTCACCTCCCAGAACATAAGCAATTCCGGGCCCGGGACTCGACATCCTCCCTTACGTGCTGTTAAAGCACAATCGGCCGAGTCGTTAGGGCGGCCACGCTGAATTCCACGGGTATCATCCCAAAGGGTTCGTCGGCCGCCCGGACCCGGAATCACGCTCGCTAAAGCGAGCGGGCGGTTTATTAGGCTTTCAGGGCCGCTGAACCCTCTACCCTCCCGCTTCTCCCGCACCCCGCACCCTGATTCCCGGCCGGCGCCCCGTCAAGTTTTAAATGTCCAAAGGCCGTTCCCAATCCGAACGATGTGATTCCCATGGCAAACATGACCGCGCAGGACCTGATGGGCTCCGGCCAGAGGCCGCAGACACCCGGGGAGAGGCTGCGGGCGGAGATGCTCCGGCTGGTCGGCGGACTCCGCTCCGAGGGCGCCGACGACGCCGCCGTGTTCCAGTCGCTTTTCCCCCGGACGATACTGCCGGCGGAGGTGCTCGAGACGCTGGCCTCGGCTCTGGTCTCCGGAGGCCACGTGCTGCTCTTCGGCCCTCCGGGGTCGGGCAAGACCAGCCTGGCCAAGGACCTCTGGGCCCTCTACCCCAAGAAGGTGCTCTTCGTGGCCGACTGCCCAGTGAACGACGACCCCTTCAGCCTGGTGGACGAGTCGTTCTCGAGGACGGTGCCCCCCTGCCCGTTCTGCAAGAGCCGGTACGCCGGGGTCTCCATCGCCGACCTTAGAGAGTTCCGCACGAGGGACGTGGACCCCTCGAAGGTCCCGGTGCGGGAGGGCCACCTGCGCGAGGGCCACGGATTCTCCCGGATTCAGGGCTCCTCCGAGGTCTTCCCCGACAACCTGACGGGGACCATCAACCTCCACCGGCTGGAGCAGCTGGGCGACCCCACGAGCCCGCTGGTGCTCGAGCCCGGCAAGCTCCTGCAGGCGAACCGGGGCCTGCTGATAGTCGACGAGATAGGCAAGCTCCCTCTGGGGACACAGAACGTGCTCCTGCAGGCCCTCCAGGAGAGCACCGTCTCGCCCGCAAAATCCCGCGAGACCTTCCCGGCCGCGTTCGTCGCCGTCTGCACCTCCAACCTATCGGACCTGGACAACATCAACGAGCCCCTCAGCGACCGGCTCCAGAACGTGTTCGTCGGGTTCAACCGGGAGCACCGCAAGAACCGCATGATAGTCGACCTGGCCCTGAGGGACCGCCGGCTCTCCAGCCGCTACCCGGACCTCCTGCTCGAAACGGGCGTCCTCCTGGTCGAGGAGTGGCGGCGGAGCACCGGCGAGATCTACGAGCTCTCCGAGGTGGGCTCCAACCGCACGATGATCGACATTGCTCTGCGGTCCGAGGCCCACGCAGCCCTGGACCGCGACGGGAAAAGGACGGTGGGCGTCGAGGTGTTCAAGAAGGGCGCGATGGACGCGATGCTCGGGCACATCCGGGCGCGGGGCGGCGACTCGTACGTCCAGGACGCAAAAACCGTCTTGGAGTTTCTGCGCAAGCAGACCGGGGAGGCCCTTCACCGCGCGGCGCTCGAGTACTGGTGCACGTTCTTCGTCGAGGTTCTCCGGCGGGACAAGAGCGAGGGAAAGCGGGTCCTGGACGAGTGCCGGAGCGCGCTCAAGGCGCAGCCGACCGAATGGGCGCAAGTCCCCCTCCCCAAGCTCGCCCGTTTCGCCGAGTACGCGGCGGCCCGCGAAACCCACAAGGGCGGCGCCGGCGACCTTGAGGTGGCGCTGGGGGCCTTCGCCATCATGCAGGAGCTGGACACGTTCGAGTGCGGGGAGCCCCGCTAGCCCCGCCCGGGGTGACGCATGGCCACCGACCTCCCCGACTGCGACGCCGCGGCGGAGCCACCCGTGGCGCTCTCGGACGTCGAGCGGGCGGAGCTCGTGCAGAGGCTGTTCGAGGAGGGCCCCGCGGCATTGGAGCGGTTCGTCCGCGAGAAGCAGGCCGAGGCGGGCTCCTCCATCGCCCGTGCCGTGGAGCGCCTGCGCGCCCTGCTCGAGGACCAGTCCCGGAGGGTCCGCGAGCGACTGGAGGAGGAGGGCTCCCGCAGGCTTGCCGAGGAGAGGGCCCGGGCCGAGCGGGGCTCCGCCCGGCTGTCCGACGAGGAAAGGCAGGCCACGGAGCGCAAGCGCGCCCTGCGCGACGAGCTGGGCGACATCCTCGCCAGGGGGCTGCTCGCGGAGCCGCTTGTGAGGATGGTCAGCGCCGCTCCTCCCGGGCCTGCCGCGCCCGAGGGGCGCTGGGCGCGAATCGGGAAGGCCCTGCGGGCGCTCCTCGCGGCCATCGCCGCCGCCCTGCGCCGGTTCTGGCGCTGGCTTCGGCACGGGGCCGGCCAGGACAAGGGGGGCCCGGCGACCGGGAGGGCGAGGGGCGGGCTTCTCGTGGAGCTGCCGTCCCTCGAGGGCACGCTCTCCGGCCTGGACGCCCGGTTCGAGGGCGCGTTCCTCACGAGCCCCGACCTCCGCAAGGGCCTCGAGGCCCGGATAGAGAGGGAGGCGGGGCCCTGGCGGAGGCTCAGGTTCCGGCTGGCCCGCCGCCTCAGCCGGCGCTCCTACCTGCGCCAGGCCAGGGAGGCGTTCCGTCGGCAGCTGGACCGGTTGCTGGCAGCGCGCCGGAAGGACGCCGAGAAGGAGCGCGACGAGCTCGACCGGCGCATCGAGGAGCTGCGCCGGCAGCGCGCCGGCCTGGAGCGCGGCCTGCGGGCCAAGGAGCGGGAACTCGGGAGCGAGCGGGACCGGCTGCTGCAAGATATGGGCCGGCGGGCCCAATCCGAGCCCGAAAGGAAGGTGCTCGAGAAGGTGGAGGAGGACCTGGGCCGCTCCGGGCTCATCGCCCGGGACGCCGCGGGCAACATGCAGATAACCGCCCGGCTCATCGACCGGTTCGCGGAGATCGCCCTTGCCGGGGAGCTACGCAATCTTCCTTCGAAGTACGGCTTCGCGCCGGGGCGCACCCCTGTCCACCAGGGCACGTTCGAGCGTGACCGCCTGCGCACGGTCGACGAGGTGTCCCGGCTGGACATCGTGGAGAGCCTGATGACCGCCCGCCTGTCCCACCCGCGTAGCCGCCACCTCACCGAGGACGACGTGCGCGTCAACCGCGAGCTTACCGGGAGCACGCTCCATGTCGTCTTGGTGTTCGACAAGAGCTCCTCGATGGCCGAGAACCGCCGCATCCAGGCGGCCAAGAAGGCCGTCCTGGCCCTCTACAAGGCGGTGAAGCGGAGGGACCGGCGCAACATCGTGGACCTCGTCGGCTTCGACACCGAGGTCCGGCCGATGGACCTCGTGCAGGTGTGGGAGAGCAGGCCGGCGGGGTTCACCAACACCGGCGAGGCGCTCAGGGTGGCCCGGACGCTCGTGGAGAAGAGCTCCGCGGACCTCAAGATAATCTACCTCATCACCGACGGCTTCCCGGAGGCCTACACGGAGAACGGCCGCGGCGTGGCCGGGGACAACCCGAGGAGCCTCGCCTTCGCCCTCGGGGAGGCAGCGGGGCTCTCGCGCCTGCGCAACGTGCGGCTGGTCCACATCCTGCTCGAGCCCCGGGAGAAAATCTTCGTGGAGGCCGCCCAGCAGATAGCGGGGGCCGCGCACGGGAAGCTCATAACGACGGACCCCGCCCGCCTCGCGGCGGACATGCTCGTGGACTACTCGGCCGCAATCACCTGAGAAGGCCCTTGAGCCTCTCCTTCATCTCCCGGACCCGCTTCTCCTTCTCGTCGAGCTCGCGGTCGCGCTTGCGGAGGTGCTCCTCCTCCTCCTCGATGTGGCGCTCGCGGATCTTGACGCGCCGGGCCTCCTCGTCCAGAGAGGCGGCCCTTTCGGCCAGCTCGGCGGCCTGCGCCGAGAGCGCCTTCTCCCGCTTGGCGACCTCCTCCGACCCGCGCGAGAGCTCCTGCCTGTCGCATTTCGCCCCGGCGAGCTCCTTTTCGAGCCTCTCCGAGAGCCTTGCCGATTCCTTCTGGGCCGCGGCCAGCTCGGCCCTCCCGCGGTCCTGCCGCTCCTTGAGCTTGGAGAGCTCCTTCTCGCGCTTTGCCGCGGCCACCCCGCGCGTTATCTCGGACTCATCCAGGGCCTTCGTGCGCGACACGAGCTCCCCCTCCTGCTTGTCAAGCCGCCGCTCCCTCGCGGCGAGGTCCTTCGACGCCTTCTCGAGCCGGGCGGATTGCCCCGCCAGGTCCTCCTCGAGCCTGGCCGCCTTGGACACGGAGACCTTGAGGGCCGTCTCCCGGCCGGCAAGATCGCGTTCGCGCTCCTCCTGCGCCCCGCGCTTTTGGCCCAGCTCGCGCACCGCCTGCTCGACCTCCTTCTCCATGGCGGCGAGCTTCTGCTCGTAGAGCCGCGACGCCTCCTCCCGCCGGCCGGCCTCGGCCGCCCGGGCGCCCAGCTCCCTGGAGAGCTTCTCCAGGCCCTTCTCCTGCTCGGAGAGCTCGGCCGAGGTCCCCGAGAGCACCGCCTCGCGCGCCTGGACCGACTCGGCCCCGCGGGCGACCTCCTGCTCGCGCCCCTTGACTGACCGCTCGCGCTCCTCCAGCGCCGCCTCGGCCTTCCCCGCCGCTGCCGTCCCCCGCTCCAGCTCCGCCGCTCGGGCCGCCAGCGTGCCCTCGAGGGCGGCGCATCGGGATTCGCCCTCGGCGACCTGCCGCTCCCTGTCGGAGAGACGTCGCTCAAGCAGCCTCGCATCCTTCTCCGCGGCGGCCAGCGCCTCGCCCGCGTCGGCGGCCGCCTTCTCCCTCGCGGACACCGCCTTCTCCCGGGCGCGGAGCTCCTCCTTGCGCCGGGTGTCGGACTCCTTTTCCCGCTCCAGCGCCCTGAGCTCCTGCCGGATGGCCTTCTGCTTCGGGTCCAGCGAGGCGGCAAGCTCCCGAAGCTCCGCCTCCTTCGCCCGGAGCCCGGCCTCCCGGGCGCCCAGCGTGTTCGCGGTGGCCTGGAGCTGCTCCTCCTCCTCCACGATGTGCTTCTCGCGGCCATCCAGCGAACGGCGCGCCTCGTCCAGCCGGGATTGGAGCTCGGCGAGCTCCGTGTCCTTTCTCCGCAGCTGCTCGGATGCGGAGGCCAGCCGGTCCTCGCCCGAGCGGAGGGCCTCCTCCCGCCGGGAGAGCTCCTCCTGCGCCGTCTTCCGCTCCTTCTCGAACCGGGACCGCTCGCCGTCCAGGTCCCCCTCGGCCGCGCCCAGCTCCTGGGCCCGCTTCTCGAGGTCGGCGGCCCTCCGGCCCAGGTCGTCCTCGACCCCCTCGAGCTCCTCCCGGCGGGATTGGAGGTCCTTCAGGGATTCCTCCATCTGGGCCTTCTGGGCCGAGGCTGCCTTGATGTCCCGCTCCAATGACACGCGGCGCTCCTCCAGCGCCTCGACCTCCTTGCGGTGCCGCTCGCGGGAGAGCCTCAGGGCCTCCTCGGCGTCGGAGAGGGCCTTCTCGCGGACATTGATGCGCTTCTCGGTCTCTGCGAGGGACACCCCCTTCTCCTCGAGCGCGATCTGCTGGTCCTCGAGCCGGTCCCGCTCGGAGTGAAGCTCCCGGCGGTCGGCCTCGATGCCGGCCTTGAGGCCGGAAAGCTCCCGCTCGCGCTGCTCGAGCGCATCCCGCGCCTGCTCGTTCCGGGCGGCGGACTCCTCGACCCCCCTGAGCCTCTCCTCGCCCTTGCGGAGGTCGAGCTCCCTCCGGTGCAGGGCGGATTCCTCGGCCGCGAGCGCCCGAGCCCTCTCACCGAGGTCGTTCTCGCGCTCGGAGCAGGCGAGCTCGCGGGTCTCCAGCGCCAGCAGGCGCTCGGTGAGGCCGGTCTCGGCCGCTTCGATGTCGGCCTTCCGGCGGTCCAGCTCGGTCCGGAGGGCGGAGAGCCCATTCTCATCGTCCTGGAGGGCCCGCCGGCGCGCCTCCGCCTCCTCCGCGCTGCCCTTGAGCGTCCGCTCCAGATCGCCCAGGGAGGCCGCCCGGGCCTCCAGCTGTCGACGGCCCTCCTCCAGGGCCGCCCTTTCGGTCTCGAGCCTTTGCTCCTTCCCGGCCACGGCGCGCAGGGCGTCCTCGCGCGACTTGAGATCTCGCTCGCGCTCGTCCAGCGACCTGGCCCGGAACTCGGCCGCCTCGACCTTCCACTCCCTCTCCTCGAGGGACTTGCCGCGCAGCTCCTGCTGGCCGACCTTCTGCTCCCGGGCGCGAAGCTCCCGGTCCCGCGCCTCGAGGGCCGATTCCCGACCCCGGAGGTCCTGGTCCCTGGTCTCTAGGACGGACTCCCTGGCCCTGATCGCGAGATCGCGGCTTTCGAGGTCGCGCACCTTGCCCTCCCGGGCCTTGAGCTGGGCCTCCTGCTCGCGCAGCCGCTCCTCGGGCCGGAGGACCAGCGGCGGCGGGGAAAGGGAGGGCGCGTCGGACGGGCGACCTTGCGACGGGGCGGAAGGCCCTTCCGGCGGCGACCCCGCGGCCTGCTCCTCCCTCTCCCTTGCGGCCCTGGCCTTGTCCAAGAGACCCAATGCGTCCACCTTCCGTCGCTTCCGATCCTCACTTCTTCGCCAGGCCGAGCCTGGCCATTATCGATTCGTAGAGCCCGAAGTCGGCCGAGCGGGCGAACCGCTCCACGGCCTCCTCGGGCAGGCTGTCGAAGAGCGCGTCGATGCCGCGGAGCAGGCGGCGCAGCTCCTCGCCGTCTATCCCTTGCGGCACCGGTCCGGAGGCAGCGGCACCGGCCCCCAGGGCCGCCTTCCGCCTCTCGTGCTCCTCGAGCTCGGACTGGAACCTCTTCAGGCGCTCCTCGAGCTCGCTTTCGCGCTTTCGGAGCGCCCCGTCCTTGAGCTTGAGGGCCTCCTCGATCTTTTGGAACTCCACGGGCACCTGGCCGGGGCGGGCGACGTTGGCCGCCATCGCCCGCATCTCCTCCACCTCGCGCATGCGCTGGCGCATGACCTTCTCGAGCTCCTCCTCCTTCCGGACGAGCTCGTCCTCCTTGCGCTTGAGCCTCTCCTCGGTGTTGGTCAGCACCCGCCGGAACATCTTCTCCATCTCGAGGAGCTTCTCCTCCCTCCGCTTGAGGTCCTCGCGCTCCCCGTTCAGCCGCTCTATTTCCTTTTTGACGTCCTCCTCCCTGGAGGCGATCTCCTCGGCGCGCTGTTCGAGCTGCCTTTGGAGCTCGTCGATGCGGCGTGCAAGCTGGGTGTCCCGGAGGCTCTTTTCGCCCTCCCGGTCCCGTATCTGCCTCTGGAGGGCCTCGTCCATGCGGGTGAAGTTCTGCTCGACGGCCTTGAGGGAGTCCCGCTCCTGCCGGCCCTTCTGGAGGTCCTCCCTAAGCCGCGCCTCGCGCTGCAGCAGCTCCTCCTCCTTGCGCTTGAGCTCCGAGATGTCGATCCCCAGCGAGGTGATGCTCTTATAGAGCGCCTCCGCCTCCTCGGGCCGGGCCGCGACCGGGGGGTCGTGTCCGAAGACCTCGCCGGCGGCTTCCCCCCCGGCCGCCGCGACCTGGGTCGGCCTTTCGCCGCCGTCGCCCAGGACAAGGCGCGTCTCCTTGCCGATGTCGAAGGCCTCGATATCGATGCGGGCACCGGTGAACTTGGAGACGGCGGTTATCATCTCGGCCCGCGCCTCGTCGGGCAGGGAGAATACCTTGAGGGTGCAGTCCTCGTCGAGGGAGCCGCGCAGTATCTGCCTCAGGCTCGGCTGTCCGAAGAGCCGCTCCCGCCAGACATAGATGGCCATCACCGGCCGGGAGCCCATCAGTATGAGTATCCCGTGGGCCTCGGTGTCCTCCCTCTGGTGGTCGACCTTGATGTAGCCGTTGAAGTCACGCCCGCTCAGTCCCGCGAGGAGCCGCCGAAGGACATCCGGTCCCCCTTTGAGGGTGTCGATGAGCTTCCCCCTTGGGAGATTCACGCGCGCAGCACCTCGGATTGCGTATAACGAGTTGTTTCGATATATATATTATTATAGTTTCGTGAATTGAGAGTTGTCGATGGTCGGTTCCTGGAAGATGGTTGGTCCCTGCCCCGCACTGAAGTGCGGGGCTTGGACGCTTTGCGATGGTGACCGACCCCGGAACAAATGCCGGGGTATCCAGCTTTCAGACCTTTGCACCCGGCGCGCGACACCCTGCGCATTGAACTCCGCACCCTGCACCCCCGTAGACGAGCTTCGCTCGTCCCGGCCTGAAGGACCGGCCTCGGGCCGGTCCTTTGCGGTGCACCCCGCCGTCGGCCCGCTCCCCGCTGCCCGCTCCCCGCTGCCCTTCCCTCACTCCACAACGCTTACCTCGTAGCTGCACCAGGGGCAGGTGATGGTTATCGGCCGGCGGTCAACGGTTATCTCGAAGAGCTCTCCGCAGTAGGGGCAGGCGTATTTGCGCCCGCCCTTGGCCCCCAGCCTGGTCTTCTGGGCAAGGTCCTGCCCCGCGGGTTCGGCGGGCTTCTCCACGGGGGCCCGGAGCCGCGCCCTCTCGGCGCAGTTGGGGCAATCCGGAGAGCCCTCGGGGATGGCCTCGCCGCAGGTCGGGCAGAGCTCGAGCGCGGTCGGGCCCGAAGAGGAGAGGGCCTCCACCGCCTTGTTCGCGAGCTTCATGGCGTTGGCGTACTCCCCCAGCTCTAGCTGGTGCTGGGCAAGGTCGAACAGCTTCTCGATGCGCGTGGCGTCCTTGCCGGCCTTCCGGTCCGCCCGGATGGCAGCCGTGGCCTTCTTCAAAGCCGCCTGGGCGCCCTTCTGGCGCTCGGAGATCTCCTTGACCATCCTTTCGGCCTTGCGGGCGAGGTTGGTGGCCAGCTCCGGGTCCCCGCCGCGCAGCTTGCCCTTCGCCTCGTCCTGCAGCTCCTCGGCCTTTCGCACCACGAGCCCCATGTCCTTGTAGGTCGAGATGACCGAGTTGCAGTGGTCTATGGTGAGCAGCGCGTGGCGGTAGAGCCGGCCGGCCTCCTTCGATTTCTGGCGCACCCAGCGGGCGGTCTCCTCGGCGCTCTTGAAGTCCAGCTTCTTCAAAAACTCGCGGCTGCGGTTCAGCGTGCGCTCCCACTCCGAGGCGTCCAGCCCCAGCGACCGGAGGTCCTCGATGGTCTCCTCGGCGAGCTTTATCTGGCTCATGGCGGTGGAGACGTCCTGCGACTGGGCGGCGTCGCTCACCATGGCGACCGCCTCCGCAGCCAGCTGGCGTGCCCGGCGGAAGTCCCCCGAGGCCATCGAGCGCTCCGCCTCCTCGCGCTTCTTCTCGGCGGGAAGGACGTTGACTCCGGACTTCTTCAGGGTGGCTATCTGGGTGTTGCAGGAGACCAGGGCGTCCAGCGCCTGGAACCGCTCCTGCTCCAGCGCGCCCGCCTCCCTCCTGGCCTTCTCCGCCAGGGTCTCCGCCCGCTTCAGGTCGTCGGTCCTGAACGATTGCCAGGCCTCGTCGACCGCGGCCTGGAGGACGGAGGTGTCGGCCCGGGCCTCGCGCAGAATCTGGATCAGCCCCTCGGCGGCCATCACCTTGATCACGACATCTCGCCGGGCGTTCTCGCGCTCCTTCTTGACCAGCAGGTCGGCCGCCCGCCTGGCATGGTCCGTCGCGGTGTCGTAGAACCCCTCTCGCAGGGCGTTGTGCGCCTGCTTGATCTCCAGGTCGAGCTCCTCGAGGTCCTCGCCGCGGGAGCGCAGCTCCTGGCCCCGCCGGGCGAGCTGCTGGAACTCATCCACCACCCCGCAGTGGGGGCACAGCCTTATCTCGTCCTCGATCGAGAGCAGGTGTTGCTCGAGCGCGCGGACCTCGTCCTCCTTCTTGCGAAGCCTGGTCTCGTGTGTCTTCAGCCGGGTCTCGAGCTCCTCCACCTCGCGGCGGGCCCGGACGAGCTCCTCGGACCGCTGCCCGTGCTCGTTCTCGCCCTCCTTGAGGGCCGCGTCCCGGGCGCCGAGGTCGGCGAGCATCTGGTCGACCTTCCTGCGGTTCTCGTCCAGCGCGGAGAGCTCCGAGGCGAATCTGCGCTCCCGCTCGGACAGGTCGGTCCGGAGGCGCTCGATCTCCTCGCGGACTGACCTCACCTCCTCCTCGGTGGCCAGCACCGTCTTGTGCCGGGCGCGCACCTCGTCGGCGAGTGCTCCCAGGGCCTCGGAGCTCGCGTGGATGAGCTCCGACTTCTTCGAGAGGTCCTCGTCCAGGCGGCGGCCGGCCGCCTCTCTCTCCTCGAGGGCGAGGTGCCTCTGCTCCAGCTCCTCGCCTCTGAGGACCAGCTGGTTGCCCAGCTCCTCGAGGCGCTCCTTCTCCGTCTCCAGTGTCACGAGCCTGCGCGAGAGCTCCGCCTTTAACCGGAGGAGCTCGTCGTCCGCCATGACGGCCTGGCGCGGAGGGGCCTCCTCGGCCTCGGGGGACGGGAGCTGGAAGGCGGCGCTGGAGATGTCCGGCTCCCCGGTGCCGGCCTCCGCCCGCGCCCCGGTGGCGTCGTCCGACGGCCCCTCCGGAGCCTCGGGCTCGACCGGTTCGGCGGTCCAGCGCTCCTCGGCCGGCGCTTCATGGCCGGGATACCCGGGACCCGGAGCGGTTCCGCCCTGCTCGACGGCCTCGCCCAGCCCCGGCCCTGCCTCTTCCGAGGCCCGGGCCCGCTCGGCCTTCCCCTCCCCGCCGGCGGTCTCCCCGGCAGCCCCGTCAGGGGGCGCCGTCTGCTCCCCGAGGCCACCGGCGAGGTCAGCCCCCTTCACCCCGGGGCCGACGAGGGCCGGTTCCTGGCTTGGCTCCCCCTCATCCCCGCGCTCGGGCCCCATTGCGCCCCCATCGACCGACGGCTCGGTCGCGGGTTCGCCCTCGCCCGGTAGCGCGACCTCCCCGGAGCCCTCGCCGGAGGCCTCCCCCTCTTCCTCCACGGCCACGGGGATCGCGGTCTCTGGTGCCTTCTGGGCCGGTGGCGATGCCGGAGGCTCCTGGACCTCGGGCGCTCCGGGCTGGCGCTTCATTTTCTTTATCTTCCTTTTCTGTCCGTCGGGCATCGCGGCCTGACCGCTCCTGTCAGGGTGGGGGCTGCTGGGTGCCGGGGCACGGAAAGACAAGTAGGCGGAAAGGCAGAATGGCGGCAGGGGGGGCAGGAAGGCAGCAAGGCAGCAAGGCAGCAAGGCAGCAAGGGACGACGGTCGTCCCAATTCTCCCTTTCTGCCTTCCTGCCTTCCCTTGCTGCCTTGCTGCCTTGCTGCCTTGCTGCCTTGCTGCCTTCCTGATTTCCCTTTCTGCCTTCCTGCCTTCCAGCCCCAGCACCCCGCACCCCGGGTTCCCTAAAGCCCCATCAGGTTCTCCTTTATCTTGTCCAGTTCCTTGAGCTTCCTCGCGACGAGCTCGTCGCGCTCGCCAAGGGACTCCAAGCCCTTCTGGAGCTCCGCCTCGCGGGAGGCGAGCTCCTTCTCGCGGGACGAGAGAGCCTCCGCCCGCTTGGTGAGCTTGCCCTTGTCCGTTTTCAGCTCGGAAAGCTCCGAGCGCAGCTTCTCCTCGTCCTCGCGGACCTTCTTCTCGCGGGCGGAAAGCTCGGCCTGCTGGGTCTTGAGCGACACCAGCTCCGCCTTGGCCCGGCCCTCCACTTCGGCAAGCTCCCTGGCCCGCCGCTCGAGCTGCTTGCCCTGGCGATCCAGTCGGAGCTCCTCCTTCTCGAGCTCGCGGGAGTGCCGCTCCTGTTCGAGCTGCAGGTGCTCGGTATCGCGCACCGACTTCTCGTGGGCGGACCGGGCGGCGTCCAGTTCGGCCCGCCGGTGCTCCAGGGCCTTGCCCAGGGCAGCGAGCTCCTTCTCCTTTTTGGCGATGGCCTCCTGGGCCGCGCGGGCCTGGTCCCCGGAGCGCTGCCCGTCCTGCCGCTCCGCGGCCACCTCGGCCCAGCCGTCCTCGACCTTCTTTTCGGCCCGGGCCAGGTCGCGCTCGCGCTTTCGGAGGTCGCGCTCGCGGGAGGCCAGGGCGGTCTCGAGCTTCTGCAGGCGCTCGGACTCGCGGGCGGCGTGCTTGGCCTTCCGGTCGGCGTCTGCCGCCTGGGAGGCCGACGCCTCCGCGAGATCCTCGGAGTCCCTGACAGCGCGGGCCGCCCGCTCCTCGCGCTCGGCAAGCCCCGAGGCCAGGCGCTTGAGCTCGTCCTCCTTCGATAGCAGCCCGCGTGCCCGGTCGGCGAGCTCCTCCTCCTTGACCAGCACCTCGTCCTCCCGGTGCTTCAGCCCGGCCGCCCTGTCTTGGAGCTCGCGCTCGAGCTTGCCGAAGCGCTCCTTCAGGAGGTCGCAGTCGCGCCGGTCGGCGGCGAGCGCCGCCTCGCGCTTTGCTATGGAGGCCTCCTTCTGGGAGAGGTCCTTGCCGCTGACCTTCACCGCGTCCTGGAGCCCGGCGAGCTCGAGCTCCTGGCCCTCGAGAGCGCTCCTCTGCGCGTCCAGTTTGGACTCCTCGGCCCTGAGCCTGGCCCCCAGCGCCCGGAGCTCGTCGTCGGTCTTCTTGGCGGCGGCCTCCCGCCGCTCGAGCTCCCCGGCGGCCCGCAGGAGCTCGTTCTCGTGGGCGGCCATCTCCTTCTTCTCAGCGTCGAACCGGTCGAGGTCGGCGGCCAGGTCGCGCTCCTTGACGGAGACCTCCTCCTCCCTGGTCACGACGGCCTTCTCGCGGTCGAAGAGCTCCCGAAGCTTGCGGGAAAGCTCGGACTGGCCCCGGTTGAGCCCCTGGGATTCCTCCACGACGCGCTTCCAGAAGGCCTCGAGCTCCTGCTTCTCCCGGTTGAAGGCCTCGCGCTCGTGCCCGAGCTCTTCCCGCCGGTCCCCGAGCTCCGAGGCGCGCAGGTCGAGGGCGGCGCGCTCCTGCCTGAGGGCGGCCTCCCTCTTCGAGAGCTCCTCCCCGGCGTTGCGCACCTCCTCCTCGCGCTTGAGTATCTTCCACTCCTCGAGCTTCTTGTCATGGTCGTCGATTGCCGGGGCCTGGCCGGCGTCCTGGGCCGTCTTGAGCATCGCCAGGGAGCCCGCCTTTATCGCCTCGAGCTCCGACCGCGCCTGGCGCAGCTGCTCCTCGATGTCCGCCCGCTGCCGCCGCTCGCGCTCGAGCTCCAGCCGGGCGTCGCGGGTCCTCTCCCGCTCATCGACGCCGGCGGCGGCCGCCTTCCGGGCCGGCCTGCCCCCCGGCATGGGAGGTGCGGCGAGGGGCCCGGGCGCAGGGACGGGGCGCTCCCCGGCCTCGGCAGCCGGCTCATCAGGGGGGAGCGTTTCCTTGCGCGAGAGGGTTTCCATGAGGTTGCGCGGGTCGAGGTCGCCCTCGAGCCGGGACCCCGGGAAGGCCCTCACGAGGTGGTCGACGCTGATGCTGGACGACCTGTAGGCGTAGGTGCGGATCTCGACGCTGCACGCCGGGGCCATCGAGTCCTCGAGCAGCCGGGCGAGGGCCTCGCGGCCGTTGACCTCCCGGTCGGAGACATGGTTGGCGAGGGCCAGCGCGCCCTTGCGGATGACCAGGGCGCCCTCGGACAGCGCCTGGTCCCTCTTCAGGGCGGTCCGGACGACCCCGCTGAACTGCTTTTCCTGAAGGTCCACGAGCACCCCGCGCAGCGCCCACGGACCTCCCCGGAGGCTCCTTTCCAACCGACCGCTTGGAAGCTTCAAACAATCAACCCCGGCAACGTGGCACGTCAATCAAGATAACCCTGGAACATATATAAAATTATATAGTTTCGAAAACTGAAACCCCGGATGGCGGGAACCGGGGGCGCAGGGCCGCTCCCGGGGGTATAAAAGTAGATATCAGCCGGTTCCCATCGGGTTTCGAGGGTGCTGCCGCTTGCGCGTACTGGAGGCATGGCCGGCATTGCTGGCCCTGGTGGCCGTCGGGCTGTCGCCCGTACCGGCGTCGGGCGCCCTGGGCTTCACGGCCGCAGGCCACTCGCCCCAGGCTCCGGACCACGAGACCTTCACTACATTCCACGCGACGATCGGACTGGTCAACGACACTTATATCGTCGACGGGAACGCCACCAACGGCACCGCCACCAACGGCACCGGCACCAACGGCACCGCCACCAACGGCACCGGCACCAACGGCACCGGGACAAACGTTACCATCAACGTCACAGCCTGCCAGCTCGTCCTCGAGACGGGAGGCGGGCGAGGCGCCGCGGCCGAGGCCCGTCACAACATGACGCGATCGGGACCGCTGAACGATTTCGTCCTCTCCGCCGGACCCTGGCCTCCTGGTACGGAGGTGCCCTACAGGTTCGAGGCCACCCTATCCAACGGCACTGTCATCAGGTCCAACTCCTCGCTGGTCCGGACGCCAGAGCTACTTGCGATAAAATGGCACCGCTCGGCGGAGGATGCAGCACCGCTCGCCCGCGGGCTCGGCCGGCCCCTTATGGTCCTGGTGTACTCCGGGTTCGACCGGGCGATCCGTTCTGTGGACGGGAGCCTCTCAGGCCCCTCCATTATCGACCTGAGCGCGGCGCTCGTCTGTGTCCGAATCGACAATGAGACCTCGCCCTCGTTCGGCCGCGAGCACCACCTGGGGCGGCTGCCAGTGCTGCTGTTCCTCAACGCGACCACCGGCAACGAGACGGGGCGCGTTGCGGACCCGCGAAACGGCGCTCTGGTCGAAAAGCAGATGCGGCACGTCCTCGGCCTGGGGCCCGCGCCCCGGCCCGCGGAAGGGGAGGCCCACGGGTACCGGCTGGAGGCGCTGGCCCTGGGCGCGGCGCTCGTCGCCGGACCGGTGGCGCTGCTGGTCCGCCTCCGCATGAAGAAGCGGCTCGAGCGCTGAGATACGCGCATCCGCATACCCGGGGCGAAATCCATAAATATGCAGGGCCTGATTTGGTCTCAATCGACGGAACATTGTCGGGGTGATACGGGTGTATTCTCAGCAACAACAGCCGGGAGCCCAGTCCCAGAACCAGGCGCAGCAGCAGAGCCCGCAGCAGCCCCAGCAGCAACAGTACCAGCAGCCCCAGCAACCGGCGACCCCGCCTGTCCCCCAGGGGCCCCAGAAGGACAGCGTCGTCGCGGACGAGTTCAAGAAATTCGTCCACTCGCAAACATGGCAGGTCCTCGGCCACGACGCGTCCGCCGGGAACCACCTCATCAAGCTCGCCCCGCCGGCGAACCGCAAGCTCTCCAAGGGCGATGTGAAGAAGGCGCAGATTACGATCAAGTCGATGGGGCCGCAGCCGGGCGCGACCGCCTTCGGCCCGAACTCCATCGAGGTAAGCATCAACACCGAGGAGAAGGCCGGGTTCTTCGGTTCCGACAGGAAGAGCTATCCCCTCTGGATGAACGTCGACGAGGAGGTGGACAATGCGATGCAGCCCACCCCCGGTCTGAAGGAGAAGGTCAGAAACATCTGCACCCAGGCGAAGATCTCCATGCCCCCGGCACCGGCCCCGCCGCCCCAGCCGGCCCAACAGGAGCCGCCGCCTATCGCCACCGCACCGCCGCCCATACCGCAGGCGACGCCTTCACAGCCCCAGCCGCCGCCGCCGCCGATGCCCCAGACCGGCCAGGTCCAGCAGCCCCAGCCCCAGCAGTGGCTGCAAAAGCTCTGCCCCAACCCCAACTGCCAGGCGCCGAACGCCGCCAACTCCTCGACCTGCTACCGCTGCGGGTACAAGTTGGGCTGAGGACGAAGGCGCAGGGCGCATGGCGCAAGGGACGAAGGCGCAAGGCGCAGGGCGGATGGCGCAGAAGATGAAGACGCAAGACACTGGGAGCAAGGGGGGAACGGCCAGACGAGGGCTCCACCCTGTTCCTTGCGCCTTGCCCCTTGCGCCTCAAGCCTTGTGCATTGCCCCTCGCGCCTTGCGCCCCGTGCCTCCGAAGTGATCGCATGAACCGCGGCTTCTTCGTCGGCTTCGACGACACCGACAGCCCCCGGGGGCTCTGCACGACCTATCTTGCGACCGAGGTGCTGGAGGAGTTCCGGGACTTCGATATCATCGGCCACCCGGCACTGGTCCGCCTCAACCCCAACATCCCGTGGAAGACCCGGGGGAACGGGGCGGTCGCCATCCGGTTCGGGAAAGGCTCGGGCCGGCCGTTCCGCGTGGGCGTGTTCGGGAGCCGCCGGGTGATGGCCTACCCTCGCTCCGGCGTCTGCAGCCCCGACCTCGAGGAGCTCCTGGAACGGCTAGACCGGGTGGTGCTGGCCAATTCGGCCCGCGGCGAGAGGGCGACCAATCCCGCGGTCTTCATCTCCCTGGCGCGGCCCCCCGAGAGGCTGTACTGGAACGCCGTGCGGGAGCTCGTGCGGCCGGCGGAGGTGGTGCGCGAGCTCGAGGGCAGTCGGGGCTCCAGGTGGCTCTGGAGGACTCACAGGGGCCGCCGTGGCATAATCGGCGCCACCGCCGCGGTCGCCTGGACCGGCCGCCGGCGCACCTACGAGATCATCGCCTACCGGCAGAAGAGCCGATGGGGAACGCCCCGCAGGGTCGGCTGGGAGTCCGTGCGCGAGATGGACCGCCGCTTCCCGACCACCTTCAACAACATCGATGAGCCCAACCGCCACATCGTCATCTCCCCGCACAGCCCCTGCCCCGTCCTCTTCGGCATTCGGGCCACCTCGCCCCGGGAGCTCCCGCCCGCCGCGGCCGCGATCGAACCCGGAGAGCCCGCCGCCCGCTCGCTGCTGTTCATATCCAACCAGGGCACGGACGACCACCTCCGCAGGACTCACGTCTGCGGCCTGCGGCCCTATGTCTCGGCCTGGCTGCGCGGCAGGGTCGTGGCCGCGCCGGTCTCCAGACCGGGCGGGCATGTCTTCTTCCGGTTGGCCGACCGCACCGGGTCCGTGGACTGCGCCGCATTCGAGCCGACCAAGGAGTTCCGGGGTCTGGTCCGCCGTCTCGTGCCGGGGGACCTCGTGGAGGCCCTCGGGGGCGTGCACCGCCGCCCCTTCACGGTCAACCTGGAGAAGCTCGCCGTGGTGCGGCCTGCAATTGTCACCACGGTCCGCAAACCCCGCTGCCCTTGCTGCGGGGCGGCCATGAGGTCGGCCGGGAGGGGGGCCGGTTACCGCTGCCGTCGCTGCCATGCGAGGGCCGGCGCCGAAGAGGCCGTGAGGTTGCCGCTCGCGCGTGACCTGGCGGGGGGCCTTTACGAGGTGCCGAAATGTGCCCGGCGGCACCTCAGCCGCCCTCTCGACAGATGAGGGGTGATTCATATAATGATTCATATAATCATACCAACTATATAATTCTAAGAAAATATTATATATATGGAACCCATCGGGGCAAAAGGTAATTCCCCTGTCCAATTTAGAGCCCGGACCGACCCGCCCAGGCATGGACACAGGTTTCACTCAGTTCGAAATGAATACCGAGGTGGAATAAGATGAAAGGCAAGGGTGCGATGTTCGTTGTGTTTTTGATGGTGGCAGGCGTGTTCCACGCGGTCGCATCGCCCGCAGGCACGCCCGAGTTGCCTTCCGAAAGGAGCCTCCAGGCGGTCCTCCCCCAGGTCGCCGCCCGCCCCGAGTCTCCGGCGGCCCCCCAGCCAGGGCCTGCCCCGTCCGACACGGAACGCGCCGCCGCGGCCGTCCCGTCCGCCCCCGCTGACACGCCCGAGCCCCCCGTGCCGCTGCCCGCGCCCGGCGCCTCCGAGGGCGGCGCCGACGCAAGGATCGTCGTCATCTCCAACGCCACCAACATCACGCTGG
>Ga0194113_10000472_pt1 | contig 52638 bp, 42 predicted proteins | sample TA2MahC200mmetaG_FD_146193 | JGI IMG/M metagenome (GOLD analysis project Ga0194113, IMG submission 146193) | Freshwater microbial communities from Lake Tanganyika, Tanzania - TA2015017 Mahale Deep Cast 200m | ecosystem: Environmental > Aquatic > Freshwater > Lake | place: Tanzania: Lake...
CCCGCGCCCAGGCAGAACGCCAACGCGATGACGGCCAGACTCTGAAACAAGGACTTGCCCTGGCTGGCGCCGGTCTGGAAATCGGTCCAGAAAACCAGCATCCCGCTGCTCAGAAGAATGGCCAGCCCCGCTGCCGCCAAGCGCGTCCAGTACGTGCTCCGCCGGCGCACCGCCACCCGCAGCTCCCGCTCCACTACGGGTAATAGCCTCATACACCCCGCGCCCGCGCCCAGCTCGACCCCTCCCTCCAACACCCCCCTTCCCGTTCCCGCCCGCCATTCATGGCGCGGGCTCGGCCCACTCGCCCACCGGCGACTCGACGCGCGCAGACCCAACGCCAGGCTGCGGCCTGCCAGGTTGCGCCTGAAGGTCCGGCCGCGGAGGCACGACCCGTCGAGCCAAGGCGCGCCCTTGGCGCCGCCACCAACGGTCTTGGCCATAGGTCTGAGCCGCAGCCGCGCGGAAGTGCCGCCGCAGGCCGTGCCGCGCCCAAAGCACGAGCAATAGGTTCTTGCTCACCCACACCAACGGCCGCACCAGCGAATAGCCGAACGCCGTCGGCCCCAAGAAGAACTGTAGGAATGGCTTGCTGGCGGCGTAGGCCAGCCAAGTCTGCGGAACCAACGTGCTCAGCCGCGGAAAAGCATAGCCCAACGTCCATGGAATCAAGATCACCAGCGCGAACGTCTTCAGGATCGCCAAGTTCGGCCGCCGCGAAGCCACACTCAGCCAGGCGCCCACCCAGCAGAGCGCCAACACGTCCGTGGTGAAATTCACCAAACTGCTCGCCGCCGCGGCAATGTAGTACTTGGCGGTCGCCGCCAGGACCGGCCCGGGAGCGCGGCTCAACCGCCAGCTTTCCTCGACGTACAACACGTGCAGGACCGCGATCGCCACCACCGGCCAGAAAAACACACCCCGCAACGCTCGCCAATGCCCACGCAGAAACGTCACCACCGACAGCGGCGTGGTCAGAATCAACTCGAGCGCACCTGCGCGGCGCGCCTCGAGCAGGAAACGACAGGCCATCACCGCCACCCAAACGCGATTCGTGAATACCAAAGCATAGGAGAAATACTGGTGGAACTGGAAGGTCGAGGCCGCCCGCCGATACCCGTACGTCAGCCAATAGACATTGACCGCCACCAAACCCACCAGCAGCCAAAACACCACATGCGGCCAACGCAACCGCGCCGCCAGCGCCTGAATCGGGTTCCGCTCCAACCGCCGGCGAAACGCCCGCCGCCAGCCAGCGGTGTATCCGAAGCGCCAGAACCAGCGTTGTGTGGTGGGTTTGTCCGCCGGATGTTCCCGCCACATCCGCGGCACAAGCACCGCCGTCGCGATCATGAACCCCCAGCAAAGACCGTGGACCAACCCCAACGAAAGCCAGTAGTTCTTCGGCGCCGCCCGAAAAGCGGTGTCCAGCGCCAGGTACCCCGTGTAGGCCGGACTGGCCAGCGCCACCGCCGGAAACTGGTTCAGCGGTTTGGTGAAAAACCCGGTAATGACCACCGTCGACAACCCAGGCAACAACCCCGTGAGGCCCAGGATCAACACCACCGTCCCAAGCGTCGCTTTCCCCTGATCGCGGCTCAGCGTCGACACCAGCATGCCCGCGGTTAGCGAAAACAGGATCGCGTTGACCACGCTCAACGCCACCCGGCCGTACTCGCCGGGTGTCACGCCCCCGAGCAATAGGGGCAAACCCAGTGCCGGCAGGATCGCCAGCAAGCCGTACAAACCTGTCAGCGACGTGGCAAACCATTTCCCCAGCACCACATCGTAGCTCCGCAGTTCCGTCAGAAACAACAACCCGAGCGTCCCGTCGCGCTTCTCTTCGCTCACGCAATCCGCCGTGATGAACGGCCCTACCAACAGACAGTAGGCAAACGCCAGCACCGTCAGGTACGAGAAGAGCGTCTTGCCCACGGTCACCGGCGGTTGGTCTTTTAGGGCCCACAGTCCCAGCCACAAGCATACCAAGAACGCCGCCCCTGCAGCGGCCAGGCGCAGCCAGTAGGTCTTGCTGCGCCGGGCCCCCACGCGCAACTCGCGTCCCACAATGGGCAACAGCGTCATGGCTTATCACCATGCCGGGCCACCACCGAAAAGTCCAAGGCGGAAAACTCGGTCGAGGACATCTCGGGCGACCGGTGTCTGCGGGACCCAATCCTTCCGACACGCCTGTCTACCATACCATCCGACCCATGCTCCCTTCCATTCTCCAATCCGAAACCCCAGCCACAGCCGTTGAATCCAACAGCATCACGAGCACAGGCATTTTATCCGGCAAATAATGGTTGACACCTTGGGGTCGCCCGCTCTCCAGCCAGGTTCCCAAGGACTCGTTCTGGATGGCGTTGCGGAATCAAGAAGCCCCCAGGGGAATTTCGCGATCCTAGCGTAGACTCGCTTATTTGAGTCAACTATTTAATTGGGGCTTAATGGTTTACACCTTCAGACAGATTGATCGATCGGCCTCGGTCTGCGGCGGTCGGCGCCGGTCCGGCGCCCAGCGCCCAGGGTAAGGTCAACCATGACCGCAACCCCGGACGGATGCCGGGGCTGGCCGGGTCTGACGGAACGCTCCAGGGCGGGGGCGGATCCGGAATTGGTGTCACCGGCTAGGGAACCACCAGCCGCCAGAAGGTGGCGGGGCTGCCGGTCGGGACCGGGGTCGTCCAGGTCGCCCCGGTCTGGCCGGCGGCGATCACGGTCCACGAGTTGGCACCCAGGTCGGTCGTGCGCTCGACATTGTAGGCCGTGCCGCCGGGGTTGCTGATCTCGAGGACCACGTTCCCGCCGGAGAGGCTCACGCGAGCGATCTTGAGTTGCGGGAGGGGGCCACGACCGGGCAACCCATAGGCCCGGGCATGCAGGAAGTGCCCATCGGTCATGGCCCAGGTAGCCAGGCCGAAGCGATTGCCGGGTCGGGCCTTCGCCTCCACCCAACGCCAAGTCGCTTGCTGGGCGGGATCGTCGAGCGACCAAGCGGTGAGTTGATACTCGCCATTGTTGTTGGCGAACTCGGCAGCGAAGGGTTGACCGGGCCGATAGACAAAAGCGGCATCGCCAGCGATCAAGTCCGACCACACCCCGGCGGCCTTGCGGCTCACGGTCAAGCCCTGGGGGATGCGTTCAGCCCCGGAGGCTTCGCTGGCAAAGAGCACCCGTGCGTAGTTGTCGGCGTCGGTGAAATCGTAGACAAACCCGAGGCCATCGTCGTCGAAGGGATGGAACGCGAGTTCGAGCCAGTAATCGGGCAGGTCGGGAGCTGTGGCGAGCAGGATGGGCCCCTCGGCATCGGCGCTGGGGACGGCCAGGCTGCCCGAGGTCGCCGGGCCGTAGTTGGAGAACTGAACCACCGTGCCGTGGGCGCTGACACTCCAATCGCCGGATGCGGCTGCACCGGCGAACGGGTTGGACCAGACCGCCGGCAATTCATACTGGAGCGGCGCCTGGGTCCAGTCGTCGTGGAAGACCACATTGCCCCCGGCTTGGACGGTGACTTCTTCGAAGAGGACACCAGCGTTCACGGGGTTGGTGGGAGCCGATTCCCCGGGGCCTTGGCCCCAGCACCCGATGCCCAATCGCCCCGCTGGCAGGGCGTCATCGGCGAAGAGGAGCACGGCCTCCCATGTGGTCAGCCAGACCGGCGGATTCTGCAGCGTGTCCCAACCGGTGACGCGCACCTCGAAATTCGGTCCCGTCGCCTGCACTGTGATGCGCACGCGTTTGAAGAAGGCCACGTCGGTCGGGTCGGTCGCGATCGTGGCGTCTTGGGCTAGCTCGGTGAACACGCCGTTGACACGTTTCTGGACGGTGACACCAAAAGGGGCGCGCCAGGCGGCGTTGTTGTTTTCGCCGGTGACCGTCACGCGATACCAGTTCTCCTCATCCACGTACCGGAAGTAAACGCAGTTACCGTCGTTGTCCCCCACCGAAAACACGGTTTCGGCGTTGAAATCCGTCCAGGCGGGGTCCCAGAACTCCGGCCGGATAATCAGGCGCGGCCCCTCGAAACTGACGTTGGGGACCACCTGGTTCGCGCCGATGAAGGTCGGATCGTCAGCCGCTCGATAATCGTTGCTGCTGTCCGAGGGCCCGCGAAGGCCTCCACCGAAATCCCGGATCAGCCATTGCCCGGGCAGCACCGGGTCGCGCTGGGTGTTCTCCCACTTCGCGGCCAGCCCATCGGCCACCGACAGTTGTTCCGCATGGTTGGGGTGTGTCCCGCGCTCGAACTCGAGGCGATTGGAGCGGCGGTCTCGGTCGGGGTCGCCGTCCGGGGTGGGATCGAGATTGCCAAAGTAGCTACGCTCCCACGGATCGGGCAAGCCGTCCCCGTCCGCATCCGCAGCGAACTGTGCGTGCAGCGTATAGGGCCGGTTCATGGTCAGGTCCAGTTGGGACGCCGTGGTGGCCAGGTCGCCCGACCAATGCCAAAAGAGGTATCCTGGGTCCGGTTCGGCCCTGAGGTTGACCACGGTCCCTTCAGGCAGCCAGGCCCTGGCCAAGTTAAGCTTGCCACCGGCAGTCGCCGAAGGAGCCAACCGCATTTCGGTGCTCCAGTTCCATTTGAGGAAGGACAACCCCGACAGCGTGAACGATACGGAGTTACCGTTACCCGTGGGTGGCACGGAGCCGAACCCGGTCCAACCGGCACACAGGCGCCGCACCCCTGGGTGTGTTTCGACCGGCGTGTCGACGCTGGCCTGGATGTCGGTGCCGGGCGCGAACCCGTGCCAGCCCGCACTCGGGTTGGGCGCGCCGTGGGCCGAAGAGACCTGCAACGGGGTGCCCGAAACACTCTGGACCCGCACGTAATCGAACTCGGTCCGGGCCATGGCCCAACTGAAGAGGCCGATCTTGCCGCGGTCGACGGTCCCATCGGTCAGCTCGAACGGCCCGTAGACATACGCCATGGCGGCGCCGTCCGGATCGGCCACCACAACCACTTGCAGGCGATTTCCGGAGACCGCCGCCGAGATTTCGTAAGGGACGTTATCCGGAGGGACGAACCGGTTGTCGCGGATCACCTCGCTGAACACGCCGGCGACCACCTTCTGAATCGAGAGGCCCTGCGGCACGCCGGTGGGCGAGTTCTGCCGGCGTAACCCAATGCGATAGAAATTCTGTTCGTCCAGGTACCGCACCAGAACGCCGTGGCCATCGTCGTCCCGAGGAATGATACGCGCGGTCAAGACGTAGTCGGTCCATTGCGTGTCTCCGGCCACCAATGAGGCGGCGATGTAATCGACTTGACCGGCGGTGTCGTTGGCGCCGAAGGCATCGCTATTCTCGTGCAAGGTGCCGTAGGGACCGCTCGGACCGAGGGCGAGCGACCAGATCGGCCGACCGCCATTACCGCTGCCCATGGTGTTGTCGCCGCCTTGCCGCGGGGGCACCACCGGGGTCCATTGCTGCAGGCCGTTGGGGTTGCCCACTAAGGGCACCGGTTGCAGCAGGACGTTGGCGATTCGCAGGCCGCGCGGGACCGACCCGCTCATGCCCCAGCTCATCAACCCGACTTGGCCCGCCGCCGAACCCGGCAACGCTTGGTTGTCCACCAACCGATATTCGAGAGGGGCGAACTCGGGGTCATCCACCACGGTCAACGAGCACCGGTTCCCGCTGGTGACGCGCACGATCACATCGAAGGGAACACCGGACCGGTTCACAAACGAGTCCACAAAGCCCGGTGTGCCGTGGCCAAAGACCACAACGGGCAAGACCGTCCACCATCCGGTCCACGCGCCAACCGTTCCCGGGAAAGAGGTCGCCCGTGCGCACCTGTCGAGCGAAGGCGATGCGGTAGAAGTTCAGGTCGTCGCGATAGCCGAAGATCAGACCGAACCCGTCGTCGTCGCCCGCCGTCAGGCGCGCGCTGTAGGTAAACTCGGCCGGCGCGAGCGCCTCGTTGATGAGCATCACGGCCCGCCCGCTGAGCGACCCAGCCGCGGCAGGCGAGTAGATGTTGCTCTGCTCGACGAACGCGCCGCTCACAATGTCGTATTGCCACCGCATGGGACCGTCCAGATAGTCGCCACCAGGCTGCACCGCGGTCCAACCCTCGATCCCGCGATTGAAATCGTCCTCGAAGAGGAGTGTGGCGGCCGCCCCAGCGCCGTTACGGGGGAAGGCGACAAGGAACAATAAACTAGCCGCCAGCGGCAGCGCTTTCGAGGCAACGACAGAGGTAGCATTCATAGGTGAATCGTGAGTGGCTCGCCTTGGTGGCAAACGGTTGGTCGGGCTGGTCGTGGTTGTGCTGCGGAGTCTGGAGCATGCATACCCTCTGGCGCCAACCTAGGTCAACCCGAATCCTCCATGGCCCCGAATCCTCCGGTGAGGTGCTTGAGGGCTGCCATCGCGGATGAAACCCCGCAGGCTCCCTGTGGGGCGCGGATCGTCAGATCCGCTTGGCGGACGTGACCGTCCGCGCTCGCTCGCTAAGGACTCGGGTTCCATTGGAACCGCTGGCCGGGCTCGAGCGAGAGGTCCCGTGTGGCGGTGCGGTAACGCAACTGGCACGGTTGACGGAGCCGCGCGCGCAGGGTGGCCGAGGTGAGTCGGCTACCCTGCCATTCGATATCGACCTGGAACCCGCCACGAGCGCGCAAGCCCTTGACATAGCCTGAAGGCCACGCGCTGGGTAGCGCCGGCAGGAATTCGAGCACGGGGATATCCTGGTCGGTCATCTCGGCGCTTGGCCTCATCGGGCGGCGGTCGCCGCTGACGACTTCGTGGCTTTGGAGGAGGAGCTCCGCGATGCCGGCTGTGCCGCCGAAATTGCCATCGATTTGGAATGGCGGGTGGGCATCCAGAAGGTTCGGGTAGGTGTTGCCGGCTAGGGCATCGACCAGGAGTCGGTGGGCGTGGTCGCCGTCCAGGAAGCGCGCCCAGAAGTTGATCTTCCATGCTTTGCTCCAGCCGGTGCCGCCGTCGCCGCGGAAGCTCAGGGATTGCTTGGCTGCGGCGCAGAGTTCGGGCGTGCCGCGCGGGGTGATTTCCCAACCTGGATATAGGCCCCAGAGGTGGGAGACATGGCGGTGGGTTTCTTTGGGGTTGTCTTTGTCTTGGAGCCATTCCTGGAGCTGACCGTGTTGGCCGATCTGGTTCGGTGCGATCTGCCCGCGCAACTCCCGCAGGCGGGCGGCGAACTCGGCATCCACACCCAACTGCGCCGCGGCGGCTGCCGTGCAATCGAAGAGACTGCGGACGATCTGATGGTCCATCGTCGGCCCCGCCACCAACCCGCCCAGCTCAGGCGAATTGGAGGGTGAACTGATCAACCAACCGGTCTTGGGGTCGCGCACCAGGAAATCCGTGAAGAAGAGCGCCGCCTCCTTGAGCGCGGGATAGGCCCGGCGCGCCAAAAACTCGCGGTCGCCTCCGAACCGATAGTGTTCCCACAGATGGTGGGCGAGCCAGGCGCCGCCCGTGACCCAAATGCCGTGGTTGGCGTGGTTGATCGGGGCGGTGCCGCGCCAGAGGTCGGTGTTGTGGTGGAGCACCCAACCCCGACAACCGTAGTGGGCCTGGGCCGTCTTCCGCCCCGTGACGCGGCAGTCGTCGATCAGATCGAACAGCGGTTCGTGGCATTCGGCCAGGTTCGCGACTTCGGCCGGCCAGTAGTTCATCTCAGTGTTGATGTTGACGGTCCACTTGCTGTCCCACGGTGGGCGCAACTGATCGTTCCAGATTCCCTGGAGGTTGGCGGGTTGGGTGCCGGGTCGGCTGCTGGCGATCAGCAAGTAACGGCCAAATTGGAAATACAGTGCCGCCAACGCCGGGTCTGGCCCTTGCCGCACGCGGCGAAGCCGTTCGTCCGTCGCCAGCCCACCCGCCTCGGTCCGGCCGAGATCGAGTTGGACCCGGCGGTAAAGGGCTCGATGATCTGCCAAGTGCGCGGCTAACAGCGTCGCAAAGTCTTTCCCAGTGACGGCGCGCAGCGTGGCGGCGCAGCGTGCCGCCGGATCGGCGCTGATGTCTTGGTAGTTCTTAAAGCTCGTCGCCGACGCTAGGACTAACATCGCCGAGTCGGCGCCCGTGACCGTCAAGTGATCCTCGCTGACGACCACGCGTCCTCCCACCGCCACGGCCCGCAACCGCGCCTGGAACCGGAGCCCGCCGTCCTGCACTTGGCCGAACAGGGCGAGTTGGTCCCCGTCACGCTGCGCCGTGCGCGCGGTCGGATGCGGACTGTCCAGCTTGGCGGTGAAGCTCACGCGCCCGGGCTGACTGGCGCCGATGTGCCAGACCAAGGCCTGATCGGGGTGGCTAACGAAGGCGCGCCGCTCGAACTCGACGGTGTCCTGCCGGAAACGGACGCTGGCGATGGCCGCGTCGAGGTCCAGTGCGCGTCGATAATCGGTCACCCCCTCGAGGCCGGCGAATTGGAGGCGCAGGTCGCCAAACGGCTGATAGGCCTTTTGCCGTAGCGGGACGCTCATGAACTCCTGCATGGCCAGCGCCTCCGCCTCGCGCGGTTTACCCTCGAGGAGTAGTTGCCGGAGCTGGGGCAAAAACCGCGCGGCGCCTTCCCGGTGGTACTCATGCGGTTGGCCGGTCCAGAGGGTGTCTTCGTTGAACTGCAGGCGTTCGGCGGCGACACCGCCGAAGACCATGGCGCCCATTCGGCCGTTGCCGATCGGCAAGGCTTCGGACCACTCGCGCGCCGCCTGGCGATACCAGAGCGTCTGGGCAGGCTCGCTCGCCGTAGCCTGCTGGGCGAGGGCGGTGAGCGTCGGCACCAGCGTGAGGATCGAGCACGTCGCAGCCAGGGAGAGTCGCTTCGGTCGTTTCATGGCTCAGGATAACTCGGGCATGGCTCGACGCTTCTCGGTTTTGGGCCCGATCGCAAGCCCGTTTTCCCAGTGCCGCAAACGCAAGTGGGTCCTTCTGCCCGAGCCTCAGCCGGGAGCGCGGAGCAACGCCTCGATCTCGCGGTAGTCGTCGACGACGTGTGTGGCCTGAGCCAGGCGTGCCGCCGGCAAGGTGTTGGTAATCGCGATGACGGTCATCCCCGTCGCACGAGCCGCAGCCACACCCGCCGCGGCGTCCTCGATCACACAACAGCGGTCGGGTGGCAGTCCGAGGCGGCGGGCGGTCTCGAGGAAGACGTCCGGAGCCGGTTTGCCGCGAGCCACGTCCTGCACGCTTACCACCACCTCGAAGAACCGGCGCAGGTCTTTCATCGCCAGCAGCTCGTCGATCACCGGGTGCATAGACCCTGAGGCCACCGCCAGTCGGTATTGCCTGCCCAGGACCTCCAACAGGTCGGGGAAGGCAGGGAAGATCGGGCGGTCGCGCCGCATGATTTCGAGGAACCGCCCCTGTTTCAGGGCCAACAACTCGTCGAGGCACTGCGCGGGTTGATGTTTCGCAATGAAATCCAGCCACAACGTCCGGTCCGATTTCCCGTAATAAGCGGCGAAATCCATGCCATGCCGGTCGCCATAGCCCATCTCGTCGAAGACCTCCCGGAACGCCTGTTCATGACGCGGTTCACTGTCCACCAGCACGCCGTCCATGTCGAAGATGACGGCGTCGAATCGCCCTGCCGGACGGGGCGGGCCGGGCTGAGGTCGAACTTGAGGCTGAGGGGCAGCCGTGCTGAGGCTCATTTGAGGTACTTGATGGCGACGAAGCCGGCGATGCCTAACGCGAGCAGGGCCCAGGCAAACCAGTCGAAGTATTTCTCGATGAGCGCGCGAATCCGCGCCCCAAACAAGAAGATCATCCCGGCGACCATGAAAAACCTGGCGGATCGTCCGACCACCGAGGCCCCCACCAACGCCCAGAAACTCACCTCGCACACCCCGGCGGCAATGGTGAAGACCTTGTAGGGAATCGGCGTGAAGGCCGCCGTGAGAATGGCGAGAAACGCGTTGCCTTGGTACAACGTGGCCACCTTGTCGAACGCCGCTTGGGAAAAGATGTACGGAATGAACAGGTCCCGCACGGCGTGCCATGCCCCGTACCCGATCGCGTAGCCGAGCATCCCTCCCAACACCGAACCGGCAGCGCAGATCGCGGCGAACCGAAACGACCGCCGCGGCGCGCCCACGCACAGCGCCAACAACAGTACATCCGGCGGCACGGGAAAAACCGAGGACTCGATGAGCGCAATGCCGAACAAGGCCCATCCCCCGCCCGGCCGCTCTGCCCAACCGACAGTCCAGGTGTACAGCCGTCGCAACCCATGCGGGCGGCGCACCAACGGTGCCGAGGCCACATCCACGCTCATGTGGCGGTGGAGCGAACCCGAAACGCGGCGAGCCGTCAAGTCGCCAGCGAGGTCGCAGCGCTAAGGCCCCGAGCGCAGTCGGAAGAACCGGGCCGCCTGATCGAGTGGAGCCAACAGTTCCGCGGTCGGTTCGGTAGCGTCCAGGGTGAAGACGGTCAGCCAACTGCCCGGGCGCAGCGTGGCCGAAGCTTCCAGCGCATACGGTTGGCCGGGGGTCAAGTTGCTCAGGCGGATGATCAGGTTCTGATCGCGCAGCGCGCCCTCGAGCTGGGGCGGTCCACCTCGAGCGGCCGTGAAGGTATCCGGCTGTTCGGGCGCAGCCTCGACGTTGCCGGCGAAGTCGCGGGCGACGCTGTAGAAGCGGTAAGTGGACCCGTTGCGGCCGGCAAAGGTGGCCCGGGTGTCCGTGGTGCTGGTCAACCAGGGCAGGAATGGGCCGCCGTTCTCGGAGACGTAGATGTCGTAGGTGAACACGCCTGAGCCAAGCTCGTCGTCGAGCCCCATCCACTCGACCGCGAAGCTGGGCGGCGATTGCTCCGGCAACGGGTAAACCGCGCTCGTTGGCGGAGCAGCATCGATGGTGTTGAGGACCACGGGGGTGTCGATGGGTTGGTTGAAGCCGTAGGTCGGGTCGAAGATGATGCGCGCCTGGTTGTGGATCTCGACGCCGGTGACGAGCTGGTCCATGGCGCGGATGACGTAGCTGACGAATCCTTCGCCGCGGTGCGTGGCGTCATTCGGCGGCAAGAACCCGGCAAACGGATCTTCCGGCAACTGGCCCGTGGCCGGGTCTACCGATTGCATAAACCAGGTCACATGCCCGGTGTCCGGATCCAACCGGACCGTGATGTGGACCGGGTTCGGATCCGAGGGTGCCGAGACCGTGGTGGTAAACTGCTGGAGGCCGGGCGGCACGGGCCACTTCTGGTTGTTAAACCCGAGTTCCTTCAGCTCGAAGGTGGACCAGTCGAGGTCCGGATCGAGTTGGTCGATGATGAGGACCTCTTGAGCGGGCGCGGCGGCGTTGGTCTTGTTCTCGAAGTAGACGGTGTAAGGCATGATCTGGCGCAGGCCGATGTAGCCCGCCGCGCCGGAGCCGGTCGGGCCGACCTTGTCGTTCGGGTCGATACTGCCCACCAACAGCGTGGCGATCGAGTCGCCGAGGCCGAACGGGACATTCTCACGCAGGAAATTGCGGACGCGCTGGCGCCAGCCGGAGGGGTCCTGCCAGGGTTTGCGGCCCAGGTTCACATTGGAAGAGTTGTGCAACTGAGGTCGTTGCTGGTGAACTTGGTTGGTCTTACCAGAGTAGGCGTCAACGATTTCCTGCCGCGCGGCGGCGAAGGCATCCGCGAGCGATTTGCAGTTGCGCAAGTGTTTCTTCAAGCGTGTGGTTAGTTCACCGCCAGACGCGTTTTCCCAGGAAACGCGGCCCCACTCACTGCCCGAGATACCCACGAACGTGCCGTTGGTGGGGGTGAGAACCCCGCCCAAGCCACCGGAATGGCAGGAGTCGTTGATGAAGTAGGTGTTGGCCGCGCCGACTTCGTTGATGGCATTCTCCATCGCGACTGGTCCCACGGTGCCGTCATTAAGGAACATGTACCCCTGCTGGACATCCTGCCAACGTCCACCGTGACCCGAGTAATAGATCACCAGGTCGTCGTCGCCATCGATCTTGTCTTTGAACTTCTTGACGGCATCGAGGACTTTTTGGCGCGTGATGGTATCGGTCTCGCTGTCCAGACTGTCGAAGAGCTCTTCGATCTGGTCTTCCGGGACGCGCAAGTCTTTCTTGAGGTACTGTTTGATGTCGGCGTGATCCTTGGCGACGCCAGGCAGGTTATTCTGCCCGGCTTTGCGGTAGTCCGAATTGCTGATCACAACAAAGTAGGTTTTGCGAATACCATCCGCCGGCTTCTTGGCAGGGGCGTGCAGCCTGACCGAATGGAGGCTAACCGCCCGATCCTGGGCCGCTTGTTCGTCGGTGATCTGGATGTCCGGCAGCGGGAAGGTCGCACCCACCGGTTCCGGTCCGAAGAGCCAGTATCCGTCGATGTTTGCGACATAGAGGTGGCCCAGGTAGTCGGCGGCCAGATCGTCCAGGTCGCGCATAAGGAGGGCATAGAAGTCGCGCAGGGAAGGCCCAAGACGCGCGGTCAACTCCTGCAAATACTGCTGCCACAACGCCGGATCCACTCCCTCGGGCGGCGGGATCGTGTTCCAACCGATCGGGCTGGCGTCGGTCAGGAGCTTCTCGCCCGGGTAGACCCCCACGCGCGCTTGGACGTTGCCGCCGGTAGGGCCGGGCTTGACTTCGAAGGCAACAGTCCGCTCCTGACCTGGGCCGAGCGTGGGCAGGAGGGATTGGTCGTTGAGGGCCAGCAAGACGAAGCTCTCAGCGTAGTTCAGCGTGCTTTCGAAGAGGCTGATCGTTTGAGCGCCGGGCACCGAGATGTGCAGCAACGGCAGCGGAACATCGACCAACCCTTTGTTGCCGTAGGTCACGTACCAGGTGCCGGAGCGGCCGAGGCGAATCACGCTCGGACCGGTGAGGTACGTGTAGAACTGGCCGGCCCCGCCCTGGATTACCTCGACCAGATTGGACCCGATGGCCGTGGCGCCCGTTTGGTCGGCCACCACATGCGCCGAACCGGCCGGGAATCCCGTGAGCTGGAAGGTGGCGAAGACGCGCCCGGAATCGACAGAGGTGACACGCTGGGCGGTCCAGCGCTGGCCGTTGGCCGCTTGCAGATGGAATTGCGTGCCCGGATCCAGGTTGGCGCCGAAGATCTCGATTGTAGCCAACCCCGCGTTGCCAACTCGGTTTGGCGTGGCTTTCTCGACCCCAAAATCGACGACCGTAGCCCGCAGCGTGAACGAGGAAGCGCCCGCGGGCAACGAGCGCGGATAAGCCAACACGTAGTACGTGTCGGTCGTCGTGTTGGCCACCAAGGCGGTGGTGTCAGGCGCTTTCCATTCCCGCTGGCGGAAATCAAACGATTGGGGTGTGGGCAGGTAGTTGCGGCCCACGTAGATTTCGGTTGCGCCTTGTCCGGAGGCCAGGTCGAACACCAGCAGGACATCTTGATTGGCTGCCGGCACGAGCTTGAACCAACGGCCATCCTCGGGGTAACCGAAGCGGCCGCCCAAACCGGGTTGGTCCACGACGATCTCCGGCAGGTCTAGGGCCACGGCGCCCAGCGACGAGTTGGCGTTATTGTCACGGTTCTGACCTTCGAAGATGTCGCCTCGACTGTTGACCTCGATTTGCCATTGATAATTCTGAATCAGCCCGCCAGGCACGAGCACCTGGGCGCCCGCCCGGTAGCTCCGGCCCCCACCCAACGTGACCGCGTGCCCGACCAGGAACTCGCCCACGAAGATGCGCCGGTTGCTGACCGGGTCGAACAAGTAAACCGCGTCGTGCCACGGACCGTTGACGACGCCCGTGCCCGCATTCACCACCAACCACTCGATGTCCGCCACTTGACCCGCGACCACATTAGCCGGCCCTCGTACCTCGCGGACCAAGAGGTCGACGTCGGACGGGGCCGCCTCGGCGAACTCGAAAGCGCCCATGTCGGGATAGGCCCCGTTGGCGGCGAGCACGCCTTTGGGCACCGAGCGCAGGTCGGTAAACCGCTCGACGTTGAGCAGGTCCCGCGGAGGCGCCACCGTGCCGTCGGCGGCGTCGATGCACGGCGAACCGAAGGTAAGCCGGAAGTTCAATCGGTCGGCATCTTTGAAGCGCGGGTCGATCGAGAGGTTGCCGTTCTGGCCTGTGCGGTCGGCCGCATTGCGGTAGTTGACCGAACCGGAGAAGGGCGGGGCCCAGATGTTGCAGTAGCGGAGGCGGACCAGGGTGCCGAAGTCGTGCTGGTAGCCGGAGAGGATGCTGTTGGCGACGATGGTGTTATCGACCGCCAGCGACCCGCCATGAGTCAGCAGGCCGATCTTGTTGTTGTACAAGCTGCAGTTGACCACCTCGACGGGCGAACCTGGATGCGCTGAGATCGCACGGTCGATCCCGACCAACACCGTGTTGGCAATGCGAACGCCGCCGCCCCACGCCAGGACGCCGTCATAGAAGGCATCGAGCAGGTAGCTGTTCTCGATGGTGAGCGTGGCGGAACCGCTGGTCTTGAACATGCCTTTTTGGCCCCAACCGCCTGCGACTGGGCCGCTACCGTAGCGCACGATGCAATGGGCAAACTCGCCCTGGCCACCGATCAAGTGGATCCAGGCCCAATCCCCCGCCGAGGGCTGGGTGCGATTGCCGTCGAGGTTGGTGTCGCCACCCACGCTGTCGTCCAAGATCGACGTAAAGGTGATGGGCTGCGGGACGGTGCCGCGCGCGATCACGCGCCCGCGGACGTTGAGTTGGCGGGCAGGATCGAACTTGATGACCGCGCCGGGTTGGATGGTGAGCGTGACCCCGGGGTTCACCTGCAAGTGATCCACCAAACGATGCAGGTGGGTGCCGTCCCAGACTTCGTCCTGAGCGATCTCACCGCCGTGAAGCGCGATGACGTAGCGCAATTCGGCGTGCTCGTTGAGGCTGACCCGCGCGGTTGCATGCGCGGAAATGCCGGGCCAATCGCCCGGCTTGGGCAGGCTGCTGCTGCCGTCGAGGTTCGAGTCGCCGCCCACGGTGTCATCGGCAATCGAGGTCAATACGATCGGTTGCGCCAAGGTGCCCAACGCTTCGAGCCCGCAGTTGCGCTCCAGCGACAAACCGGACCCGCGCGTGAACTTAACGATGGCTCCGGCCTGGATCGTGATGGTCGCATTCGACCGGACCAGGACCGAGCTCTCGGCGACGTGCACCCGCTGGTTGGACCAGGTCTCGTTCTCGGTCACGAAACCAGAATGCCACACGACCGAGTTGTTCACCGCCACCTCGCGGAGGAACTGTTTGCGGATCGAGCCGTCGGCGGCCGTGAAGGTGGTCGTCAGTTGATAGCGCCCGTCCGGCACCTCGGTCGTGACCCACCTAGGCGTGGCACCCGTGGGCGGGCCGGAGAAAATGGCCACGGTTAACGTCGGGCTGGTGGCCGTCATGGTCACGTTGGCCGCGCCGGGATCCGATTGGAGCAGCAAGGACAGATCCTCGATGTCGTGCATGAACTCGGTGCTGAAGATGGCGAGAAAGCCGTCGAGCCCTTCCACTGCGTGGATTTGGGCGGCCGTATCCGCGGCAGCGATCACATTGCTCAGGGCGATGAACTCGATGCCGGCGGGCGCGTCTTGGGCAACGAAGAACTGCAAGCTGGCCACCTCGCCCGCCGTGAGCCAAGCCTCGGCCGGCGTGTGGATCAGCACCCGGATCCAGCCGGGCCCCATTTGCCGAAAGCGCAATTCGTGAGTGCCGAGCGCCTCGCCCGGCTGCACCGCCACCTGCGAGAGACGCTCGGGGTCGTATTTGAAGTCAAACTGCAATCCGGCCACGGGTGTGTCACTGGTCAACACCACGGGCAGCGTGGCCTCAAAGCCAGGCGCGCCCACGGTCCGCCCCGCGGCCAGCAGGGTTTCCGCCCGCGCGGGGCTGAGCCCCACACTACTCACCCAGAGCAGCGTCGCCACCGCCCTGGCACTCGAGAGAATGGCTCTGGACAACTTCATACGATCCGCCGCCGGTCGGGAGACCGAGGCCCGAGGGTCAGGGGCCCGGTCGACCCGAAGGTTGGTAGTTGAGCCGCGGTCTGTTCATGCGCCGGCGCCGCCCTGGCCTAACGGGTCCACACGTGGACGGTGACCTGCACGTTCACCGGCATCGTGACCGTCACGTCTGCGGTTGCCGGGTTCTGCGTCCGGTTGTCGATGGTGGCCTCGAACGTCATCTTCGGGCCGTTATCCGGCGTGAGCACCACCAGAATGGGTACCAACGAGAAGAAGTCCTTGGCCTGCACCGTGACCACTTGGCTCGTCGGCGAATTGTACGGCAACTGCACAATGACCGGCCCGCTGCCTTCGGCGATCGCGCGGCCAGCGGCCGAGACGATGTCCAGCCGCGGCGTCGGTTGCGGGAACACCAGCATGGTCGAGCCCACCGAAGTCGTGCCCGCAGGGATGAACTCGTATTGCAGGGCTGTGCGCGTAGTGCTGTCCACACGGATGCGGCCGTGTCCTGCATACTGGTTGCCGTTGCCGCCATAGACGTTGAGCGTGCCCGTGCCCGCCACCACCGGCGCCACCAAGCGAATGGCCCCGCCGCTGCCCGCATTGGGGAAATTATGGTCGCCACTATGATCGGTGCGGCCCGCATAAGGCCCCCCGCCTAGAGCCAGAATCCGACCGGTCCGGGCCATGTCAATGCGCGTGCTCGAAGCTACCAAGACCGCCCCCCCGCCCCCACCGCCACCCCGGCCCGGATTGCCCGACGTGCCGCCGCCCCCCGAGCCGCCAATGATCGGGATGAGCAGTGGGCTGCCGTAGACGGAACCACGGTTGGTGGACGCGTTCCCGCTGGGGATCGCCGCCACCGAGCCATAGGAACCCGACCCCGCACTGGACTTGTTGTTGTAGGCGCTGTCCTGCACCCCTGGCTTGCCGCCGCCCGGCCCAAAACCATGGCCGGGCGGGACCGACGTGAACCCGGGCTTGCCGCCGTCAAAGCCCCCCGGCCCGCCCAATCCCCCGTCTGGAATGCTGGCGCTGCTGTTGGCCCCAGAGGCATCGATGGTCCCGGCGATGCTCACGTCGCCAGTCGCCAACAACACCACCGGCGTGTTGAGCGGGTTGCGGTTGAACCTCAGCGTGGCCCCCTCGGCAACGTTGATGGTGGTGCAATGGAAGATGCCGTCCGGCGGCAGATCCAAGGTCGTGTTTTGGGTGATGGCCATGGGGCCATAGGAGCCATTGCTGCCGGAGCTGAAGCCCTGCGCAGCGAGCGGTTGGGCGGCCACACCGCCCAGGAGCAACGCGAGGAGAGTCGGGTTGATGGGTTTCATGGGTCTTGGTCTTTGGTTTTTAAGTACTTAACAGCCAGCCCTACGGGCCTTCGATCTTAACCTGTAACGGCGGTCGGGCTAACGTCAGCCCGGTCGGCACTTCCCCCTCCAGTTCCGCACTCGGCAACACCACCGTCGTTGGCGGCCGAGCCAACGTTAGCCCCGTGGGCAGCTCGCCCCACGCCAACGCGCTCGGCAACACCACCGACACGGGCGGTTGCGCGAAGGTCATCCCGGTCGGCACCTCGCCGGTAATGGCCGCGCTCGGCAGCACCACGGCCACCGGTGGACGCGCCAGCGTTAGTCCGCGGAAAATGCCCACCGCCTGTGCCGCACTCGGCAACACGACCGTCACCGGCGGCGCGGCCAGCGCCAGGCCGAAGGGAACTTTGCCCGCAGCCAGAACCGCGCCTGGCCGAAGCACCGTCAGCGGCGGCAGGGCGAGCCGCATGAGGCGAGGCTGCGATTGTGGATCCAGCGGATTGCTGCCCGCGCTGAGTTCGGCCTCGTCTCCCCAACCGTCGCCGTCCGTGTCCGCCTCGTAAGGATTGGTGCCACCGGCAACCTCGCGCAGATTCGTCAGGGCGTCGTTGTCGTCATCCTCTTGCCCGTCCTCGACGCCGTTGCCGTCGCTGTCCTTGAGGGCCGGATCCAGACCGATCGCCAGTTCGATCAGATCCGGCAAGCCGTCCCGATCCGTGTCTCGCAGGGCCGGAAGGACGCGCACCCCAAGAATCGCATCCGCCAAGGCGCTAATGTCTCGGTCGTCCACGGTTCCATCGTTGTTGGCGTCGGCAAAAGGAACCAGTGCATCCGGCAGGGTCCGCAGGCCATTGAGGTGTTGCACCAGCTTGACCAAGTCCACCGCCGTGGCGAGGCCGTCACCGTCCAGATCGCCCATGCGCTGGGGCCAGGCCAGCGCGGCCGGCACCCATAACACCGCGAGGACTGTCCGCACCACCCGGTGCCACCCGCCCGAAGTGCCGCACCGCGAGGACTGGTTTTCGAGGAAGCAGAGGTGCATAGCGGAATGCAGTTTCAGTAACGCCAAGCTAGCAGTCCCGGGCTACGCAATCCGTCGCCGCGCAGAAAGCCAGCGGCTTCGCCCCACACGCCCAAGGCCGGCAACTGCAACCCGCCCTCCTGCCTTTGGCAGCCTCCTTTGCGAACGAATGCTGCGGTCGCGTTCATCATCGCCTAGGGGCAGAGAGCCAACTAACGACGGTTCTACCGCTCGGATTGTGGGTGCCCTTTTTGCCGTTGCCGCGCCCATTAGATCCACAATTGCCCCCATAAGTCAAGACCGGATTTGGCAAAATGCGCTCCCAGCTTCTAGCGGCTCGGCGATCAGATCGTAATCCGTGTGGCCCACAACGCGAACCTGGGCAAACTCGCCCAGCGGCAGCCGCCCGCGGACATACACGCGGCCATCGATGTCCGGTGCATCGGCTTCGCTGCGGGCTAGGAGGTAGGGCCCGGCAAGCCGCTGCGCTCCTGGCGCGGCCTCCCGCACTTGGCCGTGTTCGCCGACGCTCGCATCGGCGTCCGCCACCGTCCCCAACCGAGCGCGTTGCTCGACGAGCGCAGTCAGCGTCCGGCCTACCCAAGACGCCGAGCGCGCCCGGGCAATCGCGTGTTGTTCGGCCAAGGCGCGATCACGCCGCTTCTGCCGCACGCGCTCGGGCACTTGTCCCCCCATCTTTCCGGCGACGGTGCCCGCCTCCTGGGAATACGTGAAGACGCCCAACCGATCGAAGCGCGTGGCGCGGATGAAGTCCAAGAGACTCTCGAAATAGGCTTCCGTCTCACCCGGAAATCCCACGATGAACGTCGTCCGCAACGTCAAACCCGGCACGCCAGCGCGCAAACGCGCGATCAAATCCTCGAGGTACGCCCGCGTGGTCTCGCGTCGCATCCGTTCGAGCATGACCTCATGGATGTGCTGGAGCGGCAGGTCCACGTAGCGCGCCACCTTCGGGCAGGCCGCCATAGTCTCGATCAAGTCGTCCGTCCAATGCGCCGGATGCGTGTAGAGCAGTCGGATCCAGAACCGACCCGGCAGCGCCTGCAACGCTCGCAACAAGCCGCTGAGCGTCGGCGCCTCTCCAGGGAGCCCCCGGACCGCCGCCGCGAACCGCGCCGGCGAGGCCATCGGCCCGCGCGGCCCCGGGCGCAGGTCCAGGCCGTAGTAGGTCGTGTCTTGCGATATGAGGTTCAGTTCCTTGACCCCAGCCGCCAGCAACTCCCCGGCCTCGGCCACCACATCCGCCAGCGGCCGACTCCGATGGCCGCCGCGAAGCCGTGGGATGATGCAAAAACTGCACGGATGATTGCAGCCCTCGGCGATCTTCAGATAAGCCAAATGCCGCGGCGTCAACCGAAACCGCGGCGTCGCATAGTCCGGTAGGTAGGTCGGGCGAGCACGGACCTCGACCACTGGCGCCACCGCACCCGCGGGGGTCAGATGCCCTGGGTGCGCCCCGGCAGCGGCCCGCCGGTTGGCACGGGCGGCCGGCCGCGGCCGCCGCTCGCGTTGCCGGGGCGGGTTCCGCGCGGGGCTTGCGCCCTTTAACCGCGCCGCCCGACGCGCGACCGCGGCGCGCACGATGGCGCTGACCTGCGGGATCTGGTCGACACCCATGAACGCGTCCACCTCCGGCAACAGCGCCGGGAGTTCCTCACGGAACCGCTGGGTGAGGCAGCCGGCCACGACCAGGCCCTGGCCGCGGCGCTTGGCTTCGCGCAGCGCGGCGGACTCGAGAATGGCGTCCACACTCTCTTCCTGGGCTGAATCAATGAACGAACAGGTATTGACGATCACCACGTCGGCCCCGGCCGGGTCATTGGTGATCTCGATCCCGTCCTTCAGCAACGCGCCCAACATGAGTTCGCCATCGACCAGGTTCTTGGCGCAACCTAGGGAGATCAGGCCGACACGAATGACTGGGCGAGAGTGGGTCTGTGCGCTCACGGCGGCGGGAGCGTACGAGAGGACCGGCGCGGGCGCAAATGCGACCTCGCAGCCCCGGCGGCGCAGGTCGTCAGACCCAATGGGCGAACGTGACCGACCGCGCTCCACACCGCTAGGGATTCGGGGCCAGTTCGGACGTCACCGGTCTCGGTTGCACGGCTGCACAGGCGAGGGTATCCTCCTACGGTCTTCCGTTCGGGGAGGATCTCTTGACCTTAACCATGGGCCACGAAACCGCGATAGACCGATGAACCGACTCAAATCCATAGTCGTTGGGGTTGATTATTCCGATTGCGCGCGCACCGCGCTGGCGCAGGCCGTCCGCATGGCCCATTGGAACCAGGCCGCCTTGCACGTGCTGCACGTCATCGACAGCTCCGTGGTGCAAGAGTTTGCCGAGGCAACCGGTCAGTCGGTGGCGCAGGCCGGCCAACACGGCAGTCAAGTGCATTTCCTCCATGTCTTCCAGGGCCCCTGGCGCCGCTTGCGCTATCTGGCTCCCACACCTGGCACCTCGCCGGATTTCGAGAAACAGTACCGCGCCGCCCTGGAGGGGCGCCTGCGCGAGTTCGTCGGCCAAGTGGACAGCCCCGAGCCCCGCTTCGCCCTCTACGAGGCCACCAATCACGGGCATGGCATCGCCGAATTCGCCCGCCAGGTCCGCGCCGATTTGATCCTCTTGGGCACGCGCGGCCGGACCAACCTCAAGTACCTCTTGCTGGGATCGACCGTCGAGCGGCTACTGCGCGAAGTGCCCTGCTCGGTCCTGGCCGTCCGCGCCGTCGATTGAGACCGTCGGGATCTCGACGACGAAGTTCGAGGGCACGGTGAATCCGGAACTGCTTGTATTGCTGGCGATCGGTTTGCCTCTGCTGGGCAGTCCAGGGCTGGCGGTAGCAGGGCGTCGTTTAGGGCCGCGCGTTGGCTGGCTGGCGGTGGGCCTGGCCGCCGCTTCGACGCTGGCCTTGCTAGCTCTGGCGCTGACCGTGGACCTGCCGGGCCGCACCGTCGTAGGCTCCGCTTGGGTGCCGTCTCTGGGAGTGGACCTGTCCTGGTTGGTGGATGGGCTCTCGCTGTTCTTCGCGCTGACGGTCAGCGGCATGGGCCTGTTGGTCGCGCTTTATGCGGTCTATTACATGGACGATCACTACACGCAGCATGGCCGGTTCTATTGCTACTTGGCCCTGTTCATGGCCGCCATGCTCGGAACCGTCCTCGCCAACAACCTGCTGCTGCTCTTTGTCTTCTGGGAACTGACCGGCCTATCGTCCTTTCTGCTCATCGGCTTCCTCCACGCCGATCCAGAATCGCGCGTAGGCGCCCGACAGGCGCTGCTCGTGACGGGGTTGACTGGGTTGGCCCTGTTGGCGGGGGTGGTCATGGTCTACGTCGTGACCGACACGCACGACCTGGGCCGACTGTTGACCACGGGGCTCCCCTGGGCCGAGCATCGGGTGTGGCTGACGACAGCCCTGGGATTCCTGTTGCTCGGGGCCTTCGGCAAGTCCGCCCAATTCCCCTTCCATTTCTGGCTGCCCAACGCCATGGCGGCGCCGACGCCGGTGAGCGCGTACCTGCACTCGGCGACCATGGTCAAGCTCGGGGTATTCTTGACCGCGCGTTTGTTTCCCTTGTTCGCCGAGTCCGAGGTTTGGCGGCCCACGCTGACGCTGGTGGCCTTCACCACCATGACCCTGGGCGCCTTGCTCGCGTTCCTGTCGCACGACCTGAAGGCGATCTTGGCCTACTCGACCGTCAGCCAGCTCGGCTACCTCATCGGCTATTACGGGTTGGGGCCCGCGGAGGGCGTCGAGTACGACTATTTGCACATCCTGAACCATGTCTTGTACAAGGGCAGCCTCTTCATGGTCGTCGGCATCGTCGCGCACGCGGCCGGACTGCGCGACATCCGGCAATTGGGCGGGTTGCTGCGCCGTCTGCCCATCGTCGGTGTCACAGGCCTCATTGGTGCTGCCGCCTTGGCGGGCTTGCCGGGTACCACCGGGTTCCTGAGTAAGGAGGCCATGTTCAAGGAGATCTTCGAGGCCATGGCGCAGCACGGCGGGTTGGGCGCCTATGCCACCGCCTGTGTCGTCGTGACCTCCGTGGTCAAGGTGGCCTTTGCCACCCGCTTCTTCGTGAACCTGTTCCTGGGAGTCGAACCGGCCGGGTTCGCCGCGCGGTTCCATGCGCCTCCCCTCGCCATGCAGATCCCGCCCCTGATCCTGGCGGCGGCGGCGCTCCTGTTCGGCCTGGCGCCCGGGTTGCTCACCCAGCCGTTCGCGCAGCTTGCGGTGGCGGGCCTCAACCGGCCCCCGGCACACCTGGCCCTCTGGCACGGCCCGAATCGGGAACTGCTCCTGAGCGCGACGGTCGTGGCGTTGGGCTTCGCCCTGTACTACGGCGGCGAACGTACGGGCTGGCGCTGGCACGTCATTCCGCGTTGGCTGCGCTTCGATCGGTGTTTCGAGGCGGGCCTCGAAGGCCTGTTCCGCCTCGCCCGGCGCTTGACTCGAACGGTGCGTTCAGACCGACCGCTGGATTATCTGCCGATCATCCTGGGGTTCACGGTGGCGCTGGTGGGCGGGGTGGGTCTCTGGTTGGCGGCACAATGGCTGGCCGCCGGCGGGTCGTGGGCCAGTGTCCGGGCGGCGGCGCCCGTGGACGGCTTACGGTTGCTGGTGGCGAGTCTTATCGCCTTGGCAGTGATCGGGGTCGTGGTGCTACAGCGCTGGGCGACGCAACTGATTGCGCTTTCGGTGGTCGGCTTTCTGACCTGTTTCTACTTCGTCCTGTATCGCGCACCGGACCTGGCATTGACCCAGATCTTGGTCGAGGCCGTCACGTTAATTCTGATCCTGTTGCTCCTGGGCAGATTTCCGCGCTCGGCGGAGTTGGGCGAAATCCGCGAGCAAGAGCGCCTGGGCCGGCGGTTGTTCAATGTAGCTTTGGCGTTGGGGGTGGGGGCATTGACCACTGGGCTGGTGCTCGCGGTCACCGCGTATCCCCACCCGGAGCGCCTCGGCGAGACCGTGCTCACCCATACGGTCGAGTGGGCCCATGGGCGCAACGCCGTGAACACCATCCTGGTGGACTTCCGCGGCTTCGATACCTTGGGCGAAATCACCGTGCTGGTCATCGGCGCGCTGGCTGGGCTCGGGCTGCTTATGCGCCGCAAGCGAACGCGGGGTGGGCCGGCTGAGGCGAAGCTCGCCGCAGTCCCCCGCGGGGTCGGCCCGGAGGAGGAGTAAGATGATCGATCTGCAATCTTACATCTTTCGCTCGGTGGTTCGGTTGGTGTTCTTCCTGATTAACGTGTTGGCGCTTTACCTCTTGCTCAGGGGCCATCACCTGCCCGGCGGCGGGTTCATTGCCGGCTTGGCCACGGCGATCTCCCTGATCCTGCTCAGCCTGGCTCTGGGCGTGGAAGCCATGCATCGGTTGCTGCGGGTCGACCCGATGCGCGTCGGGGTGGCTGGCCTGGCCGTCGCCGTCACGACCGGCCTGGCGCCGGTCGTGGCGGGCCGCGCGTTCCTCGAACAGTTCCACGTTCAGGGTGCCAAGGTCCCGCTCCTCGGCGAACTCCACCTCGGCACTCCTCTGCTCTTCGACTTGGGCGTGTATCTGGTGGTCGTCGGCATCACCAGCAAACTGCTCTTCGCACTCAGCAAATCCACCCAGCGCCTCCCGGCACTCGTCGCCGAGGACGAAAGCCGTTATAGTGCCCCGACTGAGGAACCCATCGAGACGGCCCCACCCGGCGCGGGATCGCCAACCAACCCACCCCAGCGAAGGCCACCCCATGGCACTTGAGACGGCGGTCCTGATCGGCGTGGTGTTCGCCGGAGCGACTTACCTCCTGCTGCAACGGAGCTTCGTAAGGGTCCTCTTTGGCTTTGTGCTGCTATCCAACGCCGCCAACCTGCTGCTCCTGAGCATGTCCGGTCGGCCAGACGCCAAGGTGGCGCCGATGGTGGTCGAGGGCGCCGGCCCGTTGGCGGATCCGCTGCCGCAGGCCCTGATCCTCACGGCCATCGTCATCGGGTTTGGCGTCACCGCCTATCTGGTGCTGCTGCTCTACCGGATCTTCCTCGACCACCAGACCACCCACGCTGGCGAGCTTTACCGCGATCAGGACAAGGACGCGAGCCCATGAATTGGACCGTGGCGCCCATCTTGATCCCGCTGGTCACCGGCCTGGTCGCCCTGGCCGTCGGGCCGCCGACACGAGGTCGGCGTTGGGGCGTGGCGGTCTCGATGGTCAGCCAATTGCTGGTCGCCGCTTTCTTGTTGGTGGGGACGGCGTCGGGTCGCTGGTTTCTCCTCGGGGTCGGTCACTGGCCGGCGCGGCTGGGCATCGTTCTGGTGGTCGATCTGTTGTCGGCGATCATGTTGACGTTGTCCAGTCTGATCGGGTTGGCCGCGGTGCTCTATGGTTACGCCGAGAGCGGCGTGAGCGAGGAACATCCCTTGCGATTGCCGCTACTCCAAGCTCTGATGGCGGGCATCAACCTGTCCTTCTGCACCGGAGATCTGTTCAACCTGTTCGTGGCCTTCGAGATCATGTTGATCGCTTCGTACGGCCTATTGACCACCGAGGCGGACGATTGGGACATCAAACAGGCGTTTCCGTACGTAGCCATTAACGTGGTGGGGAGCACGCTGTTCCTCTGCGCGGCCGGCTTGGCCTATGGCTTGTTCGGCACGCTGAACTTCGCCACGATCGCCCAGCGGGCCAGCGAGATGCCCGGGGACGGCCGGGTGCTCCTGTTGGGGCTCTTGTTGGTAGTGGTCTTTGGCATTAAGGCCGGGCTGTTCCCACTCTATTACTGGCTGCCGAACAGCTACCCCACTTTGCCCAACCCGTTGGCGGCCTTGTTCGCCGGCATGCTGACCAAGGTGGGCGTCTACGTGCTGCTCCGCGCGCTGGGCACCATGCTGCCCCACGACTTGCACCTCATCCATAGCCTCTTGGCACTGCTAGCGGGGGTGACCATGATCGTGGCCGTGTTGGGCGCCATCTCGCGCAACCACATCCGCGGGATCCTGTCGTTCCACATTCTCAGCCAGATCGGTTTCATGGTCCTGGCCATCGGGTTCTTTACCCCACTGGCCTGGACCGCCTGCATCTTCTACGTCATCCATCACATCGTCGTGAAAGCGTCGTTGTTCCTCATCGGCGGGGCCGCCGCCCGGCTCAACCGGTCGGATGACCTAGACCGCATGGGGCAGCTATGGCAACAAGCCCCTTGGCTGGGCGTGCTCTTCCTGTGCCAAGCCCTCTCCCTGGCCGGGTTGCCGCCCTTAAGCGGGTTCTGGGGCAAATACGTCATCGTCTTGGTGGGTCTGGCTCATGGCCACTACGGACTGGTCGCCGCGTCCTTGGCCGCCAGTATCTTGACCCTAGTCAGCATGCTGAAAATCTGGAACGCGGCCTTTTGGGGTGGTACCGGAGCTGCGACGGTGCGGATCCAGGACCCGCACTGGCGGCGGATGACCTGGGTGGTGGCGGGGCTGACGGCCATCTCGCTCGGGATCGGCTTCGGTGCGGAGAGCGTGTTCCAGCTTGCCCGCCAGGCGGCCGAGCAGGTGTTCGACGCGACCGAGTATGCTCGCGTCGTGGCGGGGTTCCTCGGCAAGCTGCCGCCCGACTGAACCATGAACTCGTTCCTCCTGAACTTGCTCTTGGCGCTGGTCTGGTTGCTGCTCAGTGACCGCCCCTCGGCTTCGGCCCTAGCTGTAGGCTACGCCCTGGGCTTCGTCCTGATCGTCGCGTTCCGGCCGTTGCTAGGGAGCCAAGTCTACGTGCGCCGGTGCCTGGGCCTGGTGGCTTTCCTGGCGCGATTCGTGCGCGAGTTCCTTTGGGCCAACCTTAAGGTCGCCCTGCTCGTCCTCGGGCGATCCCGCGCTTCGCTCCACCCGAACTTCCTGACCTACGATGTGTCGGATCTCAAGCCCACGGAGATCCTCATCCTCTCCTACTGCATCAGCCTGACACCGGGCACCACCACCGTGCAGGTCTCCGCCGACTTCCGCACCCTCATCCTGCACGCCATCGACGCCGGCAACCCTGCCGCCATTCGCGCCGAGATCGACCGTACGCTGAAGCTGCCCTTGCTGCGTTTCACCCGATGATCGAGGTGAGCATTCAACTGGCCTTCGCCGCACTGACCGCCGCCATCGGCTTGGCCCTGATTCGCCTCGCGCGCGGCCCGACCGTGATCGACCGGATCTTGGCTTTCGACACCATCGCCGTGTGTGCCGTGGGGATGATCGTCCTCTTGTCCATTCTGTGGCGCACCACCTTTTACCTCGAGTTGATCCTCATCTTCTCCCTCCTCGGGTTCACCGGGGCGGTCGCTTACGTCTATTACCTGAGCCGAACCGACAATGGCGATCCCACGTCTGAGGAGGCTCCCTCTCCCAACCACAGGCCTGACCGTGACTGAAGTCTTGACCTCCGTGCTGATCTTGACCGGCGCGGCCTTTATCCTGACCGGGGCCATCGGCGTGGTGCGTTTGCCCGATTTGCTCTGCCGTTCCCACGCGGTGGGCAAGGCGTTGACCCTGGGCATCTTCCTCCTCCTCCTCGGGTTGTGGGCGCAACTGACCGATCCGCAAGTGGGGTTCAGAATCCTGCTCGCCATCCTCTTCCAGATCCTCACCATCCCCGTCGCCAGCCATCTCATCAGTCAACTGGCTTTCCAGAAGAATACTCCGCGCTGGCGCCAACGGCCCATGGACGACCACCGCACCCCCGCTTCCACGGAGCCTGCGTCCCCAGCGCTCGCCCCCGAGCCATGACCTGAACCGGCCGCTAGTTGCCCGGCGGCGGGAGCGGTGGCAAAGGCAAGGTCTCGCCACTGCGCTGCCCCGCCGGTTGATAGAGGCCAGGCCCCAGGCCGGCGAGAGGATCGCGCGTTTGGCGCTCGCGCCAGGCCCCCACGCCCCAGATCCCCACCAACAACAGCAGGCCAACCCCCAAGACCGGCAACACCAGGCGCCAACGCACTCGCGAGAGCTGCAAGGTGACCCAGTCCAGCGGACCCGGCGGTGGCCCGCTCAGGCTCGGCGGTTCGCGAAACTTCTCCGTCGCCGCCAACTCCGCTTCCAAGGTCTTGACCGCCTCCACCACGTCCAACCGCAACAGACTCGCCAGCGTCCGCACAAACCCGCGAATATAGACCGGCGCCACGAACACGTCGTAGTTGCCTTCCTCGAGCGCGCGCACGTGGTCGGTGCGGATCTTGGTCGTGTCCGCCACTTGATGAATCGACCAGCCGCGCGCCTCGCGCGCCCGCCGGAGTTGTTCGCCGAGAGGGACCATAGCCGCCCGGTAGGTAGTGTGCAGGTTGTCGACCGCCGTTTACACGTAACGCTGCCCCTGACCATCGGCCCCTTCGCCATCGAGGTCAATGAGGATGTCGCGGGGTTCCGCCCCCTTGCTGGGGCCCACCAAACCCCGGTTCTCGAGCTCGTCCATGATGCGCGCCGCCCGGGTATAACCCAGGCGCAACCGGCGTTGCAGCAGCGAGACGCTCGCTTTCTGTTCGCTGCGGATGACCTCGATGCACTGTTCGATCAGCTCTTCGTCTTCGTCGATCCCTTCCTCTTCGTCCCCGCCGCCAACCAATCGAGCCAGTTGCTGGTGAATCTCCATCTCGTAGCTCGGTTTGCCCTGCCGCATGATGAAGTCCACCACACTCTGAATCTCTTGGTCGGTGACCAGGGCCCCCTGGGCCCGGATCAGTTTGGCCGAGCCCGGCGGCAGATACAGCATGTCCCCCTTGCCGAGGAGCTTGTCGGCCCCCATGGCGTCCAGAATGGTCCGCGAGTCCACCTTCGCCGCCACCTGAAACGCAATCCGGCACGGGATGTTCGCCTTGATCACACCCGTGATGACGTCCACGCTCGGCCGTTGCGTGGCCACAATGCAATGAATGCCCGCCGCCCGCGCCATCTGCGTGATCCGGGCAATCGCCATCTCGACATCCGCCGGCGTCACCAACATCAAGTCCGCTAACTCGTCGATGATCACCACGATGTAGCTGAGCTTGTCCGGTATCACCATGTCCTCGTCCCGCGGCACCACAATCTCCTCGTCCACCTCGACCGCGAATCCCTCCAAGCCCGCCTCGATCTTCTCCTTCTGGCTGGTCAACAGCAACTCGAGCTCGCGCGGCGGAAGCGGCTTGTTCTTCGGACGCTCGTTGAAGGAGCGAATATTGCGCACCCCCACCCGCGCAAAGATCTGGTAACGCTTCTCCATCTCGCTCACCACCCAGCGCAACGCCAAGAGCACTTTCCGCGGATCCGTCACCACCGGCACCACCAAGTGCGGCAACGCATTGTACTGCTGCAACTCGACCACCTTCGGGTCGATCATCACGAACCGCAGCAGGTCCGGCGGAAACCGGTACAACAACGACGCCACAATCGCATTGATGCAAACCGACTTGCCCGAACCGGTGCTCCCCGCAATCAACAGGTGCGGCATCTCCGCCAGATCCACCACGATCGGGTGGCCATACACGTCTTTCCCCAACGCCAACGGAATCCGCCCCTTCGACTGCCGCCATTCCTCCGACTCGAGCAACTCCCGCAGAATCACCTTCGACTTCACCACGTTCGGCACCTCCACCCCCACCGAACTCTTCCCCGGCACCGGCGCCAGAATGTGGATCCGCTCCGCCTTGAGCGCCGCCGCGATGTTGTTGGTCAGCCCCGTGATGCGCTCCAGCTTCACCCCCGGCGCCGGGTGCAGCTCGTAGCGCGTGATCGTCGGACCTTTGGTGATGTCCCCCAGCGAAACCTCGATGTCGAACTGCGCCAGCGTCTGCTGCATCAAGCGCGCGTTCGCCATCAGCTCTTCCTTCGATTCCGTAGGCTTAAACGTCAAATCCGGCAAGTTCAACAGCTCGAGCGACGGCAATTCGTAATTCCCAATCTGGGGCGGCGCCGCCACCGCGATCGGTTTGGGCTTGCGCGGCGCCGGCTTGGGCCTCGGGGGCGCAGGCGGCGGCGCGCCCACCGCCCCTTCCCCCCCACCGGCCACCTCCTCGCCCGCTGCGATCTCCTCGCCCTTCAGCCCTGGCCCCACCGGCGCGGAAGACGAGTCCGAAACCTCCGCGGCCGTCGCCGCGACAATCTCCCGCGCCGAGATGACCTCGCCCACCCCAATCGCCGGGTCTTCCGGTCCCTCCGTCGGCGCAGCCGCTTTGCCGGCAGCGACCTTGCCTGAACCGGCCGGCCCGACCTGCGGCACACTCAGGTCGCGCACCGTCGGCTCGGGCACCGGCCGCAGGTCAGCGCCCAAACCACTGCGCTCGCCCTCGCGCGTGACCGTCTCGGTGGGGCGCGCCGATCCGCTCTTGCGATGGGCCCGGTCCACTTCGCTTTGCAGCCGCCTGGCCTCCCGCTCCAAATCGCGCGCCCGCCGGTCCATGGCCTTCTCGTCACCCAACCACGGCGCCTCGGATCGAGCCGCAGCCCCCCGCCTCGCCAGCACGCCTCGGACCCAGTCTCCCAAGTGGAAATTGGTCAGGCCATAGAGGCTGATCAGGTAGAGCGTGGCGAAAATGATCCCAGCCCCCACGTCGCCAAACCAATCGAACACGTGTCGGTTCAACCGTAAACCCACCACGCCGCCCGCACTGGGCGCACTCATTTCCAACGTGAGTTGTTCGATGTAGCCCGCCCCCGACCCCGGCCGCTGGCGGGCCAGTTGCTCGAGGGCCTGCGGGTCGGTCGCCAGGTCCAGCGCCGCGGTGCACGTCAACGTCAACACCAACGCCCAAGGCCAGCGCCGACGCAGGTAAGACATCGTCGTGAATACATAGGCGAAGCCAAACCCTAACAAAAGCACGGGAAACAAATAAGCCGCGGCCCCGCAGACGAAAAACAGTCCGTTGGCCGCGCTCGCCCCGAAACGCCCAATCCAATTGTGCGCGGGTTGGTTCGGGGGCTCGCGGTTGGCCGGCAGATCGTACTTGTCGAAAGAGAACAGAGCGGCAAACAACAACATCGCCGCGCTGACCAAGAGAATGCCCAAAATGTCATTCCCGCCGCGACTGACCTGCCGGCCGCCCTGATCCTTCCGAGCCATGAGCCCAATCTAAAATGCCCGCCCCCGTCTTCAAAGCGCAAATTGGCCAACCCTCGCCGCCTGACCGCCTCGCCCCAGGCCGCCACCCGGTAGTGCTTGAATCGACGCGCTGCTTTGCTAGGTTGCCGAGCCGTATGGCCAACGACGCATTCGGCAGACTCCGCAAGCTCCAGGCCGAGGCGCAGGCCGCCTTCGACGAAACCAGCCTCGGCCGGCGTGCCGAACACCAGATCTCCGGCCTCCAACGCTGCTTGTACTTTGGCCTGTTGGTGGGCCGGAGTTTCGTCCGCAACCGCTGCCCCTTGCGCGCCTCCGGCCTGGCCTACGGCAGCCTGCTCGCCATGGTCCCCATGTTGGCCGTTGTCATCAGCGTCTCTGCCAGCCTCCTCCAGCGCCAAGGCGAAGAACCCATCCAACGCTTCATCGATACCCTCGTCGAGCGTCTGACCCCCGAGGCCGGCCCCGAGTTCGCCGGACCACCCCCGCCGCCAGGATGGGTCCCCTCCGCATCCACAACCGGACCCCGCCCGGGCCCAACCCCCGACCGCCTCGAACCACCCGACGCCGCGGCAGTGGCGCCCTCCGACGCCGCCCCCAGTCCGCTGTTCGATCCAGTCGAGTACGCCAAGACCCGCCGCGAAATCGCCCTCCAAATCAAGGAGTTCGTCGGCAACATCCGCAGCGGCACCCTCGGCGCCACCGGCATGGTCGCCCTGCTCTTCGTCGCAATCGCCATGCTCACCCGCATCGAGGACACCTTCAACGACATCTGGGGCGTCACCAGGGGCCGAACCTGGTTCGCCCGCATCGTGCAGTACTGGGGCGCGATCACCCTCGGCCCCATCCTCCTGGCGGTCACGTTCACGCTGACCAGCGGACCCTACCTCGAGGCCACCCGCAACTTCCTCGCTAGCCTCGGGCCGGCCGGCGCTTGGGCCCTCAAGATGAGCCTGGCCGTCCTCCCCTACGTCATCTGGAGCCTCGCCTTCAGCCTTTTCTACCAACTGATGCCCCACACCAAAGTCCGCTGGAGCGCCGCCCTGGTGGGCGGTCTCTGCGGCGGTTGCCTCTGGCAGTTGAACAGCCAGTTCAGCGTCCTCTACATCTCCCGCGTCGTCACCAACAGCCAGATCTATGGCAGCCTGGCCATGATCCCCGTCTTCATGATCGGGCTCTACTTCGCTTGGCTCATTCTCCTCTTCGGCGCCCAAGTCTCCTACGCCTTCCAGAACCGGCGCAGCTACCTCGAAGACAAACAGGCCGAGGCCGCGCACCAGCGGAGTCGCGAGTTCGCCGCGCTGCGGTTGATGACTCGCATCGCCTGGCGCTTTCACCGCGGCGAAAGGCCCCCGACCCTCTCCGAACTGAGCGACCTCGTCGGGGTCCCGGGCCGCTTGGCCAGCCAAGCCCTCCATACCCTCGTGGATATGAACCTCATCGCCGAAGTCGCCAACGGCGACACCGCCTACATCCCCTCCCGTCCACTCCACCAAATCACCGCTCACCACGTCCTCCAAGCCCTCCGCACCGGCCAAGGCATGACCTTGCTGACCCGTGATGACCAGGCCCGCACCCTCATCCAAAGCGAATTCGACCGTATCCTCGAGGCTGAACGGCAGGCCGCCGAAACGGTTACCCTGCAGGATCTTGTGAATCGATTGTCCGCTGCCGAACCCGCCCCGCCTACGCCTGACGCCGCCGCAGCAGCGACTGGCCCTGCCCAACCCCGCCCCGCTCCCGCTCCCCAGCCTAGTCCCCAACCCAAGCGCTGACACTCGCTCTCGCTAGCACTCTCTCTGACACTCTCTGACACTGGCCCTGGCCCTGGCTTTCTGCCTTTCTGTTCTCTTGTTCTGCCGCTCGTATTCGCGTAACTCGATCAGGCTCAGTCTCCTCCGTACCGAATGATTCGCCAGGTTTGAAGTAATTGACAGAAAGTTGTGCATCCGAGTCATGTTGCCAGGTGAGTAGTAATTGACACATGCACGGAGCTCAGACAGACGCATCGGCAAGGCGGCAAGGCGGCAAGCAAGGCTACCGCCGACCGGCCGACCTCAAGCCGCCGATCTCCCGATGTCCGCCAGGGAATATTGGCCGTTGACACCCCTGCGCCGCGCCCACTAGTGTTCACGCCCTGACTCGAGGCCCGCCGCGGCATTCCGCACGGTGAGGACCGCGGGCGGTTTTAGAGAGGAAGTGAAACTGGATTGACGGAAATACGACTTAAGAAAGGCGAGTCGGTCGAGAAGGCCCTGCGCCGCCTGAAGAAGCGGGTAGACCGCGAGGGCACGCTGAAGGAAGTGCGCAATCATCGGCATTACGAGAAGCCGAGCGAGCGGCGTCGCCGCAAGATGAAGGTCGCGCGGTTCTCGGCCATGTTGAGCGCGCGCTACGCGGACATGTAATCCCCTGGTTATCCGACTCATTGCGTTTGGTCCAGCCGAGTGTCGTTGCCTGCAGCAAGGTCACTCGGCTTTCTTATGTACGCGCTTTCGACTTGTTGGAATTCGAGCCGGCACATCGACGGTCGCGCCATGCTGCAAGAGATCCGCGACCTGGGCTTCGAGTACGCGGAGCTGAGTCATGCCATCCGCCTGAGCCTTGTGCCTGGGATTCTCGAGGCCGTTGAGGCCCGGGAGATCCAGATCTCGACACTGCACAACTTTTGTCCCTTGCCCATCGGCATCACGCACGCGGCGCCGAACATTTTCAAGTTCACGTCCAGCGACGCGCGGGAGCGCGACAATGCGTTTCGTCATTCGCTGAAGACGCTGGAGTTGGCCGAGCGCCTGGGGGCCCGCTTGGTGGTGCTCCACCTGGGGGCGATCGAGATGAAGGAGTATACCGACCGGCTGGAAGGGCTAGTCGCAGCGGGTTTGCGCGAGACGCCCAAGTACCAACGGCTGTGCCAGGAAGCGGAAGAGCGGCGCGAGGCGAAGAAGGACAAACACGTGCAGGCGGCCTATGAGATCCTCCGGCGCCTGGAGGACGCGGCTGGCGCCCGCGGCCTGTGGCTTGGCATCGAGAACCGCGAGGCCGTCGAGGAGATCCCGTTCGAGGCCGACTTTCCGTTTCTCTTTCGGGAGTTCGCCGGGCCGGTCGTCCGCTACTGGCACGACACCGGCCACGCTCAAATCAAGGAGAACCTGGGATTCATCCAACACACCATGCACCTGGAATCGCTGGCCCATGAACTGGCTGGCTTCCACGTGCACGACGTCGCCTTCCCCGGCTCCGACCATCTGCCGCCCGGCAAGGGCATGATCGACTTTGCGGCGTTGCAGCCGTACGTGAAGCCCGAGCACATGAAAGTCTTCGAGTTTCATCCTTCGCTGACGGTCGAGGAGCTCCAGGCGGGCGTCGCCCACCTCAAGTCCATCTGGGGCGAGGAGTGAACCGGGGGCGACCCATCAAGCGCGGGGTTTGGCGAGTCGGCTTATGTGCGGTGCTGCTGGGGTGGGTGCTGCATTCGATCTTCATGGGGGAAGGGCGGCAGAGTTGGAGTCGCCACGGCGGGGATTGGCAACGCCTCGAACGGACGGAACAGTGGCGCATCGCCTGGTCCCTCGGCCCGCAGGAATTGTGGCGAATCCTCTGCCTGGTCCGGCCCGCCGACGGCCTGTTGTCGCTGGGGTTCATGGGTCTGACGATCGGGCTTGGGACGTTGCGTTGGCGCATGGTTTCGCGTGTGCAAGGCATTGACTTGTCGTTGTCGCGGGCTGCGGAGATCTCGCTGGTCGCTCACTTCTTCAACTCGTTCCTGCTCGGCTCGACGGGCGGGGACTTGATCAAGGCCTACTACGCCGCGCGGGAAACGCATCATCTCAAGACCGAGGCCGTGGTGACGGTCGTTGTGGACCGGCTGATCGGCCTGGTGAGCATGCTGGGCTTCGCGGCTCTGATGATGGTGCCCAACCTGGCTTTACTGGCAGCGCATCGGCGCCTGGCTGGCCTGTCTGGGATCATTCTGGCGATGTTGCTGGGGGCACTGGGCGTGGCGGGCTTATCGTTTTGGGGCGGATTATCTCGGCATTGGCCGCGCGCGCGGAACTGGCTGCGCCGACTGCCGCAAGGGCTGTTGCTTGAACGGGCGCTGGACGCTTGCCGCCGGTTCGGTCATGCCCCCCGGTTTCTGGTGTCGAGCCTTGCCCTGTCGATGCTCCTGAACGCGATGTGCGTCCTCCAAATCTGGGCGCTGACGCGTGGCCTCCAGCTCGACATCGACCCGGTCGCTCTGTTGGTGATCGTGCCGGTCGTGATTTGTCTGGCGGCGGTGCCCATCACCCCCAGCGGCCTGGGCGTCCGCGAGAATCTCTACGTCTGGATGCTGGCCGTGCCGGAGATCGACGTGCCCGCTGCGGAGGCGTTGTCCTTGTCGTTGCTGGCCTACGCGGGGAGCTTGGTATGGAGCTTGGTGGGCGGGTGCGTGTACTTGCGTTACCGGGACCGCCACCACCTTGCCGAGGTCACCGGCGCGGCGGACTCCGACGCGGCCTAGGGGTGGCGTTCTGCGCGGGCCATGACCTCCGACTCGACCGACTCGCGCCAGGCGCAGGCCGCCGCCATCGTGCGTCGCCTACAAGCAGCCGGTCATGCGGCCTTCTGGGTCGGCGGCTGCGTGCGCGACCGGCTGCTCGGCCGCGAGCCGGAGGATTACGACATTGCCACCTCCGCTCGGCCTGAGGAGGTGGAAAGCCTCTTCGCCCACACGGTCCCCGTGGGACGCCAGTTCGGCGTGGTCCTGGTGATCGCGGAGGGCTGCTCGATTCAGGTGGCGACGTTCCGCCAGGAGGCCGACTACGCGGATGGCCGGCGACCCACCACGGTCGTCTTCAGCGACGCGCGCACGGATGCGGCCCGGCGCGACTTCACCATCAACGGATTGTTCTACGATCCCGTAACGGGCCAACTGCATGACTGGGTGGGGGGCCTGGGCGATTTGAATGCCCGCATCATCCGGACCATCGGTCGCCCGGAGGAGCGGCTCACGGAAGATCGCCTACGGATCCTGCGCGCCGTGCGGTTTGCCGCGCAGCTCGGGTTCGCGTTCGAGTCAGCCACCTTCGCCGCGGTGCGTCAGCTCGCCCCGAGTATCCAACGGATGAGCGCCGAGCGGGTTCGGGACGAGCTCTTGAAGCTGTTCCGGCCTCCCCACGCCGCGCGCGGTTTGGACCTGCTCCGTTCCAGTGGCCTGCTCACCCACGTGCTACCCGAGGTCGCCTCCGGCATCGGGTGCGCCCAGCCCAGCCAATACCATCCCGAGGGGGACGTCTATGAGCACGTGCGGCTGGTGCTCGAGCACTTGCCCGCCGATGCGTCGGTCGCCTTGACGTGGGCGGCGTTGTTGCACGACATCGGCAAGCCTCCCACCGCCACGCCCGCCCCCAGCACCGGCACGCCGCGGTTTCCAGACCATGACCGGGTCGGTGCCGATCTGGCGGCGGTACGACTCGAGCGCCTTCGCTTTCCCAAGCGGCTGAGCGAAGAGATCGTCGCCGCGGTTCGCCACCACATGCAGTTCAAAGACGTGCTGCGCATGCGCAAGTCGACCCTGCGCCGGCTCCTGCTGCGTCCCACCTTTCCACTCGAATTGGCGTTGCACCGGCTCGATTGCCTCGGCAGTCATGGCCGACTCGACCACTACGAGTTCCTGCGGCAGCAAGCGGCCGAGCTGGCGCGCCCACCGGACGTCCGGCCGCCCCTGATCCGGGGTCAGGATTTGCTAGCACTGGGGATGGCCCCGGGACCAGCGCTGGGCGCGCTGCTGGCCGAAGTGCGCGAAAAGCAGCTCCTGGACGAGCTGTGCACACGCGCCGAGGCGTTAGCCTGGGTCACCGAGCGCCTGGCCACCCCCCGCCCGCGTTCGTCCGCAACCGATGCGTGATCAATCGCCCTCGCGGTAGCCGCGGGCGAGCATCGCGTGGTGCACCTGCTCCGCGCGCTCGTAAGCCCGGATGAACAGCACCCCCAACAGGCGGGTCAACACGGCGAACCTCTGCCGGCGCGAGTCGTCGATCGCGCGAGCTCGGCGGGCCAACTGCAGCCGATCCCACTCCTCCCCGAGCACGCCCGAGTAGCGGCCCCAGAAGGAAAGCGTTTCAGTCCAGAGCCGCGGCACACGCAAATGCCGCAAACCGGCCAGCAGGCCTTGCAGCCCGAGCGAATGAACGACCAGGCTCACGGTCCACAGACACAAGCTGGACTTGAGAAACAGGTTTGCCGTGCGCAAACCCCAACCGGGTTGCCCCCACAAGCCGAGGGACATCAACGCCGCCAGAAACCACAGCACCGCCCACCGGCGCAACAGGGCACGGAAACCCACCCGCAGGTGCAGGGTCAGCGCCACGAGCAATCCGACCGAGACGGCGTGCCAGCCCCATCGCTGGGGCGGCCACAACGCGATGAGGAACACCCAGGCCAACCCCAGCAAGATCCGCACGGCCGCCAACCTCGGCTCGACAGCCAGGCTCGGCTCGGCAACCCACGCCGCGGCTGGAGTCGGCCGGCTCACTCCATTCTCGCCGGGGAGCGTTCCCGCCGCAGCCAACGCACCAGCGCACGCCCAACCAGCCACGAGACGCCAAACACCAGCAGCAATCCCAACAGTCCGGACACGCCCGCCGCGACCGCCGGCGAATCGATCCCGGGAATGCTGTAGTCGGCTAAGGGTGCCGGCAAGTACGCCGTCGTCCGCTCGGCAAACCCGAAACGTTCCGCCACCCGCTCCAAACCGTCCGGCCAACTAGACGCCCAGGGCGCCAGCAGCAACGCCACACCGACGCTGCCGGCCAAGCCGTAACCCACAACGGCCCCATGGGTCAACGGCGCCCGCGGGGCGCCCGCCGGTTCGTAGAACAAATCCGGCCGCACCTTCACGATGAACGAGAGCACGGCGACCGTGATTGCGGCTTCGCCGAGGCCAATCACCGCATGGGCCAACGTCATGGCCGGCACCACGATCGCCAGCGGGGCCGTCGCCGAGGCCGCCAGTTCCAGACCACAGAGAGCCGCCGCCAAGACGACCGAAAACCAGGCTGCCACTCCCGTGCTGAACATCAACCCCCTGTGCCCCGGCCACAGACGCCGCAAGCCGCGATAGGTCAGGTAACCACCCCACACCCCAACCAAGCCCAAGTTGAACACGTTCGCCCCCAAAGCCGTGACCCCGCCGTCCTGAAAGAGCACACACTGCACGACCAGCACGGTCGCCATAGCAGCCGCCGACGCCGCCGGCCCGAGCAGCACCGCAGCCAGCACCCCCCCCAACAAATGCCCCGAGGTCCCTCCCGCGACCGGGAAATTCACCATCTGACCCGCGAACACGAACGCGGACATCACCCCCACCAACGGAATGGTGCGGTCATTCCACACCGCCGCGGTCTGGCGTGCCGCCCAAGTCAATCCCGCCCCCGCCAGACAATACGTGGCGACACAGGTCTTTGCGTCTAGGAACCCGTCCGGAATGTGCACGGCAGGAATGATGGCGCGAGCCAGAACTCGCCGCAAGCTCCGAGCGACACGCCCCTTGCCCTCCCCCACTTCGACCCAGGCCTCGGATCCTGAACCAGCGACGTCCGCCTGCGCTCCCGCCTTCCGGGCCTACTCTTGCGGCAGCAGGCGCAGATCGACGAACTCGCCGTGCCGCAACCGCAGGCCCGCAGGCCGACTGACCGCCAAGGGAAGCCCCACCGCCAAGGCCCGGTTGGCCCGATCGAGACCGAGGCTATCCAGGCCCGAGGCTCGGTTCCCAACCTGAGAGAGCAACGTGGGCATGATCAATTCCATGTGCTCCCCCACATGCGTGATCGTGGCTCGGGCGCTTTCCCGCCGCGGGCCACGCGACCGCACCTCGACCGCCATGCCGACCGTCGGCTCGACTTGGACCGGGGGCAGGATGTACCCGATAATCCGGTCGCTCCCGGCCACAATCGTCAGAATCGGCTCGCCAGCTCCCACGTTCTCGCCCGAGCGCCGGTAAATCATGCTCACCGTGCCTTCGATCGGCGAGTTCAGGGTGACCGGGCGCAACTGCGCCTCGGCCAGCTTGACCTTCTGTTCCTGCAAGGCGATGGCCGCCCTCAGCGTGTCCGGGTCCCGCTCGACCGAGTCCGCGCTGGCCAACCGGAACCGGGCCAGGCCACTCTCGGTCTGACCGACGAGCCGGCTACGTTCGGCGATCTCGGCCTGGAGGGCTTGCTGGTTGCGCAAGGCGAGGTCGTATTCGGCTTGGGAGGCGATGTTAGTAAAACCCTCGCCCCGATACAACTTGTTGACGCGCTCGAGCTCGGCCTCGGCGTATTGCAGGTGGATTTTGCTGGTGGCCAACTGGACGCGCTCCGTGAGCAGATCGAGCCTGAGCCGCTCGAAATCCAGTTGGTTGCGTTCCTTATTGAGCACCGGATCGGTCCCCGCCCGCAGCAGTTCGACCTCGGCCTGGATGACCGCCAAGGTCGCTTGCAGGACCGCCGGGTCCGTCGTAATCACTTGCGCAACCGGGTCGCCGGCTCGGACCTGGCTGAACTGCCCCACATCCAGGCGTGCCAGCCGACCCGCTTGGGTACTGGACACATTGGCGCGGATGGCCTCGACCTCGCCGATCAAGGTGGGCGGCATCACGTCTTGCAGCCAGATCCGAACCACAACCGTGACCACCACGGCGAAGACCACCAGCGGCAGAAATGTGTGCCGGAACTCGCGCCAGCGTCGGGACAGCGGAATGGGGATGGGCGGAAGTCGTTCCATCAGCTAAATCTCGGATTCGTCCTGGGCCGGGACGCTGCTGTAGCGCTCGACCCCGGCCGTGGCGTCCAGCTCTTTGAGCAAGTCGTCCAGCCGCGCTGGGTCCCGCAACAACACGCGGTACGAGAGGTCAACCCCCCCCGCCGCGTTCGAGCGCTGGCTCGTGCAGTGGGCCCGGCGGCTGTGCCGGTCCAATAAGGTCCGGACCTGCGCCAACTCGCCCGTTGGCCGCGCCCAGCTCAGGTTGAGGATGATGTCGTACCGGTGCCGGCTGCCGAAGCCCGTGAACCAGAGGTAGACCATGATCAGCACGATCAGGAGGCAGACGACGACCGCGACCGGGAAGCGCTGGGTGCCACACGCCATCCCCATGACCAGGCCGCAGAGAACGTAGGTCGTGTCGAGCGTGTCCCGCAGAATGTTGCGGAAACGCACGATGGCGAAGACGGCCATCATGCCAAAGGCAGTGATCAAGTTGTTGGCCAGCACCATCATGACGCCGGCGGTGAGCACCGGCAGAACGACCAGCGAACTGACGAACGAACGCGAGTACGACAAACCGCTGTGGGTCAGCATATAGACCCACGCAATCATCTGGCCGCAGACAAAGGCCAGCAACAACGCCAGCAAGAGCACCGGCACGTTCACCGGCACCGCGGCATAATCTCCCCGAAACAGCCAGTCCGTCATACGGTGGTCAACTCACCACGTTTACCCCATCACCGCCCGCTTTGTCCACGCCATATTCGACCGCCGGCCGCGCGCCGGCGCCACATCGCTGGCATCGTTCAGCCCCGCATAGAATACCTCTTCGCCAATCTCCGCCACCCCATCCGCGTACTTCGCCGCCGAGGTTCGCGTCAGCCCGAAGACCCGCACCAACTCGCTAAACCAATTCGGAAATCGCCCCGTAAACTTGAGTTCGAGAATCACGTCCGCCCCGAAGGGACTGGCCGGATGAGCCAACACCACCCCGAGTGAGGGCTCGAACTGCGGCTGGACGCGCACCTGACGGTCCATCGTCACGCGCACCGAGTTGTCCTGCTCGCTCACCCAGGCCTCACGCCGATAACACACATGGGCCACCGGCCGCGCGTGGATGGTCAACACCAACTCGATGAACCGCTCCAGCGCCGCCAAGTGGTTCGGCTGCCGCGAAAACAAGCAATCTAATCCGGGGACAAATCCCGCAACCAAATCCGCCACCGCCCATCGGTGGACACCCGCACGCTGCTTGAGAATCGCATCGTTGACCCGGCGCTTGATCTCGAAAAAGACCGGCGAGTCCGGTTGGTCATCGTAGTAGCGGATGCGCAGCTTGTACCGGTTCTTGTCGCCGTTGATCGTGTCCCAGTACGTCTTCAGACGGGGCGAGTCGAGGTACAGACTATGGATCGCGTAGGCCAGATCTGGCTGGGCCAACCCGTACTCGTCGATGCTCAGGTACGCCCGGACAAACTCGCGCACCGCGAGGGCGGTCTCTTCGCTGATGATGTACTTCAGCTCGAGCCGCTGCAGTTGGAGCCGATCGACACCCATCGTTCAAACCACTTTAAAAGCTTGTCATCAACCACTTACACAAGAAAACTGCCCGAGAACACCCGGCTCTTGCTCAGGCGCACCCGCGCCAAATGCCCTGACGTCCGCTCAGACCAGGTCCCGGCACCTCGCCACCGTCTCTCTCTGGCATGTGCGGTCGCATGCCCCATCGGCACCTGAATTCCAGCAGCCATCACTTCCCTTCCTTCGCTTCGCCTGGCGTCAGCACTCACCGTCAGACTGTGTCACAATGACACCTTCACTGCCCCCTGGCGCTGACCCCTGCTGCGGCCGCCCACACAGCACAAACCCAAACCCGCACCCGAGCGCCACCAACTTCAACGGCCCATGTGAACACCGCCACACGCCCTTTAAAAGCACAATCGATACCATCCTCCGCTCTGAATTCGGACTTCTAAGGTACCCCAATCCTTAGCGAGGTGCTTGAGGGCTGCCATCGCGGGTGAAACCCGGTAGGCTCCCTGTCGGGCGCGGATCGTCAGATCCGCTTGGTGGGCGTGATCGTCCGCGCTCCACCTCCCTGAGGGTTCGGGAGGGAATGGCCGATGAACAACAGAACCCCACGGTCAGGGTTGCGACAAAGCGACAAAGCGGCTTGCATTCGCGAGACTGATCTTCATGCTGGTTGGCCAAGGCGAGCAACTACTGCGCCTGGAAGCACAAACCGCGACACGAACGCACACCCATACCTTATGAACATGAGCACCTGGATCCCCTCTGCGGCTCGACACGGCTTGGCAGTGGCCGCCCTGGCCTGCGGCGCGAGCTCTTTCGCCCTCTGGGCACAACCCGCCATCCCCGCCGAGTACCACACCGGTGGGTTCGCCATGGGCTGCCAGGCATACACCTTCAACCGCTTCACCGTTTTCGAGGCGATCGAGAAAACGGCTCAAGCGGGTGGCAAAGTGATCGAGTTCTATCCAGGCCAGAAGCTCAGCAAAGAGCAACCGACGGTGACCTGGGACCACAACGCCAGTGGCGAGACGGTCGCAGCCGTGCAAGCCAAGCTGGCGCAGCACAGGGTCAAAGCGGTGAACTACGGGGTGGTCAGCATTCCCGTCGACGAGGCCAGCGCCCGCAAGGTTTTCGCCTTTGCGAAGAAGTTGGGGATCCGGGCGATCACCACCGAGTCGACCGACGCCATCGACACCATCGAGAAGTTGGTCAAGGAGTACGACGTGGCAGTGGCGTACCACAATCATCCGCGCCAACCGAAGAATCCCAACTACCGCGTCTGGGACCCCCACTACATCATGGCGCTGGTCGAAGGGCGCGATGCGCGCATCGGGGCCTGCGCCGACACGGGCCATTGGTGCACGTCAGGCCTCAACCCGGTCTACTGCCTTCAGGTCCTCAAAGGGCGCATCGTGAGCGCGCACCTCAAAGACAAGAACGCGTACGGCCGGGGTCACGATGTACCCTTCGGCGAAGGCGTGGCCGACATCAAGGCCTGCCTGGACGAACTCAAGGCCCAAGGCTTCACGGGCAACATCTCGATCGAGTACGAGCGCAACTGGGAGAACAACGTCCCCGAGGTCACCCAGTGCATCGACTTCGTCCGAAAGTACGGCAGCCCAACTCGTTGAGGCTCACCCCGCTGGGCTGCCAATCCACGGTAGGGCACGCAGTCCGCTGCGCCGGACGATGACCGTCCCCGTTGGCCGTCCTCGGCGGCGTGCTGGGACAGCCCGCCCTACCTTCCGGTCATCCGCGGTACTACCTTCCGGTCATCCGCGGTAGGGCGCGCAGTCCTCTGCGCGCCGGACGATGACCGTCCCCGTTGGCCGTCCTCGACGGCGTGCTGGGACAGCCCGCCCTACCTTCCGGTCATCCGCGGTAGGGCACGCAGTCCTCTGCGCGCCGGACGATGATCGTCCCCGTTGGCCGTCCTCGGCGGCGTGCTGGGACAGCCCGCCCTACCTTCCGGTCATCCGCGGTACTACCTTCCGGTCATCCGCGGTAGGGCGCGCAGTCCTCTGCGCGCCGGACGATGACCATCCACGAGGTCTCCTCGGTACGGAATCAATCGCCCGAGCGCACGCGGAAAAACCGCTGGGTTCCCGCCTCGAGGGGAAGGTACCAGTCCGTCTCGGGAAACACGCCGGTGCGGTTGGTGACGTGCTCGATCAGGGCCTGGGGGTCGGTCCCCCGGAAAACATGGTAGCCGCGGTCGGGTAGCCCGGGCCAACTCAGCCGCAGGAACCGGTCGTCCCAGCGGGAGAAATCGAGCCGGAAAGGCCGATCGTCGACCAGCGGGTGCGTGCCTTGGATCTGTTCGCGCATGTTCGAGTACCCGTCACCGTCGGGATCGTCCGCCGGTCCGAAGTCCAGCTTCCCGAGCTGGGCTAACTCCCAGTCGTCATCCAGACCGTCGCGGTCGACGTCGCGAATCGGGACGCCCTGGACGGTCAACTCGAGCTCGATCAGTCGGCCCACGGCGCCTTGCCGCTCGTCGCTGACTTCGACTTCCCAAGTGCCGGCGCTGGACTCGTAGAAGTGGTGAACGGTGTAGTAGTCCCACTCGTCGAGGGGCGACCAGAGGTCTTCGTTGTAGTGTTGCAGGATGCTTCGCGTGCCACTCGGGGAGCGGAGCGTGATGCGCACGTCGGCGCGGCGCGGATGCGAGGCGATGACCCGCAAGCGGACATGCTCGCAGAGCAGGGTGTTGGTCACCGCGATGGGCACGCGCAGGCTTTCGAGTCGAATCTGGGCGCGTGCCTCCGGCACTTGTTGCAGCACGTCGCGTAGCCGTTCGCCTTCGGTCTGGCTGATGAAGACCGCCGGCAAGGGTAGCAAATGTATGTCCGCGCCGTTCATATACAGGCGCTGCGTCGCGTCGGCGTGGTTGTACACGACGGCGAACGCCGCCCCAGCGGCAGCGGCATGTTGCAGCTTCTTCGCGAAGTAGTTTCCCCCACGTTGAATCAAAGCCGCCTTCTGGCTGAGGTCGATGCCGATCGGCGCCAGGGCCTGCCCCACATCCAGCATGGGTAGAACGGCGGTCGCCTCGTCTGGGTGCGGCCCATCTCGCGGCGCGGCCGGAATAGACTGCATGTCGACCGGGATCCGGCTGCCCGTGATCAAGACCCGCAAGCCGTCGTCGGGGATCGCCACGCCCGAGGTCGTCCGCACGGAGTGGCTCGCCAGCGCCGGCCGGGTGCGCCACGCCCGGGCCAGTGCCACCGCCTCGCCGGCATCGGGCACACCGAAACCGGCGTTATGACTGACGGCGAGGCCCGCTCCGTTGCGTCGCAAGTCTGGATCCGCGGGATCGAGCTGCCGGGCCGACCAAATCAGGATCTGTTGCACGTCGCGATAGGTGAGCTGCGGATTCGCCGCGAGCATTAACGCGCATAACCCGGCGATCTGGGGGGCTGAGCCCGAGGTGCCGGTGAAACCGGTTGCGCCGTGGGCGTAGTCCCCGAGGCCCCCGCTCACATCCACCGTGTAGCCTAAGGACCCCTGACGATCCGTCGTGAACAAGGTCGGGTAATTCGTCCGGCCGCCCTCGGCGGTGTCGACGCCCTCGTCGCCGCTGAACGCGGCCACCAAGACGTTCGCCCCCGGGGTGCTATAGCTAGCGATCTGGCCGTTGGCCCGAACGGCGCCCACCGCGATCACCCGCGGGTCCTGGGCGTACCCGTCGTCGTTGCCGTCGTTCCCATCGATCCGCTCGTTACCGGACGAGCGCACGATCACGACGCCCAAGCCGCTGCGCCCGAGCAGGACCGCGTTATCCAGCGCTTGGTTCTCGAGCGCTCCCAGGGTCAACTGTTCAACGCCGGCGTTGCCCCAACTGTGGTTCTGCACGGCCACCGTGTCCGACCGATACTGGAACATCTCCGCCGCTCGTTCTTCGTCCACCAGTTCGTCGTTGTTGTCAAAGACGATCCAACTGGCGAGCCTGGCTTGAGGCGCGACGCCAACGACGCCCCGGCGGTTGTCTCCAACGGCGGCCAGCAAACCGGCCACCGCCGTTCCGTGGATATTCCAGGTGCGCGCCGGTTCGCCGTTGGGCAAGGCCGTGACGAAATTGAAGTGCAAGCCGGCGGCCTGGTTCACCGCCAGGTCCGGGTGCCGCAACTCGACGCCGTCGTCGCCCATCGCGACGATCACCCCGGCGCCACGCGTGACCGGCCACGCCGCTCGCACGTTGAGGTCGAACCCGAGGGCAGCGGCCGTGTTCGTGTGGCGGTTCTCCAGGTGCCATTGGCCAGTGAAGTATGGATCGTTTGGCCGCGGTCCGTAGGGTCGGTGCAATCGCACGGGGCGCCTCCGCACGGGGTGACTGATGCGCACGCCCGGCTGCGTCGCTAACCAAGCCGCCCCTTCGACAGCCTCGACCGCACTGGCAGCCTCGAGCACCAACAGGTTCGAGGTCACCACCCGATCCAACCGCAGCGCCGTGCTGGCCAGCAGCTCTCGCAGCCTTCCAGGCCCTTCCAGGCCCAACACCACCCGCGAGCCGAATTCAACGGCCGGTCCAGCGCCCGGGATGGGCCAACCCTCGAGCCGGGATGCCCCAGCTCTGCCAGACCACTCCGCGCCTGGCCAGGACTCGAAGAGATAGCTGGACCGACGGGGCTCGCGGAACTCGAACCGGCGGCTCGTCGAGCCGGCGTGACTATCAAGGCTGACCAACCCGATCGCGAGCGTGACCCAAGCGAACCGACGCGCCTGCAGCCGCCAACTTTCAGGGGTGCCCATCGACGTCCCAGAGAGGCAGCTTGCGTGCCAAAGCCCGCCCTCCCGAGGACGAGATCGGCGGAGGCTGGACGCAACCGAAGATGCCTTCGTTCACGCGAGCGGGGGAAGTTCACGCGCCGGCTCCACGGCCGGCGCGCTCCTCTGCGAAGTCGCGCGTGAGCTGTTCGAGCCACCGGGCTTGGACCGGGAACAGATGGGTCTCCTCGACTTTCTGCCGGCTGAGGGCGGCTTCCTCGAGCCGGCCGAGCCGCCAGAGGACCTCGAACTGGGTCAAGTGGAACTGCGTGGCGTCGGCAGGGGCCAACTGGGCGGGATCGACCTTGAGGAGGAACTGTTCCGCCTCGGCATAGCGGCGGTTCATGAGGAGCGCCTCGGCGTGGTTCATGACTACGGAGGCGTTGTCCGCGTGCTTCTGCACCAAGTCCGCCGTGTAACGAAGGGCCTCCTCCGGGTTGCGCCGGTAAAGCAGCAGCATGGCCGCGTAATTGTTGACGTTGTTCGGATCCTCCGGCCGGAGTTGATACAACTTCACGGCCGCGTCCCATAGATAATCGTCTTCCTTGAGTTGCACGGCGCATTGGACCAGGAGCCTCAGATAGCCGGGGTCCTCGCCCAGTTCCTCACGTCTCGGCAGCAAGACGGACTTCGCCAAGTCGACTCGACCCAGACTCAGAAAACCCTCACCCACGTGCAGCGCAAGCCGCGCGTCCAGTCCACCGTAGGCCACCGCCTTCTGGAGCGCCTCCTGAGCCAGTTCCGAACGCCCTTGCCGGTGATCAGCCAGGCCCTCGAGGAAGTAGCTGAACGCCCCGAGCGGTTCCATCTTTTGCGGATCGAGCCGCATCTCGAGTGCCAAGGACCTGAGTTCGTCCCAGCGGCCGGCCCGGGCCAGCAACTCAGCGTGGAGCATCAGCAAATCGGCGCTCCAAACCACGTTCGGCGTATACCGTTTCAGAAGGCGCTCGGCTTCCTCCCAAAGGCCGAGCCGCGATTGCACCGTGGCCAACAGGTAGATGTCCAGGGCGCCGTCGGGCACCAGGTTCGCCTTCGCCGCCAACTCTTGCGCCTCAGCCGCCTTCCCTTCTGAGGCAAGCAATAACCAAAAGGCGGCATGATGACGCACCTTCGCCCGACCCAAATCCACCAGTCCGTCCAGAATTGTACGGGCGGCTTCGATGTCGCGCGTGGCGATGTGGACGCCGAACGCAAGATCGGTAGCCAATCCCTCGGTCGCCGCCGCGGCGCGTGCCGCCTGCAACTGCTCCCAAGCTGACCGCTGCTTTTCATCGGGGCCCCAGCCGGCCAAATACGCCAAGCCGTAGTAATGGAATACCTCGACGCTGCCCGGGCGGAGAGTCGGCGCGCGGCTCGAGGCCGCCGTCTGCTCGATCGTGGTGCGCAGCGTCTCGTTGGTCCGGATGCGCTCGACGAACTCCCCCGCTCGACCTGCGTTGAACAGCGACATCAAATACAATCGCTCGAGCGGCTCGGTCAGTTCCGACCGGTGCGCATCCAGCAGACTGGCGGCGCGGAATCCTTCTCCACAGTCCAGCCAGGCCTGCGCCACGACGGCCAGATCGCTTGCATTGGTTTGAGTCAAACGCAGCAGCCACCAACCCGCTTCGAGCGAGGCGCCGGCCGTTTCGGACGGATCGGGCAGTGCCGACACGCTCTGTAACAGGCTCCGTAATAGGTCCGGGTCGGCCGGCCGGTTGCCACAAGCGCTCTTCCACGCCAGATGCGCGTCCTCGTATCGCCCGGCAGCCGCAGCCCGCTGCGCGCTCCGCTCGAGTGACCAGGCTTGGATCTTGTCCAACAGGCTGGTCCGAATCTCCGGCGTGAACCCGGGAGGCGTAGACCGCCACAGCCTCGGGAACAGCGCCAGGCCGCCCAGAGCGCTCGCACAGAGCAAGACAACGGCCAACCGTAGCCAGACGCTGGCAATCAGTAGTTGCACCAGCGGCCAGCCTTGGAAACGCCGAGTGAGGCTGCGCTTAGTCAGCCCCTCCCGCAGTTCACTGAGGAGAAAACGAATCCGTTTCGAGTTCATGCAGCGACGCCATCATGCGGAACCACCGCCAAAACGCCAGCCCCTTGCTGCCTGCGACATAAAAAAATCCAGTGCTGGTTTGGCCCCAGCACTGGATTGACGATAAGCGAAGCGCCGGCTACGAATTCGACTGGTCCGAAGCTCGGCGGCTGCCCCAAATACTACTGCTATCCGCGAAGGCGGCGATAGGCCACGAACCCGAGCAGACCCAGGCCCGCCAGCATCGCGTATTCGTGCGGCTCAGGAATGAGTTGGCCACGGATCGCACCGTCAGGAAGACCACTGGTGTGGACCTGAACATAGTACCCACCGGAATTCAGGCGAACCAGGTCGCTCAGCGTGCCACTCCAGGAGAACGTGCCAGCGGTGCCTGAGCCGTCCAACGCAGGGGTGAGTGTGTGGACGATGGGACCTGTCAACCCGGGATAACCTTCGTGAATATGCATGCCCGTAACAGGCGTTGACAACCCACCGAACCCACCGCTCAGGAGCGAGCCTATGCCGGTAGCCGGGTCAAAAGTGAAGAATCCAGCGCCGGTCGCCGTGGGATGGCCAGGACCAGGAACGACTTGAGGGCCGCTGATGGTGATTGTGTACGTTACGGTGGCAGCATGCGAAATAGCAGCGGCGACAGTTAACGCTGTAAGTACGGCAAGTTTTTTCATAGTGTGTTGTCGATTTCGTTCTACAATTTCGTTTATTGTCGGCGCCAGTTATGTCGGAGAGAGACTTGCAGGTCAAGTACTTTTTGATTTTTTTTTGCGCCCAGCCCAGCCTGAATCCCCCACGCCGCAACGATCGGACCTGCCCCGAGCGCTAATGCCCGACCAGCCGAGGAGTCCTTGCACATCAAGCCATTGGATAGCAACCGATTACAACCGAAGCGGCTTCTTGAAGGCCCCGACCTCAGGCTACACACTCGACAGATCCACACTGCGTCGGCCACACTCACCGTCATGGCGATTTCCACCGCCCAATACGCCCGGATGCGAGCGCGACTCGAAAGTCCGCGTGCTCGCGACCGCGGTTCAGCAGTGGAAGCGCCGGTGGGCTCCAACCCCAGCCGCAGACCCGTTCCAATCGCGCGCGTGATCCTGGGCGTGGACCCGTCGCTGCGCGGGACGGGGCATGGCGTCATTCAGTTCTCTGGCGGTGGCGCGCGGGCCTTGGCCTACGGCGTGATCAAGTGTCCCGCAAATTGGTTGCGCTCCCGTTGTCTGGCGCGGCTCACCACCGAGACACGCGACTTGGTCCGTGCGCACCAGCCCACGCACTGCGTGGTCGAGGGACTCTTCTACGCCCAGAACCTGCGGACCGCCCTGATCTTGGGCGAGGCGCGCGGGGCGATTCTGGCGGCGCTCGCGGAAGCCGGTGTCGACATCTACGAGTTGGCGCCGCGCAAGGTGAAACAGGCCGTCGTGGGCTACGGCGCCGCCCAGAAGAGCGCGGTGGCCAAGATGGTGCAACGCCTCTTGGGTTTGAAAGAGCCGCCCGAACCCGATGCCGCAGACGCCTTGGCGTTGGCCTGGGCGTTCGCGCAGGAGACGCGTGGGGCTGGACTCACGGCGCCGCCGCAACTCTGATCCTATGATCACGTTCCTCCAAGGCCGGTTAGTCGAGGCCCTGCCGACGCAGGTGACCGTCGAAGTGCACGGCCTCGGCTACGAAGTCCTGATCCCCTTGTCATCCTTCGACAAGCTGCCGGCGATCGGAGGCGAAGTGCGGCTGCTCACCCACCTCTCGATCCGCGAGGATGCCCACGTCTTGTACGGATTCATGACCGCCGCCGAGCGCGATCTCTTTCGCCTGATGATCGCGCATGTGACCGGCATCGGGCCCAAGATCGCTCTCAACGTCCTCAGCGGGATGAACCCCACGAGCTTCCGCGGCGCCGTGGCCAACAACGACGTCAAAGCCCTCTCCCGTATCAGCGGCGTGGGCAAGAAAACCGCCGAGCGAATCGTCGTCGAGCTGCGAGACAAACTCGGCCCCGCCGCGGCTTGGGAGGCGAGCAGCGCCCAGCACGCCCTCTCGGCCGAAGACCAACGCATCAACGATGCCGCGCTGGCCTTGGTCGCCCTTGGCTTCAAGCCCGCCGAAGCCCATACCGCCGTGCGTGCCGCTCAGACCCTGCTCGGCAAACAAGCCACCGTCGAAGAACTGGTCCGGGCCGCCCTCAAGCAGGGCACTTGATGCCTGAAACCGCCCCTCAGCCGGCCCGGCGCAGCTCCGGAATCGTCACGCCCCAAGCCCCGACCCCGGCAGGGCGGCTGGCGGCGCGGCTGATCCAGACCTTGGTGCGCGCGGTGGGCGGCACGTTGCGATATGCTTGGGCGCCACCGGCCGCGGCGAAAGCCGCTTTGATGGCCGGTCCCGTCATTTTTGCCATCTGGCATAATCGCCTCGCCTTGTCGCTGTTGCTCTACCGCCGCTACGTCGTTCGCCAACTCCCAAACCGGCGCATGGCGGCCCTGGTTAGCGCCAGCCGCGACGGCGGCATGCTGGCGCACGTGTTGGAACTCTTCGAGGTGCAGCCCGTGCGCGGCTCGAGTAGCCGGCGCGGTCCCCAAGCACTCCTCGAGCTGACGTCTTGGGCTGAGCGCGGCTACGACCTCGCCATCACCCCCGACGGGCCGCGCGGCCCGCGCTACGTCGTGCAAAACGGTGTCGTGGCCGTGGCGCAAACTACCGGGCTGCCGATCCTCCCCGTCAGTGTGCATCTGCCCTGGAAACACCTACTTCGTAGTTGGGATCGTTTCCAAGTTCCCCTCCCCTTCGGGCGCTGCCGCGTCAGCTTCGGCGAGGTTGTCCGCGTCCCGCGCGAGACCGGGGACGCTGAACGCGAGAGCCTGCGCCGCCTGCTCGAGGATCGCCTGCGCGCGATCACCCAGGACTGACCTCCCGGGCTATGGGAATTGCTCGACGACCACTTTGAGGGAGCTGGGCGTGGGGTGCGCGGCCAACCGTACCGCCTCCGCCGTCTGTTCGAGGGGGAAGCGGTGCGTGATGAGGGACCGCACATCCAAGCGGCGCTGGAACACCAACCGGGCCACCTCCTCCTGGAGCGTCACGTCGGACGAGTAGCTACCGATAAGGTCCTTCTCATCCACGCATACCTGGGCCAGGTCCACCTGGGCGCAACTGCCGCGCCGAGTGTGCGCGAACAGGAGCACCTGACCGGCGCCGCGCACCCAAGCCAACGCCTGCTGCACCAGCTCATCCGACGGCACTGCGAGAACCGCGGCGTCCAGGCCGCGACCCCGCGTCCAACGCTCGATCCGCTCGGCCCCGCGCGGATCGTCCGCCCGGACGACCTGCGTGGCGCCCCAGTGGCGAGCGCATTCGAGCCGCGCGTTCATGAGGTCGGTCGCCAGGACGCGGACGCCGGCCAGTGCCAGCAACCCCGTGAACATCAATCCAATGGGCCCTTGGCCCGCCACCAACACGCAGTCCCCCCGCTGCACGGTCAGCCGGCGCACGGCCTTGAGCGCCGTGTTCACCGGTTCGAGCATCGCCCCCTCGAGCAACGTGTTGCGCAGCGGGATCTTCACCACCCCAGGCAACACGAACGACCTGACCCGCACATACTGAGCGTAGCCGCCCCCGGCCGGTTCGTAGCCGGCGGTGATGCCGGTGCGCTTGTACGTGGCGCACTGCGCGTAGGCACGGTGCCGACAGGCGTGGCACTGGCGGCAGGGTACATGATGATGCAACGCCACGCGGTCGCCCAGCCCGAAACCACGGACCCGCGCCCCCACCCTAACAATCACCCCGGCCGTTTCGTGCCCAAACACCCGCGGTGGCGACACGGTCCCGTGCTGGATCTTCTTGATGTCGGTGGGGCAAACCCCACACGCCGCCACCCGCACCAACAGGTCCGCCGGACCAATGCGCGGCACCGGCAGCGTCTCGACCCTGAGATCGTTTGCGCCGCGGTAAACCACCGCCTGCATGGTCTTGGGCACCGCTCCCGTCGCCGTCACCGGCCACGTCATAGCGCAACGAGACCCGGAACGGAAGGCCGAACCTCCCGCCCGCCCCAGCCGGTCATCGGGCTTGTCATCTGGCGTCCCGGAGGTATCATGCGAGACCGTGAAAGTTAAGCTGGGGTTGCCCATCCTGTTGATGGTGATCTTCGCGCTGACCCGTGTGCCCGGCCTCATGCCGCAGAACTTCAGCGCGGTGTACGCGTTGCTCTTTTGTGCGGGCGTCTATTTCGCCGGACGCCTGGCGTGGTGGCTGCCCCTCGGCACACTCCTGGTGACCGACTTGCTCCTCAATTGGCACTATGGCGCCCAGTTGCTCCGGATCGAGATGCTCGGCAACTACCTCGCCTATCTCGGCTTGATTGGCCTGGGTCGGTGCTTCAACCGCAAGAGCGGTTTCCTGGCCTTGCTCGGCGGTGGCGTGCTCGGCGCCGTCTTGTTCTATCTCGTCACCAACACCATGTCCTGGCTCCACGACCCGGCCTATGCCAAGACATTGGCCGGGTGGATCCAGGCCCTCACGGTGGGCACACCGGGTTTTCCGCACACCTGGCAGTTCTTCCGTAACACGCTGCTGAGCGGCGGGCTCTTTACCGGGCTCTTCGCCGGGGCCATGAAACTCAGCGAGGCGCTCGATCCCCAGTCCGACGAGGAAGCTGAATCTGCCGAAGAACCGGACGAGGCCGGCGAACCGGACGAGGCCAAGGCTTAGGCAAGGGGCCATGCCCAAGATCGGACTCATCTCGGACACCCACAACTACCTCGACCCGCAAGCCCCAGCTCTCTTCGCCGGGGTGGAACATATCGTGCATGCTGGCGACGTTGGCCTGCCTGCCGTGCTTCGGGAACTGGAGCGCATCGCGCCCGTGACCGCCGTCAACGGGAACACCGACGTGGGTTTGCCCTGCCGCGACACCGAAGTCGTCGAGTTGTGCGGCAAGAAGTTCTTGGTCCAACACATCGTCGATCCCCACCGGCTCACCGAGGCTGTGCGGCGCCGGATCCGCCGCGAGGCGCCCGCCGTGGTGGTCTTCGGACACACGCATCAACCCTTCGCGGAACGCATCGACGGGGTCTGGTTCCTGAACCCGGGCTCGGCAGGCAAGCCCCGCTTCGGCCAACCCCGCACCGCCGCGGTACTACATATTGAACCAGACAACCTCCGCGTCGAGTTCCACGAACTGCGCGATCCCCGACCCGCATGAACCCCTACCCTTCCCTCCCCCTTGTCACACTGGCTTGCCTCCTGGTGAGCCTCGCCCTTCCCCACCCCGCTCAGGCCGCCGCCGCCACCCGCCCCACCATCCTGTTC
>Ga0194113_10000474_pt1 | contig 52495 bp, 49 predicted proteins | sample TA2MahC200mmetaG_FD_146193 | JGI IMG/M metagenome (GOLD analysis project Ga0194113, IMG submission 146193) | Freshwater microbial communities from Lake Tanganyika, Tanzania - TA2015017 Mahale Deep Cast 200m | ecosystem: Environmental > Aquatic > Freshwater > Lake | place: Tanzania: Lake...
GCTGATGCAGGCCAGGGATGGAGTCTTTCTCGAAGATCTCTGCCCCAAGCTGCGAGCGCGTCGATGGCGACAGTCGCTGCACCGGATGACCGGCCGCCGCTGCATCTACTGCGGCGTGGCGTCGGAATCCATCGACCACGTGCATCCGCTCAGCCGCGGTGGCCAGAGCATCACCGAGAACTGCGTGCCGGCCTGCCTGGGCTGCAACGGCCGCAAGGGCGACAGCGATGCCTTCGTCTGGTACCGGAGCCAGCCCTTCTACGACCCGCGCCGGGCGATGGCCCTGCGGGCCTGGACCGATGGCGATCTGCGCCTGGCGTTGCGCCTGCTCCAGTGGGTGGCCCCCGCCGAACCGGAGACGGCCACGGCCGCCGAAGCGGAGGTGACTCACCAGACGCGGCAGGCCTCCACCCCGTTGTGGCGGTGGCAGATGGCCTCCTGATCGAGGGGCTGCTCCGGCGCCAGCACCCCGGCCCCCAGCACCAGACCCACGGCCAGCAGCAGCGGGGCGACGGCCCGGTGCCGGCGCGCCGGGGCCCGATGGCCGCGGCCGGGAAGGGGCTGGGCGAGGGGGCGGGATGGCGCGAGTCCGACAGGGAGACTGGCACCGAACGACGAGGTGGTCACGGGATGGGGAAACAGACAGTGATACAGATGTACTGATGGCGGAGGATTCTGTCAACCCGGGGGGCGACGGCGGCCCTGTCGACCACCCTGCCCTGCCCGCCGCCGCCGCCGCCATCGACCGGATGCTGGTGCTCGGCGGCGGCTACACCGGCCACCGCGTCGCCCGGGCGCTGGAGGCGGCCGGCGTGCCGGTGCTGCTCACCCATCGCCAGCCGGCCCCGTCGGGCGACGCCCGGGGCTGGCTGCACTTCGATCCCGACCAGGGGGCCCTGCCCAGCCAGGCCGACCTGGCCGGGGTCAGCCACGTGCTGGTGACCATCCCGCCCGATGCCGGCGGCCGCGATCCGGTGCTGGAGTCCCTCGAGGCCCAGCTGCGCCGCCTGGAACCGGCCTGGGTGGGCTACATCTCCACCACCGGGGTCTACGGCGACACGGGCGGCGCCTGGGTGGACGAGACCAGCCCGACCCGGCCGCTGCTGGAGCGCAGCCAGGCCCGGCTGGCCTGCGAACAGGCCTGGTGCCGCAGCGGCCTGCCGGTGCAGCTGCTGCGGCTGCCCGCCATCTACGGCCCCGGCCGCAACCCGATGGTGAACCTGCGCAACGGCACGGCCCGGCTCATCCACAAGCCCGGCCAGGTGTTCTCACGCGTGCACGTCGACGACATCGTCGGTGCGGTGCTGCACTGCATCGCCCTGGCCCCCGAAGCCAGGCCGGACACCCTGATCCTGGCGGACACCTTCCCCTGCCCCTCCAGCGAGATCCTGGGCCTGGCCGCCCATCTGCTGGGCTGCCCGCTGCCGGAGGTGCAGCGCTACGAGGACGTGGCCGCGGCCATGGGGCCAATGGCCCGCAGCTTCTGGAGCGAGAATCGTCGGGCCAGCAGCCGGAGGCTCAGGGAGGACCTCGGCTACCGCCTGCTCTACCCCACCTACTGGGAGGGCCTGTCCTCCGGCAGCGGCGACTTCTTCTGAGCGCCGAAGATCGATGGATCGATCAGGGACGACAGCCCCGTGTCCTTGCCCATCTTTTCCCAGTCGACCACGACCCACTCATTGCGGAAGGCGAGCCCCCCTCCCAGCAGCAGCACGCCCAGCACCAGCAAGCGGACCATGAACCGACCCCGACAGCACCCGATGGCATGAAAACTACTGCAGATCGCCTCGTCATCGCCCTGGGGGATCCCGCCGGCATCGGCGCCGAGGTGACCCTCAAGGCCCTCGCCCGGCCACGGCCCGCCGGTCAGGAGGTGGTGCTGGTGGGCTGCGGCCGCTGGCTGCGGGAGTGCCACCGCCAGCTGCTGGCCCACAGCGACGCGCCCCTGGCCGACCCCGATGCGTTCCCCCTGGTGGACATCCCCCTGGAGCAGCCGGTGGTCCCGGGGGTGAGCAGCCCTGCCGCCGGTGCCGCCAGCTTCGCCTGGCTGACCGAGGCCGTGGTGCTGGTGGGCGCCGGCGGCGGCCGGGCCCTGGTGACGGCCCCGATCGCCAAGGCCAGCTGGCAGGCGGCGGGCCATGCCTACCCCGGCCAGACCGAGCGGCTGGCGGAACTGACCGGCGCCGCCGACGCCGGGATGCTGTTCACCGCCGTGGCCCCCGACGGCGGCTGGCGACTCAACACGCTGCTGGCCACCACCCACATCCCCCTGGCCGAGGTGAGTGCCCGGCTCGGCCCGGAGCTGGTGCACCGGCGGCTGGACGCCCTGCTGGCCTTCTGCCGCCGCTTCCGCAGCCGCCCCCGGCTGGTGGTGGCGGGCCTGAACCCCCATGCGGGGGAGGGAGGTCACCTGGGGCGGGAGGAGCAGGACTGGCTGATTCCCACCCTCGAGCGCTGGCGGGGCCGCCATCCGGAGGTGCGGCTGGAGGGGCCGGTGCCGCCGGACACCTGCTGGCTGGAGGCGGCCGCCGCCTGGAGGGGCCAGGCCGAAGGAGCCGACGGCTACCTGGCGCTATACCACGACCAGGGGCTGATCCCGGTGAAGCTGCTGGCGTTCGATGCCGCCGTCAACACCACCCTGGGCCTGCCGTTCCTGCGCACCTCCCCCGACCACGGCACCGCCTTCGCGATCGCCGGACGGGGCATCGCCAGGGCCGACAGCATGGCGGCGGCGATCCACACCGCCTGGGAGCTGGGTCAGCCCCAGGCGACGGTGGCGCTCAGCCCGCCTTGATGCGCATCAGCACCTGGCCGAATTCCACCGGCGTGCCGTTGTCCACCAGGATTTCCACCACCTCGCCGCTGAACTCGCACTCCAGCTCGTTCATCAGCTTCATCGCCTCGAGGATGCAGACGGGCTGGCCGGCACTGATGCGGCTGCCCACCTCAACGAAGGGGGCCTCCCCCGGGGCCGAGGCGCGGTAGAAGGTGCCCACCATCGGCGCCGTGACGGCCTGCAGATCGCTGCGCACCGAGGCGGCCGGCGGCGGAGGCGCCGACGGGCCGGGGGCGGCGCCGACCGGAGCCGCGGGGGCGGGGGGCGGCGGCGGCGTCCCGGCCGGAGCCTGCACCATGGTGACCGTCGCCGGTGCGGGGGCCGGCAGGTTGCGGCGCACCTCCAGCCGGAAGTCGTCCCCTTCCAGCTTGAGTTCCTGGATGTCGCTGTCCCCGAGCAGGGCCAGCAGCTGGCGCAGTTGGTCGTGATCGAGCTGCATGGCGATCAGGACTCCCGGCCCAGATAGCTGTCGGTGCGGGTGTCGACCTTGATCTTCTCGCCGATCGTGATGAACAGGGGCACCATCACCTGGGCGCCGGTCTCAACGATGGCCGGCTTGGTGCCGCCGGTGGCGGTGTCGCCCTTGACGCCGGGGTCGGTCTGGGTGACCTCGAGCACCACCGAATTGGGCAGCTCCACCTCCAGGGGTTTGCCGTTCCAGGAGACGACGCTCACCTCCATGCCTTCCTTGAGGTACTTGCGGCCGTCACCGATCTGCTTGGCGGTCAGGCGGGTCTCCTCGTAGGAGGCCATGTCCATGAAGACGTAGTCATCGCCTTCCATGTAGGTGTGCTGGAGCGTCGACTTCTCCAGCTGGGCCTGGGGCATGGTCTCCCCGGCGCGGAAGGTCTTCTCCACCACGTTGCCGCTCTGGACGCCCTTGAGCTTGGTGCGGACGAAGGCCGAGCCCTTGCCGGGCTTGACGTGCAGGAATTCGACGACGCGCCAGACCTGGCCATCCAGCTCAATCGTGGTGCCGGTACGAAAGTCGTTGCTGGAGATCATTCCGGCGGATCGGATCGGGGGATTGTACGTCTGGCTACAGGCCCACCTGCGGACGGCGGCGGCGGGGGCCCGGGCCGGTTGTGCCAAAGTCCAGGCAGTCACAGGGGAAGCATGGACCGGCGACGCAGGCGCATCGGGTTCACCACCACGCTGGCCGCCCGGCTGGGGGCCGCCCTGACCCTCGTGCTGACCCTGCTGCTGGCGGCCCCCGCCGCCTGGGCCTATCTGCCCCAGGGCAACGCCGTCAGCGACCCCACCGCCCTGCTGCGCAACGCCCTGCCGATGGAGCAGCGCGACCTGCAGGCGCTGCAGCACCGCCTCGAGGACACCAGCGACGACCTGCGGGCCAAGCGCTGGAGCAGCCTGACCGGCTCCGTGCGCCGGGCCGAGTCCCAGCTCGGCAGCAGCCGCGAGCGGATCCTGGCCAGCTTCGATGCCGCCGACCGGCCCACCGCCGAAGCCCTGCTGGCCGACACGGACGTGCATCTGCAGGATCTGGCGGCCGCCGGCGAGGCCCAGGACCGGGACCGGTTCCTGGCGGCCCGCCGGGAGGCCCTGGCCGACATCGGCCGCGCCGAAGCCCTGCTGGTGGGGCCCTTCCCGTTCACGATTCCCGCCGAGTTCGACGCCCTGCCCCGGCTGCTGGGCCGGGCCACCGTGCGGCTGACCACCACCAAGGGTGGCCTGACCGCCGTGGTGGACGGCTACAACGCGCCCCTCACCGCCGGCGCCTTCGTGGATCTCGTGCAGCGGGGCTTCTACGACGGCCTGCCGTTCAACCGCGCCGAAGACTTCTACGTGCTGCAGACCGGCGATCCCGCCGGCCCCCAGACCGGCTACGTGGATCCGGCCACCAAGCAGGAGCGCCAGGTGCCCCTGGAGATCATGGTGCCCGGCCAGGAGGCCCCCTTCTACAACCAGACCTTCGAGGATCTGGGCATGTTCAAGGCCGAACCGGTGCTGCCCTTCGCCAGCAAGGGCACCCTGGGATGGGCCCACTCCGACGAGGCCCTGGGGGACGGCTCCTCCCAGTTCTTCCTGTTCCTGTTCGAACCCGAGCTCACCCCGGCGGGCCTCAACCTGATTGACGGGCGCTACGCCGCCTTCGGCTACGTGGTGGACGGCTTCGACGTGCTTGAGGAGCTCACCGCCGATGACGGCATCGTCCGGGCGTCGGTGGTCGAGGGGGCCGACAACCTGCGCCCCCATGCCTGAGGGGCCCACCCTGGCGCAGCTGGGGGAAACGGAGCTGATCCGGCGCCTCGGCGCCTTCGCCCCCCCGGGGCAGTTCGACGATGACGCCGCCCTGCTCGGACCGGCCCTGCTGGGGGGCCACCCGGCGGGCGATCCACCGCTGGTGCTGAACACCGACGTGCTGGTGGAGGACGTCCACTTCAGCGAGGCGACGATGGGCGCCGGCGACGTGGGCTGGCGGGCGGCGGCGGCCAACCTCTCCGATCTCGCGGCCATGGGCTGCCACGGCGCCGTGGGCATCACTGTGGCCCTGGTGGCCCCGGGCCACACCCCCTGGGCCTGGGTGGAGGGGGCCTACGGCGGCCTGGCGGAGCTGCTGGGGGCCCATGGGGGCCTGCTGCTCGGGGGCGACTGCAGCGGCGGCCGCCAGCGCCTGCTGGCCGTCACCGCCCTGGGCCGGCTGCCGGCGGGGGGCGGCGCGATCCGCCGTGGGGACGGCAGGCCAGGCGATGCGCTGGTCAGCACCGGCGCCCATGGGCTCAGCCGCCTGGGGCTGGCCCTGCTGCAGGGAGAGGCGATGACGGGCCTGGCGCCGGCCTGCCGGGAGCGGGCGATCCGTGCCCACCGCCGGCCCGTGCCCCGGTTCGATGCGGTGGCGGCCCTGGGCGCCTGCCGCCCCGCGGCGCTGGACTGGCGGGTGGCCGGCTGCGACAGCAGTGACGGGCTGGCGGCCGCGGCCTCCTGCCTGGCCGTGGCCAGCGGCTGCACCGCCCTGTTATCGCGGAGCGATCTGCCCCTGGCGGCGGAACTGGCGGGCCAGGATCAGGCCGAGGACTGGTGCCTCTGGGGCGGGGAGGATTTCGAACTCGTCCTGGCACTGGAGCCGGCCTGGGCCGAAGCCCTGGTGCAGCGGCTGGAGGGGGCGCAGTGCATCGGCCGGCTGGTGGAGGCCCAGGCCTGCGGGCCCCTGGGGTGGGCGGAGGGGGGAGGGCCTATCGCCCCCCCGACCGCCACCTTCCGGCATTTCGGCTGAGGGATTCAGCGAACGGGTTCAGCCGAGGAGGGGGCCCGCCGGCTCACTTCCAGTTGCGGGCCACCACTTCGGCCAGATCGACGACGCGCTGGCTGTAGCCCCACTCGTTGTCGTACCAGGAGATCACCTTCACCATGGTGCCGTCCATCACCAGGGTGAGGTCAGAGTCCACGATCGTGGATTCATCGGTGCCGGCGTGGTCGGTGGAGACCAGGGGCAGATCGCAGTACTTGATGATGCCCTTCATGCCGTTTTCAGAAGCGGCCTTGAAGATGCTGTTCACCTCCTCCTTGGTGGTGGGGCGGCTCACCTCGAGCACCATGTCCACCACCGAGAAATTGGGGGTGGGAACGCGCAGGGCGATGCCGTTGAGCTTGCCCTTCATCGGCGGGTACACCAAAGCCACCGCGGTGGCGGCACCGGTGCTGGTGGGCACGATGTTCACGGCGGCGGCGCGGGCGCGGCGCAGGTCGCGGTGGGAGGCATCAAGGATGCGCTGGTCACCCGTGTAGCTGTGGGTGGTGGTCATCATGCCCTTCACGATCCCGAGGGATTGGTCGAGCACCTTCACCAGCGGAGCCATGCAGTTGGTGGTGCAGCTGGCATTGCTGATGATGTCGAAGTCTTCGTGGCGGTATTGATCAGCGTTGACGCCGACCACGAAGGTGCCCACACCCTCACCCTTGCCCGGGGCGGTGATCAGAACCTTCCTGGCACCGGCCTCGATGTGCTTGCCGGCACCCTTCTGGTCGATGAACACCCCGGTGGCCTCGATCACCAGATCCACACCCCATTCCTTCCAGGGCAGGTTGAGGGGGTTGCGGTCGGAGAAGCACTTGATGTGCTTGCCGTTGACGACGATGGTGTCGTCGGTGTGGCTCACTTCCGCATTGCGGATGTGGCCGAGCATCGTGTCGTACTGGAGCAGGTGGGCGTTGGTCTTCGGATCGGAGGTGTCGTTCAGGCCGACCACTTCGATGCCGGTGTTCTCACCGCGGCTCAGCCAGCAGCGCATGAAGTTCCGACCGATTCGGCCAAATCCATTGATCGCAACGCGCAAGGTCATGGCAGAAAGCGGTGGGACCCGCTAGCAAGGGGGGATTTTGGCTGCCGATCATACAGAAATGGGGTCCTGCTCTTTCCCGCAGCCACAGGCCCCGGATCGGACGGTCGGCAAAGCGCAGTATCTCGCAGAGGGGGGAGGGCCGGGCTGCCGTTATTTTCGGCGTGGCCTGGAGTCCCCCTTGATCCCGAAGCTCGATCACCGTCAGCCGCTCCACTTCATCGGAGCCGGGGGGATCGGCATGTCCGCCCTGGCAGGGATCCTGGCGGAAAGGGGCTTCCAGGTGAGCGGCTCCGACCCCCGTCCCAGTCCGGTGCTGGAGCGGCTGGGAAGCGCCGGCGTGCGGGTGTTCCAGGAGCAGACCGCCGCCACGATCACCGCGGTCCTCGCCGTCCTCGATCGGCCGGAAGGCGGGACGGAAAGCGGGGAGGTGGCGGATCCCCTGGTGGTGATCAGCTCGGCGGTGCCCGCCGCCAACCAGGAGCTGGCCGAGGCCCGGCGGCGCGGTCTCTCGATCGTGCACCGCTCCGACGTGCTGGCGGCCCTGATCAATGCCCAGCCCTCGATCGCGGTGGCCGGCAGCCACGGCAAGACCACCACCAGCACCCTGATCGCCACGCTCCTGGAGGCCGTCGGCGAGGACCCCACCGCCGTGATCGGCGGGATCGTGCCCGCCTTCGGCAGCAACGGCCGCCACGGCCAGGGCCGGCTGCTGGTGGCCGAGGCCGACGAGTCGGACGGCTCCCTGGTGAAGTTCCGGCCCCGGCTGGGGCTGCTCACCAACGTGGAGCTCGACCACACCGACCACTACCCGGATCTGGCCGCCCTGGTGGCCACCCTGCAGCACTTCGCCGGCGGCTGCACAACCCTGCTGGCCAACCGGGACTGCCCGGTGCTGCTTGAGCACTTCCAGGCCACCAGCTGGTGGTCGACCTGCAGCAGCGAAGGCGTGGACTTCGCCGCCATCCCCCTGGAGGAGCGGGGCGACGGCACCCTGGCCACCTGGTATGAGCACGGGGAGGCGCTCGGCACCCTGGAGGTGCCCCTGCCCGGCCGCCACAACCTGAGCAACACCGTGGCCGCCATGGCGGCCTGCCGGCTGGAGGGCGTGCCCTTCGAGGACCTGCGCCGGGCGGTGGCGGGCCTGCGCCCTCCCGGCCGCCGCTTCGACTGCCGCGGCCTCTGGCAGGACCGGGCGATCGTCGACGACTACGCCCACCATCCCAGCGAAGTGGCCGCCACGATCGCCATGGCCCGGCTGATGGTGGAGAGCGGCCGCAGCCCGCTGCCGCTGGTGCCCCGGCGGCTGGTGGCGGTGTTCCAGCCCCATCGCTACACCCGCACCGCCCAGTTCCTGGACGATTTCGCCGACGCCCTGACCAGGGCCGACGCGGTGCTGCTGGCGCCCCTTTACGCGGCCGGCGAAGCCCCGATGGCGGGGATCTCGAGCCCCGCCCTAGCCGAGGCGGTGCGGGCCCTCGCCCCCGACCTGCCGGTGGCGGTGGCCGCCAGCATGGAGGCGCTGGCGGAGCTGGTGGCCAGCGGCACCGGCCCCGGCGACCTGGTGCTGGCCATGGGGGCCGGCGACGTCAACAGCCTCTGGGACCGTCTGGGGGCCCTCGACGAACGGGGTCGTCCCACCGCGCTGGTGGCCTGAGGGGATGGCGACGGCCCCGCCCAGCCAGACCCGGGCCGCGGTCGCCCTGCGGGACTACACCACCTGGAAGGTGGGCGGGCCGGCCGCCTGGTTCGCCGAACCCGCCGACCAGGGCGAGCTGATCGCCCATGCCGCCTGGGCGGCGGCCTCGGGTCTTCCCTTCCGCTGCATCGGCGCGGGCTCCAATCTGCTGATCGCCGACAGCGGCCTCGATGGTCTCACCCTCTGCAACCGGCGGCTGCAGGGCAGCCGCCTGGACCCTGGCGAGGGCTGGGTGGAGGCCGAGGCGGGCGAACCGATCCCCACCCTGGCCCGCAAGGCGGCCCGCAGCGGCCTGCGGGGGCTGGAGTGGGCCGTCGGCATTCCCGGCACGGTGGGAGGGGCGGTAGTGATGAATGCCGGCGCCCAGGGGGGCTGCACCGCCGAGTGGCTGGTGTCGGTGCGGGTGCTGGATCCCCGCCGGCCCGACGCCCCCTTCGAGCTGGCCGCCGGCGATCTGGCCTTCGCCTACCGCCACAGCCGCCTGCAGGAGGAGCCGCTGCTGGTGCTCTCGGCCCGCTTCCGGCTGGAGCCCGGCCACGACCCGGCGGTGCTCAGCGCCCGCACCAGCGCCAACCTGCAGAGCCGCACCAGCACCCAGCCCTACCAGCAACCCAGCTGCGGCAGCGTATTCCGCAATCCCGAACCGCTCAAGGCCGGCCAGCTGATCGAATCCCTCGGCCTCAAGGGACTCGCCATCGGCGAGGCCCAGGTGTCCCCGATCCACGCCAACTTCATCGTCAACACCGGGGCCGCCACCGCCGCCGACATCGACGCCCTGATCCGGCTGGTGCAGCAGCGGGTGCTGGAGAGCCGCGGGGTGCGGCTGCACCCGGAGGTCCAACGGCTGGGGTTCTAGCCTGGCCCCATACGACGACACCTGGCATGGCCGGCTTCGGACTTCCCAATTTCGGACAGCTGACCGAGGCCTTCCGCAAGGCCCAGCAGATTCAGCAGGACGCCCAGAAGCTCCAGGAGGAGCTCGATGCGATGGAACTGCAGGGCAGCGACCCCGAGGGCCGCGCCAGCGTCTGGCTCTCCGGCAACCAGCAGCCCCTGCGGGTCGAGCTGAGCCCCGAGCTGCTCGCCGAGCCCGTCGAGACGGTCGAGGCGGCCGTGCTGGCGGCCCTCTGCAAGGCCTACGAGGTCTCCACCGGCACCATGCGCGAGCGCATGGAAACCCTCACCGGGGGTCTGGATCTGAATCTTCCCGGTCTGGGGAACTGAGGTCCCCCTCCAGCGCCGGCAGGTCCTGCTCCAGCCCCTGACGCCGGGTGCTGCGGGACGAGCGGCGCAGCTGGGGATCGAGCAGCGGTTCGAGCCGGTCGCCCCGCTGACGCAGGCCCCGCTCCCCCTGGCGCCCCTGGCCGCCGCGGGAGCGGGCCGCCGCGGCCCCTTCCACCTCCTCCAGGCAGCGGCCATAGATCGCCTGGCGGTCCCAGCCGTCCCCCACGGCACAGCCGGGGTCGCCCAGGTGGCGGCAGTTGGCGAAACGGCAGGGGGTGGCCTGGAGGCGGGCCAGCAATTCCGGGAAGGCCGCCGCCAGGGTCTGGGGGTCGGCGGGAAGGGCGGGGGTGTTGAAGCCGGGTGAATCGGCCAGCAGGGCCCCCGGCGCCACGGGAAACAATTCGACATGCCGGGTCGTGTGGCGTCCCCGGCGCAGGCGCCCGGAGACGGCGGCGACGCGCAGCTCCAGGGCCGGGGCCAGGGCATTGAGCAGGCTGCTCTTGCCCACACCGGAGGGGCCGCAGAGCACGGCGATGCCCGGCTCGGCCAGCTGGCCCCGCAGCGCCTCCAGGCCCTCGCCGCTGCGGGTCGAAACCGCCACGGTGCCGTAGCCCCAGCCCTCCAGCCGGCGGCACCAGGCCCGCACCTCGTCCGCCGGCAGCAGGTCGGCCTTGCTGAGCACCACCTGCACCGGCTGGCCGGTGGCCTCGGCGGTGATCAGGAACCGGGTCAGCTGCAGGGGGTCGAGGCCGGGTTCGGCCACGGCCACCACCACCACCACCCGGCTCACGTTGGCGACCGCCGGCCGCTCCAGCAGGCTGTGGCGGGGTTCGAGACCCACCACCGCCCCCCGTCGGGCCCGCCAGTCGACGGCCGCCACCGTCACCCGATCACCCACGCACACCTGGAGGCCGCTCTTGTCGAGGCGGGTGCGACGGGTGCAGAGCAGGCAGCCGTCTCGCCAGGGCTCGGAGCCGTCGCCCCCGGGCTCACAGGGGCCATCGAGGCTCACCAGGCAGTAGTTAGCCTGCAGGGCCACCACCCGACCCGGCAGGGGCTCAGCCCCCATCCCGTCGCACCAGCAGCCGTACCCCGTCCCCGGGGGCGAAGGGCGACGGGTCGACCCGTTCCACCGTGTGACCCTCGTTCCTCAGACCCTCGCTCACCATCTGCTCCGGCTCCCCCCCATCCAGGTCGATCCGCAGCCAGCTCCCCGGCGGCAGGGGCTCGAGGGCCAGGCGGGCCCGGATGAAATTCACCGGGCAGGGGGTTCCCCGCAGGTCGAGGGCCACCGGCGAGCCGCCCATGACGCTCAACCGAACAGGCCGCCGAACAGGCCGCTCTTGTGGTGATGGCGCTGGCCCTTGCTGGTGTGGTGTCCGGCCAGCTGTTCGAGCAGCTGGCGCTCCTCATTGTTGAGCTTGGTGGGCAGCTGCACCTTGATGGTGAACTGATGGTTGCCGCGGGCCACCGGATTGCCGAGTCGGGGCACCCCCTTGCCCTGGAGGGTGATGACGGCCCCGGGCTGGGTGCCGGGGGGAATCTCCAGCGGCTCGTGGCCGTCGACGGTCTCGACCTCGATCGTGTCGCCCAGGATCGCCTGGAGGTAGTTGAGCGAGACCTCGGAATGGATCGTCACCCCGTCGCGGCGCAGCTGGGGGTGGGACTGGACGGTGAGGAAGACGTAGAGATCCCCGGCCGGCCCGCCCCGCTGGCCGGCGTTGCCCTCCTGGCCCACCCGCAGGCGGGTGCCGGTGTCGACGCCGGCGGGGATGTTGATGCGCAGCTTCTTGCGCACCTGCTGCAGGCCCTGGCCGCCGCAGGCATTGCAGGGATCGGCGATCACCTGGCCGGTGCCGTCGCAGGTGGGGCAGGGCGCCACCTGGGTGAAGTTGCCGAAGGGGGTGCGGGTGGCGCGGCGCACCTGGCCGGCTCCGCCGCAGGTGCCGCAGGTGGTGGGGCCGCTGCCCGCCTTGGCCCCGGAACCGTTGCAGGTGGTGCAGGTCTCGAGGTGGCGGATCTGGACATCCTTCTCGGCGCCGGAGACGGCCTCGCTGAAGCTGATGGTGAGATCCAGGCGCAGGTCGTCGCCCTGGCGGGGGCCGCGGCGGCGGGCCCCGGCTGCGGCGCCACCGCCGGCTCCGCCGAAACCGCTGAAGAAGGTCTCGAAGAGATCGGCGAAGCCGCCCATGTCACCCATGTCGGGCATGCCGCCGCCGCCCCCGAGGCCGGCCTCACCGAACTGGTCGTAGCGGGCCCGGGTCTGGGGATCGCTGAGCACCTCGTAGGCCCGGCCGATCTCCTTGAAGCGGTCCTCCGCGGCCGGATCCTTGTTGACGTCCGGGTGGTACTGGCGGGCCAGACGCCGATAGGCCTTCTTGAGGCTGTCGGCATCCACGTCCCGGCTGACACCGAGCAGGTCGTAGTAATCGGCCATCAGTCGGACGTCCCCTCGCTGGGAGGCGCTGATGCGGCCGGGCCGGGACCCATCGACACCTTGACCAGGGCGTGCCTCAGCACGCGGCCGTCGAGGTGGTAGCCCCGCTGCAGCTCCTCGATCACCACGTCCTCCGGATGCTCCTCACTGGGTTCGCGCAGCACGGCCTCGTGAAGCGAGGGATCGAAGGGTTCCCCCTCCACCCGCATCGGCGAAACCCCGAGCTGCTTGAACACATCGACCAGCTGTTTATAGAGGTTCTGATAACTGCGATGCAGGCTTTGGGCCTCCTCGCTCTGGGGGTTGAGCTGCTGCCGGGCCCGGTCGAAGTTGTCGACCACCGGCAGGATCTCCGTGAGGGTGGTGCAGGTGATGTGCAGGCGCTGATCCTCCTTGTCGCGGGTCTGGCGCTTGCGGAAGTTGTCGAAGTCGGCAGCGATGCGCATGTACTGGCCCTTGAGCGACTCGTTCTCGCTGCGCAGGGCCGCCAGCTCGGCCTCCAGCTGGCCGACGCGATCAGCGCCGGATGCAGTGGTGTCCGGAGTGGCATCCGGAGTGGCGTCCGGCGCGGCGCCGGGATCGGCGGCGTCCGGGGCCCCGGAGCCCTGGGCGGAGGCCGTGGGGTCGGTGCCGCCGTCGGGGTTCACCGGCAGGGTCTCGAGGAGCTCCTCCACCCGGGCCGCGTCGACCGCGCCCTCCCGGGGATCGATCCGTTCCTCATGGGGGGGAGTGATGTCGCCGGTCATGCGTTCTGGCAGGGATGTCAGATGCCGTTATGTTGAATGCCCAGGAGCCCACTCCACAAGCGGTGGAAGCCCGCACCTCGGCCCCGCTCCAGCACTCGCCTTCGCTCCCAAGCTTCGCTCCCGATCCTTCCCGTCGATGCCATCAGAAGGTCTTACCCAGCGTCCGCAGGTCACCGGTGCGGAGCACACCTCCCTCTTCCGGGATCTTGACCTGGGTCAGGCCGCCACCCCCCAGGGGCCGATCACGCCGGAAACCGAGGACCTCGAAGCCAGCAGCTCGGGCGAAGGGGTCTCTCCGGTGATGAGCCTGGTGGACCGGATCCTGATCGAGTCGCTCTTCAGCGGCGCCAGTGACATCCACGTGGAGCCCCAGGAGGATGGCCTGCTGGTCCGCTTCCGCCAGGACGGCGTGCTGCGCAGCATCGACAAGCTGCCCCGCACCCTGATCCCCGCGGTCACCTCCCGCTTCAAGATCATGGCCGACCTGGACATCGCCGAACGGCGGTTGCCCCAGGACGGCCGGATCCGCCGCAACTTCCGCGGCCGCACCATGGACTTCCGGGTCAGCACCCTGCCGGGCCGCTACGGCGAGAAGGTGGTGCTGCGGCTGCTCGACAGCGGCGCCACCCAGCTGGGCCTGGACACCCTGATCACCGATGAGGAAGCCAGGTCCACCCTGCGGGACATCGCCTCCAAGCCCTTCGGCATGATCCTGGTCACGGGCCCCACCGGCTCCGGTAAATCCACCACCCTCTATGCGCTGCTCTCGGAGCGCAACGACCCCACCATCAACATCTCCACGGTGGAGGATCCGATCGAATACGCCCTCCCCGGCATCACCCAGACCCAGGTGAACCGGGAGAAGGGGTTCGATTTCAGCTCCGCCCTCCGGGCCTTCATGCGGCAGGACCCGGACGTGCTGCTGGTGGGTGAGACCCGCGACCTGGAGACGGCCCGCACCGCCATCGAAGCGGCCCTTACGGGCCACCTGGTGCTCACCACCCTGCACTGCAACGACGCCGCCAGCGCCTTCGCCCGGCTCGACGAGATGGGGATGGAGCCCTTCCTGGTCAGCGCCTCGCTGCTGGGGGTGGTGTCCCAGCGCCTGCTGCGCCGCCTCTGCAGCGAATGCCGGATCCCCTACCACCCGAACCACAGCGAACTGGCCCGCTTCGGCCTGATGGCCTCCGACGAGACCGACATCTCCTTCTACCGCGCCAACACGGTGCTGCCGGGCTCGGAGGGCTGCTGCAGCACCTGCCAGGGGCGGGGGTACAAGGGCCGTGTGGGGGTCTACGAGATCCTGCGCATGAACGAGACCCTCTCCGCCGCCGTGGCCAAGCGGGCGACGACCGAGGAGCTGCGGCGCCTGGCCCTGGAAAGCGGCATGAAGACCCTGCTCGGCTACGGCCTCGATCTGGTGCGGGAGGGGCTGACCACTCTGGAGGAGGTGGAGCGCATGCTGCTCACCGACACGGGCCTGGAATCGGAGCGGCGCGCCCGGGCCCTGAGCACCCTCACCTGCCGCAGCTGCGGGGCCGGCCTTGAGGACGAATGGTTGGAATGTCCCTACTGTCTGTGCGTTCGGAGCTGAGCAGGATGGATCTCCTCGTCGAAGACCTGATGCAGGAACTGGTCAAGGCCGGAGGCAGCGACCTGCACCTGTCCGCGGGCAATCCCCCCTACGGCCGTTTCAGCGGCCAGCTGCGGCCGATCGTCCAGGACACCCAGCTCACCGAGGAGAGCTGCAACCGTCTGATCTTCTCCCTGCTCAACAACGCCCAGCGCAAGAACCTGGAGCAGAACTGGGAACTGGACTGCTCCTACGGCCTCAAGGGTGTGGCCCGGTTCCGGATCAACGTGTACCGCCAGCGGGGCACCTACGCGGCCTGCCTGCGGGCACTGGGCAACACGATTCCCAGCCTCGAGGAACTCGGCCTGCCCCCGATCGTCGAGGAGATCAGCAGCAAGCCCAAGGGTCTCGTCCTAGTCACTGGGCCGACGGGCTCCGGCAAGACCACCACCCTGGCCGCCCTGATCGAGCACATCAACGCCACCCGTTCGGAGCACATTCTCACCATCGAGGATCCGATCGAATTCACCTACAGGAATCACAAGTCAATCATTCACCAGCGGGAACTCAATGAAGACACCCGCAGCTTCTCGAACGCCCTGCGGGCGGCCCTGCGGGAAGATCCCGATGTGATCCTGGTCGGGGAACTTCGCGACCTGGAGACGATCCAGCTGGCGATCACCGCCGCCGAGACCGGCCACCTCGTCTTCGGCACCCTGCACACCAGTTCCGCCGGCCAGACCGTCGACCGGATGGTGGATGTGTTCCCGGCCGGCCAGCAGACCCAGATCCGGGTGCAGCTGAGCGGCAGCCTGCTGGCGGTCTTCTCCCAGACCCTCTGCAAGAGCGCCGAACCCACCGGCAACGGGGCCTTCGGCCGGGTGATGGCCCAGGAGATCATGATCAACACCCCCGCCATCGCCAACCTGATCCGGGAAGCCAAGAGCTCCCAGCTCTATTCCCAGATCCAGACCGGCGCCAGCCAGGGCATGCAGACCCTCGAGCGGGCGCTCGCCAACCTGGTGGAGGAGGGCAGGGTCACCCGTGAGGAGGCGCTGCTGAAGACCACCAAACCCGAGGAGCTCGTCCGACTGCTCGACCGCTGAGGAATGCCATGACCGCCTTCGTCGTCACCTACACCACCAGATCCGGCCAGCGCCGGGAGATGACGCTGAATGCCGACAGCCCCTCCGTCGCCCGGCGGAAGCTGCGCCGCCGCGGCATCCTGGCCAACACCCTGGTGCGCAAGGAGACCCCCAAGGTCACCCAGGCCGCGGCCGTCAAGAAGACGCCCTCCTCCTTCAGCGGCCTGGCCGACCTGCTGGAAGGGCCGGTGACCATCCGGGACAAGGCCCTGTTCGCCAACAAGCTCTCCGCCCTGGTTGATGCGGGCGTGCCGATCCTGCGCAGCCTCGATCTGATGCGGGTCCAGCAGCGCTCCAACAAGATGCGCCTGGCCCTGGCCGGCATGACCCAGGACGTCAACCAGGGCGACAGTCTGGGCAACGCCATGCGGCGCTGGCCGAAGGTGTTCGACAACCTCAGCATCGCCCTGGTGGAGGCGGGTGAGGCCGGTGGCGTCCTGGACGACACCCTCAAACGCCTGGCCAAGCTGCTGGAGGACAACGCCAAGCTCCAGAACCAGATCAAGGGGGCGATGAGCTATCCGGTCACGGTGCTGGTGATCGCCATCGCCGTGTTCCTGGGCATGACGATCTTCCTGATCCCCACCTTCTCCAGCGTCTTCGAACAGCTGGGGGCGGAATTGCCCCTGTTCACCCAGATGATGCTGAATCTGAGTGAGTTCCTGCGCTCCTGGAAGGCCCTGATCCTGCTGGCGGGCCTGGTCGGCTTCGCCTTCTGGGTGGTCTCGACCTACAACACCCCGATGGGCCGCCGCCAGATCGACGGCCTGCTGCTGAAGCTGCCCCTGTTCGGAGAACTGCTGCAGAAATCGGCCAGTGCCCAGTTCTGCCGCACCCTGAGTTCCCTCTCCAAGGCGGGGGTTCCGATTCTTCTTTCCCTGGATATCGTGAGGGAAACGGCCACCAATTCGGTGATCTCCGATGCCATCATCTCTTCCAAGAATGAGGTGAGTGAGGGCATGCCCTTGAGCGCTGCTTTACGGCTGAAGAATGTGTTCCCCGAGATGTGCGTCAACATGCTCGCCATCGGCGAGGAAACCGGCGAGATGGACGCCATGCTCTCCAAGGTGGCCGATTTCTACGAAGACGAGGTCAGCACGATGGCGAAGGCCATGACCTCCATGCTGGAGCCGGCGATGATCGTGCTGGTGGGCATCATCGTGGGCTCGGTGCTGCTGGCCATGTATCTGCCGATGTTCTCGATCTACGAACACATTCGATGAGCCGCCAGGGCCTGGCCCGCCAGCCAGCCCGAGCTCCAGCAGTGCTGAAAGTTGAAGCCGCCGGTCACACCGTCGACGTCCAGTAGCTCCCCCACCAGGAACAGGCCCGGCCGCAGGCGGCTCTCCATCGTGGCCAGGTTGACCTCCGCCAGGGGGATGCCGCCGGCGGTGACGAACTCCTCGCCGAACGGGCCGCGGCCTGAGACCCGGTAACGGCTGTCCCGCAGGGCCGTCACCAGGGCCTGCTCTTGGCGGCGGGGGAGATCGGCCCAGCGCAGGCTGGCGTCGACCCCGACCAGGGCCAGCAGGTGCAGCCAGAGGCGGCGGCTGAGGTCGGGCCAGGGCCGCCAGTTGCCGAGCTGCCGCCGGGCCTGCTCGCGGCGCGCCGCGGCGAACCAGCCCTCCAGCTCCGCCGGCTTGCGGCCGCCGGTCCAGTCGACCCGGAGATCGGCCCGGTAGCGACGCTCCCGCAGGGCCCGGGCGGCGAAGGCCGTGAGCCGCAGGGTGGCCGGCCCGCTGAGGCCCCAGTGGGTGATCAGCACGGGCCCCCGCTGCCGCTGGGGCTTGCCGGGGGCGCCAGGGGCCGAGGCGGTGGCGGCCGTGGCGGTGTCCGCCAGGGGGGTCAGCAGCAGCTCCAGCTGCACCGGGTCCATCGCCACCCCGGCCAGGGCCACCAGGGGGTGGTCGGCCAGGGTGAGGGTGAACAGGGAGGGCACCGACGCCACCAGGCCATGGCCCAGGGAGGCGGCGATGCGGTGGCCGCTGGGGTGGCTGCCCGTCGCCAGCACCAGGTGCTCGGCGAGCAGCTCGGCCCCCGAGCGCAGCCGCAGCCGGAACCCGCCACCGGGCAGGGCCTCCGCCGCCTGCCCCGCCTCGGCTGTGTGCACCGCCACCCCGGCGGCGGTCGCCGCCCGGCGCAGGGTGTCGATCACCGAGGAGGAACGGTTGGAGCGGGGGAACAGCCGCCCGTCGGGCTCCTCCACCAGCTGCAGGCCATGGGCCTGGAACCAGGCCACCGTGTCGCCGGGGGCGAAGCGCGAGAAGGGGCCCCGCAGGGCCTTGCCGCCGCGCGGGTAGTGATCCACCAGCAGCCGCGGATCCCAGCAGGCGTGGGTGACGTTGCAGCGGCCGCCGCCGCTGATCAGCACCTTGTGGAGCGGTTCGGGGGTGGACTCCAGCAGCAGCACCCCCCCGCGGAGCTGGCCGGCGGCCGCTTCCGCCGCCGCGATGGCGGCCATGAAGCCCGCCGGGCCCCCTCCCACCACCACCACGGAGGCACGGCTGGGCAGCATGGGGCGATGGAGCACAACTACCGCTTCAGTGTGGCGCCCATGCTGGACTGCACCGATCGGCACTTCCGGGTGCTGATGCGGCAGGTCAGCCGGCACTGCCTGCTCTACTCCGAGATGGTGGTGGCCCGGGCCCTGCACCACATCGCCCACGACGGCTCCCCCTCCCGCTTGGGGGAGCGGCAGCAGCGGCTCGAGCGGCTGCTGGGGTTCGACCCGGACGAACACCCCCTGGCCCTGCAGCTCGGCGGCGACGACCCGGAGCTGCTGGCGGAGGCCGCCCGGATGGGGGCCGACTGGGGCTACGACGAGATCAACCTGAATGTCGGCTGCCCGAGCGAAAAGGTGCAGCAGGGCCGCTTCGGGGCCTGCCTGATGGCGGAGCCGGAGCGGGTGGCCCGCTGCGTGGCGGCGATGGCGGCGGCGACGCCCCTGCCGGTGACGGTGAAGCACCGCATCGGCATCGACGATCGGGACTCCTACGAGGAACTGCTGGCCTTCGTCGACAGCCTGGCGGCGGCCGGTGCCGCCCGCTTCGCCGTGCACGCCCGCAAGGCCTGGCTGAACGGCCTCGATCCGAAACAGAACCGCACCGTGCCGCCCCTGCGCTGGGACCTGGTGCACCGCCTCAAGCGGGAGCGGCCGCGGCTGACGATCGAACTGAACGGAGGCCTGGAGGACCTGGGCCCCTGCCAGGAGCAGCTGGCCCTGGTGGACGGGGTGATGGTGGGCCGGGCCGCCTACGCCCATCCGCTTCGCTGGGCGGGGGTGGACGGCCTGATCTTCGAGGACGCCGGCGGCGGGGAGCCGCGGGCCTCGACGGTGGTGCGGGGGGTGCTGCCCCACGCCGAGCGTTGGTGCGCCTCGGGGGGCCGGCTGTGGCCGATCGCCCGGCACCTGGTGCAGGTGGTGGAGGGGGTCAGCGGGGCCCGCCACTGGCGCGGCTGGCTGACCCGGGAGGCCGGCCTGGCGGGGGCGGGCCCCGCCGTGATGGAGGAGGCCGCCCGCCAGCTGGAGGAGCGGGGCCTGTGAGCTGGCTCAGCCCGCGGCCAGACGGACCTCAGACCTCGGCGCCACCGTAGTCGCCTCCGCCGTACTCACCACCGCCACCGCCGCTGCGGCGCCGGCGGGAGCGACCCGCCTCGAAGGCATCGGGGGCGGCACCGCCGCCACCAGCTCCACCGCCGCCGTAGCTGCGGTCCTCCCAGCCCTTGGCCCCGGAACCGCGGTCGGCGCCGTAACCGCCGCCACCTCCGTAGCCACCACCGCCGCCGCCATAGCCGCCGCCACCACCACCGCCGTAGCCGCCACCGCCGCGGCGCGGGCCGCCGCCGCCGCCACCACCGCCGCTGCGGGGTTCCGCCTTGTTGATGCGCAGGGGACGTCCCATCAGCTCAGCGCCCTGCAGGGCATCGATGGCCCGGGTCTCGGTGTCGGCGTCGGCCATCTCGATGAAGGCGAAGCCACGCTTGCGGCCGGTGTCGCGCTCCAGGGGCAGGGAACAGTTGACCACTTCGCCGAAGGGCGCGAACAGTTCAGCCACGTCTTCCTGCTCGGCGCGGAAGGGAAGATTGCCGACGAAAATACTCACTGACCGATGAGGGGGAACCGATGGGGCGCACGGGCGCCCGAGACCCCCCAAGATTAGACGTAGACACGCGATTCCAACGCCCGCCGGGGGGGCCTCAGGGAGTGCGATCGAGGCGCTCCCGCGCCAGGCGCAGCTGCTCGGCCACCCGCTCGAAGCCCGTGCCGCCCTCACTGCGGCGGGCCGCCACCACCTGCCGCGGGGCAATCGCCGCGTGGATGTCCGCCTCGAAGGCGGGATGGAGCTGCTGCCAGCGCTCCAGGGGCAGATCGGCCAGCAGCCGCTGCTCCAGCAGGCAGGCCTTCACCAGCCCGCCCACCAACTGGTAGGCCTCCCGGAACGGCACCCCGCGGGCCACCAGATAGTCGGCCACATCGGTGGCATTGGAGTAATCAGCGGCCACGGCGGCCTCCAGCCGGGCGGGGCGGAAGTCGAGCCCCTCCTCGAACAGCACGGCCATCGCCTCCAGGCAGTCGAGGCAGGTGCGAACCCCGTCGAAGAGAGCTTCCTTGTCCTCCTGGAAATCCTTGTTGTAGGCGAGGGGCAGACCCTTGATCATCGTCAGCAGTCCCATCAGGTGGCCGAAGACCCGGCCGCTCTTGCCGCGCACCAGTTCGGGCACATCGGGATTCTTCTTCTGGGGCATCAGGCTGCTGCCGGTGGCGCAGCGGTCGGTGAGCCCCACGAAGGCGAACTCCTCGCTGGCCCAGAGGATCACCTCCTCCGCCAGGCGGCTGAGGTGGGCCATCACCAACGACAGCGCCGCCATCGTCTCGACGGCGAAGTCCCGGTCGCTCACCGCATCGAGGCTGTTGGCGTAGATCGCCTCGAAGCCCAGCTCGGCGGCGGTCTGGCGGCGGTCGATCGGCACCGGCGTCCCCGCCAGGGCCGCCGCCCCGAGGGGGCAGATGTTGACGCGCCGGCGCACATCGGCCAGGCGCTGGCGGTCGCGCTCGGCCATCTCGACGTAGGCCAGCAGGTGGTGGGCCAGGCAGACCGGCTGGGCCCGCTGCAGGTGGGTGTAGCCGGGGATCAGGGTGTCGGCGTGGGCCTCGGCCCGCACCAGCAGGGCCCGCTCGAAGCGCACCAGGGCGGCGTCGATGGCATCGATCCGGCGCCGCAGCCACAGGCGCAGGTCGGTGCCCACCTGGTCGTTGCGGCTGCGGCCGGTGTGCAGCTTCTTGCCGAGGGGGCCGAGGAGCTCGATCAGGCGCCGCTCGACGGCGAAATGGACGTCCTCCGCCTCCAGGCCCGGCCTGAACTGCCCGGCGGCCGCCTCGGCCCGGATGGCTTCGAGCCCCTCGATCAGGCGCACCGCCTCCGACTCGCTGATCACCCCGCAGCGGCCCAGCATGCGGGCGTGGGCGACGGAGCCGTCGAGATCCTCCTGGAGCAGGGCGATGTCGAAACCGATCGAGGCGTTGAACCGCTCGATCGCCGGATGCAGACCCTGCTCGAAGCGATCGCTCCAGGTGGTGGGGGAGGGGTCGGCGACCATCAGGGCATTCCGCTCAGCCCCTCAGCTTGCCATTCGTCTCAGGTGGGGGGCAGGGAGGGCAGCACCACCCCGTCCCGCACCTTCAGCACCACCATCGAGGCGTCGTCCTCGAGGCGGCGGTCGCTGCCGACGAAACGGTCGAGGCGATCGAACAGCCGATCCAGGATCGCCTGGGCCTCGTGGGCCGCCCGGCAGGCGCCCTGGAAGGCCTTCACCAGCCGCTCCTCGTCGAAGCGCTCGCCGCTGAAGCCGCTGGCCTCGGTGACGCCATCGGTGTAGTAGAGGATCACGTCGCCGGGTTCCAGCTGCAGCTCGCCGCAGCCGTACTCCGCCTCGCTCTGCAGGCCGATCAGCAGGCCGGAGGTGTCGAGCCGCTCCACCCGGCCCGACTGGCGCCGCCAGACCAGGGGCGGGTTGTGGGCGGCGTTGGCGTAGCGCAGCAGGCGGGTGCGGGGGTCGTAATCGGAATAGAAGAGGGTGACGAAGCGGTGCGAATGGGCCAGGTCCTCCTGGGCCAGCTGGTTGAGGTCGTGGAGGATGCGGTCGGGGGGCAGTCCGCTGAGCACCTCGGCCCGCAGCATGCCCCGCAGCAGGGTCATCAGCAGGCCGGCCGGCACCCCCTTGCCCATGACATCCCCCACCACCAGGGCCCAGGGGGCCTGCTCGCGCCGGTGGCCGGTGAGCTGGGGCTGGGTGGGGATGAAGTCGTAGTAGTCGCCGCCCACCTGGAAGGCGGGGCGGCAGAGGGCCGCCAGCTCGACGCCGTCGATCACGGGGCAGTGGTCGGGCAGCAGCTGGGACTGGACCTCGGCGCCGATGCTCAGCTGGCGGTCGAGCCGCTCATGGCGGCGCCGGTCCTGCTGCAGCACCTCGTTCTCCAGGGCCACACCGGTGAGGTCGGCCACCAGCTGCAGGTGCCGGCGGCGCACGTCGCTCCAGCTGAAGCCGCTCCGGTCGCTGAACACGTAGAGCCGGCCCCGCTGGCGGCTGCGGGCCACCACGGAGGTGGCGAACACCTGGCGGGCCCCGAGCAGGCGCTGGATCAGGGGATCGAGCAGCACCGCGACAGCCTCGTCGCCCTCCTGGTTCTGGAGCTGCCCATCGGGCAGGGCGGCCAGGTGGCGCAGCACCTCGGCGCTGCGCTCGCCGGGGGTGGCCTGGAGCTGCTCGCGCCAGAGCCGGCCATCGGCGTGGAACACCACGAGCAGGCTGCCCTCCGCCTCCACCAGGCGCGCGGCCACCAGGGGCACCAGTTCCAGGAAGCGCTTGAGGTTGGTGTAGCTGCGCAGGGCGAAGGAGAGGGACGCCAGCAGCTCCAGGTTGCGGCGCTGCTCACGGCCGAGGCTGTCGAGCAGCTGGCGCAGCGAGGCCGCGACGGACAGCCCCTGACCGGGACGGGACGCCGTGGTGGGGGTGGGATGGGGCTGCGGGGGCGGCAGGCTGCTCACCGAGCGGCCGCAAAGGACACGCAAGGTAGCAGCGGCAGGCGGCTCCAGGAGGCGGGCAGGGCCTCAGGAAGCGAGCAGGGCCTCGACGAACTCGAAGCTGTTGAAGGGCCGCAGGTCGCGGATGCCCTCGCCGGCGCCGATGAAGCGGATCGGCAGCCCCGCCTCCGAGGCCACCGCCAATGCGACACCGCCGCGGGCGCTGCCGTCCAGCTTGGTGAGCACCACCCCGGTGAGACCGGCGGCACTGGCGAAGGCCATGGCCTGGCGCAGGCCGTTCTGGCCCTGGCTGGCATCGAGCACCAGCAGCGATTCCACCGCCGCCTCCGGCGCCAGCTTGGTGATCGTGCGCCGCACCTTGCCCAGTTCCTCCATCAGGTTGTGCTTGGTCTGCAGCCGGCCGGCCGTGTCCACCAGCACCAGTTCGGTGCCCTTGGAGCGGGCGGCGCCGATGGCGTCGTAGACGACGGCCGCCGGGTCGGCATTGGCGCTGGGGTTGGCGACCACGGCCACGCCGCTGCGCTCCCCCCAGACGCTCACCTGCTGCACCGCCGCGGCCCGGAAGGTGTCGGCGGCGGCGATCAGGCAGCTGTAGCCGCTGCGCACCGCCAGGTTGGCCAGCTTGCCGAGGGTGGTGGTCTTGCCGACCCCGTTGACGCCGACCAGGAGCCAAACGTTGAGCCGGTCGCGCTGGGGGGCCAGCAGGGCGGTGCCGCCGGCGCGGATCGGCTCGTCCAGCAGGCCGCGCAGCTGCTCCTTGAGGAAGCGGAGGCCCTCGGCCGGGTCGACCACCTCCTCGTTGAGGCGGCGGCGCAGGGCTTCCAGCACCTGGTCGGTGGCCTTCACCCCCACGTCGGCCCGCAGCAGGGTGGACTCGAGGTCGTCGAGCACCGCCGGGGTGAGGGGGTCATCGCCGAGGTTCTCCAGCAGCTGGGTGACAAAACCCTTTCGGGTCTTCTCGAGGCCGCGCCGCAGCCGGCCCAGCCAGTCGATCTCCTCGAGGGAAACGTCATCGACGCTGCGCCCCTGGGCCGCCAGCACCTCCGCCGACCAGGTGAAGGTGTCATCGAAGGCGCCGAGGCTGGGGTCGGCGGCATCGGCGTCCGCGGCCTGGGGGGTCGCTGCGGCGGCCGGCGGCGCGGCCGGGGCGGGCTCGGCGGGGGCGGTGATCTCCTGGAGGCGCTGCTGGCGCTGGGCGGCGGCCTGCTCCAGCAGCGAGAGGCCAGGTGCCACGGGCGGAGCGGCGGGTGCGGGCTCTGGTTCGGGTTCGGGTTCGGATTGGGTGGCCGCTGGCGGCTCGGGAGCGGCTTCGGGAGCGGGTGGTGCCTCGGCGGCCGCGGCCGGTGCGGGGGAAGATGCGGGCGCCGTGGCCTGGCTGGCCGCCTCCTGCTGGGCCTTCAGCCGGGCGTAGGCCTGGCGGGCCCAGGCCAGGGCGTCCTCGTCGACCCCGGGGCCGGCGGGAGCGGCGGTGGCGGCAGCAGCAGCCGGCGCGGAGTCGGGGGCGGCCGGCGCAGCCTCGGACGGGGGCACGGCCACCGGGGCCGCGGCTTCGGGCACGGCCGGAGCCGTCGCGGCTTCGGGTTCGGGCCGGGACTCGGGCGGTGACTCCGGCTCCGGCGAGAGCTCCGGTGTCGGTGCGGCGGCGGGCGCCGGGGCGGGCTGGGCCTGGGCCCGTTTGAACCAATCGAAGACCATCGCGTTCCTGGTCAGACCCGGGCGGCGGTGAAACGCCGCAGAACACCGTTGATCATGCGTCGCCCCTGCTCGTCGCTGTAGCGGTTGGCGAGCTCCACCGCCTCGTTGCAGGCCACGGCGGCGGGGGTGCCGAAATCCTCCAGATCCACCACCGCCAGCCGCAGGATGTCCCGGTCGACCCGGGGCAGGCGGGTGAGGCGCCAGCCCTCCATCACCGCATCGATGCGGCCGTCGAGGGCTTCGCGGTCGCGCAGCACGGCCCGGATGCGGCCGATGGCGTCGCGCTGCACCGCCTCCTGGTCGGCCAGCAGCAGCAGGCGCGGCAGCTCGAGGCTGGCGGAGAGCCGGTTGAGGGCGTGCTCGGCGTGGGTGAGGCCCTCCTGCAGGTGGCGCCGCACCGTGGGCAGCTGCTTCTCCCCCTGGTCCTGCAGCTCGCTGTCGAGCAGCCGCTGCTGGGCCTGCTGGAGATCCTCGGCGGAACGGTCGAGGGCCTCGCGCACGTGCTGGCTGAGGCTGGTGACGGCCTGCTGCAGCAGCAGATCGAAGGAGCCGGTGGGGGCCTCGGCGACGCTGCCGCGGTCGCTGACCTGACCCAGCATCAGCAGGGCCAGTTCACGGGCAAGGGTGCGACTCTGCATCAGGAGGGTTGGGGGGCGCGCAGCTGGGCCAGCAGGCTGGCAAAGCTGCGGTTGGAGGTGGGTTCCCGCTCGTCGGGGCTGACGATGCCGGCGGAGATGATCGTGCGGAAGGCATCCTCGACACTCAGGTCGATGTCCTTGACCAGGCGCTCGGGCACCACCGCATACCAGCCGGTGGTGGGGTTGGGGGCGGTGGGAATGAAGACGCTGAGCATGGTCTCGCCAAAATCGGCCTGGATGGCCGTGCCCAGCACCCCGGTGACGAAGCCGACGGCATAGAGCCCTTCGCGGGGGTATTCGACCAGGACCACCCGCCGGAAGCGGGCGGAATTGCCCTGGAGGAAGGTTTCCAGGAGCTGCTTGAGGGTCTTGTAGACGGAACCCGCCAGGGGGATCCGCAGCAGGGTGCCCTCACCGAACTCCAGCAGCCAGCGGCCGACGATGTTGCGGGCCATCAAACCGATCAACAGGATGCCGAGGAGCGGCACCAGCAGCCCAACCCCCAGGTTGATCAGGTCCTGGAGGAGGGGGTTGAGGGTGTTGAACGGGTTGAACTGCTTGGGGATCGACGTCAGGAAGGCCAGAACGAAGCGGCTCACCGTGGTGGCGAGCCAGATCGTGGTGGCCAGCGGAATGACCACCAGCAGACCGGCGATCAGATCGTTCTTGAGATCCTGCTGCAGCCGGTTGCCCAGGGGCTGATCGGAACTGGGACTACTGGATGGGACCAATGGATGGGGTCCGGAGGGGCGAAACCCTAACGGTAACGATCCACGGGGGACTTACAGGACACTGCCGAGGCAAAGGATCGTGAAGGCGATGATCAGGACCACCGCGCCGAGGGATCCGCCGTAGCGGCGCTGGCTCAGGGTGACCTTGCTGGTCTGCTCGGTCTGCTTGAACTGGGTCTCGAGCTGGTCGAGCTGGCGATCGACGAAGGCCCGGGCCGACTGGGTCTTCTGCGCCTCGGTGGCACCCGGGGGCACCTGGCCGGTGGCTTCGGCCTGCTTGATCAGCTGCTGGAGCAGGGCGGGATCCTTGCTCTGCTGGCGGGCCATCTCCAGCTGGCCGCGCTTGGCGGCGAGCTGCTGGTCGGCCTGCTGCTGCATCTGCTGGTCACCGCCGAAGGCGATCGGCAGCGAGGCGGTCAGCAGCACGGCCAGCAGACCGCTGATGATGCAGACGGTCCAGAGGACGGGGGTGCGCTCCTCCGACGGGTCTTCCAGGCGGGAGGAGAGGTACATGAGCAGCAGCCCGATCAGACCCATCGGGGCCTGGCCGATCAGTCGCTCCACCACCAGCTGGCGGAAGGCCTCCTCCTGCCAGTCCCAGAGGGTGAGCACGGCGACCAGCTGCAGGATGAGCAGCACCACCAGGGTGAGGCCCATCCAGCGCAGCAGGGGACTGAAGCGGGAGGAGGAAACGGCTGCCACGCAATGGAGGTCGGATTCGTGGGACTCTACCGGCAGCCCTTGAGCACGCCTTCGTCCCATAGCGCACTGGCGGCGGCGCTGCGGGCCAGGGCCGAAGGCCTCGGCTTCGCGCCGGTGGGGCTGGCGGCGGTGCCGGGAGGCCCGCGGCTGCCGCTGCGCACGGCCGCCCTGGAGCGGTGGCTGGCGGCGGGCCACCAGGCGGGGATGGGCTGGATGGAGGATCCCCGCCGTCGCCGGATCGAGGCGCTTCTGCCGGGGGTCCGCAGCATCCTTGCTGTGGGCTGGAACTACCACGTGGCCCGGGAACGGGCGCCGGGGAGCCTGCGGGTGGCCCGCTACGGCTGGGGCCGCGATTACCACCGGGTGATTGACGGCCGCCTGCGGCAGCTGGGGCGCTGGCTCGAGGAAGTGGCACCGGGCACCACCTGGCGCGCCTGCGTCGACAGCGCCCCCCTGCTCGACAAGGCCTGGGCGGAGGAGGCGGGCCTGGGCTGGATCGGCAAGAACGGCAACCTGATCCATCGCCAGCGGGGCTCCTGGATGCTGCTGGGCCACCTGCTCACCAGCCTCGACCTCCCCCCCGACCGCTCGGCCGAGCCCCTGTGCGGCGCCTGCACGGCCTGTATCGACGCCTGCCCCACCGGCGCCCTCGACGAGCCGTTCGTGGTGGATGCCCGCCGCTGCATCGCCTACCACACGATCGAGAACCGCGACGAGGCGTTGCCGGCGGCGATCGCCGGGCGGCTGGAGGGCTGGGTGGCCGGCTGCGACATCTGCCAGGAGGTCTGCCCCTGGAACGGCCGGCCCCTGCCCGTCGCCACCGACAGCGACGTGCAGCCGCGACCGTGGCTGCTGGATCTGGGCGGCGCGGAGGCCCTGGGCTGGAGCGACGGCGACTGGGATGAACGGCTGCGGGCCTCGGCTCTGCGGCGGATCCGCCCGGCCATGTGGCGGCGCAACATCCGGGCGGCCTTGGCGGGCGGCTGGGGACAACGGGGGACGGCTCCCTAGGCTGGGGCGATTCGGGGTGATTCCGTGGGCCGGCGGTTCTGGCGACTGTTCTCCTCCCTCTGCCTGGCCATGCCGCTGACGGCCACCCCCCTGGTGGGCTACGCCCTGCCGGCGCGGGCTCTGGTGCCGTTCGTGTACCTGCCCCAGGAGAAGGAACTGGAGGGGGCGGGGCTGGGCATCGCCCAGGCGGCGGCCCGGCTGCTGCGCCTTGGCCAGGCGGAGGATGCGGCCCGGCTGGCGGAACTGACGGTGCGGCTGCTGCCGCAGGACCCCCGCGGCTGGGTGCTGCTGGCGGAAGCTGAGCTGCGCAGCAACCAGATGGAGAAGGCGAAGGTGGCCCTGGCCCGGGCCAAGGAGCTGGATCCCAACAACGCCGGCATCTGGTTCGCCGAGGGCTCCCTGGCCCTGCGGGACGGCAAGCCCCAGGACGCCATCGGCCTGCTGCGGCGGGGCCTGGAACTCGACAGCAAGAACGCCGGCGCCTACTTCGATCTCGGCAACGCCCAGATCCTGCTGGGCAACACCCAGGAGGCCCTGGGCTCGTTCGAGCGGGCGTCGGGGCTGCGCAAGGACTTCTGGGAAGCGATCAACAACCAGGGGCTGGTGCTCTACGAGAGCGGCCGCGTCAACGACGCCATCGGCCGCTGGCAGCGGGTGCTGAAGATCAAGCCGGACATCGCCGAAACCTCCCTGGCCCTGGCGGCGGCCCTGTTCGAGCGGGGGCCGGCGGAACGGGCCCAGGCCCTGAAGCTGGCCGAGACGGCCCTGGCGGAGGAGCCCAACTACGTCAAGGAGAAGTTCCAGAAGGAGCAGCTCTGGGGGCCGAAGCTGCGGGCGGTGACCGCCCAGCTGCTGGCCCTGCCGGAGCTGAAGGCGGCGGTGGAGCGGGCCCTGGCCAATGCCACCGACGGTGACGGCGGCAGCGGCGACGATTCCTGAGCCCGGGGGGCACCGGGCGCCATCTGTAGGCTGAGCGCCCTGAGCCGCTGCCCCAAAGGACCGGATGCCGGACGAGCGCGTCCAACCGATCGCCCTGCATCAGGAGATGCAGCGCTCCTACCTCGAGTACGCGATGAGCGTGATCGTGGGGCGGGCCCTGCCGGACGTGCGCGACGGGCTCAAGCCGGTGCAGCGGCGCATCCTGTACGCGATGCACGAGCTGGGGCTGACCCCGGACCGGCCCTACCGCAAATGCGCCCGTGTGGTGGGCGACGTGCTCGGCAAGTACCACCCCCACGGCGACCAGGCGGTCTACGACGCCCTGGTGCGGCTGGTGCAGACCTTCGCCAGCCGCCACCCGCTGCTGGACGGCCACGGCAACTTCGGCTCGGTGGACGACGATCCGCCGGCCGCGATGCGGTACACGGAAACCCGGCTGGCGCCGATCGCCAACGAGGCGATGCTCGATGAGATCGGCAGCGACACGGTCGATTTCGCCCCCAACTTCGACGGCTCCCAGCAGGAGCCCACGGTGCTGCCGGCCCAGCTGCCCTTCCTGCTGCTCAACGGCTGCACCGGCATCGCCGTGGGCATGGCCACCAGCATCCCGCCCCACAACCTGGGGGAGGTGGTGGATGCCCTGATCGCCCTGATCCGCAAGCCCGACCTGCCGGAGGAGAAGCTGCTGGCGATGGTGCCGGGGCCCGATTTCCCCACCGGCGGCGAGGTGCTGCTGGGCAGCGGCGTCCGCGACACCTACGCCACGGGGCGGGGCAGCATCCCGATGCGGGGTGTGGCCCACATCGAGGAGGTCCAGCCCGGCAAGGGGCGCCACCGCCGCGGCGCCGTGGTGGTGACGGAACTGCCGTACCAGCTGAGCAAGGCGGGCTGGATTGAGAAGCTGGCCGAGCAGGTGAACGACGGCAAGATCGGCGGCATCGCCGACATCCGCGACGAGAGCGACCGCGAGGGGATGCGGGTGGTGATCGAACTGCGGCGCGACGCCGAGCCCCAGAAGGTGCTGGAGGAGCTGCAGCGCCGCACGGCCCTGCAGAGCAACTTCGGCGCCATCCTGCTGACGCTGGTGAACGGCCAGCCCCAGCAGCTGAACCTGCGCCAGATGCTGCAGCAGTTCCTGGAGTACCGGGAACTGACGATCCTGCGGCGCACCACCCATGCGCTGAAGCGCTGCGAGGACCGTCTCGAGGTGGTGCAGGGTCTGATCAAGGCCCTCGACGACCTCAAGCGCGTGATCGCGATGATCAGCGAGGCACGGGATGCCGCCACGGCCCGGGCCAGCCTGCAGGTGCACCTCGATCTGAGCGAGCGCCAGGCCGATGCGGTGCTGGCGATGCCGCTGCGGCGGCTCACGGGCCTGGAGCAGGAGGGACTGCGCAAGGAGGCGGCCGATCTGGAAGAGGAGCGCATCCGGCTGCGGCACCTGATCGACGACCGCGACACCCTGCTCGACACGATGGTGAGCGAGCTGAAGGGGCTCCGGAAGCGCTATGCCACCCCCCGCCGCACCCGGCTGGTGGAGGGGGGCGACGCCCTGGTGGCCCAGCGGGCGGCGGCGGTGCGGCCCAACACCGAACTGCAGCGCCAGCAGGCCTTCGAGGCCCTCGCGGGGGATGGCCGGCTGCTGATCCAGACCGACGGGGCGGTGCGGATCGTGACGCCCCAGATGCTGGGCCGGCTGCATCTGGATCAGGCGGCCGAGCTGGGGGAACTGCCGCCTCCGGCGCGGCTGATCCTGCCGGTGGCCGAGCAGCCGGCGTTGCTGGCCTTCAGCGCCGGCGGCAAGGTGGCCCTGCTGCGCTGGGAATTCGCCGGCCAGAACCCCGGCAAGCTGGAGCGCTTCCTGCCCGACAGCCTGCAGGGAGAGACGGTGGTGCAGGTGCTGCCGCTGCCGCAGCCGCCGTCGGGAAGCATCGGGCTGCTGAGCACCGATGGGCGCTTCAAGCGGCTGCCGATCGAGGATTTCCTGGAGCTCTCGGGCCGGCCCGCCACGGTGCTGAAGCTGAAGGAGGGGGTGGCGCTGCAGCGGGTGGTGCCCTGCCTGGAGGGGGAGGACCTGGTGGTGGCCACCAGCACCGGGCGGGTGCTGCGGCTGGCGATCAACGACACCAACCTGCCGGTGCTGGGCCGCACGGCCCAGGGGCCGATGCTGCTGCGCCTGCTGCCCGGCGAGCGGGTGGTGGGGGCGGCGCGGGCGGCAGCGGGCGGCGACGTGCTGCTGGCCAGCCGCCGCGGCCAGGTGAAGCGGCTGCAGCTCGAGAACCTGCGGCCCTGCCAGCGGGGCGCCATGGGCCAGATCGGCCTGCGCTTCCTGGAGCGCGAGGACGTCCTGGTGGATCTGCAGGCAGGCGACGCCGGCGTGATCGGCGTGACGCTGGAGGGCCCCGAGGGTCGCAGCCTGCGGCTGAGCGCCGAGCAGCTGCCGCCGGAGGACTGCGGCGGATCGGGAATCCTGCTGGCGCTGAAGCCCGGCGATGCGGTGCAGCAGCTGGTGCCGCTGCTCGGCGGGGCCTAGGCCGGCCGCCGGAAGATCAGCACATGCTCGCTGGCCGTGGCGGCGGGGTTCTCCGCGAAGATCTGAACCAGGTCCCAGCCCAGGGCAGCATGGTCATAGATGGCCTGTTCGTAAGGGGATGGATCGATCTGGCCGGCGGTTTAGGCCACCGGAAGCCGAAGGAAGGTGTAGGTGTTCATCGAGAAGCCAGCCGAGCGACCTGTTCGGCCATGGTGACAGTGCCGTCGTCACCGGCGATGTCGGCAGCGATGCTGCAGAGATAGGTGACTGTGATCGTCTCGCTGTAACCGTCGGGGTCGCCACAGGCCAGGTTGTAGGCCTGGATGCGCTCCCGCAAGCCGCTGCAGGGCGCCATCCAGACCCCAGTGGCGGACGTAGTGAACGCCCACAGCAAGATGGGCGCGGTGCGTCCAATTGGCACGCGGAAGCGACAGGGCTTCGAAAGCGCGAACCAGCCGTGCGATCTCGGCGTCATCCCTGAAGGGGAGCTCCCGTTTCACGCCCCCAGTTCGATCCGCATCTCGACCATGGTGGGGCGCAATCCGGCGCGCTCGAACAGTTGCCTGGCGGCGGCATTCTGCGACGACGCACTGAGCATCAGGCTGCTGGAGCCCAGGGCGAGGGCCGCCTCCTTGGCCGCCTCGAGCAACCGGCGGCCGATCCCGCCGCTCCTGGCCTCGGGATCCACGTAGATGTCGTGCAACCAGGCTCCAGCGCGGCGGATCTCCACCAGGCTCATCGGCTCCATCCGCACGAACGCATAGCCCACCGGTTGCGAACCGGCCTCGGCGATCAGCAGCACCACCTCCGGTCGCTTGAGCTCCGCCTGGAAGAAGGCCGCATAGGCGCCCTCGCCACCGGGCGGAACGGCGAAGCGTTCGCCATCAAAGCCGACATGCAACTGCGCGAGGGCGAAGCCAAAACGGGCCAGCAGCGGCAGGTCGGCGTCTGTCGCTGGGCGCACTGTCAGGGGCGGTTGGTTCACGGAGGCTCACCACAACACGAGCCAACATGGCTCAGTTGACCGGGAGAACGCCGAGTTGCTGAAGCATTCCGTACGTATCGACGATGATCCAGTCCTCCTCGATCTTCCCGTCGGCCATCCGGTAGATCGCCTGCCCGGAGACACACACGCGTCTGTGGGTCGGCGCCATGCCATTGAGCTCTCCCCGGTGCGTACCCTCCGCACACCAGCGCAGGGAGACGCGATCCCCCTCACCGAACAGGTCCTGAATCGTGATCTGAAGGTCGGGAAAGGCAGCGACCATCGAGGCGATATAGGCCTTCGCCGCCCCAGGCCCCGGCGCAAGATGGGGCGCTGAAGGATCCACCATGGTGAAGCTGGCCGAGCAAAGCTCGTCGATCACATCAAGGTTTCGCCCGTTCCATGCCTCCTCCATCAGACGTCGGACGAGGTTCTTGTTCGCCTCTGACATGGGGACTGGCTCCGTTTCGCAGTGGATGACCCAGGCCGATCTCGACGGATCAGAAGCGGGCCCGGGGCCGGGAAAGAAAGGCCCTTCCCGTACGCGAAAGGCCAATCAACCCTAAAGCCCTCGGCAATCGACACGCAGGTAGCCCAGGGCGATGCGGGCCTCGTTGCGCAGGCGGGCCGCTTCCGGGAAGCGGATCAGCAGGTCGGTGAAACGCGGATCAGCGCCCAGCGCCCAGAGGGTGCGGGCGGAGAGGGCATAGCCCAGGCAGCGGTCGCGGCCGGCCCGCTGGGCGGAAGCCACCAGCGCATCGCCCCGCACCAGGGCCTCCTGACAGGCGGCTGGCGTGGGATTGGCGAAGCAGGCCGCGGCCGCCGCGATGGCCGCCGGGGCCGCCGGGGCCGTGGCTCCCCGACCGGCAGCGGAGCCGAGCCGTGGCAGGGGGGCCGTGGGGGTGGGAAGGGGGGCGCAGGCCGGGGGCGCACCGCGCTCCCGTGCGGCGATCGCATCGCGCTCCTGCTCCTGCGGGGGGGAGATCCCCAGGGCGGCATGGAGGTCGGGCAGCTGCTGCCGGATCCAGGCTGACGCCCCGATCGTGCGGCAGCCACGGTCCGGATCGGGAATCCGCGGACCGCCCGTCTGGCCGGGGCAGACGGTCCCGGTCTCGCAGCGATGCTTGACGTCCTCGCCGGCGAGGCGGAACCCCGGGCACTCACAACCCAGCCCGGCCAGGCGTTCCCGGCCCCAGCGGTCGAGGAAGGCCTGGGCGCTGAAGAGGGAACGCAGGCCGGCCGCGGTCGACTCCCTGGCGGCCACCCGCCGCTGCCAGGCGGCGCAACGCTCCTCCAGGCGGCGCTGGTCGGCGGTCAGCGGCCGACCCTCCGCCCCGGCCGCCATCGACACGGCCATCATCTGCTCCGGGCTGAGTTCGGCGAAGGCCCGTCCGTAACGCTGGCGGGCCCGGGCCTCCAGGGCCTCCTGCACGGAAGCGGAATTGGCGGTGACGATCTGCGAGACCCGTTCGCAGTTGGCCGCCTCCTCCGCCTCGGAAGGCCCGGCGGGCCCTTGGCTGGGCTGGCTGTGGGAAGGGCCTGCGGAGCCCAGCAGGACAAACCAGGGGACAACCAGGGCAAGCACCGCCAAACCTGCTCGCTGGCGTGGCCGCTCGTTCATGGCCTGGGGCTGGATGCTGACCCCAGGCTATGGAGCGCATCCAACGCCTGGACGCCTCGATCCTTCGCGCTGGCGTCTGCGAGGCTCAGCGTCCCAGCCCGCTCCGGGGTGGAGCCGGTGCCGGCGACCTACGCTGCCGTCCGGAGCCTTGGTTCCGCTTCAGGCCCTATCGGCAGACACGGCGATGCGTGCGCGACTGGCCCCCGTCCCCCTGGCCGTGCTGGGCCTGCAGGTGGTGGCGGCGGTTCCTCCGGCCGGTGCGGCCCCCACAGCGGTGCCATCGGCCAGCGCGCCCCTTCCGTTGGAGGCGATGCTGGAACCCGTTCGCACCCGCTACGGACTGCCCGCGCTGGCCGCGGCTGTGGTGATCCAGGGGAAGGTGGTGGCGGTGGGCGCCGTGGGCACCCGCAGGGCCGGCGCCCAGATCCCCGTGGAGCGCACCGACCGCTTCCATCTGGGCTCGGACACCAAGGCGATGACCGCCCTGCTGGCCGCGATGGCGGTGGAAGAGGGGAAGCTGCGCTGGACCTCCACGCTGGCGGAGGTGTTTCCGGAGCTGGCAGCTCAGATGGCGCCCGGGCTGGGTGGGGTGACCCTGGTTCAGTTCCTCTCCCATACCAGCGGGATTCCCAGCGACAACGCGGCCTTCCTGGCGCTGCTGCAGCAGTCGAACGGGGAAAACGGCAACCTCAACGACCTGCGTTACTGGCTGCTGGGGGAGTTCGTGAAGCAGCCCCTGGCAATCAGGCCCGGCACGCGATTCGCCTACGCGAACATGAACTACATGGTCGCTGGCGCCATGCTGGAGCGCGTCAGCGGCAGAACCTGGGAGGAACTGCTCACCGAGCGGGTGTTCCGGCCCCTGCAGCTGGAGTCGGCCGGATTCGGCCCCCAGGCTTCTCTTGGGAAGATCGACGCCCCGCTTGGCCATCTGGTGGTCGGTGGCCAGCTCAAGGCGATGCTGGCGGGTCCCAATGGCGACAATCCGCTGATCATCGGCCCCGCCGGCACGGCCCACATGTCGGTGCTGGATTTTGCCCGCTGGGCCGGCTGGAATGCGGGCGAGGGCCGACGGGGGCCAGCCCTGGTGCGCCCGGCGACCCTGAAGAAGCTCCACACCCCCGTGGTGGCGATCCCCAGCGCACCGAACGGAGGACCCGGCACTCCCGCCCAGGGAAAGTACGGGTTGGGGTGGGCGGAAGTGACGGTGAGCTGGGCCCCTGGGCGTCTGCTGCAACACACGGGCTCCAATGAGATGAATCTCGCCCACATCTGGCTGGAGCCCAGGCGCGATCTGGGGATGGTGGTGCTCACCAACCGCGGCGATGGGAAAGCCCATGCGGCACTGCTGACGGTGGCGCAGCAGCTCTATGGGCGGTTTGCCGGGCCCGTCCCCCTCTCCCATGGGCAGCCCGCAGGGCGGCCGGCGTCGTGATGGGGGATCGGGGGCGGGCGAAGGGCAACCCCTCACAACGCTCGCCATCGCCTGGCCGCATGGAGTCTTCGGCGAAGAAGATAGCCTTGCGGGGCCGGCTCAGGTGCATGGCGGTGTTAGCTGACCAGTGTCTTCGCCTGGGGCGCTGGCGCACCTCGAAGCAGGCCTTCCACACTCAAGTCCTCATCGACATCTGGCCAGTGGATTCCGTAGCCAGCCCCTGCAATCTCCCAGTTTTCACGCTCCTGGGAGGTTGCATGTAGAAGCCTTGGGAACCAAGCCAGCGGCACCGAGATAGAACGACCGTCAGCCAGGTCGACGATCAGCCTGTCTTCTGTCAACGCAACGTCAGTGACCTGCTCACCAGGGTTAGCCATGAAACTCTTCCCATTCTTTCAGCAGGATAGCTCTGTTCATGCTGACCAGCCGTTCAATTTCACGCAGTTCTCTGGCGCTGAAACCAAGGCTTGAGGACAGTGCAACAGGAACAAGCCAGACTTTACAAGACGCCTTATCTCTGTCGACATGAACATGGGGAGGCTCGTTTGGCTCGTGACTGTAGAAGTAGACCCTATACGGACCACTTCTGAGGATTGTCGGCATCCGAAAGCGCCACCATCACTCAACGATACCGACCTCGGCCTTCCTGTGCAGCTAACGCTCAAGATCAGCAGCGGAATAGAGCATTGGCAATGCTGACACCATTTCAGCCTCCGCCCGCTGGATCTTGATGTTAGACCCCTCAGCGGACCCATGCTGCCAGTTCATCTTTTGCTCCGTCACTAATTTGAAGAGCGACAAACTCATTCAGCAGTTCTGGATCAGGTTCTACGCGGGTCGGGTCACATTTCTGATCCCAGGTGTCATAGTCAGAAGGATCCGTAGCCACAATAACCCCAATGCCATGGCGCTCGGCTTCTTCAACAATCTTGGCAAGTACCTCTCCTTCGTGATCTGGCTGAGGGCAGTGGAGCCAAAGATAGGACTGTGTTCCAGCTCTGCGATGAGCGAGTGCCTCATACACGCCCGTTACATTCAACGCCCATTTGGGCTTGATCTCAAAGGTGATTAAGTCAAAGTACTTCCCGGGTAGAAAGGGGAATACTCGCAGTGCTGCCACGACGACATCAGGGCGTGTCCAAGTTCCGCCGGTGTTTCTACGGCCTTGACTTGCCGTTATCTCGACGACTTGATGCCGAAAACGACTGTCTCGTGCCCAAGGTCCGCGTAGCACTGTCGCAACTGGCTCATACAGATCTCGCTCAGCTGGCTGTACAGGTTGTACAGCCTCGCTTGTCTGAATGGTTTCAGCTTGTTGCGCGTCACATCGTGGGGATCAAAGGCGAGAGCTACCGCCAGAAGCAAGCAGCCGCAAGGGTTTCCAGCGATTCCACTGACCCGCCAACGTAATTGACGCGGGCGCCCTGGCCGTCACGGTCAGCTGCAACAGCGACTAAGCCCACCAGAAGAGAGGCGGCGACATGAAAACTGGCCCGCCCGCCCCTTGAGATCAACGCCAGAAGGACAACTTGATTGACGCCTGACGACAGCCTGGTCACGATCCTGATCCCAGCTGCCATCTCAGGCCTCAGCAGGGCTCAAAACAACGGCTTCTACCGGTCAATCAGATTGACGCCACCCGTCAACCTGATTGACACGGGACAGCTCACGCCGCTGCATATCGAGATCCTTCACGCGCAGGCGCAACGCCTCCATCAGCCTGAGCCCGCTTCCATACAGCAGCCCCACCACCAAGCCCGCCTCGCCCTCCAGTCGCTGCCGCACCGCCCGCACCTCCGCTTCGCTGAGCACCACCGGCAGCCGGCGCCGTGTCCGCGCCCGCACCACCCCCTCCAGCTCCAGATCCCGCTCCAGCAGCTCCCGGTACAGAAAGAGCAGCGCTGCCAGCGCCTGGTTCTGGGTGGAGGCGCTCACCTGCAGCTCCACCGCCAGGTGGCTCAAAAAGGCATTCACCTCCGCACTGCCCATCTCGCGGGGGTGACGCCTGCCGTGAAACCGCAAGAATCGCCGCAGCCACTGCTCGTAGGTGTTCACGGTGCGGCGTGCGTAATGGCGCACCTGTAGCTCCTCGCGATAGCGCTGGATCAGGCCGGGGGAACGGCAGGCGTCGGCCATGGCCTTGAGAGTGTGGGGGGCCTCCTCAGGGTTCCCTGCTACAGCCTGTGCTCGGCGATGGCGTGAGCCGCAACCACAGAACCCGATGCCCTCCCCCCTCACCATCCGCCCCCTGCAGAGCGCCGACATCCCCACCATCACCGGCTGGGCCCGCCAGGAGGGCTTCGCGCCGGGCGTGGGCGATGTGGCCATCTACCGCCAGACCGACCGCCAGGGCCTCTGGGTGGGCTGGCTCGGCGACGAGCCGGTGGGGTACATCGCCGGGGTCCGCTACAACGCCTCCTACGGCTTCATCGGCCTGTTCCTGGTGGTGCCCGCCCAGCGGAGCCGGGGCTACGGGGTGCAGCTGTGGCGCCACGCCCTCCAGCACCTGGCCGACGTGCCCTGCATCGGCCTGGAGGCCGCTCCCGACCGGATCGACGACTACGCCGGCTGGGGCTTCGCGCCCGCCTCCCCCACCACCCGCTGGCAGCGGCTCGCCGGCCACGGCGCGCCAGCCCCGCCGGCCGCCGCACCGGAGCCCCCCTGGTGCCTGCTGGAGGGCGGCGCCATCCCGTCGACGGCTGTACAGCGCTTCGATGCCGAGCGGGAACCCTCGCCCCGCCCCCACTTCCTGCGCCAGTGGCTCCGGCATCCGGCCGGCACGGTGCTGGCCATGGTGGATCGCCGCGGCGCCTGCCACGGCTTCGGCCGGGTGCGGCCTTGCCTGCTGGCCGATGGCGACGGCTGGCGCGTCGGGCCCCTTGTCGCCGATGGCCCTGCCGCCGCCCGGGCCCTGCTGGAGGGCCTGCTGCAGCGCCATCCCGGCACGGTGCTGATCGATGCCCCCGGCGCCAATGCCGCCGCCGCCCCGCTGCTGGCGTCGCTGGGGTTCGCCCCTGTCTCCCGCACCCTGCGCATGTACCGGGGCGTGCCGCCGGCGGTGTCGCTGGCGGACGTCTACGGCCTGGCCTGCCTGGAGCTGGGCTGACCGCTACCCACAAGTGGTACCGTAAATCAGTACCATGATGGAATGAAGCGGAAGAACCAGCGCACTCTTGAGCTGATCTTTTCCCGACCTGTGAGCGGCAATGTGCCGTGGAGAGACGTGGAAGCGCTGTTTCAGGAGCTGGGTGGGGATGTCACTGAGAGGGCAGGCAGCCGGGTCGCAGTCGTTCTGTTTGGTGAAGTCAAGGTCTTTCACAGACCCCACCCATCACCGGATACAGATAAGGGTGCTGTCGCATCGATCCGAAAATGGCTTGAAGAACACGGAGTGACGCCATGAATCTCATGACAGTGGATGGCTACCAGGCCAAAATTGAATACGACGCGGACACGGATCAATTTCGTGGGGAAATTCTTGGTCTATCTGGAGGAGCTGACTTCTATGGCTCCACTCCGGATGAGCTTCGCCGTGAGTTCAAGAAGTCTTTGGAGGTTTTCCTTGAGGTCTGCAAGGAGCAGGGAATCGAGCCCCGTAAACACTTTTCCGGAAGATTCAATCTAAGAATTCCTCCTGAGCTTCACAAGACCCTGGCGATCACTGCGGAAGTACAGGGAAAGAGTCTCAATAGGCTCGCCCAGGAAGCTCTTCAGAAAAGTGTGACGACATAGACGAGCGGACAGCACAGCATTGGAGTGCACGATCCATCACCAGTTCCGTGCCTGGAGCTCGGCTGACCCCCAGCCCAGCGATGGCTCCCCTACCTTCGATCCCATGCCATCGCGCTCAACCCTCCCGTTCCCCGGCCTGGTGCTGCTGTCGCTGGCCCTGGCGGCACAGCTGGCGGCCGGGCGTCTGCGGGCGGCCCCCATCCCCCTGATGGAGCCGGCGGGCATGGAGCTGCTGGTGGCCAACGGCGCCGCCAGGGCCGACTACGGCCCCCTGGCCGAGCAGTTCCTCACCCAGGCCAACCTCGCCTACTGCGGTGTGGCCAGTGCCGCCATGGTGCTCAACAGCCTGGCCGTGCCCGCCCCGGCGGTGCCGGGCTACGGCCGTTACCGCTTCTGGACCCAGGAGAACGTCTTCGAGGTGCCGGCCGGCCGCCAGGTGGTGAGCGCCGAGGTGGTGCGGCGCCAGGGCATGACCCTGGCCGAGCTGGCCGGTCTGCTGGCGGCCCACGGCGTGAAGGCCGAAGCGATCCACGGCGACCGGCTCAGCCTGGAGCAGTTCCGCGACCTGCTGCGCGCCAACCTCAGCCAGCCCGGCGACCGCCTGCTGGCCAATTACCTGCGCCCGACCCTCGGCCAGGCCGGCGGCGGCCACATCGCCCCGCTGGCGGCCTTCCATGCCCCCTCCGATCGGGTGCTGATCCTGGATGTGGCCCGCTACCGCTACCCCTCGGTGTGGGTCCCCGTCGCCGACCTCTGGGCCGCGATCCGCACCCTTGATTCCACCTCGGGCCGCAGCCGCGGCCTGGTCACGATCCGGCGGCTGCCGGGGGCGACACCGCAGGATTCACCGCCTCCAGGAAGCGTTCCGCCACCCGGTCCCAGCTGAACGGCCCCACGTGCACGCGGCCGTAGGCCCGCTGTTGCGCCTGCAGTTCGGGATCGGTGAGCAACTGCAGAAGGGCCTCGGCCAGCGCCGTTGGATCCCGCGGAGGCACCAGCAGGCCGGCCTTCCCGTGGGGCACCACCTCGGGGATCGCCGTGGCCGTGGTGCTCACCACCGGCAGCCCGCTGGCCATCGCCTCGAGGAACACGATCCCGAAGCCCTCCTGGATCGACGGCAGGCAGAACACCGCACTGCGCCGGTACCACTCCCGCACGGCGCCGTCATCGGGCAGGGCCCCCAGCAACTGCACCACCGCCCCCAGACCCAGCCGCTGCACCAGCTCCCGCAGCGCCCCGTGCTCCGGCCCGTCGCCGATCACCACCAGCCGGGCGCTGGGCAACCGATGCTGCACGCTCTGGAACGCGGTGATCAGATCCCCCACCCGCTTGCGCGGGTACTGGCGCGCCACGCACAGCACGGTGTGGGGCTGGCGGGCCGCGTCGAGGGCGGCGGCATCCCCGCCCGCCGGGTTCCACAGCCCGATGTCGATCCCCTCCGGCACCAGCCGCAGCCGCTCGGCCGGCACCCCGTAGTGCTCTTCGATGCGCTCGCAGCAATAGCGGCTGGTGGAGAGCACCAGCGGCGCCCGGCGGGCGTTGAGGCGCTCCAGCCGCGACAGGCCCCAGAGCATCAGCCGCGGCCAGCCGCTCTCGCAGCGCGACTCCTCGGCCAGCACCCCCTTGATGCAGCACACGTAGGGCACCGGGCAGCGGTGCGCCACCCGGAAGCCGTCGATGTCGAAGCCCACCACCAGGTCGTAGCGGCCCTCGGCGGCCGCCAGGCGCCGGGGCAGGGTGAGGTTGAACCAGAGGCGGCGCAGCAGCAGATTCCGCGGCCAGGCCCCCTCGGGCACCAGCCACTCCACCGTGTGGCCCCGGGCGACCAGGGCGCCGGCCAGGCCGCCGATGGCCGCCGCCGTGCCGCTGCCCTCGGCTACGTCCTGCAGCCAGGAATCGAGAAAGGCGATGCGCATGCTGCGGCCGGCCGCAGGGCCTACACCCGCGCCGCCAGGCCGGTGGGCTCGAGCATCAGCTTGCTGTTGCGCACCTCCTCATCCATCTCGATCGGGTACTGGCCGTCGAAGCAAGCGGTGCAGAAATGGCTGGAATGGGCCTGGGCCGCCTCCACCATGCCGCCCTTGGTGAGATAGGCGAGCGAATCCACCCCCAGGTGCCGCTCGATCTCCTCCAGCGTCAGCCGCGCCGCGATCAGGTGGTCCTGGGTGTCGGTGTCGATGCCGTAGAAGCAGGGGTGGGTGACCGGCGGCGAGCTGATCCGCATGTGCACCTCGGTGGCACCCGCATCCCGCAGCGCCGCCACCAGCTTGCGGCTGGTGGTGCCGCGCACGATCGAGTCGTCGATCACCACCACCCGCTTGCCGAAGAGCACATCGGGCAGGGGGTTGAGCTTCACCCGGATGCCCGCCTCCCGCATCGCCTGGGTGGGCTGGATGAAGGTGCGGCCCACGTAGCGGTTCTTGATCAGGCCGTCGGCGAAGGGGATGCCGCTCACGTGCGAATAACCGATCGCCGCCGGGATGCCGGAATCGGGCACACCAATCACGATGTCGGCCTCCACGGGCGTTTCCCGGGCCAGCACCTCACCGATCCGCACCCGATAGCTGTAGAGCGACTCGCCGAAGAAGCGGCTGTCAGGCCGGGCGAAGTAGATCATCTCGAAGACGCACAGCTTGGGCGGCTCCTCGCACCAGCGCTGGCGCTCGGGGATCGGATCGGCCTGGCGGAAGTGGATCAGCTCGCCGGGCTGCACGTCATCCACAAAGCTGGCGCCGATGATGTCGAGGCCGCAGGTCTCGCTGCTGGCCACCCACTGGCCCTGCTCCGGTTCCCCCAGCAGGCCGAACACCAGCGGCCGGATGCCGTGGCCGTCGCGCAGGGCGAACAGGCCGTCGGGGGTGCCTATCACCAGGCTGAAGGCGCCGCGGCAGCGGGAGGCGGCCTTGCGGATCGCCGCGTTCCAGCCCAGGCCTGAATCCACCGCCTCCTGCAGCGCTAAGGCGATCAGCTCCGAGTCGGTGGTGGACGTGAACTCCCCGGCCAGGTGGGCGAGCGAGTCCCGCAGCTCCGCCGCATTCACCAGGTTGCCGTTGTGGGCCAGGGCCAGGGGCCCCAGGCGCGTCATCAGCACCACCGGCTGGGCGTTGCAGACCTTGCTGCTGCCGGTGGTGGAGTAACGGTTGTGGCCCACGGCCAGCTGGCCGGGCATCCGCTCCAGCACGTCCTGGTCGAACACCTGGCTCACCAGGCCCATGTCCTTGTGCAGCCGCACCTTGACGTCGTCGAAGACGGCGATGCCGGCCGACTCCTGGCCCCGGTGCTGCAGGGCGTAGAGCCCGAAATAGGTGAGGTTGGCCACCGCCTGACCCGACGCCAGCACGGCGAACACGCCGCAGGCCTCCTCCGGCTTGTCGGGGCGGTCTGGGTCGATCAGGGCAGCGTGCGCATCGCGGTGATCGGCGAAGGGCACGGCAGGCTCAGACCAAGGACCGGCTTCATCTTGGCCCATTACCTGTCGGGTGGGGGGCCGGCCTTGCCCAGGCGGGCGGGGATCGCCTGCTCGTAGGTGTGGCGCAGCTGCTCCACCGCCAGCGCCAGCAGGGGCTCGCCGCCCCGCGCCACCACCAGGCGGGAATCCGCCGTGACCGTGCCCAGGCGCTCGGCCGGCACGGCCGCACCAGTCTCGGCCAGGGCCTCCCGCCAGGCCGCCTCCTGCTCCGGCGCCACGCTCACCAGCACCCGGGCGCCGCCCTCGGCGAACAGCAGCCGGTCGGGGCGCCCCCCGCCGGCGGGCAGCTCCAGCGCCGCCCCCAGGCCGGAGGCAATGCAGGCCTCCGCCAGGGCCACCGCCAGGCCGCCATCGGAAAGGTCGTGGGCGGAGCGCACCAGGCCCGCGGCGATGGCCTGGCGCAGGAAGCCCTGCACCCGGCCCTCCAGGGCCAGATCCGTCAGGGGTGGGCGGCCCGTGAGCCGGCCGTGCACCACCTCCAGGTAGCTGCTGGCCCCCAGCCCCAGGCGTTCGTCGCTGCTCTCCTGCAACGGCACCCCCAGCAGCCAGACGCCATCGCCGACCTGGCCCCAGGCCAGCCCCGTCACATGGGCCAGGTCGTGGACCAGCCCCACCATGCCCACCACCGGGGTGGGGTGGATCGGCTGCATGCGGCCGTCCGGCAGGCGGGTCTCGTTGTACAGGGAGACGTTGCCGCCGGTGACCGGCGTGGCCAGGGCGCTGCAGGCCGTCGACAGGCCCCGGCAGGCCATCGCCAGCTGCCAGTAGCCGGTGGCCGTGTCGGGGGAGGGGAAGTTGAGGTTGTCGGTGACCGCCAGGGGCTCGGCGCCGCTGCAGGAGAGGTTGCGGGCCGCCTCGGCCACCGCCGCCATGGCGCCCCGCTCCGGATCGAGGGCCACCCAGCGGTTGGGGCAGTCGACCGTGGCCGCCACGCCGCGGGTCGCCGGCGCCATCGCCCCCTCCCCCTGCTGGGGCCGCAACCGCACCACCGCCGCATCGGCACCACCGGGCAGCACCACGGTGTTGGCCTGGACCTGGTGGTCGTACTGGCGGTAGACCCAGCGCTTGCTGGCGATGGTGGGGTCATCGAGCAGGCGCAGCAGGGCATCACCCCAGCCCAGCGATCCAGCGGCCATCTCCAGGCCGCCGGCATTCGAAGCCGCCGGCAGCTCGGCTTCGCTCCAGGTCCAGTGGGCCTGGATCTCGGCGGGGGGTTCGGCCAGCAACTCGTGGTGGTTGATCGGCGTGTCGTCCGCCAGGGCGCTGGCGGGCACCTCGGCCGCCACCTCACCGTGCTGCAGCACCCGCACCACGTTCTCCTGCAGCACCCGGCCCACCACCGCCGCCTGCAGCCCCCAGCGGCGGAAGCGCTCCATCAGCGGATCCTCCCGGCCCGCCGCCACGACGAACAGCATCCGCTCCTGGGATTCGCTCAGCAGGAATTCGTAGGCCGTCATGCCCGACTCCCGGGCCGGCACCCGGTCGAGGTCCAGTTCGATGCCCAGGCCCCCCTTGGCGGCCATCTCCGAGCAGCTGCAGGTGAGGCCGGCGGCGCCCATGTCCTGGGCCGCCACCACATCACCGCTCTGGAAGGCCTCCAGACAGGCCTCGATCAGCCCCTTCTCCAGGAACGGGTCGCCCACCTGCACGGCGGGCCGGTCGTCGAGGGAGGCCTCGGTGAGCTCGGCGGACGCGAAGCTGGCCCCGCCCATGCCGTCGCGGCCGGTGGTGCTGCCCACGTAGACCACCGGATTGCCCACGCCCACGGCCCCGGAGCAGACGATGTCGTCGGTCTCCATCAGGCCCAGGGCCATGGCGTTCACCAGGGGGTTGCCGCCGTAGCTGGGGTCAAAGGCCACCTCCCCGCCCACGGTCGGCACGCCGACGCAGTTGCCGTAATGGGCGATGCCGGCCACCACCCCCTCCATCAGGCCCACGTTGCGCTCGTCCTCCAGCGGCCCGAAGCGCAGGGCGTTGAGCAGGGCGATCGGGCGCGCCCCCATGGTGAAGATGTCCCGCAGGATGCCCCCCACCCCGGTGGCCGCCCCCTGGAAGGGCTCCACCGCCGAGGGGTGGTTGTGGCTCTCGATCTTGAAGGCCAGCCGCTGGCCCTCGCCCAGGTCGACCACGCCGGCGTTCTCGCCGGGTCCCACCAGGATGCGGGGGCCGGTGGTGGGGAACTGGCCCAGCAGGGGCCGGGAGTTGCGGTAGCAGCAATGCTCCGACCACATCACCCCGAACATGCCCAGCTCGGCCCGGTTGGGGGCGCGCCCCAGGCGGCGCACGATCTCGTCGTAGTCGCCCTGGCTCAGGCCCTCCTTGCGCAGGGCCTCAGGCACCGAGAAGGACGGGGTCGAGGCAGAAACCACCGGGGGGCGCGGCAACGGCCCTCCAGTATCAGATCCAGGGGTCGTCGTCCCCGTGGGGCTCCCGGCCCCGGTAGCGGTCGCGGCGCGGTGGCGGCTCCTCCGGGGGCGCCGGGCGGGGCTCCCGAAAGTCCCGAGGCGGTTCCTGGGTCTCCTCCTCCTCGGGCCAGTCTTCGAGCGGGTCGGGTTCGTCCGGCTCGCCGGCGTAACGGTCCTCCGCGTAAGGGTCGGGCCCGCCTGGGTCCTCGTCGTAGGGGTCGCGGCGTTCCCGGGCGGGGTCCCGGTCCCGCTCGGGCCAGGGCCGCTCCTCGCGGAAGGCCTCCGGCCAGGGGGGCTCCTCCAGCCAGCCCTCCAGCCGCTCCTCGACGCGGCCGCCCACCTCCTGCACCTGCTCCTTCCAGCGCCGCGAGCGGCGCAGCAGCTGCTGGCGCACACTGGCGCGGGCCACCGGCAGGTCATCCAGCCCCCGCAGGGCGGTGAACACCCGGCCGGGCTGCTGGTCGACGATCCGGTCGGGGCTCAGCCGCCAGCGGCTGGTGCCCGGCAGCCGCGGATCGCTGCGGGCCACCAGGTAGTGGAGGATGCGGCCACTGCGCAGCTCGACGGCGGCGTCGGCCACCAGGCCCAAGGGCACGTCATCGGCGCCGGTGAGGGCCGCATCGATCAGGGTCGGCAGCCGTTCGAGGGTGGCCGCGTCCGTCTCGGCCGGCTCCCCCTTCACGAACACCTCCTGCTCCCCCAGCCCCCGCAGCTGGTCCAGCCGCCACACCAGCCGCTTCTGGGCGAAGGCCGAAGGCCGGCTAGCCCAGCCCAGCAGCCGGTGCACCGGCGGGTGCATCCAGGCCAGCACCCCGGCGCCGCGCTCGAGGCCCTGATCGCACCGCACCTGCCGCCGCAGCAGATCGCTCAGCAGCAGCTGGTCGGGAAGACCCACGGGCTCAGCTGGTGCGGATCTGGACGGGCATCACCAGGTAGGTGAACGCCTCATCGGCCCCCACCGGCGCCAGCACGGCCGGGGTGGTGGCGGCGTTGCACTGCAGCACCACCTGGTCGGAGCCCATGGCCTTGAGGCCATCGAGCAGGTAGCGGACGTTGAAGGCGATCTCGATCGCCTCCCCCTCGATCATGGCCGCCAGCGATTCCGAACCGCTGCCCACGTCCTGGGCGTCGGCCCGGATCGTGGCCGTGCCGGCGGCCGGGTCGGCGCTGATCTTGACCACGTTGTTGTGCTGGTCGGCCAGCACTGCCATCCGCTCCAGGGCGGCGATGAAGGCGCGGCGGTCGAGCACCAGGCGGCGCTGGAACGACGGCGGGATCAGCTGGCGGTAATTGGGATAGGTGCCGTCGAGGCTGCGGCTGGTGAGCACCTGGTCGGCGGAGAGCACCACCACCTGGCCGCGCTCGCAGAACAGGCTCAGGGGCTCCTGGGAACCGCGGCCCGAGAGGATCCGCTCCAGCTCCCGCAGGGAACGGGCCGGCACGGTGACGGCGAAGTCCTCGTCATCGGCCGCCGGCTGCTCGCCGCCGGCGGCCTCCACGGCGTGGGAGAGGCGCTGGACCGCCAGGCGGTGGCCGTCGGTGGCGGCGCACTCCAGGCCCTCCCCATCCAGGCGCAGGTGCACACCGGTCAGCAGCTGCTTGTTCTCATCGGGGCTGCTGGCGAACAGGGTGGCCCGCAGGCCCTTCACCAGGGCCTCGGCATGGAAGCGGATCGGCGTGCCGCTCTGGGCCAGGGGCAGGTCCGGGTAGTCGTCGGCGGGCATGCCGCGCATCTTGTAGCTGCCCGAGAGGTTGGTCAGCTCCAGCTGCTCTTCGCCCTCCGGGCAGCTGAGGCTGATGGGGCTGTCGGTGGCCAGGCGGGCCACGATCTCGCCGAACATCTTCGCCGGCAGGGTGATGGCACCGCTGGTCTCGACGGCGGCGGGCAGGCTCGTCTGGATGCCGAGGCTGAGGTCGAAGCCCGTGAGGCTGAGGCGGCCGGTGCCCGCATCGGCGGTGAGCAACACGTTGGCCAGCACCGGATGGGTGGGGCGGGTCGCCACCGCCCGGCTGACCAGCTGGAGGCTGGCGCTGAGTTCAGCCTGGGAGCAGACCAGCTTCATGGCGGGGGCCGGCGAGGGCGGCACGGCGTTCGTGAGGCCCCACGGTTTCACAGGGCGCGCCAAAGCGCAACGGGTGGCTCCCCGACTGTTTAGAGGATCAATCAAGGATTGAGAAGAAGAAAAACAGCCCGTTGCAGTAGGGGCGGGGGAAAACGGGTAAAGCGGTTCACTCCCCTTTCCATCACTGGGTTTTCTGGTCTCGATGGCTGGGGAATCGGCGCCGCAACGGGGCCGTTTCCAGGGGTTTTCCACCGATTCCCGGGCCTGGGGAATCCGGGGGCTGCCCGCGGGGGGTTTCCCTCCCCCGGCTCTCCCGGGGTGCGGTGGGGAATGTCCCAGGATTTCCCCAGACGGTTGGGCCACCGTCGGGTGTGAAAAGGTCCGCTGCGGACTGTTCAGCAGCAGCCGATCAGAAGCCCATCACCTTGGCGACGGTCTCGGTTTCGGGGGCGATGCCCGTGTGGAAGGTGGCGTCGTTGTTCTCGATCGCCGTCGTCGGGTCCTTGAGGCCGTTGCCGGTGAGCACGCACACCACCGTGGCGCCGGCCGGCACCTCCTCCCGTCGCTTGATCAGGCCCGCCACCGAGGCGGCGCTGGCCGGCTCACAGAACACCCCTTCCCCCTGGCCCAGCAGCTTGTAGGCCTCGATGATCTCGGCGTCGGTGACGGCCATGAAGTCGCCGTTGCTCTCGGTTCGGGCGTTGAGGGCGTTCTCCTTGTTCACCGGATTGCCGATGCGGATCGCCGTCGCGATCGTGTCCGGTTGCTCCACCGTGTGCCCCAGCACCATCGGGGCGGCCCCGGCGGCCTGGAAGCCCATCATCCGCGGCAGGACCGTGCTGTGGCCCGCCTGGCGGTACTCCTTGAAGCCCATCCAGTAGGCGCTGATGTTGCCGGCGTTGCCCACCGGGATGCAGAGCCAGTCGGGGGCCTCACCGAGGGCGTCGACCACCTCGAAGGCGGCCGTCTTCTGCCCCTGCAGCCGGTAGGGGTTGAGGGAATTGACCAGGGTGACCGGGTAGCGGTCGGCCACGTCCCGCACGATCGCCAGGGCCCGGTCGAAGTTGCCCTGCACCGCCAGCACCTCGGCGCCGTAGAGCAGGGCCTGGGCCAGCTTCCCCTGGGCCACGTAGCCGTCGGGGATGAGCACGAAGGCCCGCATCCCGCCCCGGCGCGCGTAGGCCGCCGCCGCCGCCGAGGTGTTGCCGGTGCTGGCGCAGATCACCGCCTCCGAGCCCGCCTCCTTGGCCTTGCTGATGGCCATCGTCATGCCCCGGTCCTTGAAGGAGCCGGTGGGGTTGAGGCCGTCGTACTTGAGGAACACCTTGACGCCCCGGCCCACCCGTTCGGCGATCACCGGCGCCGGAATCAGGGGGGTCGCCCCCTCCCGCAGGGTCACCACGGGGGTGGCGTCACTGACGGGCAGCCAGCTGCGGTAGGCCTCGATCAGCCCCGGCCAGTCCTGCATGGTGGGCTGCCGGCCCAGACGTCGCAGGGCTCGAAGCAGGGGCACGGGGGACAGCGGCGCGGCTGACGTCAATGTAGGGCTCCGGTCTCGGGCGTCAGGGGGCGGGGGCGGCCGGGGCCGGCGTGGCGGGTGCGGGAGCCGGGGTCGCCTGGGGTTCGTTGCCCCGCAGCCCGTCGAGGGGGGACTCGGAGAAGAAGCGCACCAGCTCGCTGATCGAGGAGGCCTTGGACACCAGCCCCATCAGAGCCGGGATGCTCACCTCCAGCTCCCGGGTCGGGTAGGCCCGCAGGAAGGTGATGGCCGACAGCGATCCCTTGCCCTCATAGGTGCCCAGCACCATGGCGGCGCGCAGGGCGGGAACACCGGCTTCAGGGGCCCGCAGGGGGAACAGGATCCGCGCCAGGCGGGCCAGGATCGCCTCACCGATGCGGGTGTTGAGCAGGCGGCTCATCAGCACGATCGGCAGCTTCACCGATTCGTTCAGCAGCTTGCTGACCTGCTTGGGGTCTTGGCGGCCCAGCCGCAGCACGTCGGCCAGCAGGCCCCGGGCCTCGCCGGTGGTGGCCAGGTGCTCCAGGTCGGCCACCGGAATCGATCGCCGGAAGGCCCCGCTGGTGAACACCAGGTTCTCGGTGGCCATGGCCGCAGGAGTCGAGCAGCACAGCCCCAGACCCAGGACAGCGGCCACGAGCCTTCGCCGCTTGTTCACGCTTGTCTCCCTTGGGTCCGATCGACTCTACGGATCTCAGGCACCGCTGACACCGGCGGCCTGACGCACCGCCGGTGTCACGAGCACATCGCGCAGCAGGTGCACCACGCCCCGCTCCGCCAGACCTTTCGCCACCTGCAGCCCCATGCGGCGCAGATCCGGCTCCCCCAGCACCCGCGGCAGGCGCTTGAGCAGCAGCGACGGCTCGAAGCCGGGCAGGTCGCGCAGGATGGCCAGCAGCTCCTGGATCGGCTCCAGGTCCATCAGCGGCGGGGTCGCCGCGCTTGGGGGCAGGGCCCGCAGCCCCGGGGGCCGCAGGCGGGGCGGCAGCCGCCGGCCGAGGCGCAGGGTGGTGTTCCAGGCCAGGGCATCCATCTGCTGCACCAGGGCATCGACGAGCTGCTGGCGCAGCAGGCCGCCGTTGGGGGAGAAGAGGAAATCGAGCACCTGGTCGAGCAGGCCGTCGAGGTCGAGCTGGTCCTGGAGGGAGGCGCTGGCCACCAGGCTCTCCAGCCGCTGCCAGCGGAACTCGTCGCCGTCGTAGAGCATCTCCCGCAGGCTGCGGCGCAGCTCGGGATCGGGATCCTCCATCAGCCGGCGGGCGAAGTAGGGGTAGGCGGCGCCGAGGATCTTGAAGTCCGGGTCCACACTCAGGGCGATGCCCTCCAGGGTCACCAGGGAGCGGATGATCAGGGCGTAGTACGGCGGCACCTGGAAGGGGAAGCGGTACATCACCCCGGAGAGGTCGTCGGTGACGGCCTTGAAATCCATGCGGCTCACCCCCATCTCCAGGGCCTGGCCGAACACCGTCTCGAAGGCCGGCACGATCGGCTCCAGATCCACCGCTTCCCCCAGGAAGCCGAGCTGCACGAAGTCCTTGGAGAGGGCGCCGAAGTTGCGGTTCACCAGGTGCACCACCGCCTGGATCAGCCCGGTGCGCGCCTCCCGCGACACCTCGCTCATCATGCCGAAATCGAGGTAGGCCAGGCGTCCGTCGGGCAGGGCCAGCAGGTTGCCGGGGTGGGGATCGGCGTGAAAGAAGCCGTGCTCCAGCAGCTGCTGCAGGCTGCAGTTCACCCCCACCTCCACCATCTGGTCGGGGTCGACCCCCAGGGCCCGCACCGCGTCGAGGTTGGTGAGCTTGACGCCGTCGATCCACTCCATCGTCAGCACCCGGCGGCTGGTGGCCTGGCGGTAGATGGCGGGGACGGCGATGCGGGGATTGTGGCTGTGGAGGCGGGCGAAGGTCTCGGCGTTGGTGGCCTCGTTGATGTAGTCCATCTCCTCGAAGACCCGCTTGCCGAGTTCATCGATCAGACCCACCAGATCACTCTTGATCAGCCCCACGTTCCTGTTCAGCCAGCCGGCGATGTTGCGGACGATGTAGAGGTCGAGGGTGATCTGCTCCCGCAGGCCCGGCCGCTGCACCTTCACCGCCACCCGTTCGCCGCTCATCAGCACACCCCGGTGCACCTGGCCGAGGGAGGCGGCGGAGATCGGCTCCTTCTCCAGCGAGGCGAAGATCGTCTCCACTGGAGCGCCGAGGTCCTCCTCGATGCAGGCCATGGCCAGGGCGCTGTCGAAGCCGGGCAGCTGGTCCTGCAGCTGGGCCAGCTCCTCGAGCAGCACCGGCGGAATGATGTCGGGCCGGGTGGAGAGGGCCTGGCCGGCCTTGATGAAGGCGGGGCCGAGGGCCACCAGTAATTCGGCACACTCCCGCGCCCGTTCCCGCGCCCGGCCCGGGTTGGCGAGCTGGCCGGTGAACCAGTCGAAGCCCACCCCCAGCAGATAGAGGCCGATCGGCACCAGCGTCTGCCAGACCCGCCGGGCCAGGCGCATCGGGTGGCCGGCGTAGATGCGGGTGATGGCAGCCGGGTCGTAGCTGAGCAGGCCCGCCGCCTCCAGGAAGTCCCCCATCTCGATGCCCATTTCGACGCTGGCTCCCGGGCGCTCGGGGATGACGGCGGGGGCGGGGGGGGAGGAAACCATGGCTGGGGGGCACCGCCGCGGCGCCGGCAAGCGGAACCCCCTTCTAAACGAAAGTCACAGCCGCTACGGTCGGGCCACGTACCGATCGCTCGCCGGAGGCCTGGGTGCTCACGGGTCTGCGCCTCGAGAACATCGCCCTGATCGAGCGGCTGGAGCTGGCGTTCTCCACCGGGTTCACCGTGCTCACCGGCGAAACTGGCGCCGGCAAGTCGATCCTGCTGGATGCCCTCGATGCCCTGCTCGGCGGTGCCCAGGGCAGCCAGGGGGCCCGCCTGCTGCGCCGCGGCGCCGAGCGGGGCCGCATCGAGGCCAGCTTCAGCCTGGCTCCCCCCGTGCGCGACTGGCTGGAGCGCCAGGAGCTCGACGCCGAGGACGAGGAACTGCTGCTCAGCCGCGACTGGCGCCTGCAGGACGACCGGCTCACCAGCCGCCACCGCCTCAACGGGGTGGTGGTGAGCCGCAGCCAGGTGCTGGAGCTGCGCCCCCTGCTGCTCGACCTCACCGTGCAGGGCCAGACCCAGCAGCTGGGCCGCCCCGGCCAGCAGCGCCGCTGGCTGGATCGCTTCGCTGGTGAGGATCTGGCCGCGGCCCTAGAGGCCACCCGTGCCGCCTGGCAGGGCTGGAAGGGAGAAGCCGATGCCCTGGCGCGGGCCCGCGCCGACCGGGAGCGCTTCGCCCGGGATCGGGAGCGGCAGGAGGAGCTGCTGGCGGAGCTGGAGGCCGCGGCGCTGGAGGATCCCGCCGAGCGCCAGCGGATCCAGGGCGAACAGGACCGGCTGGCCCATGCGGTGCGGCTGCAGGAGGGGGTGATGGCCCTGATCGGCCGGCTGGTGGAGGGGGCCGAGGGCGCCCCGTCGGTGCTGGATCACCTGGCGGCCTGCGACCAGGAGCTGCAGGCCATGGCCGGCCTCGACGCCGACGTGGTGGCCCTGCACGGGGCCTGCGCCGACGCCCTCGCCGGACTGCAGGATCTGGCCCGCGACCTCGACCGCTACGGCTCCCTGCTGGAGAGCGACCCCGACAGCCTGGCCCTGCTGCAGGAGCGCATGGCCCAGCTCAAGGCCCTGGAGCGCCGCCATGGCCAGTCCCTGCCCGAACTGATCACCCGGCGCGACGAGCTGCGCGAGCAGCTGGCCGGCGCGGATGCGGAGGCCGCCCTGGCGGGCCTCGAGGCCGCCGAAGCCGCCGCCCGCCAGCGGCGCGATCGGGCCAATGCCGTGCTCACCCAGGCCCGCACCGCCGCCTCCCGCCGCCTCGAGGAGCAGCTGATGGCGGCCCTGCGGCCCATGGGCCTGGCCAACGTGCGCTTCGCCGTCGACCTGGCTGCGGCCGAACCCGGCGAGGAGGGGCCGATGCGGTGCAGTTCCTGTTC